>ENA-ORXD01000079-ORXD01000079.1-sediment-metagenome-genome-assembly--contig:-NODE-79-length-166198-cov-7.785271_pt1 | contig 166198 bp, 158 predicted proteins | sample MGYA00237862_ERZ511471 | MGnify/ENA metagenome assembly ERZ511471
CGCAGCTGGCAAGGCTTTGTGACGAGGGAGACATTGAGCGTTACGACGGCGAGATTATGACCGGCCTCGGCGACTCTGTTCTCGAAGCTGTATCAGCAAGCGTGAAGTGAGGAAGGAGCCGGGCATACTCTAAGTTTTAAGGATGAGAAAATATGCCTCCTGTAATTTCGATTGTTGGCAAATCAAAATCTGGTAAGACAACCCTTATCGAGAAGCTGATTCGGGAACTGAAGTCCCGCGGCTACCGAATGGCTACCATCAAGCATAGCCCTCAGGAGACGGACTTCGATGAACCCGGCAAGGATAGCTGGCGCCATATTCAGTCCGGGAGTGAAGCTACCGCAGTCAGTTCGCCGGAGGAGGTCGTGGTCGTAAAACCCGTAGCTCATGAAGCTACTATTGATGAAATTGTCAGCCTTCTGGGTGAGGACTATGACATTATCCTGGCGGAAGGCTTCAAGCGGGGAAACGCCCCCAAAATAGAAGTTCACCGTAAAGGCGCAGGCCCAACGCTCGAAGGTCTCAAAAAGCTAATAGCCATAGTAACTGATGAGCCCCTGGAAACCCGGGCAAGGCAATTTTCAACAGAGGATATCGGCGCTCTTGCTGACCTGCTGGAGAAAGGCTTCATAAAGCCGCAATCAGAACGAATCTCGCTCTATGTTAACAATGCGCCGGTTACTTTGACCTTATTCCCCAGACAAATAATAAGCAGTGTAGCGATGGCAATGGCCTCCTGCCTCAAAGGTGTCGGCGAAATACGGAGCCTCAAGATATTTGTGAAGAAGGGATAGACATGTGCTCAAAGGATTATTACAGCGTACTGGGTGTAAATACAGACGCCAGCCCCGAAGATATCAAGAAAGCGTTCCGTCGGCTTGCTCTACAGCACCAACCTGACCGTAATCCTGAAAACATCGAGGCAGCTGAGGCGAAGTTCAAAGAAATCCGAAGCCTATGAAGTACTAAGCGATGAAAGAACGAGATGGCGTTATGACAGCTTAACGAAACTCTGCGGCTATGAGGGTACAGATTTGGATAGCATATTGGAAATGCTCCGAAGATTTACCAGCCCGGGCTTTGATGTAAAAAGAAAGGGCTGTGGAAGGGCGTGGGGTTGCGGGCGTAGGCAAGGTGGTCAAGGGCGCTGGCAATGGCGAGAATAATAAAATGGGAACTAAAGGTCTCTCTGGATGAGAGAACAAGGAGGTGAAGGAGATGAATCGGAAGATACTGGTTCCACTAGATGGTTCAGAACTGTCCGAAAGGGCATTACATTATGCCAGGACACCTGCGGCAAGAATAGGTGCCGAGGTTATCTTACTACACGTGTGTAGTCCGGAAGAATGCCATTGTGAGGCAGAAAAGTGCACTGTTCAGCCCATGCACCGCGTCTATGTTGAGCATACCGCACAAATGTTCAGAAACAGCCTTGAAGCGGTTGCCGCCAACAAGATAGAAATCGGATCGGAAATCCTGGTTGGTGAACCGGTGACTCAGATTGTAAATTATGCTAGGGAGCAAAATGTCGATCGTATCATTATGGCATCCCACGGCCGCTCCGGTGCGGGCAGATGGGTCCTGGGCAGTATCGCGGACAAGGTAGCCCGAGAGTCCCCTGTTCCGGTAGTAATCATAAGGGCATCCGCCGAGGAAGCCGAGCGCAGCGACCTGCCTGATAGCAAGATACTGGTATTGCTGGATGGCTCGGATATGGCAGAGCAGGTACTACCCTTTGTTATCGAGCATGCCAAGATGTCGGGCAGAGAAGTAGTCGTGTTACGTGTCTGCGAGCCTCCGGATATCGAATCTCCATTTTTCTATCATCTAACACGATTAGAGTATCCTCCTACCAAGCCTTTGAAATGGGAGGATTTTGTCGAAGAAGTAATGGCCAAATGTAAGGATGAAACCAAAACATACTTAGAGGGAATAGAAAAACGTCTTAAGGAAGAGGGAGTCGAGGTGAGTTCAGAAGTCTTGGTGGGCAAGCCGTCAGACGAGATTGTCGATTATATTGGCAAGCACTCCTTCAATCTCATTGCTATGTCAACACACGGGCGTTCCGGAATAACACGGTGGGCATATGGAAGCGTTGCAGACAGAGTGTTACATTCAGCCACAAGCCCACTGTTCCTGGTGAGGCCGGGTCAGGCTGAGAGGGGAACAGCATGATAGCCTACGGCCCCGTTCCATCCCGAAGGTTGGGGCGCAGCCTGGGGATAAATAACATTCCCCCCAAAAGGTGCTCCTATTCGTGTGTGTACTGCCAGTTGGGCAGGACGCTGGATATGCAGATAAGGAGAGAGGCTTTTTACGAACCTCTAGATGTTGCCCGGAGTGTCAGGGAAAAGATTAGACGGGTCAGCGAAGCAGGCGAACCTGTAGACTACCTGACCTTCGTACCCGATGGCGAGGCAACCCTGGATATCAACCTAGGTAAAGAGATTGAGCTTCTGCGGGCACTGGGCGTGAAGATTGCAGTTATCACTAATGGTTCACTGGTCTGGCGCGAGGATGTGCGGCAGGACTTACAGAAAGCCGATTGGGTCTGTCTGAAAGTAGACGCAGTAACTCCCGATATATGGGATAAAGTGAACAGGCCCCATAAACAGCTTGAATTGAATGTTATTCTTGATGGTATGCTCGGTTTCGGCCAATCTTTTCGGGGTGAGCTTACCTCCGAAACCATGCTCATCCGTGATGTTAATGATGATGCTCAGGAGATCAGCAAAATAGCTGGTTTCCTGGCAAGGCTAAAACCAGCCAGAAGTTATCTGGCTGTCCCGACAAGGCCGCCGGCGGAACAAGTTGAACCTGCCAATGAGAAAACCCTCAATACTGCATATCAGACCTTCAGTAAAAGGCTGAGCGGGGTCGAATATCTTATCGGGTATGAGGGGAATGTCTTTGCTTCTACCGGCAATGCCGAAGAAGACCTGTTAAGTATTACTGCCGTGCACCCTATGAGGGAGGAGGCAGTGACAGGACTGCTGAATCGACTTGGTACCGGCTGGGAGACTGTCCAGAAATTAATTAATAACGGAAGCCTGGTGGAACTGGAGTACCAGGGAAAAAAATTTTATGCCCGGAAGCTAACCTCATTAAGTCCCGCTGGTGAGAGGAGAAGAGCACTGTGGAAGAGATAACCGGCAGAGATTTTGATAAAGAAGTACTGGAATGTGAACTCCCGGTCTTCGCTTGTTTCACCACCACGTGGTGCCATAACTGTTATCCGACGTGTCTTTTCGCCGACCAGTTAGTCAAGGAATATGATGGACATGTTAGGTTCGTCAGGTTGGATAAAGAAAAGAGTCCTGATATAGCAGAGAAATACCACGTGATCGCAGTACCTACCATCCTCATTTTCCAAAACGCTCAGGAGGTCAAAAGGCTCCTCGGCTTTCAGGACCGTAGTTCCCTGAGGCCCCTGATGAATAGTGTTACAGGCAACAATGAAACAACAGAGCGGGTCCGGCACCTGGGAGTAATCGAGCTTTCCACTGACTTTGGAAATGAGGCGTAATGGTGACCATGCAGCAGGTTGAAAATGAGAGTCTTATTCGCCGGAGAATAGCCGAAGAGGAGACTCTTCGTGAGAAAGTGGATGAGAACGGCAACAGGTGGATAAAAGTCTACTTCGGAGGTGGTGCCCATTTAAGGAACTGGCTGGATCAATTCATAGAACTGAGGGGCGAAGAGAATGTGAAGGTGGAGGAAACTGACTCACGGGGCTTTCAGTGCTATGAGGAAAGTGGTGAGAAAATGTGTCGCATCTGGGTAAAGGACACCAACATGAAATAGCCAGCGCAGCAGGGCTGGCGATAGACCCTGCTAATGACAAAAGGAGGCTAATAAAAATGGCGTACAAAATTACGGAAGACTGTATAAGCTGTGGAGCCTGTGAAGCTGAATGTAAAAATCAGGCAATTTCAGAGGGAGAAACAAGTTACGTGATTGATTCCAATAAGTGTACCGAATGCATCGGGAACCACAGTAAACCGCAGTGCGCTGAAGTCTGCCCGGTAGAGGCCTGCGTTCCCGACCCGGCCCACAATGAAAGTAAAGAGCAGATGCTGGAGAAATGGCACACTTTACATCCGGGCAAAACTCCGGTTATAGAAACAGGAGGTGAATAAAGACGGGCAAAAGAGACAAGGATAACAGCGATAACAGTTTACAGGTATATGAATAATAAGATTTAAAGGAGGAAAGTAAAACATGGCAACCGGAGAAGAGAAAAGCATTGACCAGGCGAGCATCGCGATGATAGAAAAGGCTATTGCCGATGAGGTTAATACCGCCTTCGACCGGGCTGAAGCGATGAAACCCTGCCCGATAGGCGCTGTAGGCAGCTGCTGCAAGCACTGCAGCATGGGGCCCTGCCGGGTGCCGCTGCCCAAAGGAAAAGAGGAAACACCCCAGGAAAAGCAGAAAAGACGCGGGGTCTGTGGGGCAACAGCGGAGACAATCGCTGCCCGTAATTTCATCAGAATGATAGCCGGCGGTGCCGCTGCTCACTCCGACCACGGGAGAGGAGTAGCCGAGCTTTTCCTGGCGGTGGCCAAAGGCGAAGCTCCCGGCTATGAGATAAAAGATGAACAGAAACTCCTGCAGGTAGCCCTGGACTGGGGTATTGAGATTGGCGACCGGAGTAACAACGAAATAGCGATTGATATCGGGGAAAAGGCTCTGGCGGAATATGGCAGGCAGGAAGGCGAGTTGCTTTTCCTGAAAATGGCCCCGCAGAAGCGTCAGGCCTTGTGGCGGCAGCAGGGAGTGGCTCCTCGGGGCATCGACCGGGAAATCGTGGAGATAATGCACCGGACCCATATCGGTGTTGACCAGGACTACCGGAACCTGCTCAAACAGGGGGTCAGGGCATCCATAGCCGATGGCTGGGGCGGAAGCATGATGGCTACCGAGCTTCAGGACATTCTCTTTGGCACCCCGGCACCGGTCCTGGGCAGAGTTAACCTGGGAGTACTAAAGAACGATGAGGTCAACCTCATTATTCACGGTCACGAGCCATTGCTATCTGAGATGATTGTCGCTGCGGCACAAAGCCCAGAAATGGTCGAGCTGGCGAAGTCTAAAGGAGCTAACGGGATAAATATAGCCGGTATTTGTTGTACCGCCAACGAAATACTGATGCGCCATGGCGTACCCATCGCCGGCAACTTCCTGCAGCAGGAACTGGCGATAGTCACCGGTGCGGTCGATGCCATGGTGGTAGATGTCCAGTGTATCATGCAGTCCATAACTACCGTGGCTGAATGCTACCATACTAAAATTATCACCACCTCGCCCAAGGCAAAGATTCCTGGCGCCGAGCATATAGAGTTTGACGAGCACAAAGCGATGGAATCGGCCAGGACTATAGTCAAAACTGCTATTGAGAACTTCCCCAATCGCGGGAGTAATGTCCATATTCCAAGCCAACAGGCTGACCTGATTGCCGGCTTCAGCCACGAGACTATCAACTACCTGCTGGGCGGTCTGTTTCGTGCTTCCTACCGTCCGCTCAATGACAACATTATCAACGGCCGTATCAGGGGTGTAGCGGGAGTCGTCGGCTGTAATAATGCCCGGGTCAAGCATAACGAGGCTCATGTTGCTATGGTAAAGGAGCTGATAAAGAACGACGTGCTTGTTATCACTACGGGCTGTAACGCCATCGCCTGCGGAGAGGCGGGACTCATGGTACCGGAGGCTGCCGTCGAGTATGCCGGTTCGGGTCTGGCCGAGGTATGCGAAACCGTAGGTATTCCGCCGGTACTGCATATGGGTTCATGTGTGGACAACAGCCGCATCCTGATAGCGGCAACCGCGATGGTCAAGGACGGCGGTCTGGGTGATGATATCAGCGAACTGCCGGTGGCCGGGGCAGCGCCGGAATGGATGAGTGAGAAGGCGATATCCATCGGCCAGTACTTCGTTGCCTCAGGGGTGTTCACGGTATTCGGCGTAACCTGGCCCACAATCGGCAGCAATGAAGTCTCTGACTTCCTGTTTAAGGACTTCGAGCAGATGTACGGCGGGATGTGGGCCTTTGAGCCCGACCCGATCAAAGGCGCTCAACTGATGATTGCTCATATCGATAAGAAGCGCAAGGCTCTGGGACTCGACAAGGCACGGGAAAGGGTTCTCTACGATATGGCGATGAGGCGTGAGCTTGACGCCGCTTAACTCATTGTCTTAGCTCTCGAGGGAGGAGGCAAGATGAAGGTATCAGTCTGTGGCAAGGGCGGGAGTGGCAAAAGCACTATAGTTGCCCTGCTGGCTAGTGAAGCACAAGCCAGGGGTTACCGTGTGCTGGTTGTGGATTCAGACGAGTCAAATTCGGGGCTGTACCGCGTGCTCGGTTTTGACCAACCACCCGTGCCGCTCATGGAACTCGTCGGGGGCAAGAAAAGCCTGAAACAGAAAATGGCTCAACCCGATATTTTCGCTGCAAGTCATATCTCTCTGAAGGATATATCGCCTCAACATCTGGTCAGGAGAGATGGTCTTATGCTGGTCAGCGTAGGCAAGATACTTCAGTCTCTGGAGGGCTGTGCCTGTCCCATGGGGGTATTGAGCCGCGAGTTCTTGAAGAAGCTCACCCTTCAACCAGACGAATTGGCTATTGTTGATATGGAAGCGGGGGTGGAGCATTTCGGACGTGGTGTGGAGACCAGCATTGATAGCGTGCTTATTGTGGTTGAGCCTCCCTTAGAGTCAGTAGAGGTAGCTCAAAAAATATATTACATGGCTAAAGGACTGGGCATACGAAATATATGGGCAGTTCTTAACAAGGTAACGTCGGATGATATCGCTATAAAAGTAGGGACTGGAATGAAAAGGCAGGGGATTCGAATAATTGGTCGCCTCCATTTTGACATTAATCTGTTTGAGTCAAGTGTGGAAGGCAAAGTTCCTGCTGACGGGAGAGCAGCAGGGGAAATCAAAGGAGTTCTGGATGTTATTCTTTCCAATTCAGCTGAGGAACTACGGTAGTAGAGTGAATGTTATCCCTGCGCCCTGTTGACTTGAATGGAGGTATACCGGGATGTGTCTGGCCAAGGCATTCGTAAACAACTTGAGCGGGCAACCCATCTTCCAAGATATTGCCCGCGTGCAGATAAATGGCAATAAAGTGAAAATGGAAACCCTCTTCGGGGAGGAAAAGGTCGTGCCGGGCAGAATCATCGAAATAGATTTCACAGCATCCAAAATATTGATGGGAAAGCACCGTACGATCGATACAAAGGACTAACGATGTCACAAACCGGCAGAAAGCCAAAGACAAACGCAAGAAGTCCAACCGGGGAGAAAAGCGTTTGTTCACCCTTCGATGAGCTGGCTTCGGAATATGATGCCTGGTTTGACAAGGAGGGGAGTCTCATCTCTTTCATTGAAGTGCAAGCTTTCAGGGCACTGCTGCCGTCTTTGCCCAAACCATGGCTCGAGATAGGAGTTGGAAGCGGGCGTTTTGCTCAGGCTCTGGGGATAGAGACTGGCCTTGACTCTTCAATAAAGCTCGTTGAAATGGCAAGAAATAGGGGGATAAATGCCTCCCTAGGACGTGGAGAACAGGAGTTGTTTGATGAGGAATCATTCGGTACGGTCTTTATGATTGTTACCCTGTGTTTCCTCGATTCACCCTTGGATGTTTTAAGGGAGGCCAGCCGCATCCTGACACCTGGCGGCAAGATAGTCCTGGGGCTGGTTTTGAAAGAGAGCCCATGGGGTCGGTTTTATCTGGCAAAGAAAGCGGGAGGACACCCCTTCTACAGATATGCTACCTTCTATAGCTTTGATGAGGTGGTCAGATTTCTAGCCAGAGCAGGTTTTCTTACCGAGAAGATTGTTTCAACACTTTTTCAGGTGCCGGGAGAGGTGCATCGTGTGGAAGAGCCTAGGGAAGGCTATTCCACCGATTCTGGATTTACGATAATAGTGGCTGGCAAGAAATGATGGTTAAATGCAATCACTGCGGTCGCGAAATATCCGTGGATAATGGCTATCAGCACCTTGGCCAAACGCTGTGCGAGGACTGCTACATAGACATCAGGTATCCGCCCAAAGCCTGTGACCCGTGGGCGGTTTATACTGCTACCAAATCGAGAGGAACCCTGGGACAAAAGGGGACTGATGGGCTGACTGACTTACAGCAAAAAGTCTATGATTTCATCAAGAAAAACGACAAGGTAACAAGAGAAGAAATATTGGCGGAACTTGACGTCGAAGAGACGGCACTACAGACGCACCTTGCTACATTGAGACATTGCGAACTGGTAAAAGGATACAAGGATGGCGACAGCATATACCTGGTTCCTTTTGACTACAATGAGCACAATGCTGACTCGGGGAGATAAGGTGCTGGGGGTAAGAAAAGACCAGTGCCTTGGCTGCGGACTCTGTGCCGAAAGCTGTCCGCGGCAGGCTATTTCAATCGTCTCGGCTAAGGCTGAGATAGACCAAAGCCGATGTAACCAATGCTGCCTGTGTCTTGATATCTGCCCGCAGGGAGCAATTATAGAGTCGATGCCGATGTCAACACGTGAGCTTCAGACAACTGTTACCAGATTGAAGGACAGGACACAGGACATCATCACCAGGATTGAGAGGCTGAAGTGCACGTAATTAAATAAGATGCGGAGGATATGATGGTAATAGAAGTTAGTGACCAGAGCTTCGAAACCGAGGTTATCAAGTGCGACATACCTGTTATAGTCGATTTCTGGGCACCCTGGTGTGGACCGTGTCGTATGATTGCTCCAGTGACCGAGAAGCTGTCGGAGGAATATGCCGACAGGGTCAAATTTTGCAAGCTAAATGTGGATGAAAATCCCGAGATGGCTCGTAAATACCAGGTGATGAGTATCCCGCTCTTACTTTTATTTAAGGGTGGGCAGCAGGTTGATAGTGTCCTGGGAGCAGTCCCGGAAAGCATGCTCCAACCGAAGATCAAGGCTTTACTTTAATTATTCGGAGTGTATAAGTGAACTTCAACGAGTTAGAGGAGGCGCGAAGGTTGCTGGGGCTGGGTGAGGCAGCGACGCTTAGGGAGATTAAAAATGCTTACCGGAGGCTGGCTCATCTTCATCATCCCGATAAGCATGACAGCGCCAAAGAAGAGAATGATGAGATGATGAAGAAGCTGAATCGGGCATACAAATCGCTCCTTGACTACTGTACCGACTACAAGTACAGCTTCAGGGAGGAGGACGTGGCTAAAACATATCCGGGCGAAGAGGACTGGAAGAAATGGCGTGAAAGATGGTTCGACAGTATTTAGTCAGCTAGACTTCGTCACTAGGGGTGAGAAATAGGTGGGCTGATGTTGGGGGAAAAGGCTGGTCAGCATAAAAGCCTGCGGAGGTGAAGATATGGAGAAGCGCGTCTCATTTCAGGACTATGCCATTATCGGCTGCGGGACGCTCAACATGGAACTAAATTATCTGAAAGATACCGGCTTTCTGGATGCGAGGAAACTTCTTTATACCAAGCCCGGCCGTCACGAGGTGCCCCGAGAATTGGAGAGTCAGCTTATAAGGCAGATAGGAAAAGCCAAGACACACGCGTCGAATATCATCGTTGTCTATGGCGGTAAGTTCTGCTACGTTAATGCTGATGACCCCTACCGCAAGATTGATACCATAATACAGGAGCAGATAGAACCTGGCGTCAGGATTTCCAGAATTAAGGCTACTCACTGTGTTGATATGTTAGCCAGCGAACAGGAAAGGGAGCGAATAAGTCAGGGGCGAGATGTTTACTGGCTGACGCCGGGCTGGATGAAGTACCGCCATTACGTATACCAGGGTTGGGACAAAGGTCTGGCGAATGAGAATTTTCCCAAGCACACCGGCGGAGCAATCATGCTGGATGCCGTGGGATATTACGGCGAGATTGTGCAGAATTACCCGGAGAAGCTTCTGGAGTTCTCCGATTGGATGGGGATTCCATTGGAGCCTTGCCCGGTAACTCTGGACCGTTTACTAGGCTTGCTTTCAGATGAGGTCAAAGCTTAAATGACCGGGGCGGCCGAAAGCAGGAGACAAAATAACTATTATCAGGCGGCCACTGGAGGCGCCAGAAATACGAGTGCTGGAACAAAGTAAATGAGAGGAGGCAGCAAAATGGCGGAGATAACAGTGGATTGTGAGGTATCCTGTCAGCTATGCGGCTGGCACACTGAGGCTTCAATGTCTGTAGATGAGTCTAATCTGTTTACTGAGATTATTCGGTTCTTAGCTCAATGCTGGCAGCAACACACAGACCGGGGGCCGTCCGGCAAACTTCAGGTTACCTGGAAGCCACTCGAAACGGCAGCGTAAGAGAAGGAAAGTAGTTGTATTCAAAGTATTCATTACGGGAAGTAGATGTGTAATATCTTGGACAGGGATTTTGGTCAAAGGATTAATATCAAACGTGATCGAACTTGGTACATTCATATGGGTGACGATTTTTGCGACTGGCGCAGCGATAGTCAATAGTTTGGGGATTCTTACAGTTCATAAAGGCAAAGAATGGGCTGAAAAATTGAAGCCACATTTTATGTGCTTTGCGTCGGGAGTTTTAATCTCCGTCTCTTTAATGTTTGCTTTACCAGAAGCTATTGAAAAAAATTCCTATGCAGGATTCGCCGCTTTAACGGGATTCCTATTTATGTTTTTAAGTAAAAGCCTGATAGAAAGAAAAACAGGAGAGAAATCTCTGGCGTTCGGGATTGTGGCTGCAGAGGGAATCGGCATACATTCTTTATTAGACGGAGCCATTTATGCTGTCACATTCAGCGCGAGTATAGTTGTCGGATTCCTATCTGGAATCGGACTGGTCGTTCATGAATTTGCAGAAGGGGTAATTATTTATGGTCTCCTGATAAGCGGAGGGGCGAGCAGGACAAAAGCAGCATGGTTTGCTTTTTTGGTAGCTGCTCTAACCACTCCCGTAGGAGCATTCATAGCCTATCCCTTTATCAGTAAATTGACTGTTCCTGTCTTAGGGTTAGCTCTCGGTTTTGTATCAGGAGTTTTGATTTACATTTCGGCTGCCCACCTTTTACCTGAAGCACGGGGGTATGAAAAGAAGCATTCTCTTTGGGCTTTTGGGGTAGGGGTTGTTTTGGCTCTATTTATAGTGATGACGAAATTTGTTTAACATTTGTTATGCTCTCTCTGATTACTCAGATAATAACAACGTACACGGCAGTAAAACTCATGCGTTAAGGAGGAAAAACCATGTCGTCCGTACGTATCACCACTCTCAGTGAAAACACTGCCGGTAGGGGTAACCTGCTCGCTGAATGGGGATTAAGTATTCTGGTAGAGACCGAGAAGACATTGGCACTTCTTGATGCCGGAAGCAGCATTTCGGGTACCCATAATGCTGACGCACTGGGCATCGACCTCAGTAAGGTTGAGAAGATCGTCCTGAGCCATGGTCATTACGACCACACCGGCGGTCTGAGGCAAGTCCTGCAGAAGATGAGGAAAAAGATAGAGATAATTGCACACCCGGATATATGGCAGGCCAAATACGCACGGCGAAAGGATGAACCAGACAGATATATCGGCATTCCTTACCAGCGGGACGAACTGGAAAGCCTCGGAGCCATTTTTAATCTCACCGCTGAACCGGTAAAAATAGATGACTCCATTATGACTACCGGTGAGATTCCAATGGTAACCAGCTTTGAGCAGGTGGATGCTGGCCTTTTTGTCAGGGATAATACCGGCTGGCAGCCGGATAAAATTATTGATGACCAGGCACTGATTGTAAATACGGAATCCGGCTTGGTTGTTATTCTTGGGTGCGCCCACCGCGGCATTATTAATACTTTGTACCATGCGCAGAAACTTACCGGCACAGAGACAATATACGCGGTGGTCGGTGGGTCACACCTGATAAATACCTCTGAGGAGAGACTGTGGCAGACAATTGCCGCTCTGCGAGAGCTTGGCGTCCAGAGATTGGGCTTATGTCACTGCACAGACCTGCCTGTAGCCTGTGTCTTGGCTCAGGAGTTTGGAGAGAGCTTCTTTTTTAATAAAGCTGGCAGTGTTATCGACTTTCCCGAAATCCCTTAAGTGGAGGAAAATGAAAGACGTGTAATATGCATGGTAGGAAAGCAAGAGGAGACCGTTATAAGTAGACTTGGAGCAAGTTAACAGGTGAAGATTGCAATATCGGCTGATAGCTCCAACTTGGGTGCAAAGGTAGCGCATCGCTTTGGCGCTTCCGAATATTTGCTGATTATCGATGTGGATAGTGGCTATTTTGAAGCTGTGCCTAATCCCGCTAACATACGCCAGCATGGTGCCGGCGTGCAGGCTATTGTGCTCGCTGTTGGTAAAGGGGCAAAGGCGGTTCTGACAGGCTATTGCAACCCTGCCATCGCCAATCAGCTCGGGGCAAATGGCATAGAAGTTCTGACCGGTATAACTGGCACAGCAAGAGACGCTGTGGAGCAATACAAGGAGGGCCGTCTTGAAAGATTGAGCTCACGTCAAGCGCAACTCCGCTCCGCGACAGCCATAGGTGACAAGGCTGTTCTGATTCACGCAGTCCGAAGTGCAGCAAGGCAGTTCGTCACTTTGTTACCCGTCCTGATTGGCGTCGTGTTGCTTATAGGCTTGTTCGATATGTTTGTCTCCGAAGAAATGCTGACATCTATCTTTTCGGGGAACGTGGCACTGGATACCCTTTGGGGAGCGTGCTTTGGCAGTATTTTCGCCGGGAACCCAATCAATAGCTATGTCATTGGAGGAGAATTGCTGAAATATGGCGTTAGCCTATTTGCTGTTACCGCCTTCATCGTTACATGGGTGACAGTGGGCCTGGTACAAATGCCAGCGGAAATAGCGGCTTTCGGTAAAAGATTTGCCCTCTTGAGAAACGGCTTGTCCTTTGCACTAGCGATACCGGTTACTATTCTCACGGTCGTAATTCTGAGTCTTGTGGAAAGGTGGATTTCTTGAGTAACAGCAGTCGGCAGCGATCTATCACCCGACGGATTTTCAGAGGCATGGCTCTTTTCCCAGTCATAACGCTAGCAGTCTACGGGATTATCGCCGTCATTATGCCCGATAAAGCCTTGCTCGCCATCAAAAGCAGTGTCAATATCTTTTTCAATATGCTTATTCCTCTTAGTATGATATTCGTTCTTATGTTGCTCATAAATCTATTCGTTAAGCCAGCACGAGTGGCGAAGTTCCTCGGGAAGGGTTCTGGAATTAAGGGCATCGCATTGTCAGCGGCAGCAGGCATTATCTCCACGGGCCCTATTTACGCCTGGTATCCCTTGCTTAAGGACCTCAGAGAAAAAGGGGCAGGAGACTCGTCAATCGCGATATTTCTATACAACAGGGCTGTCAAGCCGTTTCTATTGCCTGTCATGGTTGCCTATTTTGGCTGGTTATACGTGGTGATATTGACCATACTGACGGTTTTAGCGTCGGTTGCTATTGGGTACTCCGTGGGTATTTTCATGAAAGCGGAACAAGCCTAACTTGTGATTAACGGTAATTTACTCTCTATTTTTCTTATAGCTATAGGCCTATCTGCAGACTGCTTTGCCGTAGCCCTGATTAAACGCCCCTCAGGATTAAACCGACCAGATGAACAACCTTTTAGGGTTTAAAAGCTAACTATTAGCTCGAAATGTTCATAAACGATTGGTTGGAAAGTGTGATTGAGCACAAAAAAGCCCGGGGCGACTCCCCCGGGCTTTCCTGCTCTTTTATTGGTGTTGGTTTAAACCAGTTCCATCTTACTCAGACACTTGCTGATTGTAGTGCGGCTTCTACCTAGAGCTTTAGCTATCTTTGTTCGGGATAATCCCTTCCCCCATAACCGCATTATCCGCTCCGTCTCGGTATCGCCGACGCTATAGTTGTAGTCCTGTAATAGTTTAGCCCTCTGCCTTGAGAGGTATGATTTATCGGCATGGTTTAGCCTCTCCCCATTGACTAGCAGTTCCCCTATGCGTTTCAGCCTCTCAGGCAAAGTATTCAGCACGGCTCTGGTATCCAGTGAATAATCCGGGCCGAAATGAGCCATAGTTCCGGAGTTTGAGAGCCACGGTTCCGGCGATGGGGAGCCACTGTTCCGGAGCAAAGAGCCACCCGCATATCGACTTTCCTTAGAATGTATTTGTGCTAAAGGCACAAATATTTTTTAGGAGGGTCATAACAATGACCAACTATCGGGAGATTCTCCGGCTTCACAGCCGGGGAATCAGTCAGCGCGGCATCGCCGCAAGCTGCCAGTGTTCACGGAATACGGTGAATAGAGTGCTGGCACGGGCAAAGGAAACAAGCATCGGGTGGCCGCTAAAGGATGATCTGACAGACGGCGACCTGGAGAGATTGCTCTTTTCTGACTCGGCCCCTCCTCTATCACGCCGGCAGCCGGACCTGGAGCACATCCATAAGGAGATGGCCAAATCCGGGGTCACACTCAGGCTGCTCTGGACCGAGTACTGCACCATCTGCAGGCTAGCTAACGAGCAGCCCCTGATGTACTCCCAGTTTTGTTATCACTATCAGATGTATGCTCAAACCAAACGGGCAACGATGCACATCCAGCGTAAACCGGGTGAGCAGATCGAGGTCGACTGGGCTGGACAGACCGCGGCTATCGTCGATGACGAAACCGGAGAAATCATTCCTGTCTATGTGTTTGTGGCCGCTCTTTCCTACAGCCAGTATGCCTATGTCGAAGCATTCCTCGCCAGGAACCAGGAGTGCTGGATTGCCGCCCACGTCAATATGTACCACTTCTTTGGCGGAGTCAGCAAACTACTCGTGCCGGACAACCTGAAGACAGGAGTAGAGCGGACCGACTGGTACAGCCCGACAATCAACAAGGTCTATCATGAGCTGGCCGAGCACTATGATACGGCGGTGGTGCCAGCCCGGGTCAGGAAACCAAAAGATAAACCAAACGCAGAAGGAACCGTCGGCAACATCTCCACCTGGATCATCGCCGCGCTGCGCAACCAGAAGTACTTCAGTCTCATGGCGCTAAACCAGGCTATTCGAGAGAAACTTGATGCCTTTAATCGCAAGCCGTTCCAGAAGAAAGAAGGTAGCAGACTCAGCGTATTCCTGGAGCAGGAAAAGCCTTTCCTGCAGCCACTTCCCGGGATGCCGTATGAACTGGCGACGTGGAAAATCGCCACTGTCCAGTTGAATTACCACATAGCCGTAGACAGGATGAATTACTCGGTGCCTTACGAATATATCAAGCGCAAGGTAGATGTACGGGTAACCAGGCAGGTGATAGAAGTCTTCTTCAATAATCACCGTATCTGCTCCCATCCCCGGTTATATGGCTACCCCGGTCAATACAGCACGATGGAAGCCCATATGCCTCCGGACCATCAAGCCTATGTCCAGTGGAATGCCGACCGTTTCAGCGCCTGGGCTCGGAAGATTGGGCCGAACACGGAAACAACCGTCAAGGCTATCCTCGCATCCCATAAGGTCGAGCAGCAGGGATACAAGAGCTGCCTGTCGCTCATCAAGCTGGCGGACAAATACTCCGTAGCCAGACTGGAGGCTGCCTGCACGAAGGCTCTGTTTTACACGCCGGTGCCCAGCTATAAGAGCGTGAAAACCATCCTGTCCACCGGGCAGGATAAAATCGACAACGCCGAGCCGAACACTCCCCCTAATGCAACACCACATGGATTTACCCGGGGAGCCGAATACTACGAGAGGAAAACAAGATGACAAACGAAGAGACGATTGCAAAATTGATAGAAATGCGACTGACGGCCATGGCCAACGCTTTTCGAGAACAGATAAACGCGCCGGACAGGGCCAGCCTGTCTTTCGAAGAGCGTCTCGGGCTGCTGACCGATATCGAGTGGGCCAGCCGGAAGAACAACCGGTTGAAGAAACTCATACAAACGGCGAAATTCGATCAACCTCAAGCTCATGTCGCTGATATCAACTATATAGCCCAGCGAAAGCTGGACCAGGCACTGATCACCAGGCTTACTGTTTGTACATACATCGAAGAGAAACACAATGTCGTCATAATGGGTGCAACCGGGTCCGGGAAATCATACATCGGCTGTGCTCTAGGTATGGAGGCATGCAAACGGTTTTATTCTGTCAGGTATATCCGTCTGCCCGACCTGCTCACTGACCTAGCCATCGCCAGGGGTGAAGGCACCATCAAGAAACTGCTGAGCCAGTACCAGAAGGTCAATCTGCTTATCCTGGACGAATGGATGCTGGTATCCTTGAGAGAAAGCGAGGCGAGAGACCTGCTCGAGATCATCCATAGCCGGCACAAGAGAGCATCCACTATCTTCTGTTCCCAATTCGCTCCAGCCGGATGGCATGCCAAGATCGGTGAAGCAACCCTGGCAGATGCTATCCTTGACCGAATCGTGTATGATTCTTATACCATCGAGATCCATTGTGATGGTGATGAGCCATCCATGAGAGAGGTCTATGGTATAAAGGACTGACCGCTCTTTTATATCGAGTGGCTCTCTGACACCGGAACGGTGGATCCGCAGTTACCGGAACACTGGCTCACTCTACTCCGGAACTGCGGCTCCGCCACACCGGAATATCCAGGAGTAAATCAGTGGAATGGGCATACAGAAATTGTTGATTGGGTTTGCAATTCTTGGGGGATTAGTGATAATGATCTTTGGTGTTGTCAGTCTGAACCATATTGTGGAAAGGCTAAATAACATAGAAGATAAAATGAACAATGTGATAAATGAATTGTACATTCTCAGTGGAGACACCACGAATACAATCCCCGATAGAGGAAGTCTAGCTGGAATAGAAGAAAGGTTGGTTGCATCCCATGAAAGAACAAATGGAGTGAACGGGTATTGGAGGGAAGGACCAACTTTCGCTACGTCCCGGAGCAGGATATAAAATAATACTGATTCTGACTTACCGGGAGTTTCGTGTCCCTTTTACTTCGTATGGCCAGGCCGCAATACTGCCATCCATGAATTTTACATTACTGAAGCCAGCACCTTCGAGTATCCGCTGAGCTTGGTAGGCACGGATGCTTGTCAGACAGTAAGTAATTACCTCCACATGTGGGGAAATCTCATTAAGCCTCGTTCTAAGCTCACTTAAAGGCAAAAGTTTAGCTTGTGTCTCTTCTATGCGGCACGTTTTCCACTCATTAGATGAACGTACATCCAGGAGAACAAAATCCTCCTTGCCTTCCAGTTTATTCTTGACCTCCATGGGACTTAGTGTTTGAGCGTAACCAGACTGTTTGTTACAGATAACGTTGGCTGCGTTATGGAGAGGGTCAAAAGCACTATTATACGGCGGTGCATAAGCCAGGTCCAAGTTGGCAACATCTTCTACGCTGGCACCAAATGTCAGCGCAGTAGCCAGCACATCTATCCGTTTTGCCGTTTCACCTGGTCCTGCTACCTGCCCGCCCAAGATTCTGCTGGTCATTCGATCAACTACTAATTTAACCAGAATCTCTTTACCGTTCGGATAATAGGTCGCATGTTCATACCCGGGAACCAGTGAAGTTATTACGTCGTACCCAGCCTTTCGTGCCTGTGACTCACTAAGCCCGACTCGGCCAACGTTATAGTCGAAGATTTTCACGATAGAAGTACCCAGCACGCCGGGAAAAGAGTCGGAACCATTAGTCACATTGGTTCCGATCACCCTACCGTGTTTATTAGCGGTAGACCCCAAGGGAGCCAGGATTTTTTGGCCGGTAACTAGATTGGTATTTTCTACACAGTCTCCACCTGCATAGATATCTGAATCACTCGTTTGAAGGTATTGGTTGACTGCGATGCCTCCAGTAATGCCAATGGTTAGCCCGGCATCACGGGCAAGCTTCACATCGGGTCTCGCACCCAGAGCCAGCAACGCCAGCCCCGTTTCGATTTCTGTATCATCCATTAATACCTTATGTACCCAGCCATCCTTATCTCCCTCGAATGCGATGACACGCTTTCCGAGTAGTAAATGCACACCCTTGCTCTGTAAATGCTTTCCAACGTAAGCAGCGGTCTCGAAATCAAGTAGTGCCGGCAGAACTCTGTCCATGATTTCAATCACAGTAACGTCCAGCCCTTGTGAAACGAAAGCCTCTGTCATTTCTAATCCGATCAGACCGGCACCAATAATAACTGCTTTGGCAGGCTTTCTTGACGCTAATAAGTTTCGAACGTCATTCGCATCTTGAATTTTAGTCAGGGTGAAGATTCCTTTGAGGTCTATCCCTCTCAAATCAGGCACCACAGGGGTGCTACCTGATGCCAGTACGAGCTTATCGTATGACAGAGTGAGAGCATGATTTGTGTCCAGATTCAAAGCCTCGACTTCATGGGCTTCAGGATGAATGGATAACGCCCTGGTGCCGGTCAGAACATCCATATCCATCACATTCGTAAAGAAGTCACGCCTCCGGGCAACAAGGCTGCTCTCACTCTTAATAACCCCGGCGACGTAATAGGGTAGCCCACAAGTTGCTGTTGATAAATCTTTTTGTTGTTCAATAAGGGTAATCCGGGCTTTTGGATCGCATCTCCTTGCCCTTGCTCCGGCCTTCGGCCCGCAAGCTGTGCCGCCGATGATAACAATCTTGTTTTGTCTCTCCACGACAGTGCCTTTCCTCTGATATTCAGGTTAACATGCAGATATACTGAGTTTAGCTTGATGAAGGAACTCCAACGGTGAAAGTTGTTAATTTATCATAATTATACTACGATTTCTTTGATACAGTAATCATATATATGTGACCTGCCCCCGATAGCGATACCACTTGTTACCATTCATCACTCACCACCCGTAAAGGTCTTAAGCTGCTGAACCACTAAAACGGTCAATTCCCCTTTGATTCCACTTAACCGTAAACGTTCTATATTCATCACTTTTATATAGATATTCCTGCAGAAATACTATTTGCGTTCTATATATCTATCAAATAATCCGCACTTGACATTTAATTTGATAACTGTCATACTGCCAACTAATCAAGCTTGTGGAAAACATAATAGTTTACCGTGACCGGCATTCATTATCCGAAGGGTTTTACTCATTCTATAGCCAAATATCCAATAAGAAAGAAAGGAGGCAGGTTATTAGTTAGAGGACCCATCGGGTTTCCCTGAATAATACTATCCCTAACCTGGACAAGCCATAACTAAAAGTAAGAGCAATATTTATTACCCTGGAGTTACGCACGAGCAAAACAATATATTGACACTTTTTCGCAAGATTTAACTTGTAAGGGACTAAAAAGGAGATTTTAATGGGAAGATTAGTCAGCTTTTTAGTTTTAGGAGTTTTGATTATCCCTCTTCTGGTAGTAGGATGTACGCAGCAAGCTCCAACAGCAACCGTCACGGTAACATCACCGGCACCCGCACCGGCACCGGCGCCCGTCCAGACCGTACAGATTAATGTCTGGAGCGCGCCTCTTGGCTCTGGCATGTACCTGTTCGGTCTGGCGAGTGAAAAAATCGCCAATGCGAACCTCACCGGGATAAGGGCCATCAATGCGGAGGCACAGGGGGGAGTAATCAACCTGCAGAAATACGGCGAGACACCCAACCTCTGGGAAAACACTATCATCGGCACCGGCGGTCCTGCCTTGGCCATGAGCAAAAAGGTCATTGAGCCTTTTACCTCGCAGATTGTCGGCATGAGGACGATGTTCGGGTACATTCAGAGCGGTAGCTTTCTGGTGACCCTGAACCCGAATATCAAGACGATACAGGACTTGGCCGGGAAAAAAGTTGCTCTGGGTAGAGCCACTCAGGAAAACTACGGACTGTTGCCGACAATGGCAATCCAGGCGGCCGGACTCGCCGATAAAATGGATATCAGGTACCTCGGGCCGGGGCCGGCGGTATCGGCTTTAATCGACGGCACGGTTGATGCGGCGATTTCCGCAGCGTATTACGATGTGACCACGATGAAAGAAATCGCCCCCAGCCCCGAGTTTATCCAGCTGCTCAGTTCCGGGAAGAAATTATACTATATCAGTTATGGTACCGACGCCATCAAAAAGCTGGAATCGGACGGTTACGTGGCTTACGTGGAGATACCGGCAGGACTGCTGAAGGATCAGGACGCGCCACTGCCGACATACATGCTGACCGCTTTCTGGGCAGCCAAAGACGTGTTCCCCGAGGACATTGCCTACGAACTGACCAAGGTCTGGCTGGACCATACCGGCGATTTCGCCCAGTATTATGACATCGGCAAGTTTGTCAGCCCGGCCTTCTCTTACCGGACGATTGTTTTCGGTAATTTGACCGAGCAGAACATTCATCCCGGTTCTTTAAGGGCATATAAAGAAGCCGGACTTGTGAAATAAGATAAATAAGGTCACGGACTTCCAGCCGGAAGTCAGAACTTAACTTGGTAACGAGGGCCCTGTCGGAAGCACCATTCCCCGCGTGCGACAAGACCTTCTGGGAATCCCTTTCTTCAGTGTGGTATGAGAGAGTAAAAATGCCTGCCGAGAAAACTGATGCGGGACTGACGAAGTCAGATAAGGTCCTGGGCGTGCTTATTGCCGTTGTCGGTTTCGGGATGGTGGTCTACCACCTGGTCTATGCCCGGTACCCCTTTTACGATTCCATCTTGCACCAGAACACTCACATGGGCCTGGCCCTGGTACTCGTTTTCCTGAGCGGGCTCAGGGTCTCGCGGAAATTCTTCTCGCGACTTCTCTTGACTTTACTCATCCTCGTCAGTATCCTGGTCACCGGCTACGTTTATGTCTTTTACAGGCACCTGAGCTGGGCCATCGGTATGCCTGACCCCAGGGACGTCATCATCGGGACACTGATGGTGGTGGTGGTCCTGGAAGCCACCCGCCGGACATGGGGGCTGGTGCTCCCTGTAGTCGGCATCGTCTTCACGCTTTACTTCCTTTACGGTGATCTCCTGCCCTATCCCTTTGTGCACCAGCCTTTTACCTTTGATTACGTCATTTCCATCGTTTCCGTCGGACTGGGCGGCATTTACGGGCCCATCCTGGATGCCTCCGCCACTTTTATGTTCCTCTTTATCGTTTTCGGGGGTGTGCTGGAAATAGTCGGGCTCAGCCCGCTGCTGGTGGAAATCGGGAAGGCCGCCGGGAGGATTTCCGCCGGCGGGGCGGGCGTTGCCTCGGTGGTCTGCTCAAGCCTCGTCGGAATGGTCACCGGCGCCGCACTGGCGAACGTCACCATCACCGGTTCTTTCACTATTCCCACCATGAAGAAAGCCGGGTTCAAGCCGTCCACCGCGGGGGCGATTGAAGCCACGGCCGCCACGGGCAGTCAGATTATGCCTCCCATTCTGGGCACCGCCGGCTTCATCATGTCGGCGATTACGGGTGTTCCGTATGCAAAGATTATGGTTGCCTCGTTCCTGCCGGGCGTGCTTTACTACATCTCGGTGTTCTTTGCCGTGCGGTCGCTGGCGCTGAAGCAGGGTGTAAAGGGTTCCGCAGAGAAGGTGGATAAACGCATCATCCTGGTCCGGGGGCCCGCATTCGCTATCCCGCTGATGTTGATTGTTGGCCTGCTCCTGGCGAATTTTTCCCCCGCGTTCGCCGGCTTTTCCGGGTTGCTCTCCCTGATACTCGTCAGCTTTGTGCGTAAAGAAACACGTCCCACCATCGGCAGGCTCATCCAGGGGCTGGGTAGGGCGGCGGTGCTGGGAGCCAAGGTGGCCATCGCCTGTGCCTGTGTCGGTCTGCTGGCGCAGGCGATTATTACCACCGGTCTCGGGGCAAGGATTTCAGATTCTGTTGAGGTCCTCGCGAGAGGAAACCTGGTTTTAGCCCTGGCGATAACGATGGTAATCGCGCTGCTGCTGGGGGTAGGTGTGCCCACCCCGGCGGCTTACACCCTGGTGGCAATTATCGCGGCCCCGGTGCTGGTGCGCATGGGTGTGCCCCTGCTCGCGGCCCACTTTTTCTGTTTCTTCTTCGCGATTATCTCCGCTCTGACACCTCCGGTGGCGATGGCATCACTCGCGGCCGCGAGCATCGCCGGCTCGGGTTATATTACCACCAGCGTCCAGGCCTTCAAACTGGCTATCGCCAGCTATATTCTGCCGTGGGTAATTGTATATAACACGTCGATTCTGGGTAATTTTGCGGACCCGCTGCTGACCGTAGTTTCCTTTTTTGCCTCGGTGGTAGGGTTGATTGCGCTGGCAAGCCTGTTGAGCGGGTATTCTCTCACCAGCCTGAAGGCTCTGGACAGGGTCTTCCTGGGGGTGTCCGTCATCGCGGCGGTGGTGTATCTCGTCACTTTCCAGTACATTGCCCTCTCCTTGAGCGTGGCATTTTTTTCCTGGCACCTGATAGCCCAGGTACGCAGGCGCCGCCGGTATGCTCCGGAATTGCCGGTGGCGAGTAATTGACTATTCCCGCGCATACTCTTGATAAAAAAGGAGCACAGTGAAAAAGCAGAAGTCTCTCAGCAGCCTGGTACAGGGTCTGGATTCTCAGCAAAAGGACGAACTCCTGAAAAATATCGGGGAAAGCGCTCACGTATTTGAAAGGGACTACCGCGGCTGTTCCAGATGCGTCCTTCATGCCCTCCAAATTCATCTGGGCCTTTCCGACGGCGAAGTCTTAAAGGCAGCAACCGCATTAGGCGGCGGGGTTGCCCGTACCGGAGAAACATGTGGCGCACTTATCGGCGGGATGATGGCGATAGGCCTGGCGTTCGCATTGCCGGAGATGGATGACTCCAGGGCATCACCCCCATATATGGAAACTGTAAAACGAAGTATGGAACTGACCGACCGGTTCAAGAAAGAATTTGGTGGGACCAGGTGCTACCAAGTACAGGAATCACTCCTGGGAAGGCACTTCAACCTTAGAGACACTGAGGACGTTGCGGAGTTCCGGAAATCAGGACACCAGATATGTGAAGATAAAGTGGTCCGACAAGCGGCGATGCTTGCCGCGGAAGTGATATTAGAACCGGAAAGCAAGCAGGATTGATTTTGATTAGCTCAGGAGTAGGTCGATGGTAAAAGGAAATACCGTTGACACAAGAAGGATAACGGTCCACCCGGAAAAATGCGCCCTCTGTTACCGCTGTCAGCTCGCGTGTACGTTTTTGAAGAAGCAGGTCTTCAGTTCTGATGACGCTTTTATCCAGATAAAATGGGACCCTTCCCGTGATAAAGCTGACATTGGCTTCACGGATGAGTGTGACCGGTGCGGTGTATGCGCCCGGGCCTGCCTCTATGAAGCCTTGGAATTCAGCAAAGGAAAACAGTAATGGATACAGGTTATTACGGTTATGCGGGCAAGGTACTCCAGGTAAATCTCACGGACAAGACAATCTCCGAGAAGCTGCTTGACCTGGAGCTGGCCCGGAGTTTCCTCGGCGATTATGGCATTAATGCCATGTTGGCCTATGATTTGATAAAGCCCGGCATCGACCCGATGGGTGACGACAACGTAATTATCATCGGAGCCGGCCCCCTCACCGGGACAAACGCGCCTTCCTCGGGACGCACGTCCTGCTTCATCAAATACCCCGTGAACGGGGCGATTGACGGGGGCGGGGGCGGCATGGGCTTCGGCGCCAGGCTGAAATACGCCGGCTATGACCACCTTATCATCAGCGGGCGGTCTCCGGAGCCCGTTTATATCACCATCCTTAACGGCGAGGTGGAAATCCGCGATGCCTCTCACCTCTGGGGAAAAGACACTTACGAAGTCACCGACCGGCTCTGGGAACAATACGGCAGCACTTGCAGCGTCTTGACCATCGGTCAGGGCGGAGAGAACCTGTCCCGGATATCGCTGGCCCTGATAAATAAAAGCTCCACCATAGGCAAGGGCGGCCTGGGCTCGGTTATGGGCGCCAAGAACCTCAAGGCGATCGTGGCTAACGGCCGGCAGGGGGTAAGGGTCTATGATACGCGCCGCTTTCGTGAAGCCATTAATAAGGTGCTCGACTCGGTTAGCTCGTGGCCGGAGCGTAAGAACTACGTGGCCTTCGGGCACATCCTGCATGATTTCGACGCCCTGGAGCGGGCCGGCGGCTATTTTAACTACTGGCGGCGGAAGTGCGACCCTGCCCTCAGCAGGCAGAGGTTCGGACCTGACGCGTACTTCGGCGCAGTGCAGGACCGGAGAGTGGCCTGTTTCGCCTGCCCGGTCGCCTGCCAGTTCTACTCCACGGTAAAAGAGGGACCTTACGCCGGCATGAGGTACTACTCGAACGGGCCGGTCCAGAGGCTGGCGGAGCGTCTCGAGCTGAAGAGTATTACGGAAAGTATCCGCTGCAATCAGGTGCTGCAACGCTACGGCCTGGACTATGAGCTTATTGCCGGGCAAATCGAGTTTGCCCGTGACCTGTACCAGCGCGGCGTTATCAACAGGAACGACACGGAGGGAGAGGACTTCGCCGTAGACGTGGAAAGCACCCTGCGGTTAATCGAGAAGATAGCCTTTCGCAAGGGCTTTGGCGATGTCCTCGCGGACGGGATGGAGGGGATGGTAAACCGGTTCGGAAAAGATATTCTTAACCAGGCTAATCAAATTAAGGGCGTCGACCTGAAAAACGACCCCAGGGCGACCAAGTTCGGTACCGTGGCTATGGACAACATCGTGGGCAACCGGGGCCCCACCGGCAAGGGGGGTTATATCAACCCCGGCAAGTTCGACCCTAACGCCACTCTGGACGCCTTTCTCGCGTTTGGTAAGAGGGCCGCGATTCCTGACGAAGCCGTGAAGAGGATTCTGGATACACCCCTGAAAATTAATATCGCCAGGCTGTCCGTCTATACACAGTCCTGTTTCGACCTTTTCTGCAGCCTGGGCCTGTGCATCAGGCTCCACGTGACCCAGTTCTGGCCGGTAAAGATGATGGCGGAGACCTATTCCGCGGCGACCGGTATCGAGATGACGGACGCCGACATGCTCAAGGCCGCGGACCGGATACACAACGTGGTGAAGATGCTCAATGTCCGGGAAGGGTTCTCACGTAAGGATGATGTCCCTCCTTTCCCGTGGTTTCAGCCTGCGGAGCAATCGGACGGGGGCAGCCTTAACCTGACGGATTTCTTCGGGACCAGGCAGCTTACCGCCGGTGATGTCCAGCAGCAACTAGACGATTTTTATGACGAGCGTGGCTGGGATAAGGTTAAAGGCGTCCCGACCCGGAAAAAGCTCATCGAGCTTGGCCTGGCAAAATGCCTGCCTGAACTGGAAAAAGTGTAGTTAAAGGCAGTCGCCGCTGCCCGCATTCCTGTATCTGCGAAAGGGGGATTCATGGATAAAAGCGGTGCTTTTCAGAGGATATTTGAGCCCGGGCGTATCGGTAAACTGGACCTGAAAAACCGGATTGTCATGGCGCCCATGGGGACCCGGCTGGAGAAAGACCATATTCCCACCCCGGAACTGTTTGATCATTATAGTTACCTGGCCGCGGGTGGCGCCGCCCTGGTTACCGTGGAATCGACCTTCTTTTTCCCCCTGAAGGGCAGGATGGGTTTCTTCGATAACAGCCTGATTCCCCGGTTTGCCGGCATAAGCAAGGCGATACATGCCTCGGGGGCCAAAGCCTCCCTGCAGATAAACCCCAGCCGCGGGGCGATTGACAAGGCGAACCCGCTGGCTCCTTCGGATATCGTGACCAGGGTGGGCGTCAACGCGAGAGCGGTCACCATCGATGAAATCAGGTTTTTTATCGAGGGTTACGGCAAGCTGGCCTGGAGGGCCAAGGAGGCCGGCTTTGATACCGTCTGCATGCACGGCGCTAACGGCTACCTGATTTCAGAGTTTCTCTCACCCTTTTTCAACAAGAGGACTGACGAATACGGGGGTACGGTAGAAAACCGCGCCCGGTTTGCCGTGGAGCTGGTCAAATCGGTCAGGGCGAATGTCGGCCCGGACTTTCCTGTCATCTTCCGGTTCAGCGCCAGCGAGAACTTTGCGGAGGGGTTGCAGATTGAAGAAGGCATCGTCATTGCCCGGATGCTCGAAGAAGCCGGAGTGGACGCCATCGATGTCGTCTCGGGGATTCACCAGTACGCCGAGGAGTACGTCTGTGCGCCGTCTTCACTGCCTTACGGTTACAATATTCCCCTCGCCGGTGCCGTCAAGAAGGCGGTCTCAATTCCGGTGGTGGTCACGGGCAGCATGGACCCGTACCTGGCGGAGGATGCCCTGAGGGAAGGCAAGACGGATTTCATCGGAGTGGGCCGCGGCATACTGGCCGACCCCGAGCTACCGATCAAATGGCAGCAGGGAAGGCTGGAGGACGTCCGCCCCTGCATCAGGTGTCTGCACTGCATGGAGCGTATTCAGAGCTACCAGACCCTGAACTGCGCGGTCAATCCCGCCATCGGGAACGAAAAAGAGCGCGTGGTCGGCAAAACCGGGAAAAAGCGCCGGGTGGCCGTGATTGGAGGCGGGCCGGCAGGGATGGAAGCTGCCATTACCGCGGCAGAGCGCGGGCACGAGGTGACCCTCTTCGAAAAGAGACAGCTCGGAGGGGCCCTGATTGAGGCCTCGACCCCCGAGTTTAAAGCGGACATCAGGAAACTGGTCAAATATCTAGATACTCAGGTGCGAAAGGCAGGGGTCACGGTTGTTTCTGCGGAGGCGACCGCGAAAGCAATTAAAGACGGTAAGTTCGACGTGGCTATCGTGGCAACGGGCTCCAAACCATGGCTGCCCGATATTCCGGGGCTAAACAAGCCCCATGTCATTGAGGCGCTGGACGCCTTCCGTAACGCCGCCATCGGGAAAAGTGTGGTCGTAATCGGCGGCGGACTCATCGGGCGCGACGCGGCCCTGCACCTGGCCCAGCAGGGGAAGAAGGTCACCATCACGACGCGCGCCGAAAGCCTTATCCGGGGCGCCGACGCCGGGCGGCCTTTCCAGGAACTTGGCGCGATACTGAATATGCTTTCCGAGTATAACGTTGAAATCCGCCCCGGGCTCAAGCTTGAAGAGGTAACCGATAACGGCGCGGTGATGCGCGACAAAGAGGGGAACAGGTACGAAATCAAGGCGGATAACGTGGTTATCGCCGCCGGGCTGGTGCCGGACAAAGAGCTTGGTGAAGAGATTCGCAAGATACCGGACATCGAAGTCAACAGCATCGGCGACTGCGTGGAGCCGCGCATGATTCATAACGCTATCCATGAAGGTTACTTCGCTAGCTGCAAGCTATGATAAGAAAACCGAAGGTTTATGGTGACGACCAGGTTTTGTTGCGTGCCGATACAGACAACGTCCAGCATACTATTGAGAAGCTTCCTTCTATCTTCAAGGCTGGCTGGAGTCCAGAGGCTCCAGCACGGACCATTAAGCCAGTTTGTAAGCACTAACCATACCGCCCGTTGCATTGATAGCTAACAGCCAGCCAGACCGACGCGTGGAAATGCCATAATCTGCGAGCTCCAGGTTCTGCGGAAGGTTCCTTGTGTCAGTCACCCCTTGACACAAGGATTCAGTCGATTATAATTTGTTATATTAGCGATATCAATATGATATGTCGGCTTACCCTAATTAAAGCCGATGTTTGACCAGATACGATGAACATGACAAGCGTGTACCCTGATTTATAAGGAAAAGCAGGACTGGTTGCCAGCTACCGGGGGGAATCGGTCACAGAGCTTATTTCGTGGACCTTTCCCCCGAACTTCAAAATGAAATCATATTGAGAACTGAACACCACTTTATCTAAATAAGAATTCACTGTATATGGTTGATGCGAATAATCATAATGAAACAGGGACAGTCTTCAACCTGCAGCGTTTTTCTCTGCATGACGGGCAAGGGTTAAGGACCCTGGTTTTTATGAAGGGCTGTCCTTTGCGGTGCCGGTGGTGCAGTAATCCGGAATCGCAGAATCCCTATCCTGAAATAGCCTATATTGAGGACAGGTGCATCGGCATCAAGGAATGCGGTTACTGCCTGGCCGCATGTCCGGAAAATGCGATTAAGGAATCCGGGAGCGGGAAGGCAAGCATCAACCGTAATTTGTGTAATAATTGCGGGAAATGCGCGGAAGTTTGCCCTGCCAGGGCGATTAAACTCTACGGGCAGCAGATGCTGGTGGCAGAAATCTTAAAAGAGGTTGAGAAGGACAGCGTTTTTTATAGAAGGTCAGGCGGCGGCGTTACGGTAGGTGGCGGCGAGCCACTAGCTCAGGCTGGTTTCGTCAGTGCTCTGCTGAAGGAATGCCGTGAACGCGGCCTGGATACTGCCATAGAGACCTGCGGGTATGGTACCTGGGAAGATCTGGAGAAGGTCTGCCGACATGCAGACCTGGTCTTTTTTGACATCAAGAGCATGAACGCCGGCAAACACAGGACTGCCACGGGAGTCAGCAATGAGTTAATTCTGGAAAACATCAGTAAGCTCGCGGAATATTTTCCAGATACCCCGGTGCTGGTACGAACCCCGATAATCCCGGGTTTCAATGATTCTGAAGAGGATATTCAGAAGATAGCTGATTTCCTCAGCGAAATACAGAACCTTAGAGAATACGAACTCCTGTCTTATCATGGGTTTGGTGAGCCGAAGTACCACCAATTAGGGAGAAAATACGCTTTAAGCGGTCTGAAAGCTTCGAGTGAAGAAATAATGGCGAGACTGAGGCGGGTTACAGAAACAATAAGGGTGGAAAATGACAAATAGACTAATAAACAAGGTAGGCGTAGTTACAGGTTCGGGTAGCGGTATCGGTAAAGAAATAGCATTGGCATTGGCAAGAGAGGGGGCGAAGGTCGTAACGAATAATCGCAGCCCCAAACCTTCCGGTGAAGATGCAGAGACTACCGCAAAGCAAATCATCGCTATGGGCGGCCAGTCGGTACCGTTCTTCGGAGATGTATCTATTTTCCAGGTGGCCGAGGACCTGATGCGGACAGCCGTGAGAAGCTTTGGGAGGCTCGATATCCTGGTCAATAATGCGGGCTCGGTAATCCGCAACAAAGTCTGGGAAATGTCTGAAGATGACTATGATAATATTCTTGGCCCCCACCTTAAAGGCTCCTTCAACTGTATTCGGCACGCGTCCCCGGTAATGATGGAGCAAAAATGGGGACGTATATTGAATTGTACTTCCGCCTCCTGGCTCGGTACTCCCGGGGCATGCACTTACAGTGCGGCAAAGGCGGGAATCGTAGGTCTTACCAAGTCAGTCGCCATGGATGTGGGGGCATTCGGGATAACATGTAACGCCTACCACCCCCTGGTCAGAACACGTATGACCGGCCTGAAGGAAGGTGAACCCCCGGTCCTCTTTAAACAAAGATTACAGATGGGTATCATTTCCAGGGAAGAATTTGAATATTCCCGCCATCTGCCAGGCCCGGAATCAGTGGGTTCACTGGTGGCATATCTGAGTACCGATGAAGCCACGGATATTAATGGGCAGGTCTTTTATGTTTCGGGGGGTTATGTTGCTATTTATTCGGGACCCGAAAAAAAGAGGCTTATCTTCAAAGGACAAAAGGAAGGCGTCTGGACTGTGGACGAACTAATGCAGGAAGTCCCGAGAATATTACTCGAAGGATACCGAAAACCTTATTAGCCGAAATCCGGCTGAAGGTGGAAGGAGAAGGGATATTTTGAAACCTCTCATCAAATTATTCAGTCCAATTACCATCGGCAAGATGGAGCTGAGAAATCGTATCGTCATGTCACCCATGGGCACAAGCTTCGTCAATCAGGACCGTTTCACCAGTGTGGAAGAAGGCCTTGAGCAGGAGGTGAACGAGGCAAAGTCCCTGCTCGACGGCGTCACTCAGAACTCAAGCAGCCTGTTAGCCACATGGACCAACAAAAAACCGAGAGACGGGTTCTAAATGTTAATTTTGTTAGAGGCAATTAACCGCTGCACAGCCGGTATCAGCCCTTCTTCCCAAACAGGAGTCGGGAACTGTCCCCCAAGGCCCACCATACTACCCCCCGCCGAACATCCCCATCATGTTCTTGGGCAGCTTGCCGCTGGCCCCCATCTTCATCAGCTTCCGCATCTGCTGGAACTGGTTAAGCAGCTGGTTGACGTCGTATGGCTGGGTCCCGCTGCCGCGGGCGATGCGCTTTCTCCGGCTCCCTCCGATAATGCCGGGGTTGCGTCTTTCCTCCGGCGTCATCGATTGGATAATCGCCTCCACCTTGCGCAGGCGGCTTTCGTCAAGACCGTCCGGCATTTTGGCGGTCAGGCGGGACATTCCCGGTATCATCTCGGCTAGCTGTCCCAGGGGCCCCATCTTTTTCACCGCGTTCAACTGGGACATGAAATCGTCAAGGTCAAAGCTGGCCGTGCGCACCTTCTTCTCAAGGTCTTTCAGCTTCTCTTCATCATAGCTTTTCTGGGCTTTCTCGATTAGGGTGAGGACATCCCCCATCCCCAGAATACGTGAGGCCAGGCGGTCCGGGTGAAAAGGTTCCAGGGCATCGAGCTTCTCTCCGATACCGATGAATTTAATGGGCACGCCGCTGACCCACCGGATGGAAAGGGCGGCGCCTCCCCGCGCATCGCCGTCCATCTTGGTCAGGATAAGCCCGGTCACGCCCGCCTTCTCCCGGAACTCTTCAGCCACCCGTACCGCGTCCTGCCCGGTCATGGCGTCCACCACCAGCAGAACATCGGCGGGTTTCAGCTCCTTCCGTATCTGGACCAGCTCCGCCATCATGGCATCATCAATGTGGAGTCGGCCTGCGGTATCGATAATCACCCAGTTCGCCGCCAGCTCCCTGGCCCGGGCCAGGCCGTGAACGCAAATGTCACGACTTTTCGACCCGGGAGACTCATGATAGACCGGAACATCCACCTGCTTCCCCAGCGCAACCAGCTGTTCGATAGCCGCAGGACGGCGGTTATCCGCCGCGACCAGCAGGGGGCGCTGTCCCGACTGTTTCAGATTAAGCGCCAGCTTAGCCGCAGTCGTTGTTTTCCCGGAGCCCTGCAAGCCGGCCATCATCACTACCGTGGGGGTCGCCCCTGAAGTATCCAGGCGCCCGGGCTCGCCCAGTGTGGCTACCAGTTCTTCATTGACAATCTTGATTATCTGCTGTGCGGGACTGAGGCTTTCCAGTACCGCCGCGTCCACCGCCCTTTCCCGCACCCGTCCCACAAAGTCTTTTACCACCTTGAAATGGACGTCCGCTTCGAGAAGGGCCAGGCGCACCTGGCGCAGGGCATCATCGATGTCCTTTTCACTGAGTTTCCCCCGGTTGCCCAACAGCCTGAACACACCGGCCAGTTTCTCGCTTAATACTTCAAACATAGTCCCTCCTGTTTATTCTAAGAGCATAACGTCATGACCGTCAAGGCTAAATAAACTTGGGTTCATTTGTTTTAATTTGGTAAAGTCATTGCGAGAAGCGCAGCGACGAAACAATCTCTCTTCATGTACCGGACATTGTTTCCGCTCGCATTTTTAACCAATATTTGAAAGGCGAACAATTTAAGGAGAATATACCTTGCAGTCATACTGGAAACATGATGGAGCTCTCTTGATATCTCCTCAGGATGGCTTTTATCCTGCTTACCAGCACCACTGAGCTCATCGGCATCCTCAGGTAGAAATCTGCGCCGGCTTCCGTCACCTTGGTCCAGGTCTCCTGCCCCGTACTTTCCCCGATAACCACCACGGGCAGGCCGTAAGCGCGCCGCAGTAAATGGGCAGTCTCCCAGCCGTCTATCAAAGGCAGCCTCTCATCAACGATTGCCAGGTCAGAGAATCCGTTATCCAGGAGATGCATCAGTGCCATAAGGCAGTTTGCCACTTCAGTAACCTCAAAAAGGGCTTCGGCTAAGCGGGAGGAAATCTCCCTGCTGTATTCAGGGTCTTCCTCAATCAGCAGAATTCTACCAAGCATCGTCTACCTGTTAGTATGCTTATTGTCCATATATTAGCTCAGTATATGCCAGATGTCAATATTTCGCCGGGAAGTTTACCGTTTTTTACGCCAAAATTCTTTGTGCTACAATGAGGGAGAGAAATGATACCTTTGAGGCTGTCTTTACGCAACTTCATGTGCTTCCGGGAAGGAGTACCGCCTCTTTCCTTCGAAGGGCTGCACCTGCTTTGCCTTTCCGGGAATAACGGCAATGGAAAAACGGCGCTGATAGACGCGATGACCTGGGCGCTCTGGGGAGAAGCGCGCGCCAAAAACCCCGATGACCTTATCAGCGCCAGCCAGCCGGAGATGGAGGTAGATTTTGAGTTCGCTATTGGAGAGCGGACCTATCGCATTATCCGCAAACGCGCGCGGCCCCGGAGCCAGAAAGCCTCCGGCGTCCCCACGCTGGACTTCCAGGCAGCCACCAGCGGCTCCTATAAATCGATTGCGGGCAATACCGTGGCCGAAACCCAGCGTAAGATAACCGATGCCCTGCACATGGACTACCAGACCTTTACGAACAGCGCATACCTGCGGCAGGGAAATGCCGACGAATTTACGAATAAGCGTCCCGGTGAACGTAAAGAGGTGCTGGGCAGCATCCTTGACCTGTCCCGCTACGACTTGCTCTCCGAACAGGCAAGGGAACAGGAACGCAGACACAAGGCCGAAAAAGCCCAACTCCAGAACGCGGTGCAGGAGCTCTCCGATGAAATAGCCCGTAAACCGGAATATGAAGACGAGCTGAAACAATCGCAGGATATTCTTAACGGCCTTGAAACGGAAATGACGGTAAAAACCCGGCAACTGGAGGAACTCAGGCAGCGGATGGAGACGCTGGGAAAAATGCAGGTGGAGCTGGAGCAGGTGGAAAGCCGGATGAGGGATACCCGCGGCAATCTCGAATCGTGGAAGGAACAGGCAAGACTGCGCCAATCGAAGATAGCGGCATACAGAGAGGTCATCAGCCGGAAGAACGAGATCGAGGAAGGATTTACCCGTTTCTCACAGGCAAAGGAGCAGTTTCGGAACCTTGATAATAAGTTCCGGCAGTCCTTCAACCTGGAAAGACAGAAGACACAACTCGAGGTAAAGATTAACGAGGCCAGCCGGAAGCTCAATAATGAGCATATAATATTGCAAAGGGAAATCGATAAATTGACCGAGCAATCCCGCGGGCTTCAACCCCTGTTAAACCGCCGCCAGTCTCTCCGCGAGAAGCAGCCGGGTTTCGCCAGCCGGGAACAATCAATCCGCGAAAAAGAGCAGGAATGCCGGGACTTTCAGGGGCAGCTCAACCGCCGCGAAGCGGAGAACGCCCGGCTGGAAGAGGAAATCCGGGAGCTTGATGAGAAGCTAGACCTGCTGGCTGCGAAAACCGAGGCCAGGTGCCCCCTGTGTGAGACGGAACTGGGCAGCGAAGGCCTGTCTATCATCAGGACGAAATACGAATCGGACCGGCGCGTCAAAGCAGCTTCACTGGAGGCAAACCTGAAAACAATCGGGGACAGCCGTTCACGACTTGATACCCTGCGCGAAGAGGCCGCCGGTTTACAAAAAGCACTGGGCCAGGAAAGGCTGTTACTTGAAGGAGAAATCCGCGTTCTGGATGAAAACATCAGGGAAGCGGAAGACGCCGGGAGAAAACTGGAAGAGGCGAGAACGCTACTTTCCGATATCGAGCAGCGCCTTGCCGGCAGGGAATATGCCAGGGCTGATATCACCGCCCTGGAGGAAGTGACCGCCGCGATTTCCTCTCTCGGTTATGATGAAGCCGAACACAAACAGGCTGAACTCGGACTAAAGGAACTGGAAAAATATGACCAGTTGAAGCGCAAGGTAGATGAAGCTACCCGGTTTATCGAGCAGGAGAACGAAGCCCTCGATAAAGCCAAAACAGCCATCGACAAGCTTTCCGAAACGCTTTCTGCCGACGAGGTAAAGCTCAAACTGCTGGAATCGGAACTACGCATATTGCCCGCGGCAAGTGAGGACCTGGAGATGGCGGAAACCGCGAGCAGGGACCTTGAGCACCGGCTCCGGCAGGCGCGTGAAAGCCTCTGGCAGGCGAAAGCCAGGCTGGAGCGGTGCCAGGAAATGGAAACCAGGAAAAAAGAGAAGGAAAAGCTGTTTGCCAGGACCGCGAAGGAGGAAAGCATCTACCGGGAACTGGCGGAAGCTTTCGGCAAGAAGGGCATCCAGGCCCTGCTCATCGAGATGGCGATACCGGAGATAGAAGAGGAAGCAAACCGCCTGCTTTCCCGCATGACGGATAACCGTATGCACCTGAAGTTTGATACCCAGAGGGCCACCAGGAAAGGGGAAGTTTCCGAGACTCTTGAGATTAACATTGCCGATGAGACGAATACGCGCCCCTATGAGATGTTCAGCGGAGGGGAGGCCTTCCGCATCAACTTCGCCATCCGCATCGCACTTTCCCGGCTGCTGGCAAAGCGGGCGGGAGCGCCCCTGTCCACGCTGATAATCGACGAGGGATTCGGCACACAGGACAGCACCGGCATCGAAAAACTGAAAGAAGCGATTAACTCGATTAAAGAAGATTTTCAGAGGATAATCGTGATTACCCATATCGAGGAGCTCAGGGACTCCTTCATGAACCGGATTGACGTGGTGAAGACCGCGGAGGGCTCCACCTTTTCCGTGAACTGAACTCTAAAGTCCCAGCCTGTCCGCAACTCCCTGCATCGCCTGCAGGCCGACTTCGATAAACTCGTCAAGTTCCATGCCGATTTCACGGCAGGCGGCAATCTGTTCCCGGTTGGCCCCCGCGGCAAAGGACTTTTCTTTAAACCTTTTTTGTACCGACTTCGCCTCGACATTTTCGAGTTTCTTATCCGGGCGCACCAGGGCCGCGGCGGTAATCAGTCCGGTCAACGGGTCGGAGCAAAAAAGCGCCCAGTCCAGTCGTGTTTCGCAGGGCACGCCGTGCCTCTCGTTATGGCAGAGGATAGCGCGGGTCATGTCATCTGATGCCCCCAGCTCCCGGGCGAGGTCCGCGCCCATTTTCCCGTGGACATCCATATCCCCCTCCGTCAGTTCCACGTCGATATCGTGCAGCAAGCCGGTCAAACCCCACTCTGCCTCACCCTCCCCGAAACGCCTGGCCAGGGCTTTCATCACCGCTTCCACCGCCAGCATGTGTTTAATCAGGTTCACGTTCTGTACATTTGCCTTGATTGATTCCAGCACCTCTTCTCGGTCCATTCCTGTTCCCTCCTGAACTTGATTACTATCCTGCGGTCAGAGCGCGTTCTGTATTCTTATGTAAAACCCTTTTCAGGTACTGTCCGGTAGCGGATTCAGGTACTTGAACGATTTCTTCCGGCGTCCCCGTAGCGATGATGTATCCCCCCCTGTCCCCCGCTCCAGGACCCATGTCAATGATGAAGTCCGAATTCTTGATAACGTCAAGGTGGTGCTCAATCACGACTACCGTATTGCCGGCATCAACCAGCCGCTGCAGTACCCGCAGCAGCGCGGCCACATCATCGAAGGAAAGACCGGTGGTGGGCTCGTCCAGGATATAGAGCGTCCTGCCCGTGGAGCGTTTGGAAAGCTCTGTCGCCAGCTTGACGCGCTGCGCCTCCCCGCCCGAAAGCGTCGGCGCGGGCTGTCCCAGACGGATATACCCCAGTCCCACGTCTCTCAAGGTCCTGAGCTTGTTCACCACCCTGGGGAAATGCTCGAAGAAGTCCACCGCCTGGGCTACGGTCATATCCAGCACCTCGGCGATGTTCTTACCCTTGAAATGGACCTCCAGGGCCTCCCGGCTGTACCGCTGGCCGTGACAGACTTCACAGGGGACAGTAACATCGGGAAGGAACTGCATCTCAATCTGGATATAGCCTTCCCCCCGGCAGGCCTCGCAGCGGCCCCCTTTTACGTTGAACGAGAACCGGCCCGGTTTATAGCCCCGCACCCTCGCTTCCGGCACGGAGGCAAAAAGCTCGCGGATAGGCGTAAAGGTGCCGGTATAGGTCGCCGGGTTGCTGCGCGGCGTGCGGCCGATGGGCGACTGGTCAATGTTAATCACCTTGTCGATATGCTCGATACCGTCGATGGCATCGCAGTCTCCGGCACGCTCACGGGCGCGGTAGAAAAGCTGCGCCAGCTTTTTGTATAGAATATCATCGACCAGGGTGCTCTTACCGCTGCCGGAGACTCCGCTGACACAGACGAGCGCGCCCAGGGGAAAGCGCACGTCGATATTTTTCAGGTTGTTCTGGCGTGCCCCTTTGATAATGATTTCGTCACCGTTGCCGGGGCGCCGCTTTTGCGGCAGGGGAATCTCTTTTCTCCCGCTGAGGTACTGCCCGGTGACCGATTTTTCCGAGTTCAGAATATCATCCAGCGTTCCCTCTGCCACAATCTTACCGCCATGTTCACCTGCCCCGGGGCCCAGGTCGATGATATGGTCCGCCGCCCGCATCATGGCCTCGTCATGCTCTACCACCAGCACCGTGTTTCCCAGGTTGCGCAATCTTTGTAGCGTACTGATAAGGCGTGCGTCATCGGCCGGATGCAAACCGACGGTCGGCTCGTCACAGACATAGAGCACTCCCATCAGGCCGCTGCCAATCTGTGTCGCCAGGCGGATACGCTGCGCTTCGCCGCCGCTCAGGGTCGCCGAGGCACGTTCGATTGTCAGGTAATCAAGTCCGACGTCCTCGAGAAAGCCGAGGCGCGCCCGTATTTCCTTGACAATCTGGTCGGCGATGATACGCTCCCGCTCCGAAAGCACCTTTTTCCCGATATTCTCCAGCCACTGCAGGGACTGGCCTACGGAAAGGTTGCAGACATCCATGATGTTCCTGTCTCCGATGGTCACCGCCAGCGACTCCGATTTCAGGCGTTTCCCTTCGCAGGCGGGGCAGGGACGGGAGACCATGTAGCGCTCGATATCGGCGCGGGAGTTTTCCGATTCTGTATCCCGGTAGAGCCGCTCCATACGGGGAATTATCCCTTCAAAGCCCTCCGTATGTTCACGCACTCTCCCGAAGCGGTTGCGATAGCGGCGGGTCTCACCTCCCTCACCATAGAGCAGAACGTTAAACTGATGTTCGTCCAGGTCCTTAATCGGGGTGCGCAGTGAAAAGCCTTGTTGCCGGGCCGTCGATTCCAGCTGGTAATAGTACCATGTCTGGAACTGCCAGGGGCGGATGGCCCCCTGAGACAGGGACAGGTCCTTATCCGGAATAACCAGGTCAGGGTCGATTTCCAGCTTTACTCCAAGACCGGAGCACTCCGGGCAGGCGCCATGCGGGCTGTTAAAGCTGAAGGAACGCGGCTCAATCTCCCCGAGGCTGATGCCGCAGTAGACGCAGGCAAAGTGCTCGGAGAAAAGGAGTTCATCCCCTTCTATAATCACCACCAGCACCACCCCCGCCCCCAGCTTGAGAGCAGTCTCGACGGAATCCGCGATACGTATCGGCTCACTCTGGCCAATGATCAGGCGGTCTACGACGGCCTCGATTTTATGCCGCTTGTACTTGTCGAGATGAAACTCTTCCGAGAGGTCATGGACGGAGCCGTCTACCCTGACGCGGGCGTAACCGGAGCGGCGCAGGTCCTCGAAGACAGCCTGATATTCCCCCTTGCGGTCTCTAACCAGCGGCGCCAGTATCATGATACGGCTACCCTCGGGAAGTTTCTGGATGGCATCCACAATCTGCTGCACCGTCTGCATGGTGATTTTCCGCCCGCACTGAGGGCAGTGAGGATGCCCCGCCCTGGCGAAAAGCAGGCGCAGGTAATCGTAGATTTCCGTGACCGTGCCCACGGTGGAGCGGGGATTGCGGCTCGGCCCTTTCTGGTCGATGGATACCGCCGGGCTTAACCCTTCGATGTAGTCAACATCCGGCTTTTCCATCCTGCCCAGGAACTGGCGGGCATAAGCCGCCAGCGACTCCACGTAGCGCCGCTGTCCCTCGGCGTAAATGGTATCGAAAGCCAGGGAACTCTTTCCGGAGCCGGAGACCCCGGTGATGACCACCAGCTTGTCCCGGGGGATAACCACGTCGATATTCTTGAGGTTGTGCTCCCGGGCTCCCTTGACGACAATCGCATCCAACGGCATAACTGAACCTGATTTCATTGTAACATTAGCTTCAGAGCGGTAACAAGTAAGCGCTGCCCGTAAATCCCTCCCAATCCCTTTTACGAAATGGAGACGGCACGGTGTACATATTCAGTCTCCCCCTTTGAAAAAGCGGGAATAAGGGGGATTTTTCCATTCCCCACCCTCTCGGTGTTATCTTTTCCCACCCTACCGCCCTCGTCGGCATCCGCGGCTCAGGTCGGGAATATTTACACCCATTTACTATCAGATGCCCCGGGGCGGGCCAGGGCGGGAAGAATATCACCCGTAGAGAACGAAATCCCTCTCAATCTCCTTTTTTTAAAGGGGGATACTTATCTTAATCCTGACCTGGTAGCAATGCCCCGAGGGCAGGCCGGGTGGGAAGAAAGAACTTCGCGGAGAAATAGAGGGGATAATTAGAGAGGCGGAAACATGCGGCGAGGTGGGATAGGGTGGGAAGAACATCGAACGGGTATAGTTGCATGATAAAGGACAGGCACAATATAATCAAGGTAGATGCCCGATTCAATAGAACCCCATGTTTCCCCAACCTCGATGAACGAGATTATGCTCCGCCATCTCACCGTGGATGAGGCGCTGCTCAGGCTGGACAAGTTCCTCCACGATTCCTTTATGGCGGGTTTATTACAGGTCACGGTCATCCACGGAAAAGGCAGCGGCATCCTGCGCGATTCCGTGCGCCGCGTGCTGACGAAACACCCCCTGGTGGCCTCATTCCGCCCGGGTGAATACGGGGAGGGAGGCAGCGGGGTGACCATCGCGCGGCTTGCCTGAACCACTTTCAATGAGTCACATTACATTGAAAGAAACCCGCTCCATAGGTTATAATGACCTTGCTTCATGGTGAGTGTAGCCCAGTGGTCTAAGGCGCCAGGTTGTGGCCCTGGAGATCGAGGGTTCAAATCCCTCCACTCACCCCAACGGCGCCTGTAGCTCAGCGGACAGAGCACCGGTCTTCGGAACCGGGTGCCGTGGGTTCGAATCCCCCCAGGCGCGCCACTTTTTGAAGCTGATTTTAGCGGCTATCTGACCATCCCCGGAGATGCATGGCACCATGCCTTGAATAATCTATTTTGCTCCAAAGCCGGTCCACACCTTTGGTAGTGCCCCTCCCCCCCTTGACCTTCTTCCCACCCTCACCCTCGCGGCTGCTCTTTATCTTCCCCACCAACCAGGTGCAAACAAAACCCCTTTGAGTCACCCTTGAAGTTGTCGAATACCAATAAGCCTTCCATCATTAAATCTCTGTTCCACCAGACTCCCGAATACGAACAAACCGCAGCCATCAAATACGTAGACTTACGTATATTCACCGAGAAGCTCCAGTTATACAATTTAATTGTATGAGCATACGCTCAATAACAATGAACGTACGTTCACAGGGAGCTAAGATGGTTGGGCGATATAAATCACGTATGGTTTCCTCAGTTCCCGACGCAACATATTTTAAACCGGTGGGAATCCCTGTGAAGTGCCTCGAGGAAATAAAACTCACGGTGGAAGAGGCGGAGGCGGTCCGTCTCAAAGACATGGAACACCTTGAGCAGGAGCAGGGCGCCGAGAAGATGAATGTATCACGGCCAACTTTTCAAAGGATATTGACATCGGCGCGTCAGAAAATGGCCGAGGCTTTGCTCAAAGGCAAGGCGATAAGAATCGAGGGGGGACACTTTGAAATCGCCCCCGTTCAATTCAAATGCGCCGAGGGCCATATCTGGTCCGTACCCTTCCCGCTTTCAGCGGAGCGAAGTCCGCATCTATGTCCGGTTTGCCGTACTTCAGAGATTGAGTTACTTTCCCCGGTCACCATCGATTGCCCCATCCGGGGCCGTTACATCTGCTGCGAGCATTGTCCCCGTTTCAGCCATTCCGCCGGGAAGCCGGTTGAGGCGGTTGCCGGGATAGAAGGTATCGAGAAATCGTTTTAAATGAAAACGGGGGATTTGAGGTTATCGTGAAATTAGTTCGGCTAGCCTTCAAGAACATCGCCGGGAGCGGCTTCCGAAACATCGCTATCTTCCTCTGCGTGATGGGAATAGCTGGTTTCCTCCTTTCCACGACTCTCATCATCAAGGGTTTCCAGAACAGCCTGGAATCAGGAATTAACAGGCTCGGGGCGGACATCATAGTGGTGCCCCAGGGGACCGAAGAACGGGTGGAATCGGCGCTGCTTATGGGAAAACCCACCAGTGTCTGGATGCCTGAGGAAAACCTGGCAAAGGTTGAGGCCGTCCCCGGAGTGGAAAAAGTCTCAGCGCAGCTTTATCTGGCATCACTATACGGCGCTGCTTGCTGCGCTGTTTCCGAGATGTTCATGGTGGTCTATGACCCGGAGACAGATTTCACCATCACCCCGTGGCTTGAACGCAACCTGCGACGCGCGCTGACCACAGGGGAGAGCATTGGCGGCTATTACATTTTCGTGCCGCCGGGCGAGAAGGGCATCAAGCTGTACGGATACCTCACATACCTTAGGGGCAATCTTGAAGCCACGGGCACCGGCATTGACCAGACCTTGTTCATGCCCCTGGAGACCGCACGGGAAATGGCACAGTCTTCGATGTCCACCGCAATTATGCCGCTGGAAATACCGCCGGACAGCATCTCGGCGATTATGGTAAAGACGGAACCGGGAGTAGAGCCGCATATCGTAGCCGCGCGCATAATGCAGAATACGACGGGCATGTACGCCATCGAGGGTCCCGACCTGTTTAAAACGTACCGGAACCAGATGTATAGTCTCCTCTGGGTATTCTTCGGCCTGACCTTTGTTATCTGGGTCCTGGCCGGCATCATGATAGGAGTTAATTTCTCCATGAGCGCTAATGCCCGCCGCCGTGAGATGGCCGTGTTGCGTTCCGTGGGAGCGACGCCTGACTTCGTCTTTCGCCTGTTGCTGACTGAAGCCGGTCTGCTGGCTGCCGCCGGAGCCGTCATCGGCATTACACTGTCGGCTTCTTTTTTAATTATTTTTCAGGACATGATAACCGCGTCGCTGAAATTGCCCTTCCTTTTTCCCTCCATTCTGTCATTTGTCAGTATATTTGCCGGCGGAGTGGCCCTCGCGATATTCGTGGTCGCGTTATCCGCCCTGTTTCCAGCCGTCCGCGTGAGCAGACAGGAACTGGCGATGGCGATGAGGGAGTAGAATATGAATCTGTTAAGACTGGCCTTTAAGAATATCGTCGGGAGCGGCTTCAGGAGCACTACCATCTTTTTATGTGTCATGGGCATAGCCGGCTTTCTGCTCTCTACCACCTTCATCATCAGGGGCTCACAATCCAGCTTGGAATCAGGAATCAGGAGAATGGGCGCGGAGATATTGATCGTACCGGAGGGTGCGGAAGGCAAGTTTGAGACAGCGCTCCTCATGGGGAGACCGAATAATCTTTGGATGCCAGCGGAAAACGTGGAGAAGATTAATGCATTCCCTGGAGTGGAAAAAGTCTCCCCACAGATCTATTTTTCCTCCCTGTACGGTTCCGAGTATTGCGCCATGCCTGAGATGTTCCTGGTAATCTATGAACCGGAGACGGACTTCACGATTACTCCCTGGCTTAAAGACAATCTGGGCCGGAGCCTGGACAAGGGGGAGGTCATCGGAGGCTCACAGGTATCCGTCCCTCGTGGGGAGAAAGGGCTGACCCTTTATAATCAGACGGTCACCCTGAAAGGCAACCTGGAGCCGACCGGCACCGGAATTGACCAGACAATCTTCATGACCATGGAAACCGCCCGGGAATTGTCCCGGTCTGCCGCCGGGGAAACGGGCTATCCCCTGGAAATCCCGGCAAACAGCGTTTCCACGATTCTGGTCAAGACAGAACCGGGAGCTGATGCACATAAGGTAACCCTTGACCTGCTCCGGGAAACGACCGGGATGTTCCCCATCGAAAGCCCCAGCCTTTTCGGGACCTTCCGGACGCAGATGAACAGCCTCCTCCGGGGGTTTTTTGTACTGACCGTATTCATCTGGGGACTAGCGACCATCATGATGGCGGTCAATTTTTCCATGGCGGCTGACGAGCGCAGCAGGGAGATGGCGGTGCTGCGGGCAGTGGGAGCCAGGGCTGGTTTTATCTTCGGGCTATTGCTGACGGAAGCCGGCCTGCTGGCCGCCGCCGGAGCCGTCGCCGGCATCGTGATAGCCGCATCAGTCCTCTTTTTCCTGGGGGATTTTTTCACGGTCACGCTGAATATGCCGTTCCTGTTTCCTTCAGTTTCATCAATAGCAAGTCTGCTGGCGGCGGGTGTGTCCCTGGCAGTCGTAACAGTTACGCTATCGGCATTATTTCCGGCTATCCGGGTCAGCAGGCAGGAGCTGGCGATAGCCATGAGGGAGTAGAATATGCTTTCATTTGATGATGTTACAAGGGTATTCCATCTGGACGAGGATACTTCCATAACTCCGGTACGTGATGTTACCATGGAGGTCAAACAGGGAGAGTTCGTCATCATTATCGGCCGGTCAGGGACCGGTAAGACCACCCTCCTCAACCTGGCAGCGGGGCTGGTGAAGCCCACCACCGGCCGGGTGGCGGTGGGCGGGAATGATCTGGCCAGGATGACCCAGAAGCAGCTCTCCGTCTTGCGCAGTGAAAAAATCGGTTTCATGTTCCAGTTCCCCAGCCTGATTCCCGCGTTGACGGTAAAGGACAACATTACTTTGCCGGCCCTTTTTTCCTCCAGAAAAGAGACCGATGGTATTGAAGCGCGTGCCACACGTCTGCTGGGTATTCTAGGTCTGGAAAGTAAAATAAACGTGCACCCCAAACAACTCTCGGCGGGAGAAACGAAGCGGGTGGTCCTGGCACGCACTTTAATAAATGAGCCGCAATTAGTCCTTGCGGATGAGCCGACCAGTGACCTGGATGAAAAAACCGAGAAGGAAGTGATGGCACTCCTTCGGGATGTCAATTCGAAAGGGGTCACATTCGTTATCGTTACCCACAGTCTGCAGCTGGTTCCTTTTGCTACCCGGGCTTTTGAAATGGAGAACGGGACACTGTCCTTAATGCGGGAAACTGTGAGGACTTAAATCAATCGGGGAGGCGCCGATGCGAAAGATTATATATCTGGCGACAGTACTAGCTCTTTCTCTGGTGTTCGGGCTCTTGTCCGGCTGCAGCCAGAGCGTCCCGACGGGTATGACCGTCTCAAGTCCCAAGGAATATTCCATCGATGTGGCATCAAAAGAGGGAATTGGAGACTATCTTGTCGATGGGGAGGGGATGGCGCTGTACTGCAGTACCGGGGGCCTTTCCGCGTCCGCCGGTTCAGCCAATTCCACGCTCAAGGAATGGCCTCTTTTCGAGATAAGCTCCTTCGCCCCGAATCGCTCTCTAAATGCCAGCGCATTTACCAGCATGGTGGGGCCGCAGGGGAAAGCGCAGACTTTTTACTGGGGATACCCTCTCCACTACTCGGTACTGGACAGAGCGCCGGGTGATACCCTGGGCGATGGAGTAGACGGCAAGTGGTTCATTGCCAAGGTGCCGTTTTATTCGATAATGCTGCGGACAGGAGAGGGCGTCGGTACCTACCTGGTCGACGGCAGGGGAGTGACCCTTTATTACAATATTAATGAGGGCGCGGGCAAGAGCATTCTCCCGGACAGCGAAGTCTCCGAGTTCGGGTTTATTTATTACGAACCTTACATCAACGTGCCCTCCGCTCTGCAAGCCGCCGACTTTGAGACCATTACCAGGCCGAACGGGGATAAACAGACTACCTTCCGGGGATGGCCGCTCTATATACCCATTGATTACAGCATCTACCAGACTTTCAACCTGGAACCGGACAGCCCCTGGTCCATCGTGATACCATCTGAGATGCCCCGGAACTGAAGAAGATAACGAGGCCATTTTAGCGGATAGTGCATTCATAAGAGCCAAAAAGGAGGGAAATATGTATAGAGTATTTGGTGTCACGCTGGTTGTCCTGGCCATAGCTTTGGCGGTGGTCCCCATGTTCACTGATTGCCAGTCTCAAGGCGGCCAAATAACCCTCGCCAACGGCAAGCAAATCCCCATGAAATGCCACTGGGCGGGAATCGCGGAGATCGGAGTCGCTGTCCCGCTGGCCCTGGTTGGGGGCATGATGACCATGAATCGCCGCAAGAACAACCTGAGAAACCTGAGCGTGCTGGGCATAGCTCTGGGCGCTCTCGCCATTGCTTTTCCCACCAGTCTCATCGGTGTCTGCCAGACACCGACCATGATCTGCGTAACCACCATGAAACCGACGCTAATCACGCTGGGCGCGGTGGCCGGGGGGATAAGCCTGCTCGGCCTTGTCTTATCGCGCAGACTGAGTGATTAGCAGATACGAAGCGCCTTATTAATGCTGCGGCTGCCCTTCCAGCGGATTGGGGGACTGTTCCGGGCGCGAAGGTTCTGCTGCGCCCGTCCCCAATCTGAACCGGCAGTCAGTCTCCCGGAGCGGTCCGACGCGGTTGAAAACCGGTCTTCGGGAATCCCGGCGAGCTCATGCATAACCCTTTTTAACCAGGTTTCCCCGACTGGTAATCGAATTCCGCATCCAATTCAGATTTCACGGTAAGTAATCTTTATGTAAATTATGTTTCCCGCTACCCGGCAGTTCAAACATTTCCCTTACCAACGAATCCTTGTGATAACATTCCTGTCTCTCATAAATTCCCTGCTATCCTTTCGAATCGTCGCTCGTTATATTACTATGGAACCGACGTAAATATCAGACACCCGCGTCTCATAAAATATTAAAAGGAGGAATAAAAAATGAGTAAACTCGCGGTGATATTCGGAATGGTTATTCTCTTGAGTTCGGTCTTCCTGGCCGGAGGCTGCACCAGCCCCAGCTCCTCCCCGGACCTTATCGGGAGGATTGATAGCATACAGGAACCGGAGGGGGAGACGAACGGACGCATTCTGGTCAATTCCCCCGGGAACAACACCTCGGACAAGTTTATGGTTACGGTAACCGGTGACACCCTCATCCTCAAGCAGCCAGGAGAAGAGCGGCAGAATGAGGGCTTTGACGCTTTCAATGCCGGTCAGAAGGTTGAGATATGGTTCTCCGGACCGGTGATGGAATCTTATCCGGCGCAGGTTTCCGCGGAGAAAATAGTCATCACGGAAGAGCCGTCTTCACCGGCCGTGCCTCCGCTGGATGACGGCGTCAGGGGTGTCATAGTGGAAATCTCTTGCGAAGATTTCTCCGCGAATCCCCGTATCACCAGAGAAATCGAAATTACTTCTCCCGGCTCACTTGTGGTCTCCCTGTGCTCCAATCCCAGCACCGGGTTTGAGTGGGAGGAAGTGAAAATCGAAGATGATACCGTGATTTATCAGACGGACCATAACTACGTATCGCCCGAAACAACGGGAAGCGTTGGCAGCTCGGGAAAAGACGTCTGGAGCTTCAATTCCGGGACTGCCGGAACAACGACCCTGATGTTCGAATACAGTCGGCCCTGGGAAGGCGGTGAGCAGGACGAGTGGACCCTGGCTCTGACAGTGGTGGTCAAAAAGTAGTTACGGCAAATCAGCGCAGCGCACCGGTAAGAGTAAAATAATCCGATTCCTGACTCAACCGGTGCGTTATTTTTGTCAGTTACCCGCTCAAACCCCCTCCGGTACTTGACCATTCCACCCCCATCAGGAATAATAGTTCCAGACAGTGAGCAGATATCCGTGCCTTACGGCAAGGGGGAAACGTGGAACAGAAAGACATAATCGAATCGAGTATTACGGACGCCATTCACCACATAGGGATGATAGTCAGGGATGCAGACCGTACCGCCGCTTTTTATGAATCGCTCGGTATCGGTCCTTTTAAGCCCCTCATCTTCGATTCCAGGGAGCGTAAACTGGGGGATAAGACCCTTGCCGGCTTGAAGCTCAAGCTCCGCATGGGCCATGTGGGTGACACGAGACTGGAGATGATTCAGCCTTTAGAGGGGGAGGGGCCGTGGTTTGATTTCCTGGCCAAACACGGAGAGGGAGTCGCCCATATCGCTTTCGTGGTCAAGGACATAGAGAAATCAAAGGCGGAACTCGTTGCCAGGGGGTTGAAGGTGGTCTATGAAAGCTGGTTCCAGAACGGGGGAGCCGCGGCTTACCTGGAATCAGATGAGCTCGGCGGCATTCTGCTGGAAATATTCCAGCGCCCTTCCGATTATGTCCCCCGCAAGAAGTAGCGCCGCCCGGGAACATTACCGGCCCGCATAAATGAAGGTTCGGACACGTTCCCGATACGACGGGTATCGCTTTTTCCGCATGCGTCCTGCTGATTTTTTACCGGCTGGCTTATGCTTACTATCGCCGGAAATAAGGCGGTAGTGACTGGCACCCGTTTTAATCAGACCGTAGTGCTTCTATCGGGTTTAATCTTGAAGCATTCCAGGCCGGGTAAAACCCGAAGAAGAGGCCGATTCCCACCGATACGGAAACGGAGAGAATAACGATATCCGGGCTCACCACCGTCGACACTATCCCTGTATTGCCGACAAAAAACGCGACCACCCATCCCCCCGCCACGCCGATAAGGCCCCCGGCCAGAGTCAGGAAAGCGGCCTCGATGAGGAACTGAATCCAGATATCGTGCTCCCTGGCGCCGAGCGCTTTACGGATGCCTATCTCCCTGGTCCTTTCCAGCACCGATACCAGCATGATGTTCATCACGCCGATGCCTCCGACGAGGAGGGAGATTGCCGCGATTGCTCCCAGAAGAAGCGTCATCGTCCCCGTAGCCGCGGTTACAGTCTCGGCAATTTCCTGCATCGAGGTAATGCGAAAATCATCATCGACATTCGGCCCCAGCCTGTGGCGCGTACGCAGGAGCGCGGTAACATCAGCAAGAACGGTGTCCAGGTCGCTGCCTTCACTGATAGTCAGGGCTATGGAAGACACCACGCGCTCTCCCTTGCTCGTACGCGGCTGGGCTACCATCTGCTGCATGGCCGTAAGCGGCACCAGTATGGAATTATCCGGAGAACCGAAGCCGCCTCCTTTACTCTCCATCACGCCGATGACGCGAACGATATTATTGCCCATGCGCATCTGTTGACTGATGGGGTCAGCCTCGCCGAACAGCGTAGCCGCCACCTCGGAGCCGAGCACGGCCACCTTCGCCCCACGCTGGTACTCATATTCGCTGAAGAAAGAGCCTCTGTCTAGATTGATATTTTGTATCTGCTGGTAGTCCGGAGGGACTCCGGTGACCTGGGAGTTCATGTTTTCGCTCCCCACGACCACCTGCAGGCTGCTGGAATAGATGGGAGCTACCAGGTCCAGCCCCTGTACCTGCTCCTCTATCGCCGCGGCGTCTTCCTGGGTCAGCGTTCTCATACCGCCGGCAGCGCCCCTGATACCGTCGAAGGAAGGCGCCCCGGGGGTAATGGTGACCAGATTTGAGCCGAGCGTTCCGATGCGCGCCAGGATATCCGCCTGGGCACCCTTCCCGATGGACATCAGGCTGATGACCGCGCTGACGCCGATAACAATCCCCAGTATCGTCAAAAAGCTGCGGAGTTTATGGGTGATTATCCCGCTCCAGGCAGTGGCCAGAGGGTCCAGCCATTTCTTCATACGCGCTCCTCCCTCTCCACCTGCCCGTCCTTGATATGAATGATTCTCTGGCAGTGGCGCGCGATGCCGGCATCATGGGTTATCATGACCAAAGTAACATCCTGCTCCGAATGCAGGGACTTGAGGATGCTGATTATCTCCGCGCCGGAACGGCTGTCCAGGTTGCCCGTGGGCTCGTCGGCCAGTATCAAGGGCGGGTTTTTCACCAAGGCACGGGCGATGGCGACTCTCTGCATCTCCCCGCCGGACAGCTCGGTGGGCCGGTGGTTTATCCGGTCGGAAAGGCCCACCCTGTTCAAGGCTTCGACCGCCCTCTTCCGGTCTACGCCTCCGGCATATCTCAATCCCAGTTCGACGTTAGCCAGCGCCGAAAGCCGCGGCAGAAGGTTGAATGTCTGAAAAACAAAGCCTATCTTGCAGCTCCTGATTCCCGCCAGTTCTCCGCTGCCCAGGCGGCTCACTTCCCTTCCTTCGAGGACATAGCTTCCCGAGGTGGGTTTATCAAGACAGCCCAGCAGGTTAAGCATGGTGGATTTCCCTGAGCCGGAGGGACCCATAATCGCTACCAGTTCCCCTTTTACGATATTCAGGGTTACCCCCCTGAGCACCTTTAGCTCTCTTTTGCCCATGGGATATACCTTGGTGATATTTTCCAGCTTTATCATCTCATTCTTGCCCCGCCGGGGATAAACATGCCGCCCTGCTGTCTCTGTCCCTGGGCGTTCGTTGCCGTGGAGGAAGCCCCCTGTATTATCACTATTTCCTCACCTTCGGTAAGCCCCCCGGTGATTTCGGTATACTGGAAATCGCTGATGCCCGTCTGGACCGAACGCTGTTCCGTGGCGCCGTCAGCCGCGGGCACCTGAACGAAAGTCTGCCTTCCCTGGGTGGTAATTGCGGAATTTGGGACCAGCAGCACTTCATTTCTCTGCTCCACGATGATGCTGACCGTAACGGTCAGGCCTTCCCGCAGCTGCATGTTTTCCGGTTCTACCCCCGTTACCTGCCCCTGCTGGAGGCCGCCCTGCCCCTGCCCGAAGCGCTGCATCATGGTCTCGACCTGTTCGCGGGTAATCCGTCCTTCCGCTATTGCCTGCTGCAGCGGGCCAGGGACCTCTCCCCCGGTAATATTGGCGGTAGCCGGCCCCCGGCTCCGTGTTACGTTACCCGATGCCGCCATTTCGATAGACCGCAGGGTGACCTTTACCTTGTAGTTCACCACCCCCTGGGAAATGGTGGCGGTAGGAGAGATATGCGTCACTTCTGCCGGATAAACTACATCAGCGATAGCGTCGGTTGTGACCCGTGCCTGGCTTCCGACCGTTATCTGGAGGATATCGAGCTCACTCACGGAAATATCGGCTTCGAATTTGGAGGGGTCGGCCAGAGTAACAGCCACGGTCCCCTTCTTTATCTCATCCCCGCCGACGACGTTCACAGAGGTGATGAAGCCGGCAAAGGGGGCCTTAATCTCCGGGCTGGCGCTTTTCGCGTCATCCAGGGCTTTCTGCGCGTTTTCCAAGGCTTTCCTGGCATCCTCCACGGCTATCCCGGCGTCTTCCACGGCAATCCGGGCGTCCTCAAGCTTGACCCCGGCATCATCAACCGCCTGGTGAGCATCCGCTATACCCAGCGTAGCAGCATCTTCAACAGCCTGTTCCGCATCGGAGACCTTCCCCTCGGCTATCTGCAAAGCCAGCTGTTTCGCCTCTATTTCGAGCGGGTCAGTGGAAGTCTCCTCGGTCTGCTCCAGGGAGAGCTTGGCATTGTTCAGGTTTATCTTCGCCTGTATCAGGTTGTACCGGGCCGTGGTCACAGCCCGTTCCGCATCGGTGACAGCCCGCTCTTTTTCGACTACGTTCTGCTCAGCGGTGGTCACGTTGCGTTCCGCGGCGGTGACCGCGCGCAGTTTGGAGGTCACGGTCCGTTCCGCAGAGGTAACCTTGTCCTCCAGTGCGGTCAACTGGTCTTCCCAAGCCGAAGTATCCAGCCTGGCGAGCACCTGGCCTTCTTCCACGGAATCGGCTTCTTCCACCAGCACCTCTGCTACCGTTCCATCCATTTCAAAAGCCAGGTCTTCCTTGTTCGAAAGCGCGAGGTTCCCCACGCCGGTAATATCCACGGTCAGGTCTCCCCTGGTGACGGGTATCCTCTGCTGCGCCGGAGCCGGTTCCTGTTCACCGCAACCGGGGATGAGAACAAGGACCGAGCCCAGCACCAGCGGTATCCAGAGTATTTTGAGAAGCTTCATTGTGTTCCCCCTGCCTTTTCCTATATTATCATGAAGGAAGACCCGTTACTTCATTATAGCGGAGAATTGTTAAGAATATATTAAGCCTGTTCAAGTCAAATATTCTTAACGTCAAATTAACATTTCTCTGCTATAATTAATTCGCGTCAGGAAGCACCATGAAATTAAAAAAAGCTTGCTTACTTCTGACAGTATTAACGCTGTCACTGATGTTAATACCGCTCTCCGCCACGGCTGAGGAGACCGTCCTGGAGTGGGTGTCCGTGGGGAAACCCGCTTTGAGCGGTGTTATCGTAGTCAGTCCGTCAGAGGTCAGTGAAATCGCCCCCGGGCGAAGCGGCACGGTTTATGCCGCTGACAGTGTCAACGGAGTGGTCTACAAATCTACCAACGACGGCACCACCTGGGATGACATCAGCTCCTCTCTTACCGAAGCCGGGGCTTCGCTGCCGGCCGGCAGGATAGCCGTCGCCCCCGATACGAATAGCACGGTGGCGCTAGTAGCCGATTCCGGCACCGGGGTCTACCTGTCAACAGACAGCGGCAGCACCTGGTCCGGTCTCAGTGTCCCCGCCCTTACCGCGACGATTCAGGCGATTGCCATATCCCGGCCGTACACGGAAGGTGGACAGACAATCCGGGACATCGCCATCGGCACGGCGCAGTGGGGCAATAATACCACCACCGGACAGGTATGGATATTTCCGGTGGGAAGTCTCGTCCCTTCCTGGCAGGACCAGGGACTGACCATCGACCAGACCCTTTCAGGCGGAGAGGTGGCGGCGATAGCGTTTTCCCCTGGATATCAGAATGATAACACCATCATCGTAGTCGCGGCTGCCGGCAGTGATACGGCGGCGGCCTATCAGAACAAGACATGGTTATGCCTGGGTAAACGCGATACCGCCGCCGGGACCACGGACTGGAGCTATTTTGGCGGTTACCCGGTAGAGGTTGGCACGGTGTCCTCGCCCTCTGCCGGAGATGCGCCCGGCGCAACCCTCTCCGCATCGCTTGACATGCCTTCCAACTATTCCAGCAGCGATGCGGATTTGATGAAACTATTCGTGAGCTATGACCGTACTCCCGGTGCTAACGACGATGTCTACCGTTTCGAGGATACGACCGTTACCCGTCTTAATGCCGCTAACGGAGCCAATATCGATATCAGCAGCATCGCCTACTACGGGACGACAAGCTCCGGCAAGCTCCTGCTGGGGGAGGTAAACCAGATTGGGGCTTCGCCGACGGTCCGCGTGCGGAGAACGGCGAATCCCCTGGCCACCTCTCCGGAATGGCGTTCGGCAGCCACTCCGCCCTCCGGCCCGGGGAATGCGAAGGTGGCCTGGAACTCGAACGGCAGTCTGGCGTACTGCGGCACAGGCCAGGATCCCGGAGCGGCCTTCGATGAAAGCGCCTTTTCGACCAGTACCGATAATGGTGATAACTGGCAGCAGACAAGCCTGATGGACACCACCCTCTTTCTCTCCGACATCACGGTTTCGCCGAGTTCCGATACCTTGTTCGCGGCTACTTACAGTTCATTCGGCCCGGAGGGAATCTGGCGAAGCACCAGCACCCAGGGAGGCATCGGCGAGTTCTGGTCCCGCCAGCTGACCATGAGTACCGCATCAGACCGGGTCATCTTGAGGACCAGTCCGGATTATGCCTCTGATTATACCATCTACGCCGTCGAAACAGGCGGCGGCGACGAGATTGCTGTTTCCAACAACCGGGGCAACTCCTGGAAACGGCGAAACAGTCCCGGCAGCATTGTTGATGTCGCCGTGGAGGATGAGAACACCCTTTACGCGGCCCTGCCTAACGGCTATGTCATCAAGAGCACCAACGCCGCATTTTTCTGGGGCGAACCGGTATTTAGCGGAATCGCCGATATCAATATGCTGGACATCGCTGATGACGGAACGATATTCATCGGCGGCAGAGACGGTGAGGTGGCTTATTCCACGGACTCGGGCGTCAGCTTTATCGTCCTGGAGAGGACAATCGGTAACGGCGACGTCCAGGTGGTCCCTGACGCGGCTTTCACGGAAAACAGCATCATCTACGCCGCCACGGACGCCGCGGATAAAGGAATATGGCGCTGGACCCTAGATTTGTCCACCGGATGGGAACAGATTAACGAAGCGATAACATCTCTGGGAAGGGGCGAACAGATAAGCGGCCTGGCGGTAGCCCCGGAAGGAACGCTCTACGCTCTCAGGGCGGAGGCTGCGGGGGGCAGCACCGGAGGTATGACCAGGACACTTGACCCCACCGCCTCGGAAAATGAAATCGAGTTCTCTTTCAGCAATGACGGGCTGCCCGCGGGCGCCAGCTTCGATTCGGCTTCCGTTTTTCCGAACACGCTTCCTTATCTCAAGATATCCGGGGACGCCGAGCGTAATGACCTGTGGGCGATAGATACCGCCAACGAGCTTATCTACCGCTTCCGGGACACCCTGAGCAAACCCTCCACGGCTCCGGCAGTTTCGGTCATCAGCCCGCAGGAAAACTTTTCCAACCCGGTGAACCCGGTTACCGGTACCGCGAATGACGTATCGTTTCTCTGGTCACGCGTGTCCGGCGCCACGTCATACAGCCTTGAAATCGCCACGGACCCGGATTTCCTGGAGATGGTCACGACGGTAAACGTTACCGGCAATCAGCCCGCGGTATCGGCCGTGGTGGGCCCTTCCCGTTCCGGAGCACAACGCGTAAACTGGCAGCCGGGGGGTTCGTATTACTGGAGGGTACGGGCCACTGCCCCCCTAGCAAGCTCTTACTCCGCACCAAGGACCGTAATTATTGAGCCGTTACCGGCCCGGGTGCCTTCGCTGCTGACTCCGGCCAACGGCACGCGCGATGCTGACAGGACACCCTCTTTCTCATGGGAGCCGGAAGCAGGCATAAACTCCTACCGGTTCATGATGGCGGATAACCCTGAATTTAATACGCCGCTGGTAGACGCCATATTAAGTCGCCCCGGTTACGCCGTAACCGATGAACTGGAGTACGGCAAGACCTACTTCTGGAGGGTGAGGGCGGTCTCCCCGGTGGAAAGCTCGTGGTCGTCCGTTGCCAACTTCACGGTGATGGAGAAACCGGCGGATGCGCCGCCCCCTTCGGTGGTGACCGAAGTCCCGCCCGTTGAAATCACCCGGCCGGAGCCGTCACAAACCCCCGAGGTAATCATCCTCCCCACCTTTCCCGAACCTGCCCCGACGATACCACCCGTCTTTATCTGGGTAATTATCATCATCATCAGCGCTCTGGTAACGGCGCTCATCTTCCTGATATACCGGACAAGACATCCCTGAGACGTAACCGGATAAACGCGGAACGAATCGGTCTAGCGGTATTGTTGGCATGGTCAGGCAATGTTATGGTAATATGTTCCCGGCGATAAGACCTCCTGCGGGAATGCAATCTCCGAAGTCCGTCAGTTGAAGCAGCGATTATTTACCATCCTGAACCTCTCACTGGTATCCGGCATGGTGATACTGGGTTTCAATATCATCACGCCCATACTCCCCCAGTACGCTCTTTCATTCTCAGTACCCGTGGCCCTCACCGGATGGGTGATATCTTCTTTCGCCCTGGCGCGCATGTTCATGGACATACCGGCCGGATTCCTGGCAGACCGCTTCGGGCGGAAACGGCACATGGTAATCGGCCTGATACTGATAGTCATTTCCTCCATCGCCGCCGGCGCGGCTACCGAATATTCCTGGTTGATAGTGGGAAGGGTCATCCAGGGTTTAGGTTCCGCGCTCTACATCACGTCAGCGACGACATGGGTAGCCCAGCTTTCCGCCGGTGAGTCCAGGGGACGTTTCATGTCAATGTATTCGGGGCTTATCCTGGCCGCTACTTCATTCGGCCCGACCATCGGCGGCTACAGCGCCCTGCATTTCGGGCTTCACTCTCCTTTTCTTGTCTACGGCGGTTTTGCTTTCCTGGGACTGCTGGCCACCATCCCCCTCAAGGAATCCCAGCCCCAGACCGGCGAAAGAGCTTCCCGCGTTCAGATAAAGGATATTCCGGGGGTCATCCTTAACCGTCCTTTTCTGCTGGTCAACTCCGCGGTACTGGCGCTTTTCTTTTTCAGGGCCGCAGTCCGCTCCACCCTTATTCCCCTTTACTCTTCACTGAACCTGGGCTTAACGGAAGATAAAATCGGTCTGCTGCTGACCATAGCCGCGGTGGTGACCACCCTGGGGACGTTTCCCTTCGGCGGGTTGTCCGACAAGATAGGGCGGAAGAAGCCGATGATGGGTTGTCTGCTCCTCAGCGCCCTTGCCGTGCTCCTGGTCCCGTCCCGGGAGAGTTTCGCCGGGATGGCAGGCGTGATGGTGCTCTATGGTTTTGCCACGAGCATGCAGGGAGCTCTTGCCGCCTGGCCCGCGGATGTCGCGCCGGAGGGCAAAATGGGCACGGCTATGGGCGTCTACCGGGTTATCGGCGATATGGGAATGGTCATCGGGCCGATAGCCATAACCTATACCATCGGTTATTCAGGCCAGGGTACGATAACCATGGTCCCCTTTTTGATTCCCGCAATCCTTGCCGTCGCGGCAGCGATAGTGCTTATCAAAGCCCAGGACCCGGCCGCGAGTAGAAAATCGGCATCCTCCTCTAAATCGTAACTTTGATACGGGGAGGTTTATTTGTAGTTGGGTGGCGGGGGGTAAGAGAGCAGCCGCGAGGGTGGGAAGCCATCGTGATGGGACGTTGCCAGAAGACGCCTAAAACCAAACAAAATACCAGGAAGGCCCTTGACATTTTACCTCCGGCTATTGTTTAGTAGGTACATCCCCGGTCGTTGACCTTGTTCAATTAAAAGACCGGCGATTTCTGACGAATAATATGGACAAGCGCACGCTGGGCCTTCTCATAGCCGGTTTCTGCACCACGTTTACCGCCTTTGCCGCCCGCTACAGCTACGGAGTCCTCCTCCCCGAGATGCTTCCCGCGATGTCCATCACCAAGACCGAGGCGGGGGTCATCTTTACTTCCTACTTCGTGGCCTATACCCTTTTTTCACCGTTGCTGGGCCTGCTCGGAGACAGGTATAACGCCCGAGCGCTCCTCACCTCCTTCATGGCCATCATCGGCATCGGCGCTTTCCTTATGTCAACCGCGACTTCTGTACTGGCCGCCAGCTTCTTCTTTGCCCTGGTGGGCATCGGCCATTCCGCCTGCTGGGGGCCGCTGATGGCACTCGTCGCCCGCTGGATAAGCGATAAGCGGCGCGGCATGGTCATGGCCTTTATCGACCTCGGGAGCGGACTGGGCATCGCCAGCGGGGGCTTCCTCCTTCCCCTAGTGGTAGCGGCTTACGATTGGACGGCGGGATGGGTAAGTCTCGGTATCCTGGGCTTCCTGGTAACAGTAATCAATTTCTCCCTGATAAGGAACAGTCGCGCCCAAAAGCCCGGCGGCCCGCAGACCGCGGCAGTGAAAAGGACGCCCGAGCCGGTCCGGGTGACTTATATGAAGATGCTGCGCAGCCGGAAGTTCTGGTTCATCGCCACGGCATATATGCTGGTGGGATTTTCCATCATCATCCCCTTCACTTTCCTCAGCACCTACGCCGTGCAGGAGCTCGCGGTACCCTACCGGACCGCCGCCACGCTCATAACGATTGTCGGCATCGCGGCGATGACCGGTAAAGCCACCCTGGGAACTCTCTCAGACCGGGTGGGCAGGATAAAAGTGATGATGGCGTGCTCCGTATTGATAGCGGCCGGCAGTCTGGGAATGATTTACAGTCGGGAACTTCTCACCCTGGGCATGTTTACCTTTATTTTCGGGCTGGGTTACGGGACCGTCTGGCCGATGTACGCTGCGGCCGCGTCCGATTACTTTTCCAAAGAGAACACGGGCAGCGTCGTAGGCCTGTGGACCGTATTCCTGGGAGTGGGTGCCGCAATCTCTCCGGTCGCCGCCGGCTGGCTCGGTGATACAACCGGGACGCTGCGATGGTCATTTCTCATGGCGATGGTGGCCGCCGCGGTCTCGCTGCTCCTGCTCATCCCGATATTAAAAGTACCTACCGCTGAGGCTCAATAATTACCTTGAGGGAATCTTCGGCGGCAAGGACCAGATGAAAGCCCTTCCCTGTTTCCGCCAGACCCAGGCGGTGGGTAATCAACTGCCTCACGGGGACAGCATCCGACCGTATCAGTTCCAGCGCTCCCATGCAATCGTTGGGACTTCCGGCATATGAGGTGGTCAGCGTTATCTCGCTCCGCCAGAAAAGCTCGTTTATGGAGAGAGGCACGGTCACGCCCGGGCCGGTAGTCGCAAAGAAGAGGACCGTACCGCCGCGCTCCACAGACTTCAGGGACTGGTTTATGGCTGAAGCGGCCCCCGTGCAGAGAATCACCAAATCCGCGAGCCTTCCTTCGTTGACGCGGCGCAGTTGTCCGGGAAGGTCTTCCTCGGCGCGGATGGCGATGTCAGCCCCGGAACGGAGCGCTGCTTCCAGACGGTAATCGCTGACATCCGTTGCCACCACCGGGCCCGCCCCCAGCGCCCGGGCCAGCATGATATGAAGCTGTCCGGCGATGCCGCTGCCGATAACCGCTACGCTGTCACCTGACAGGATGCCGGCCTGCCGCTGCCCGCGCAGGACACAGGCCAGGGGTTCGATGAAGGTAGCTTCTTCGTAGGAAACCTCTTCGGGCAGGAGAAATACGCCGCGTTCGACGTTGATGGCGGGCACGCGGATGTATTCCGCGAAACCGCCGGGATAGAAATTGGTACGGCGAAGGGTGTCACAAACGGTATGATGCCCGCGCCGGCAGTAATGGCATTCGTTGCAGGGGACATGGTGCGAGACATTTACGCGGTCACCCTCCCGGTAACGCTCCACTCCTTCCCCCACCCGGACAATCTGCCCGCTAATCTCGTGCCCCAGCACCAGGGGAGCGCGGTCAATCCGGTACCATTCCATGACGTCGCTCCCGCAGATGCCGCTCGCCTCGACACGTACCAGCAGCTCCCCCGGACCGATTTGCGGCACGGGCATTTCCTCCAGGCGCACGTCCCGGTTATTGTACCAGACGGCGGCGCGCATTATATTGCCCTGGTTCCGGTTCAAAACTTACCTTGCTTCTTTTCTTTCTCGCTGAGGAATATGTCATGGGCTTCCCGGGGAGTTGCCTTTTTATGCACGACGGCCCTTATCCCCTTCATCACCGCCACCGGGAAATCGTTCTGCCAGATATTTCTCCCCAGGTTCACGCCGATGGCGCCCTTCTCCATGCCGTCGTGGACGAACTCGAAGACCTCAAGCTCGGTATCAACGCGGGGACCCCCCGCCATGACCACGGGCACCGGGCAGCCGGTAGCTACCTTTTCGAAATTCTCACACCAGTAAGTTTTCACCACGCGGGCGCCCAGTTCCGCGGCGATGCGCGAAGCCAGGGCAAGGTAGCGCGCGTCCCTTTTTTCAAGTTCCTTCCCCACGGCGGTCACAGCCATAACGGGAATGCCGTACCTCTCCCCTTCGTCAACCAGCCTCGCAAGGTTTAAGAGCGATTGCTTCTCATATTCACTGCCGACGAATACGGAAATACCGACCGCGGAAACATTCAGGCGTATCGCTTCCTCCATCGACGTGGTAAGCCCCTCGTTTGCCAGGTCTCTCCCAATAACACTCGTGCCCCCGGATACCCGCAGGATAACCGGCCTGGTCCTGCCAGGGTCCACCGAGGAGCGCAGCACTCCCCTGGTGACGAAGAGCGCATCAGCATATGCCATAAGCGGCGCGATGGTCTTGCCCGGCTGCTCCAGCCGCCTCGTCGGCCCCTGAAAGTACCCGTGGTCTATGGGCAGAAACAGCGCATGCCCGTCCGCCTGAATAAGCTGTGCCATCCTATTTGCCATTCCCCATTCCATGTGGTAGTTCTCCTTCCTCCGGCTCAATATCGATAATAATCTGCTCTTGCCATGTACGTTCCCATTTTACGCCAGTATGCCGGTGCGGGCAAATCAAGGCTGCGCAGGCACGGTCACCCTGCTCCGGGTTTTGTTTGCACCTGGTTGGTGGGGAAGAAAAGAGCAGTTGCGAGGGCGGGTTAGGGTGGGAAGAAAGTCAACGGGGGGGGAGCGTAATACCTGGAGCCAACCAAAACCGAATAAAACCTGCTCCGGAATTATGTATTTTTATGAAAAAGCGGGAATATCTGCAGAGGATAGAAAAGGCTTAACCGGGTTGGCTATAGGCAGGGAAGAGCTGAGGGAGGGAAAGGAATCAGGGCCTGCCGCTCAAGCCCTATTCACGAGCTTCATTCCGCAGTGAGAGCAGAACTTATCGCCGGTCCGGTGTTTACTGCCGCACTCGGGACAGAAACTGGTCTGCTGCTGGCGGAGTTCCCGGACCCGTTTTTCGATTTCATCATCGGGGTCCGCACCTTTAGCCAGCGTATCCAGGTTCTTGAGGATATTGACCGCTTTACCCTTGTACTTACTCTCCAGTTCACGGTAATCATCCTCCGCCAGAATACCCGACTGGTAATCGAATTCCAGTTCCTTAATCATCGCGTAAGCGGTATCCCGCTTCGAGTGCAGTTCCTGTAATCGCTCGTTAGCGGAAGCGGACTCCCGGTGAAGCTGCTTCTGCCGGAAAAGCGGCCAGATGATAAACGCCGATACACCGATGGTCAGTAAGAACCCTATAACGTAGCTCAACGGAAACCCCTTTCCGTAAAATCCTGGAGGTCGTTCTCAAGTTGCTGCCAGTATTTACCGCCTTCCTGTTCCGCTGGAGCGGAGACCGGCAAGGATGCTTCGCCATGCCGCGCCCATTTCCTCAGGGCATAGTAAATCACTCCGGCCCCAATAAAAATAGCCGCGAAGGGCGCTATCCAGGCAGTCAGGTTGAAACCCCGCTTCGGCGGCGAAGCCAGTACCTGTTCCCCATACTGGCGAACCAGCATCTGGGTAATTTCCGTCCCGGTTTTCCCCTGCGCCATGCTCTGCTCGATGAAATTGAGCATCGTTTCCCGGGAGTGACATTCAGCGTGGGTGCAGCTATCCAGAACAGAGTTACAGCCGCACTGGCAGATAACCTCCCTGGAGACGTCCGTCACAGTGGCAGCCATGGCGGTGAGCGGGCTCATCGCCATGACCAGCGTAAGCAGTAAAGGAAACAGCCTGCGTAATATAATCAATCCTATTTCCTCCCGGCAGCCTTCCTCACCGCTGCCGGCTGTTTCTCCTTTTCCGGCCAGAACGCCACCAAAGCTCCGAAAACGAGCAATATTCCGCCCAGCCATATCCATTTCACCAGGGGATTTACGATGACTTTGAAAGATGTCATCCCCGTGTTATCCCAACCTACCAGTATCACGTAGAGGTCTTCCAGCACGGTCGAGCGGATAGCTACCTCGGTAACTGACTGCTCATAGTTCTGATGAAAGTACTTCTCCGGGATAAGTTTACCCAGAGTCCCGCCGTGATTTGCAACGGAGAGTGTGGTTGCTACCACCGTCTTGCTCTCCGTCTCGTAATAATCAATGTTCTCATAAGTAAGAGTGTAGTCGTTTATCGTGAATGACTCGCTGGGCAGGATATCGACTTCTTTTTCCACGTTATAAATCGAAGAACCGGCGATGCCGACAGCTATCAGGATGACCGCAAGGTGAACGATATACCCGCCGTAGCGGGGGCGGTTAGTACGTATCAGATTGAAAAACGCTTTCAGGTAGTTTTCGTTCCTGATGCGGTTTCGGGCCCTGGTTCCCCGGAACCACTCGTATAAAATCGTCGCGATGACGAAGCCGCAGACCGTAAAAACAATCAGGGCATACCATTCCCTTACTCCGAAAATGAACAGGGCTACCCCCAGCCCCAGGGCCGCGATAAAAGGACCCAGAAAGTTGCGCACCAGGTTGCGGGTGGATGCCTGTCTCCATCCGATGAGCGTACATATCCCGGCCAGCAGAATGATTGCCAGGAATATGGGCGCGTTCACCTGATTGAAAAAAGGAGGGCCCACGGTAACCTTGACGCCGCGCACCGCTTCAGATATCACCGGGAAGAATGTACCCAGAAAGATGGTGAAAGCCGCGCCCACAAGCAGCAGGTTGTTTATCAGAAAGGTGCTTTCCCGTGACACCAGGGACTCGATTTCCGCCTCGCTCTTCAGGTCTTCCATGCGTAGGTAAAGCAGCCCCAGACCGGCGAAAAGGGAGATTCCGATGAAGACCAGGAACAGCATTCCCAGTATGGGAGACTCCGCGAAGGCATGCACAGAAGAAAGAACGCCGCTTCTTGTGAGGAAGGTCCCCAGAATCGCCAGGTTAAAGGTCAGGACAATCAGCACGATGTTCCAGACCCGTAATATCCCGCGTCTCCGCTGCATCATGATGGAGTGCAGGAATGCGGTGGCCACGAGCCACGGCATGAAGCTGGCGTTCTCCACCGGGTCCCAGGCCCAGTAGCCGCCCCAGCCGAGCTCGACATACGCCCACCATGCGCCCAGCAGGTTGCCGATGGTAAGAAATATCCAGGTCAGCAGGGTCCACCGCCTCACCATGGTAATCCACTCGTCGCTGAGCCTTCTTGTAACCAGGGCAGCGATAGCGACGGCAAAAGGGATCGTAAACCCGACATATCCCGCCAGCAGTAAGGGCGGATGGAAAAACATCCCCGGGTTCTCCAGCATGGGATTTAGTCCTCTCCCGTCCGCCGGAACGAAGGGAAGCTTGTGGAAGGGCGGGGACACAAAGAGCAGGATGAGGAGGAAGAAGGCCTCGGTGAGCATGATTACAGAAGCGGCGTAAGGGGTCAGTTCTTTTCCCACGCGCCTTTTCTGCAGAACGAAAACCGCCGCGAAAATACCCAGAAGCAGGGCCCAGAACATCAGGGAGCCGGCATTACCGGCCCAGAAGGCAGCCAAACGGTAGGAGAGGGACAAGTCCAGGTTGGTATAGGAAGACACATATTCAAGTTGAAAATCATGGGTAACGAGAGCGTAGAGGAGAGCCACCGCCGCTACGGAGACCAGTCCCGTCACCGCCAGAAGGGCGTGGCGGGCGCTCTCTACCAGAGCGGCGTGTTTTTTCTTGGTCCCGTAGATATATGCGAACGCGGAATAAATCGCACTCGGGAAAGCCAGAAACAGCGCAATATTTCCGATAACTGTCATGAAAACACTTTCTGCATCATCGATGAAATATCAGGTTTTAACCGGGGGTATACTTGGAGGGGCACTTCGGCATGAGCGTATGCCCCTGAAACACACCCGAAGCGTCCAGCTGCCCTTCGACTACAATCTCGATGCCGGTCTTAAAAGTATCCGGGACAACTCCCTGGTAGAAGACCGGGAGCCTTGCCCCTCCCTCGATATCCTCGATTTCGAACTCCAGCGTCTTACCCAGGGGACCCTGTTCCACGGTCCCCGGAACGACATTTCCGTGTACCTTTACATTTATATCTCTTACGGAATCGACCTGCTGCAGGAATTCGCCAACTTCGTAGTAATAGGTGGCCCCGCTGGCAAACCCGGTATAACCCAGGTATGCAAGTGCCAGAAACACGATGAAGCCACCGATGATAACCTTCTTTTTTTTAAACATAGTTCCCGAACGGTCCCCTGATACACGCGCGGACCGGACAACTCCGTCCCCTTACTATTATATTGCCATGAAATCAGGGAGACATACCTTAGAAATAGATTAGACGATGATTAGAAAACGATGAGACTTGGGGAGCCTGAACTTAATTCTTAACCGGGTTCAGGCCTTCCATACCGCCGCAACCTCCGTCATACCCTGAAGAAGTCCTGGTATAGAATGGCTCTTCGCAGCGTCCGCTGTAGCAGGTGCTCTCGCTGCTCACTCCATAGTTTGCAGGATTGAGTTTCATGCCTTCCAGCTCGACCGCCACGTAGTAGTCCGGGCGGATAAAATGGAGCCACTGGGAGACCGCCTCCCGAATCTGGTCTGCGCTATAACCTTCCTTGACCAGGTGAGCTGACATGCCCCACACACTGCGGGCCAGATTACAGTCGCATCAGCAGGTACGTATGGAGAACTCGTCACAGCAGACCGCGGCAAGTGGCTCGAGCGCGCCGTCCTTGATTTTCTCTTCAGCGGAGGTAAGCGTTATGGAACTGTTCCAATCGATGAACTGCTGGGTGTTGTCCATGGAAAGAGGCATACCGTATAAGGTCCCGGCACCCTCCTCGGGCACTATTTCCGCCCAGATACGTTCAGCCGGATTTGTCTGCGGAGCGGCCGTCGGTGAAGGTTTTTCAGACGGCGAAGAGCACCCTATAACCAGCGGCACGACGGTAATAACGGCTATTAAAAGAAAAATAATGCGTTTCATCAGACCTCTTATATATATTCTAACCGACCTTTGCACGGCACGTCAAATCAGCATTTCACATTCGCTCGGCAGAGGGTAGAATAGAGACACTCCATGCGGCATTCCGGTCGCCGTCTTTTCCGGCTGTCCGGAGTGAATAACCCCAAAACCCGTGGGCCGGTCCGGTTGAACGTTTGTAATAATGGAGGTCAAACGGATAAAATAATAGCTGGTACGGTTTTTTTGCACCGGATGGCAGGGAGAAAAGAGCGGCCCGGGGGGCAGGATGGGAACGAAGTCATTGGGACGGAACATTACCCTGAGCCAGCTAAGATTGAATAAAGCCTCGGATAAATAATATGGCTAAGATACTTATCGCGATGAGCGGCGGAGTTGATTCTTCGGTAGCCGCTGCCCTTCTTAAACAGCAGGGGCATGAGGTCATCGGCGCTACCATGGAGATATGGAGCGGAGACGCGCCGCAGGTCGAAGGTCGAAAACACGGCTGCTACGGGCCTGAAGAAAAAAACGACACCGAAGACGCCCGGCGGGTAGCGGAAAGTCTAGGCATACCCTTTCACGTTTTTGACCTGCGGGAGGCCTACCGGTCCATTGTTCTGGACCACTTTCAGCGGGAATACCTGGCGGGGAGAACACCCAACCCCTGCATCAGGTGCAACCGTCACATAAAGTTTGACGCCCTGCTCCGCAAGGCCCGGGACAGCGGCATCGATTATGATTTCATCGCCACCGGTCACTACGCCCGCACCGAGCATGACGAGATTAATCACCGCGCCCTGCTGAAAAAAGCCAGGGATACGCAAAAAGACCAGTCCTACTTCCTTTTCTACCTGCTGCCGGAGCAGTTGGGCCGCCTGCTTTTCCCGCTTGGAGATTATACTAAGACAGAGGTCAGAGCCATGGCTGCAAACCTGAACCTCGGCGTCAAGGATAAAGCGGAGAGCCAGAACTTCATCAGCGGCGGATATCACCCCCTGGTGGCAGCCCAGGCTCAGGCGGGCCCCATTATGGACAGCCGGGGGAACATACTGGGGCAGCACCGGGGCATCCCCTTTTACACCATCGGACAACGCCGCAACCTGGGTATCGCCACGGGGAAACCGATGTACGTTACTGCCATAGACTGCCGGAGAAACGCCGTTATCGTCGGCGATGAAGATGAACTGTACCATGACGAACTGACCGCCGCAGACTTGAATCTGATTGGCATCGGCAACCTGGAACGGCCTTTGGAGGTGCAGGCCAAAATAAGATATACACATCCGGGCGCCGCGGCGGTGGTCACCAGTCTGGATGAAAGGCGCGTCCATCTGAAATTCCGGGAGCCGCAGGCGTCAATCACGCCCGGACAGGCGGTGGTCTTTTATGCTGGCGATTACGTGCTCGGCGGGGGGATTATCGAGAGCGCCGGGTAAAATGAACCGCAGGTTCATTCACATTAAGTTTGAAGTTAGAAAATATGCCACGAGGGTGGGCTTGGGTGGGACTGAATATACGGGTGGCAGCCGAAACCCCGCCCATCATTTCGCTCCGCCCGGCCTTGTAGTATAATAAACGATTATCGGGCTTAAAAAGGAGGCAAAATTGAAGTGGCAGCAGTTCATCAGCGATGTTTATGAAAGGATAGCCCAGGTGCTGGAGGAAGCCCTGACCGGTCTCAGCCAGGAAGACCTCAATCAACAGCCTAACACGGAAAGCAACCCCATCGGCTGGCTCGCCTGGCACCTGACACGGGCCCAGGACAAGGCCATGCAGGAAATCTCCGGAGGGGAGCAACTCTGGATTAAGGACAAATGGTACGCCAGATTCAACCGCCCCGCAGACCCTGAGGAAAGCGGAGTCCGCCACACGCTGGAGCAGGTCGCCGCCTTTAAGTCGCCTGATGCCGCGACCCTGCTAGCTTATAACCGCGCCGTGGCGGAGCAGATGAAAAACGTCGTGGGTAATCTTTCGGAAGGAGAACTGGGTCGCAAACTTCCTAATCCCAGGAGACCAAGCGTTGCCACCGTTGGAGCCCGGCTGGTAGCCAACATCAACGATAACCTGCAGCACGCGGGGCAGATAGCTTACGTACGCGGCTTCCTGAAGGGAAAGGGCTGGTTCGAAATGTAGGGAGTTATTCCTCCCCCCGCCACTTCGCGAACTCTTTGGCGTGGTAGGTAAGGATAATATCCGCGCCGGCCCGCTTGAAGGCGGTGAGGGTTTCCGTCACCACCATTTTTTCGTCCAGCCAGCCCCGCTGTACGGCGGCTTTTACCATGGCGTATTCCCCGCTGACATTATAAGCCGCCACGGGGTAATTACAGCTGTCCCGCACCTGACGTATCACGTCCAGGTAAGCCAGGGCCGGTTTTACCATGATAATATCGGCGCCTTCCGCGATGTCCTCCGCCACCTCCCGGAGGGCCTCCCGCACATTGGGCGGGTCCATCTGATAAGCGCGGCGGTCGCCGAACTGCGGGACCGATTCCGCCGCCTCGCGGAACGGGCCGTAGAAAGCCGAGGCATACTTGGCGGCATAAGACATGATGGGAATGTGCTGGAGCCCTTCACCGTCCAGTCCTTCGCGGATGGCTTTTACCCGGCCGTCCATCATATCGGAAGGAGCCACGATGTCAGCGCCAGCTCCGACGTGGGAAAGCGCCATCTTCACCAGCAGCGGCAGGGTGCGGTCATTGTCCACCTGGCCGTCAGCGATGACGCCGCAGTGCCCGTGGCTGGTGTACTCGCAAAGACACACATCGGTAATCACGATAACCTCCGGCACGGCATCTTTGATAACGCGTATCGCCTGCTGAATAACGCCATCCGGGTCATAACCGGAAGAGCCGGTCTCATCCTTGTGCTGCGGGATACCGAAGAGAAGCACCGCCGGAATCTTCAGACCTGCGACCTCTTTTATCTCGGAGGCCAGGCGGTCGGGGGAATAGCGTAAGACCCCAGGCATGGAGCCTATCTCTTCCGTAATCCCTTTGCCTTCGACGACGAAAAGAGGGTAAATAAGATCGCTGACCTCAACGCGGTTCTCACGCACCATAGCCCGCAGCTTTTCGCTACGGCGCATCCGGCGCAGGCGTAACTGTGGAAAGACAGCCATTTTAACGCTCCTCCCCGAAATATTCTTCGATTGCCGCTACCAGACCGGGAATGGTCTGTTCCCGGGCCAGAATATCCACGCTCAATCCGGCTTTTTCAGCAGTCTCCGCCGTCTTGGGACCGATACAGGCTATCCTGGCGCCGTTCAACTTTATCCCCTCCCCCTCGAACGACGCCACGAGATTGGACACTGTGGAGGAACTGGTAAAGGTTATCACGTCGATTTCCCCGGCAAGAATCATCTTCCGGGCGCGGCTGCTAGCTTCACTATCGGGCGTGGTCTGGTAAGCGGTCACCTCATCTACGGACGCACCAAGCTGGCTGATGCCCCGGACAAGCTCTTTGTCCGCGATGTCCGCCCGGGGCAGTAAAAATCTCTGCCCGGCAATATGCCACCGCTCCAGTCCGCCGATGATACCCTCGCTGGTATAGACCTCGGGGATAAAGTCTGCGATGATTCCCTGAGCCTCCAGCGCCCGTGCCGTGGCCGGCCCGATGGCGCCAATCCGGAGACTGCCTAAAGCCCGGCTGTCCAGACCCAGGCCTTGCAGGCGCTGCCAGAAGGCCGCGACCCCGTTCACGCTGGTAAAGATTATCCAATCGTAATTATTCAAATCAGTAATAGCCCGGTCAAGCTCTTTGGCATCGGCTTTTATCTTTATGTCTATTGCCGGCAGCTCGACGGGCTGCGCTCCCCGTTCGGCGAGAAGCTGGCTCAGGGCGCTTGCCTGTCGGCGTGCCCGCGTCACCAGGACGCGTTTGCCGAAAAGAGGCCTGTTGTCAAACCAGCGTATTTTCTCCCTCATGCTGACGACATCCCCCACCACGATAACCGCTGGTGATGTCAGACCATGTTCCGCAACCCTGTCCACGATGTTTTTCAGAGTGCCGGTAACCGTCTCTTGTTGTGGATGAGTGCCTTCCTTGATAACGGCCACCGGTGTCTCCGGCGACCTGCCGTATGCCGACAGGCGGTCGACGATGTGCGGCAGGTTTTTCATCCCCATGAGAAATATCAGGGTATCCACGCCGGTGGCGAGTTTCTCCCAGTTGATGCTGGAGCTGTCCTTGGTGGGGTCTTCATGGCCGGTGATGACCGCGAAGGAGGATGCTAGTCCCCGGTGCGTTACCGGAATACCGGCATAGGCAGGCACCGCCACGGCGGAAGTGATGCCCGGCACCACTTCAAACGGAACCCCGTTTTGCACCAGCACCTCTGCTTCCTCGCCGCCGCGCCCCAGCACAAACGGGTCGCCGCCTTTGAGACGCACCACTGTCTTACCCTGCTTTGCCAGGTCCACCAGCAGCCGGTTTATCTCGTCCTGCGGTTTGGTATGCTCCCCGGCAGTCTTGCCGACGTATATTCTTTCCGCTTCCGGCAATGCTTCACCCAGCAGGCCTTCATCGAGCAGGCGGTCATAAACAATGACGTCCGCCTTTTTAATACAGGCAACCGCTTTTACGGAAATCAGCCCCGGGTCGCCCGGCCCGGCGCCAACCAGATATACCATACCTGCTTTCATTTACCCTCCGCCTCGGCGATAAGCTCGCCGCTCCCCGCTTCAAGGAGCTCCTGCGCCAGAGATTTCCCGAGTTCTTCCGGTGCCATGTTACTCCCTTCCGCAGTACGGCGCAATATCCTTTTCGTGCGGACTCCGGCCACCATTCCCTCCAGCTTCAATACTTTACCCTTTGCTGTCCCCAGCGCCGCAATCGGTGCCCGGCAGCCGCCGCCCAAAGCCTCAAGAAAAGCGCGCTCGGCAGTAACGCTAAGCCGCGTAGGCTGATGGTCCAGAGTGGCAACGATATCAGCAACTTTCGGGTCATCACGCCGCGTCTCGATTCCCAGCGCACCCTGCCCCACCGCGGAAAGAAAACTTTCCACGGGCAGGTATTCAGTTATCAGGTCTTCCCAGCCCAGCCGTTTCATCGCCGCCGCCGCCAGAACCACCCCGTCGAACTCGCCTTCATTTACCTTGCGGATCCGCGTGTCCACGTTTCCCCTGATGCCGCGCGTCTCCAGGTCCGGACGGCAGGCGGAGACCTGTATGGCCCGCCGCAGGCTGCCGGTGCCTATCCTTGCCCCGGGGGCAAGCTCGTGAAGCTTTTTGCCGCGGGAAATGAGCACGTCCCTGGCATCATTCCGCTCGGGCGCCGCCGCCAAAACCAGTTTATCAGGGATATCAGTGGGCATATCCTTGAGGCTGTGCACCGCCAGGTCAATCCTGCCGTCGAGAAGGGCTTCCTCCAGTTCTTTCACAAAGACGCCGATATCCGCCATATGGTCAAGCTGGACCCGCCGGTTGCGGTCGCCTTTGGTCACGATGTAGCTGGTATCGACCTCGACTTCCGGATGGTATCTCCTGATGGCAGCAACTATGGACTCCGCCTGAATCACAGCAAGTTTGCTGCCACGGGAACCAACGATGATTTTTCTATTCAACTCTGTTGCTCGGTATGCAGTTGAAAAAGGTCTCTAACCATGTCGGCATAGTCACGGTCATCGTGCCCGTTGGTCTTGAGGTTATGAATAGGCGCCTTTAAAATCTTGGCCACGATAGCCTTGGTCATCATTTCCAGGCTATAGCGCTCCTCTTCACTCAGCGGCGGCAGCCTCTTCATGGTGCGTTCCAGATGAACGCGGCGTATCTCTTCGGCCTGGTTCATCATCGCCAGAATTACCGGCCTGACTTTATAGTCGCGCCACCAGGCGGTAAACTTATCGAGTTCAGCGGCAATAATCTCCTCTGCTTTTCCCGCCTCCCCGCGCCTTTGTTTTCGATTGCGGTCCGAGATACGGGAAAGGTCATCGATATTGTAGAGAAAAACATTATCGATTTCCGCCACCGCCGGGGTTACGTTACGCGGGACGGCGATATCGATGATGACCAGCGGCACCCGGGGGCGTTTCCGCATGGCCGCCGCCACCTGGACTTCATCCAGCAAATAGTGGGGCGCATCGGCGCAGGCAACTATGATGTCACAGCCGTCAATCTCTTCCGTAAGGTGATTGATACTTATCGGAGTACCGCCCAGAAGGTCGGTCAGGCTGGTAGCCCGCTCCTGGGTCCGGCTGGCAACGACGATACTGGAGACTCCCCGGTCACAGGCAGCCTTGGCAACTAGTTTACCGGCTTCGCCGGCGCCGACAACCAGCATTTTGCAGGACTTGAAACTGCCGACCGCTCTGGCGGCCATATCCACCGCCACCGAGCTCACCGAGAAAGCATTCCTGCTGATGTCTGTCTCTTCACGTACCCGTCTGCCCGTACGGACCGCGCTCTGAAAAATGCGGCGCAGCGGCAGGTTCACCATCTGCTCTTTCTCCGCAGCTTCTAATGCCTGGCCCACCTGGCCCAGCACCTCGTACTCGCCGACAATCATGGAGTCGAGGCCGCAGGCAGTGCGGAAAAGGTGCTCTACCGCGGCTTTACCTTTCAAGACATAGGTGTGCTGCTCCAGCGAGGAATCCGTTTCATCAAGATTAGACCGGAGAAAGTCAAGGCTGGCCGCTTCGGCTGCGCCGTCTCCATTGGGGGTGGTATAAATTTCAGTCCGGTTGCAGGTGGACAGGATGACTCCGTGGGGTATATGAGAGCGGAGCAGTTGCAGGGCTTCGGGGAGACTGGCCAGCCTGACGGCCGTTTTTTCCCGGATGGCCACCGGGGCAGTGAGATGATTTAAGCCGACTAGACAGATATTCATCTTACCTCAGAGAATAATAATACATTTTGGTTACATTGTCAGTTCGCCATCAAACGGAGTGATCAACACTTCTCATGCCAAATATTTTACCCTTGTCTTCTTGAATTCCCTGGTACTGATGAGCATGACGCTTTCACGCAGACCCGTCTCCGCGGTTATCTTATCCGCCACCTCCCGGCATACTTTCGCGTCACGCCCGTGAATCATGGCAAAGAGGTTATAAGGCCAGAGCGGGTTGGTCTTTCTTTCGTAGCAGTGACTCACCTGGCGCTGTGACGCCACCTGCTTTCCGACTATTTCTATCCTTCCGGGAGGGGCTATCCAGCATGTCATGGCATTCGCCTGAAAACCGGCTTTGCGGTGGTTAACCGCAGCGCCGAAACGCCTCATGATGCCCCGCTCTATCAAAGAGCGGCACCGGGAGAGCAAATCTTCTTCTTCCATCCCTAGGCGAAGCGCCATCCCCGTAAAGGGACGCGGCAATAGCGGCAGGTCCTGCTGCAGTTCTTGAATCACTATCCTGTCTTGGGGAGTAATGCAGGTCTCCCGGTGACAGACCAGAGTATCATTACTTTCGGGAACCTCGATATTATCTTCAGCCCCCATGCTGAAATGCGTGCGCAGCTTAAAAAGGCGCACCGCCGGCAGAGGGAAGAATGCCTCGGCGCTCATTTTCTCCGCCAGGTCCGGCAGTTCGGCATCGACGCCCCCCTCCCCGGTGGTGGTCAGGGTAAACCAGAGATTGAAATGGTGGTCGCGTTCGTAGCCGTGGCTGATTCTGGGATGTTCGATGATGAAGCGGGCCGCGTCATCCATTTGCCTTTCCGGAATTCGCATCGCTATCAGCGCGGTGCGGTAACCCAGGCTCCCCGCCGCCAGTACCGGGCTAATCTGCCGGATAATCCCCGCTTCCTTCAGCCTCCTGATGTGGCCGATGACCTCTTCTTCGCTGATAGCAAGACCTTGCCCTATATCAAAGTAGGGACGGCTGGTCAGCGGGAACTCCAGCTGAAGGAGGTCCACCAGTTTCCGGTCGATATGGCTGATGTTCATCTTAATCTTCCCGTTTCACGGCGGCAGCCTCACATGCCAACGGCTTGTAGATGCAGTAAGGCTCCGCTTCCAGGTAATCACCGGTTGCTTCATATGCGCGGGCCCGGCACCCGCCGCATATCCTTTTATACTCGCATGCCCCGCACTTGCCCTTGATATTACTCAGGTCCCTGAGCTCATTAAAAAGCGGCGAGCTCGACCAGACCTGCGCGAAGGTCTCTTTCCTGATATCCCCTGCTTCCACGTCAAGATAACCGCAGCCCTTCACCTTTCCCTGGTAAGAAACGAAGCAGAACCCGGTCCCTGCCAGGCAGCCGCGGGTAATGGTATTACCCGGATGGCGGCCTGCGGCCGCACTCATCATCTCCTGACCGTCTTCTGCCTGCCGCTGCTTCATCACCCTGAGGTAGTGAGGCGCATCGGTAGGCTTGAAAAATATCCTGTCGCCCAGGTCCTTCTGCCGTTCGTAAATCCAGTTCAGGGTCTCTTCATATCTCTCCGGGGAAAGCTCCACTTCCCGCAGTCCCATCCCCCGGCCTGTAGGCACCAGCATAAAGGGGTGAAAGGCCACCGCTCCCAGTTCGAGCGCCAGGTCGAGCAAATCATCGAGGTAGTCCACGTTCAGCCTGGTAACGGTGCTGTTAATCTGCACTTCAATCCCGGCTTCCCGGGCGTGGGCGATGCCCCTTAACGCCGCGTCAAATGCCCCGGACTGCCCGCGGAACTTGTCCTGGAGGTCGGCGACGGGAAAGTCCAGACTGATACCGACTCTGGAAACAGGCACTTCTTTCAAGCTCGCGGCAATCTCTTCGGTAATCAAAGTACCGTTCGTGCCCATGACCACCCGCAAGCCTTTGTCTGACGCATAACGCGCAATCTCAAAGACATCGGGACGGCTGAGCGGCTCGCCACCGGTAAGGATAAGAATCGGGCGGCCCACCTCCACTATCTGGTCGATAAGGCGAAAGCACTCTGACGTGGTCAATTCATCTTTATAAGTATCCGCTGTGGCCGAGCCGCGGCAGTGGGCACAGAAAAGGTTGCAGCTCCGGGTGATTTCCCAGGCGACGAGGTGCAGTCTGGGAGCAAGCATCTCCGATTGTTTCATTACTCCCGTCATGAGCTGATACCTATCTCCTCGTCGGTCAGGTAACAGGCGGGGTCTTCCGCCCAGACGTCATCGAAAACAGCCTCGGCGCGCACCCGCAGGTTGCCGTTGCAGAGGTCAAGGTAGCGGCATCGGGCGCAGCGTCCTTTGAGCAGGGCCTTGCGGTCTTTCAGTCCCTTCAAGACAGGCTCGGAATAGTCGGTCCAGATTTCGCCGAACGGGCGCCGGCGCACATTTCCCAGGGAGTAATGCCACCAGAACTGGTCGGGGTGGACGTTACCGCGGTCATCCACGGCGCCGATTCTCAACCCCGAGTTATTCCCGCCGTTGCTGCGCAGCAGTTCCAGGACTTCCCGAGCCCTTTCGGGATTATCGCGGAGCAATTTCAGGTAAAGGTAAATCCCGTCGGCATGGTTGCCCACGGTCAGTATTTCCTTCTGCAGCCCCCTCTCATAGAGGTCAAGTGTGTGCTGGCAGATTCGCTCCACCACCTCCCTGGTCTGCTCGTGGCTGATATCCTCATTGCGCAAAGCGCTGCCTCTGCCCGAATAGGCCAGGTGGTAGAAACATACCCGGTTGATTCCTTCATTCTCGACCAGGCGGAATATATCCGGTATCGCCTGATAATTATGCCTGGTAACCGTCAGCCGCAGTGAGACCCTGATACCCTGGGCGACACAGTTACGGATTCCTCTCAAGGCGCCCTCGAAAGCTCCGCTCTTGCCCCGAAAACGGTCATTGTCCGCGCCGATGCCATCCAGGCTGATACCCACCTCCGCAAAACCGAGACGGGATATTTCATGCGCGGCTTCCTCATCTATAAGCGTGCCGTTGGTAGAAAGGGCAATCCTGATACCGCGCTCACGGGCTTCACCAGCCATCTGGAAAAGGTCTTTCCGCATCAGCGGCTCTCCGCCGGAAAACAGGATGACCGGTACGCCGAAATCGGCAAGGTCCCGGATAAAGGCGCTCCCGGCGGCGGTATCCATCTCCTCCGGGGAGCGGCAACCGTCCGCGCTGGCATAGCAGTGGATGCATTTCAGGTTGCACTGCCGGGTGCAGTTCCAGACCACGACCGGCCTTGGCACTTCTTTTTTTTCATAACGGAGATGGTCACCGGGTCCGGCGTTGTTACATAGTAACCGGGTGATTGATATCATTCTAAAGCGCTCCTCACTTCGTCATTCTGTGTTCCGGTGCGGTACCGCTGGTGCGCTGCCACCAGAGATACCAGCGCCTCATCCATGACATGAGCCACCATCGGTATGGCCTCAATGACACGGCCGGTAAATGCTTCCCGCTTTCTCAGTAAATGAGTCACCGCGTTCATAATCGGGTCGCGGTGCAGCAGGAAAGCTTCGACGGCGTCAGTAAGCGGCAGTTCAAGCCTGGCAAGGGTTTCCCCGAGGTCAGTACCGGTCTCATGGGTGGAGTTTATGGTCTCTTCTCTCTTCGAAGGTTCGGTGATGTATTTAATAATCAGATTAAGCAGCTGGCGCCCGAGATTCGCCAGATGCTCTCTCGAGTCCTCGCTGATTTTTCCGTACCAGGGCGTGGAAAAAAGCGATGACCTGGGTATCTCCCGAAGCTGATGAGCGGTATCCTCCAGCCCCACGGCCACATCCTTGACTCCGAGGCTCCGGATATGCGTGCCGGAAAACTTTTTCAACTCGGCTTTCGCATAACGCCTGTGGCCGCCCGGGGTGATAAAAGCTTTTATCTTCCCTTCGTCCGTCCACTGACGTAAAGCCGCCTCGCTAACCCCAAGTACCCGGCTGGCTTCGCCGATATTAAGAAAGGTTTCCTGCTCCAATCCCTTTCTCCGGATCTATCCTGTTTCTTTTTCCCATGAGCATATGCATGAACTACTTCTGCTTGAAATATCTGAGCGCCTGATACCCGCGGAATTTCAGCCTTCCGCTGCTCGAGGGAGCGGCAGTACCGCGCCATTAATAGAAGGCTGATTTTTTAAGTTCTCTCGGCTCGTAAAAACTACGCGCCGGGCGGTAATTACCGGTAGCCCCTCTTTTATATTAAATTCTGCAAATTCTACAAAAATCTATATCAGCCTAAGTTTAACCCATCCCGCGCGATTGCGTCAAGGAGCATTACGCGATAATCATACCCGGATTATTGTGGCAAAACTACCTGTTTTCCGTATGACTCTAGTCAAACCACTTTATGAAGTCCTGAGCACTTACCCGGGAGCTCTCATAGGCGTTCAGCGGAGCGCCGGTATCAGGGTAACCCAGGGAAATTCCCAGGACCAGCCGCTTCGTGCCCGGAACACCGAGGCACCGGCGTACCTGTTCCGGATACCAGGTCAGCGCCGCCTGAAGGCAACTGCCCACCCCCAGAGAGTGCGCGGCCAGGATCAGGGTCTGTGCAAATAGACCCATGTCAAAGAGAGACCACTGCGTAAGCGTCCCGTCCATAAAAAGGAAGATTACGCAGGGCGCGCCGTAAAACTGGTAGTTGCGCAATCGCATCTCGTTCCTGCGCTGCTGGTCTCCCCGTTCTATCCCGAGCGCCTGGAACCTGCGTGCGCCATGTTCTTTGGCCCTGGCATCCAGTTCCGCCGGCCACTGCTCGGGCGCGGGCAAATCTGAATGGACCGGGGCATCGGACTCTGCGGCTTCACAGAGGACCCGGCTTAACTCGTCCCTTTTCCTGCCCCTGACCACGCAAACTTCCCAGGGCTGCGTATTGGAATATGATGGGCTGCGCCCCGCCGCGCTGATTATCCTGGCTAATGTCTCTTCGGACAACGGCGTCTCCAGAAAGGCCCGATAACTCCTCCTTGTCATGATTCCTTCTAACAGTTCCATGGTTCCTCCTGTAGGCTAATCTGAAGGCTATTGTAGGTACCTGATGATAAGTTGTCAACCGGAGACTTGACCCGTGGACGCTGATGCGGCCTTTCAGCACGATTACCCTGGTTTTTTCCTTTTAATACAGCAGTTAACAGCGCAAAACCGCATATCTTTTATATACCCGTCTCAGGTACGGGTCCTCCATTTCACCATTCTCCCCAACATTAAGCCGCTGCTCTCAGTCTCCTGTACGACTGTGTAGAAAACGGGCATTTATTTACTGTAAAACAGGTATTATTTTCACGTGATACGGGGCATCGCTTGCTTTCATGAATGGCAATAAACACCTAAAATATAGGAGGATATGAACGTCGGATTACTACTACTGATTTCTTTCGCACTGTTCGCTATTTTTCCGGTGTTCCGCCTTGTTCCTGCCGGTGCCGTAAACCGCGCGCGCCCAAAATCCCGCCGACCGGGACAGGACGACTGATAAATAGACTTCAGATAATTATCATTCCCGGGGTGGGGCGGTAATGCCGCAAAAGGAAGGTAAGATGAAGTTACTCTTAGCAGTATTGGCGGCCTCGGTAATCGTTTTCGGCATTGTTCTCTTAATAAATTCCGAAGCTACGCTGGCCCTTGACGAACAGGGCTGTCTGGTCTGCCACAGCAACCCGAAACTGGAGAAGACCGATGAAAACGGACAGAAGATATCCCTGTATGTGAGCGAGAGCGCGGTGAATACCGGCGCCCATCGATACATCGACTGTACCACCTGCCACACCACCGCACCGCACGAGGTTGATACCCCTTTGACCAAACTGTCACTCGCGGAAAAGTGCGGAAGCTGCCACGAGTACGAGTATAAACTCCATCTGGATAGCGTCCACGGCCAGCAGCTTATTCAGGGGAACCCGGACGTGGCAACCTGTGTGGACTGTCACAGTTCTGACAGCAATCCTCACAGCGTTATCAGGGTGCTCGAATATAACGCCCCCGCCTATAAAAAGAACATCGCCCAGACCTGCGCCAGCTGTCATGACGACCAGGACCTCATGGCCGATTACGGCATCGTTGAAAAGGTCTACGAATCCTACATGCGCAGCTTCCACGGCAAGGCCATGGCGCTGGGCACCTACGAACTCACGGAGCTTGACACGGCCACCTGCACCAACTGTCACGGTGTCCATGACATTCAAGACCCTAACGAACCGTCATCTCCGGTGGCCGGCCTGGAGAACCTGGCCGTGACCTGTGAGCAGTGTCACCCCGGAGCGGGCGTTCAGTTTGCCGCGAGCTTCCTGGGCCACGAGGAAGCATCCCCGGAAAATATCCCGGCGGCCCACTACACGGAGATTATTTTCACCACCCTGTTGACCGTGGTCCTCAGCTTTGGCGGCATAGTCGTCATTGCCGCTATGGTCAGGTTTTCCATTAACCGGTGGAGGGAGTAAAAATGGCAGTTATGTCTCAAGCCATAGCCAATGTCAAAAGCCCGGCGGATACGATAAAACGGTTTGACATCCACCAGATACTGCAGCACATCGGCCTGATGACCAGCTTTATTCTGCTGGTGGTAACCGGCCTGCCGATTAAGTTCTCCGGCGCTGGGGTCAGCCAATGGTGGACGCAGGTATGGGGAGGCGTGGAGGTTATCCGTTCCGTACACCATTTTACCGCCTGGATTATCGTTTTTGTCTGTCTCTATCATGTGGGGTACCTTTTCTACAACCTCGCCGTTCTGAAAAAACCCTTCCCGGTTAAGATGGTCCCCGGCACCCAGGACTTCAAAAAACTGATACAGGAGTTCCGCTATTTCATCGGCCTTTCCAGGGAAAAACCTAAGTTCGACCGCTTTAACTGGAAGGAAAAGTTTGACTACTGGGCCATTTTCTGGGGAATGCCGGTTATGGCCGGCTCCGGGTTTATCCTGATGTACCCCGTCTTCGTCACCAAGTTTCTTCCCGGCTGGATAGTACCCGCCGCCCTTATCGCCCATAGTGATGAAGCCATGCTGGCGCTGACCTGGATTTTCATGGTGCATATCTTTTTCAACCATTTCGCGCCGGGGGTATTCCCCCTGAATACTTCCATCTTCACCGGAAGGGTCAGCAGAGAAAGGTATGAGAAGGACCATCCCCTGGAATACGAAGAGATTATGGGATACAAGGAGGAGGAAGAAGCGCCGGAAACGGCATCACCGGAGCTTAAGTGACCCGTGCTTCTCTCCTGAAATACCTTGAGTAAGAAGGCAAAATATATTATAATACACGAGCCGATGCACCCCGGAACCTGTTTATTAACGACTGAGTCAGGGCAGTAATTTGAAGTACTTAAGAGAAATATTTGACGACTGGCTGTCAAAGGCCGCGGGAATAGTCTTCCTGTTAATCGTCGCCGTAGTAATCTTCAATATTTTTTCCGACCTTCCGGAACAATATCCCCTCTTCGGGGTTTTCAGCTTTTCTCTGGTGCCCATCCTGTTTATCCTGGGCGGCGTAATCTTTTTCTTTACCATACTGAGGAGCTAATGTCTGAGAGAACTGAATCCTCTATCAAAAGAATACACCGGGAAAAGCTCTTTTTCTTCATGATAGCCGGGGCTATCGGCATCATGCTCTTGGTCATGGGAGGCTATCAACTCGTGGAATTCATGGATTCCACAGCCTTTTGCGGGCGCCTCTGCCATGATGTGATGTACCCGGAGTATACCGCTTTCCAGGCTTCGCCCCATTCCCGCGTTCTCTGTTCCGAATGCCACGTGGGCTCGGGCGCGGACTATCTGGTACGCTCCAAGCTCAGCGGCGTCCCCCTGATATTCAGCACGCTCTTCGGGACCTATCACCGTCCCATACCCACTCCGGTAGAGAACCTGCGCCCGGCCAGAGAGACCTGCGAGCAGTGTCACCGTCCGGAAAGGTTCGCCGGAGACCTGGTGCGCCAGCATACCAATTTCGCCGAGGATGAGCAAAATACCAAAAGCGTGGACATCAGGGTCTTGCGCGTCGGCGGGGGAGAACAGGAAGCCGCGCAGGATATCCACTGGCATATTGCCGCCAATGTCTGGTACCTGCCCCTTGATGATTTGCGCCAGGATATTGCCTGGGTAGGAGTCGAGGGCGCGGATGGGGAAATCGCTTCGGAGTACGTTGATCCTCAAATCGCTTCCATTTCCCCCGAGGTTATCGAGCAGGAAAGGCGCCTTATGGACTGCATTGATTGCCATAACCGCGCCACGCATATCTTCAGTTCTCCTGAGGAGCTCATAGACCTGGCGCTGGCGCAGGGTACCATAGACGGCAGCCTTCCTTATATTAAAAGGCAGGGCTTGTGGGCGCTGGTACCGCAGAACTCCAGCTTAGAGATGGCCGTGGCCAAAGTGGATACCCTTGATGACTGGTACCGCAAATACTATCCCGAGGTCCATCAGGAAAAACCTGAGGTCATCACAGAGGCAATCGACGAACTTAAAGAAATCGCTCGCCTTACCACCTTCCCCTTCATGCGCGTGGACTGGAATACCTACCTGGACAACTCGGGCCATACAGAATCTCAGGGCTGCCTGCGCTGCCACGGAAAGCTTGTCTCCGCCGGCGACGGCGAAGACCAGGTAGTTGACGACAGCTGCGACCTGTGTCATTACTTTGAACTCAGGTAAACCAGAAACAGGGCGTTTATTTCCGCCAATACAGGTATTAGTACCTATATGGCACAGTTATCCAACATGCTAGTATGGATGAGAAATCGGGCAAAATGTAATATATTTGTAACAATTTTTGCCTTGTATGTTATGACTTCTTGATAAATGCCTTGTATACTGGAATCGGTCAGGCATGTCTATAGCCGGGAATAATTAATTAAATATATCTGTATACGCGCTTTAGAAAGTCCGTAATGCAGCAGTAAACATTTGATTTAAGGAAAGGAGTCTGCGATGCATCTAAGTCTTCAAACAATCCCAGGGAAATGGAGATGGCGGGGCGTTCTTTTAGTCGCGGCCATGCTGGGGCTTTTCCTGGTCCTGGGATGCCAGGGTCCCGCCGGATCAACCGGCCCTGCCGGACCTCCCGGACCTCCTGGACCAGCCGGACCTGCCGGACCTCCCGGACCTCCCGGACCAGCCGCTCCGGGACCAACCCCCACCACACCACCGCCTCCTCCGGTTGCCGTTAATGCCGGAGCCGACCAGGCAGCGGACCCCGGGGCGATGGTATCTCTCAAGGCGGAGGTCAAGGTAAATAACGGTTCCTCGATAACGGGATATAAATGGACGCAGGTCTCCGGTGTACCGGCCACCATTTCCGGAGCCGATTCGGACACCCTTCAGGTTACTCTGGGCAATGCCGGAGCCTACAAGAATGCGCTCATCAATAATCTCGAACTGCATGACCGGTTTACCGTAGTGGGAATCAATCCTCACGCCCTGGACGGCGCGGAAACGGCCACTTTCAGAGTAACCGTCACCACTTCCAGCGGCACTTATACTGACTCGGTGAATGTCGCCGCGCACATGCCCTTCGGGTTTAACCTGGGCATCGCAAACGTGCCTACGGGCGTGGGAGTCCTTTTGAACGGTAAAGACCAGTCTTCCTATTCCTGGTCAATTGCCGCTCCGTCAGGCTCCACAGCCTCCCTGGACGGGTCCTCCACGCGTAATCCCTCCTTTATCCCGGATGTCAAAGGGGAATACCATGTAACCGAATCGAACAGCGGCGTCACCATTGACGTGTATGCCGGCACCTGGGTCGGCGCGTTAAGCGGCCAGGATGATAACGGCAGACCGGTCTCGGCCTCCTGCACCGTCTGTCATAACGGCCAGATCGCTTCGGGCGCCCAATTCGCAGCCTGGAAAGAGTCCGGCCACGCGGAAATCTTTACCCAGAACATCAATGACCCCGTGGGTCACTGGAGCCTGAACTGCGCTACCTGCCACGGCGTGGGCTATAATACCGCAGTAGACAATAACGGCTGGGATGAGGCCATCGCCGCGGAAGGATGGAAAGCTCCTCCGCATGGGGAAGAAGGCCTTTGGACCGAGATTCTCCAGGACTTCCCCAAGACAGCGCAGATGGCGAATATCCAGTGTGAAAACTGCCACGGCCCGAATGACAGCCCGCTTCATGCTAATGGAGAAGTTGACGCTGCCCGCGTGGACATCTCCTCGGACGTTTGCGGCTCGTGCCACGGCGAACCGGCGCGCCACGGGCGCTTCCAGCAGTGGGAAGAAAGCGGACACGGGAACTTTGAGCTGGCTATTGAGGAATCGACCGTGGAGAACCGCGGCGCTACCGCCGGCCACTGCGGACGTTGCCATTCAGCACAGGGATTCCTCGCCTGGATTCAGCAGGAAGACCTGACCCAGCGCATTCAGGGTGCTAACGGAAACGCTACTCCCGCGGAACTCACCGCGCTCGGCCTTACCAATGACACTGTCCAGCCGATAACCTGCGTTGCCTGTCATGACCCGCATGACGTGGGCACGGTATCCGGTGACCCTACTAATGCCAAGGTGCGCATAGTGGATACCACTTCCATCCTGCCCGCCGGTTTCCAGGCAAAGACCGTGGGTAAGGGCGCGATATGCATGACCTGTCACAATACCCGTAATGCCCTGCATAATATTGACGCACCGCCCACCAGCTACTCGGCACCGCACACCGCGGCCCAGGCCGATATCCTGATGGGTGAAAACGCCTACTTCGTCTCTCCGTCACAGCGCTCGCCGCATTCCTACGTTGTTGACACCTGTGTTACCTGTCACATGGAATCGACACCTCCTCCTGCCGAATTGAGCTACCAGTTGGGCGGAACTAATCACAGCTTCGGTGCTGACCCGTCAATCTGCGCCGACTGCCACAGCTCTACGTTCAACGCGGAAGCGCTTCAGATAGGTGTAGAAGACAAGGTACACCGGCTCGGTGAAGCGATGGGTGATTACCTGCTCGGCAAGATGGGTTCCGAGGCAACAATCAAGGACTACACCCCGCACGAGTTCGGCGGCAAGTCCTACGACGTGAAGAGCGACGCGCTCACCCTCAGCAAGAGCAATATCGCAAGTATTGAGCCGACAGAACCCCACGGGCAGCAGGGCTTCCTGATTACCTTCAGCAGCCCGGTAAACGTTACCTACAGCCCGTCCGGAGAATCATCGCATACGATGTCTCTCGAAGTAGTCCAGGTACAGCTTGGTGATATCACCAGCAGCGGCCAGGTCCTTATTGCCCCCAACGACGTGTTGGTACAGGCAGGGTGGAACTACTTCCTGGTTCACGGGGACGGCAGTGAAGGCGTCCATAACCCGACCTTTGTCATCGATCTTCTGGACGCCTCGATAACGGCACTGGATTAATCTTAAGATCCGGTGCGGAATCTGGTTATCAACGGGCCTCTCGAGACGAGAGGCCCGTTGAATGCTGTAACTCAATGAGTTACTGCACGGTATTTTTACAGCGTGGCCGGTCCGGTGTTTCCTCCGACCAGGCTTGGAATAAGCGGAAAGGAGAATATTTGCTATGAAAAAGAAAATCGGTCTCGCCTTCATCATCGTGCTCGCGCTAGCCCTCTTCGCCGTGGCCTGCGGCGGGCAACCGGCGCCGAGCCCGTCACCTACGACGGTACCCTCGCCGCCTCCGCCTCCATCACCGTCACCTTCCCCATCCCCTTCACCATCGCCGTCTCCATCTCCCTCACCTACGGCTTCCCCCTCACCAACGGCAACATCGGTGGCGATGGCCATTCCTCATGAGCTGGCCGGAAGAGAAAACTGTCTGCTATGCCATGAGACGGGCGTCGGCGATGCGGACCCGATTCCGGCAGACCATGCCGGACGCAGCAATGACACCTGCACCGCCTGCCATGAGCCTTCGGCTTCCCCCACTCCCGCACCAACCGGAGACTCGGATGACCTGATTATACCCCACGAGATTGCGGGAAGGGAGAACTGCCTGTTATGCCATGAGACGGGCGTCGGCGATGCGGACCCGATTCCGGCAGACCACGCCGGACGCGGCAATGACACCTGCACCGCCTGCCACAAGGCGGCATAATACCCTATTTGTTAATAAATCGGTTATAATGGACATATAGGGGGCAGGTTGGGAAGGAATAAATTTATTATTGGCGGGATTATTGTCCTCGCCGCTATCCTATATCTCGCCTACACCGGCTTTGCGGGTTCGGCTACCTATTACTACACCGTAAGCGAAGCGCTGGACCGGAAGGCTGTCAGCGGCAGCGTTATCAGGGTCAGTGGAGAGGTATCGGAAATCGCCGAAAAATCCGGGGGGCTCACTCTGAATTTTGTTATCTCCGAGCAAGGAGTGAGCCTGCCCGTGGCATATCACGGCGCAGTTCCGGATACCTTCAAGCTGGGGGGTGAGGTGGTTGTGGAAGGCCGTCTCGGTCCGGATGGCGTCTTCGAAGCGGACACCATTATCACCAAGTGCCCTTCCAAATACCAGCCCCGGGAATAGGCCGAAGTCAGTTCATGTCAAATATCGGTTATATCGCATTATTACTCGCATTATTCGGGTCGTTGTACGCAGCTTTTGCCTGTTATAAAGGCGCCCGTAGCGGCCAGGGGTTCTATCTGCAGAGCGCCCGCAGGATCATCTTCGGCGTCTGCGGACTGGTCTCGCTGGCTACGCTGGTACTCCTCATCGCCATACTCACCCATAATTTTCAGATTGAATACGTATCCTCTTACAGCAGCCGGGATATGGCCTGGCCTTACCTTGTCAGCGCCCTGTGGGCCGGTAATAACGGCTCGATGCTCTTCTGGGCCTGGCTGCTTTCTATCTTCGCGGTAATAACCATCATCCGGCAACGTGACCGGCAACTGTTCCTTAACGCCGCCGCGGTTGTCATGCTCACCGAGGCTTTTTTTCTGGTCATGTTAATTTCCATCTCCAATCCATTCCATACCCTTGCTTTTACCCCCGGCGAAGGGAGAGGGCTTAATCCGCTTCTGGAAAATCCGGGTATGATAATCCACCCTCCGCTCCTTCTGGCGGGTTACGTCGGTCTTACCGTTCCCTTCGGCCTGGCGGTCGGCGCCCTGGTCAGCCGCAAGCCCGGGACGGAATGGCTTACCAGCGCCAGGAACTGGATCCTGTTTGCATGGCTCCTGCTAGGCGTGGGGAACATCATCGGGGCATGGTGGGCATACGTTGAACTCGGGTGGGGCGGCTACTGGGCATGGGACCCCGTGGAAAACGCCGGCCTTATGCCCTGGCTGATTGCCACCGCCTTCCTCCATTCCCTTATGATGGAAAAAAGAAGAGGCATACTCAGGGTCTGGAACATGGTGCTGATTATCCTCGCCTTTAACCTGGCCATTTTCGGCACCTTCATTACCCGCAGCGGGATACTCTCTTCAGTGCATACGTTCGGCGATTCAAAGATGGTCCCGTTCTTCACACTCTTCCTGCTTATCTCCTTCTTCGGCTCTCTCACGCTGCTCTACGCGCGGAGAAAAGCGTTAAAAGACAAGGAGGAAGTAACCAGCCTCGTCTCCCGCGAAGGGACCTTCCAGTTGAACAACGTACTCCTTGTCGGAGCGACTATGATGATTTTCCTGGGTACGGTATACCCGGCCTTTTTTGAAGCCGTAACCGGGGCCCAGATAAGCATCGGCGCTTCTTTCTTCAATACGGTCAATGGTCCCCTGTTTCTGGCGATTATCCTGCTCATCGGCATCTGCACCGTAACCGGCTGGCGGCAGGTTTCCGCTATGGGCAAGCTGCTGCGCAAACTGCTCTGGCCGGCAGTGCTCGCCGTCATCACGGGGGCCCTTATCTTTATCCTGGGGATGAGGAACCTTTACGCTCTCGTCGCTTTCATCGTCAGCGCTTTCGCATTCTTTACCATCGTTCTTCAGTGGGGCGGAGAGGTCAGGGTACGGCAGAAGGCAAAGGGCGATAATTATCTTTTATCATGGGCCGGCCTGCTGCGGAGCAGTCGCGCGCGTTACGGAGCTTACATCGTTCATATCGCCATCGTCCTCATGGCGGCGGGAATCATCGGCTCTTCATTCTACGAGGTGGAGACGGAAGCAGTACTCGAACGAGGCGACACCATGAGCATCGGAGACTATACTCTGACGTATCACGGCCTGACTATCGAGGAAACCGCGACCAGAGGTGTGGTCACTGCCTCCATCGAGGTAAGCAATAACGGAAAACCCGCCGGTTTCTTGACGCCGGAAAAGCTGTTTCATCTGAACTATGAACAGCCGGTGACCGAGGTGGCAATCCGGAGCACTTTGCTGAATGACCTTTATGTTATACTGGTTGGATGGGAGCAGGACGGTTCCGCAGCCTTCCAGGTCCTGATTAATCCTCTGGTCATCTGGATATGGATAGGGGGAGCAGCATTTCTGATAGGCGGGCTCATCGCCCTCTGGCCTGAAAAAACACGTCGTCCTCCTGCTACGGAGGATAAGAAATCCTCTCCTTCCGCCGGGGAGGAGATTGAAAAAAGAGTAAAGCAGCTAAGGAAGCAGGAGCGGGCTTCATGTTCTAAATGCGGGACGCCTGCCGCCCCGGGAGCGCGTTTCTGCTCCCGCTGCGGGGAAAAACTGAGTTGAGGAGGAATAGATTGGGCCTGCGTTTAGTTCTGTTAATATCATTGTTTATCCTGTTATTTTCGTCTCCCGCAACGGCTGCGGAACCCGGCACGGGGACTATCGAAGGACAACTGGTGAACGGTACCGCCGGAGGCAGCAGCGTTGCCGACCTGGAAGTTACCCTTAACATCAACCTTAACGGCGCGGGCGAGGAACCTGCCGTTACCCGGACCGATGCCGAAGGACGCTTTTTCTTCGAGGGCCTGGCAACGGCGCTCGGCTACGAGTACCAGACGAGCCTTTTCTATCAGAAAGCGGAATACATCGGCGACTGGATTTCGTTCAACGAAGGAGAAGAAGCCAAAACTGTTGAGATTACCGTTTATGATGCCACCACCAGCAGCGAGTATATCAGCGTTACCACGGCCCACACCATAGTTTACGTGGGAGAGGGGGCGCTGGATATTAAAGAATACTACCTGTTTTTCAACGATTCTGACCGCACCTACATCGGCCCGACGAACGACCCGGAAACCAATGGCGTCCTGAGCTTTTCCCTGCCCATGGGAGTAATCAATTTTACGCCATCGATAGGGCTGATGGAATGCTGCATCTCAAACAGTGAGGGAGGCTTTACCGAAAGCATGCCCCTTAACCCGGGAATGAGAGAGGTCTCCTATACCTACCGTGTTCCCTATGCGGGCGGCGATTACACGCTCGGTTATCAGTCAGACTACCCGATAAATAACTATAACCTGCTGGTACAGGGTTATACCGTCCAGGTTTCCAGTCCGCAGCTGGCCCAAAGCGAGTCACTCGAAATCAGCGGCAATACATATCAGCATTTTACGGGATACGACCTCCTTCCCCGGAGTCCGGTGACGGTTAACCTCAGCGGACTACCAAATACCGGCAGCGAAGCCGCTTTCCCCTGGGTGACGCTGGTACTCATGGTCATTATCCTCGGCGGCAGCGGCATCTTCCTGCTGCTGAGAAAAAAGGCGGGGCCTGAGAATATCGCGGTTCCGGTTGCAGACAATGAGCAGGACCTGCTCCGGGAAATCGCCTCGCTCGATGATGCCTTTGAAAGCGGCCGGATTGACGAAGAGCACTATCACGAAACAAGGAAGGAGAAGAAGCAACTCCTTCTGAACCTGATGGGTGGAGGAAACCGAGAGAACAGCTGATTATGGCGGATAATTCATTGGAGCCGGCCGGCGCTATCGAGATTAGCGGACTGGTCAAGTCCTTCGGCAATCGTACCGTCCTGCGGGGAATCGACCTTAAAATAAAACGCGGGGAATCCGTAGTGCTTTTCGGGCCTAACGGCGCGGGCAAGACCACCCTTATCAAGATTCTCGCCACTATCATGAAGCCTTCCGCGGGACGCGTAGCCATCAACGGCAAAGACATCAGAAACAATGCCGAGGAGGCGAGGCGCCGTATCGGCATCGTCACGCACCAGACGTTTCTTTACGGCAATCTTACCGGCTACGAAAACCTGGAGTTCTACTGCCGCATGTATGACATCCCGGAACGCAGGCGGAGAATCGAGGAAAATGTAGCGATGCTGGGAATGACGGCGCGTCTTCATGACCGCGTATTTACCCTTTCAAGAGGAATGCAGCAGCGCCTGTCCATCGCGCGGGCGCTGCTGCACCGGCCCGAAATAATCCTGCTCGATGAGCCGGAAACCGGGCTGGACCAGGAAGCTGTCTCCATACTGTGGCGTGAACTGCGAAGCGAGGGCCGGAACTATACCGTGGTCCTTACCACGCACAACCTGGAAAAGGGCCTGAGCCTCTGCGACCGGATGCTCATCCTTAATCGCGGTAAAATAGTCCATGAGAGCCCCAGCCGGGGAATAGACCTGGTGGACTTGCTCAAGACATACCATGAAAACACAGGGGTCAGGACGTGATTTTCTGGCGCAAGGTGCTGGCCGTGACCTGGAAAGACGTTCTCTCCGAGATGCGCACCAAAGAAATCGTCTTCTCGGTCCTCGTATTTGCGATGCTGGTAATCCTCATTTTTAAGCTGGCCTTCAGCATTAGCCAGGACATGCTGCTCCTGGTGGCGCCGGGCATTCTGTGGGTAACTTTCACCTTCGCCGGTATCCTGAGCCTAAATCGTTCCTTCGTCTCGGAAAAGGAGGAAGGGTGCATGGAGGGGCTGATGGCCTGCCCGGTGAGCCGCGAGGCCATTTACGTGGGGAAGATGCTGGGGGTCCTGCTTTTCATGCTCATCATCGAAGCTATCGCCCTCCTCGCATTCGCCGTTTTTTTCAATCTCTCCGTCTTTTCTCCCGCATTGATACTGGTAACAATCCTCGCTACCATCGGGTTCGCATCGGTGGGCACCCTGTTTTCCGCTCTGGCGATAAACACCAAGGCGAGGGACCTGATACTGCCCATCCTTTTTCTGCCCATCGTGGTCCCGGTCATCATCGGGGCGGTGAGAGCATCCGGGCTGGCCCTCAACGGCGCCGGCTGGTCCGAAGCGTCTTCTTCCCTGCGTATCATCGCCGCTTTTGACGTGATATTCCTGGTAGTCTCTTTTCTCATCTTTACGTATGTAATCGAGGAATAGTGATATGAAAACAAGTCGAAACATTTACTGGCTGTGGGGCTTATCATCGGTACTTTTCCTGGCATCTCTGCTCATGGTCTTCATCTTCGTCCCGACCGAAGCCACGATGGGAGTAGTCCAGAGGATATTTTACTTCCATGTCCCTCTGGCCTGGGTCTCCTTCCTCGCTTTTTTCATTGTCTTTATCTTCAGCATCTTTTACCTCTGGAAGAGGGAAGAGAAATGGGACATCATCGCCAGTTCTTCCGCGGAGGTCGGCACGGTGTTCACCACGCTATTTCTCATCTCCGGCTCTATCTGGGCCAAGCCAATCTGGAACACCTGGTGGACCTGGGACCCCAGACTCACCGCGGCGCTGGTGCTGTGGCTGATTTATGTGGCCTACCTGCTGGTACGCTCCTATACCGCCGAAAAGGAGAGGGGGGCGCGTTTCGCCGCCGTGGTAGGCATCGTCGGTTTCGTGGATGTGCCTATCGTCGCCCTGGCGATTACGCTGTGGCGCACACAGCACCCGAGTCCGGTAATATTCTCCGGCGGGCTGGCGCCCGCCATGCTTTTCACCCTGCTGGTCTGTCTGTCCGCCTTTTCAGCCCTTTACGCGCTTTTACTCTGGCTGAAGATTGCCATGAAGAGAAGCGAATCAGACATAGAGACCATCAAAGAAGCAATCGATAGAGGAAATTAGGAGAACTGCCATGGAAAACGCCGGCTATCTATTTGCCGCTTTCGGAATTATTTGGGCTGCCATCTTCATTTACATACTGGTACTGTGGAAACGGCAGCGAAGCATGCAGACTGATATCGCCCTGCTTAAGGAAACACTGCGGCGAAAAAAGCTGGAATAGTCCTGAAAAAAGGGAGGTTCATGAAGAGTCATGAAACCCCTGGCTGACCTGACGCTCGGCAGGAAAATCACGCTGTTGACGGCGGTGGGACTGATAGTGGCCGTGGGTGTTTTCGGTTATCTGGGCATCAGGGCGGCAAATCAGGCCACCGAGGCCATGCTGGAAGACCGCATGGCCACCTCTCATCTTGTATCCGATTACCTGGACGAGCTGCTAGGTCACGCTCTTGAGGAGATGGAACGCACGTCACAGGCCCTGGTGAATGACGAAAATCCGCAGGTGCACATAGAGACCCTGGAGACCACCTTTTCCCATATGGAAATCCCCATCAGCGCTACCTACCTGATTAACCGGAATGGGGAAATTGTCCTCAGTGAACCTCCGGGCGCGGCGGATGGCCAGATAAATGTCTTTTTTCCTTTGCTTGAACAGGCTCGCCAAAGCGGCGTTCCCTTCGTCTCAGGTCTTACCCCCATGCCCCATACGGACATCCCGGTAGTCTTCCTGGTAAGCCCGTTTTCAGATGGAGATGCGGGTCTCGGTGCGCTCCTGGTGGCTATCGACCTGGCGCGTTCCAGTATGGGTGTCCTCATCCAGCCGATAAAGCTCGGTCAGACGGGATATGTTGAAATAGTGGACCAGAACGGAATAGTAGTCCTGAGGACCTGGCCGGGGCCGGAACTGGTCCAGTTCGAGCGGAGCGACCACAGCGGCCGCTTCGCTGAGCTTATCGCCGCGGGTGAACCCACGCGCGGTCTGTGCCACACCTGCCACGAGCCCGTTCTGAGAGTAGAGAGAAGGGACGTGCTCGCTTTCGTCCCGCTTTCCCAGGCCCAGTGGGGAGTCGTTATTCGCCAGTCGGAAGAAGAAGCGCTCGCTCCCGTCTACGAGCTGCGGCGCAGCCTCGTTTTCGCTGCCGGAATCCTGGTGGTCGTGGTTCTCCTTTTTGTGGTGGTCATCACCAAGGATGTGCTGGGACGCGTTAAGCTGCTGACGGTGGCTTCCAACCGGATCGCCCGTGGTGACCTGATAAGTCCCATCGATACCGTCCGCACGGACGAAATAGGACTGCTCGGGCAGAGCCTGGAGGACATGAGAATCAGGCTAAAGGCCTCTTATGAAGACCTTGAGCGCCGTACCAAAGAGCTCTCTTCGCTGCTGGCGATGTCAGGAATTTTGACCTCGGCCGTGGACCTTTCCAGTCTGGACCGGACGCTCAGCAATGCCCTGGGCAAAACCCTGGAAATTATGAACCAGAGGTCCGGTGGAATATTGCTGCTTAATGATGAAGAGCGAAGGCTGTACTACCGGGCCGGGTTCGGCCTGCCGAAGAAATACGTCCAGGAAACCAGCTATGGCCTGGGAGAAGGTATCCCGGGGATGGTGGCCCAGACCGGCAGGCCGGTGCTTATTTCGGACGTCAATAAAGTCTCCGCGGGGACCTTCCCCCATGACGACCCGATTTTTGAGCAGGGTTTGAAGGCCGTCGCCAGCATTGCGCTGAGGGCAAAAGACAAGACCCTGGGAGTCCTGGTCGTCGCCAGCCGGCAGGCCTGGCATGTCTCACCGGAGGATTTACGGCTGCTGGAAGGGGTATCCCGGCAGATAGCTACGGCCCTGGAGAACGTCCGCCTGAACCAGGACATCAAGCAGAAGGATGAAATGCGCGGCGAGCTGCTGCGGGAGATGTATTCCATTCAGGAGGAAGAACGCCGGAGGATTTCCCGGGAGCTCCATGACGAAACCAGCCAGGTCCTGGCCAGCCTGACCGCTAACCTGGAAGCAGCGTCCGAGATGCTTCCGGCAAACAGCCATAACCGGGTGAAATCAATATTAAAGAAAGCACAGACCCTTTCGGTGAACATCCTCGATGAGACACACCGCCTTATCTACGAACTGCGCCCCATCCTGCTGGACGACCTGGGACTGCTCCCGGCGCTCCGCTGGCTGGTGGATAACTCCCTGCGCGCCAGCGGGATTGAGGTGGACTTCCAGACCGTGGGCAGGGAGAGAAGGCTGTCCTCTCCCCTGGAAACAACTGTCTTCAGGGTTACCCAGGAAACCGCGAGCAACATTATCAGGCACGCCCATGCCCACAAGGCTGTTATCAGGCTGCACTTCAAGAAAAACAGCGTCCGGGTCCATATCAAGGAGGACGGCATCGGCTTTGATGTTGAAGAGGCTATCAGTTCCAAGAACCGCCCTCGCGGGCTGGGACTGCTGGGGATGAAAGAAAGGGTGGAACTTTTCCAGGGTACGTTTGTCATCCGCTCCGGAAAAACCGGGACGGAAATCACCATTGAGATTCCCACGAATCACAAGGAGGTGAAAAATGGCTAAGATAAGGATACTGGTAGTGGATGACCATGCCATCATCCGGGACGGTATCCGGGCTTTGCTTAACCTGTATGATGACCTTGAGATAGTCGGTGAGGCCGAGGACGGAAAGGCCGGCGTGGAAAAGACCCTGGAGCTTCTTCCGGACGTGGTTATCATGGACATCGGCATGCCGGTGATGGACGGGCTGGAGGCGACGCGGCGCATCGCTAAAAAAAACCCGGAGATAAAGATACTCGTCCTCACCCAGCATGATAATAAGGAATATATCCTTTCCGCAATCCGCGCCGGGGTTTCCGGATATATCCCCAAGAAAGCGCTGGGTTCCGACCTGGTATCAGCGATACGCGCGGTAAACCGGGGAGACTCCTTCCTGTTTCCCTCCGCCACCACGGTGCTCATCGGCGATTACCTGAAGCAGGCGGACAAACCGGCAGAGGACCTGACGGAACGGGAGAGAGAGGTATTGAAGCTGATAGCCGAAGGGCATACCAGCCGCATAATCGCGGAGAAACTCTTCATAAACCTGAAAACGGTTCTGGGGCACCGCGCCAAGATAATGCAGAAACTTGACATCCATAATCGGAGCGAACTGGTCAAATACGCCATCCGCAAAGGATTTATCAGCATGGAGTCCTGATTACTACCCGGAAAAGGGAATTTGGTGCCCTGCCTGATAATAATTTTTGCTTATGCTTGAGTAAAAATAACCACTATGATATACTACTTTGTGGTAGTTTCTTAAGGAGGGATACATCATGAACCCCTGGCTTATCACTCTCATTATCATTGCGGCATTCGTATTGCTGGCGGCATCTTTCCGCATCGTGAAACAATACGAGCGGGGCGTGGTCCTGCGTTTCGGGGGCCTTGCCGGGATCAGGAACCCGGGTCTGAACATCATCCTCCCTTTCATCGACCGCATGACCAAGGTCAGCCTCCGCATCGTTACCACCATCCTAGAACCGCAGGAAATCATCACCAGGGACAATGTGACGGTCAGAGTAGACGCGGTAGTCTACTTCATGGTGATTGACCCGATAAAAGCCGTAATCAATGTCGATGACTACCGCCAGGCAATCATCCAGCTTGCCCTGACCACGCTGCGGAGCGTCCTGGGGCAGTCCGAGCTGGACGAACTGCTGGCACACCGTGACGAGATAAACAAGCGATTACGCCAGATTATCGACGAGCAGAGCGAAGAGCCCTGGGGAGTCCGGGCTACGCTGGTAGAAGTAAAAGACGTCCTCCTTCCGGAGGCTATGCAGCGCTCCATGGCCAAGCAGGCCGAGGCAGAACGAGAGAAGAGAGCCAAGGTTATCCATGCCCAGGGCGAAAGACAGGCCGCGGAGACCCTGGCGGATGCAGCCAAGATTATCCAGAGCCAACCCGCCGCGCTGCAATTGCGTTATCTGCAGACCCTTGTGGAAATGGCCGGTGAAAGAAACAGCACCATTATCCCCCTGACCGTGGACATTGTGAGCGCTCTTTCCAAACAGCTTAAATCCGGTTAATCCTCATTAAATTAACCGCCTGCTCAAGGTACCCCGACGAAATTTCATCGTGGACCGCGAAAAACGCGCGTATAAAGAAGAGACAATGGATCGGCGAGATTTTATAAAAAAGTCACTCGGAGCACTTGGTCTTACGGCAGCCTTATCATCACCACTGGTCCCTATTTTGGGGCGGCGTAAAGCTACCGCCAGCGACCATGAAGAGACCATGCAAAAAAAGGCACGCCAGTGGGGCATGGTGATTGACCTTAAGAGATGCGATGGATGCGTGGGCCTCGGGCTGCCCCCCCAGTGTACCCAGTCCTGCATCAACGGGCATTTCAGCCCCAAGGGCCAGCAATGGATTGAAGTATTCCAGGATAAGCTTCCCGGTGGAGGTTCATATTTCCTGCCCACCCCCTGCTTCCAGTGCGAGAACGCTCCCTGCGTAAATGTCTGCCCCGTCGGCGCCACTTACCATACCGAAGATGGGGTCGTCCTTATCGACCACCACCGCTGCATCGGCTGCCGCATGTGTATGGCGGCATGCCCCTATCAGCGCCGTTTCTTCAACTGGGCTACGCCCGAAGTCCCGCCGGAAGCCGCTTTCGCGGAATATTCCCCGGAATACCCGGTCCCGGCAGTAAAAGGGACGGTAATCAAGTGCATGTTCTGCGTCCACTTCCTGCGTGACGGCAGGCTGCCTTACTGCGTCCTCGCCTGTCCCCGCAAGGTCCTCTACATGGCGGATCTCGTCGAGGATATTGCCTCCAACGGCCGGGAAATAGTGAAACTCTCCAGCTTCCTCGATAATAACAATGCCTACCGGTATAAGGAAGAGCTGGGGACTCAACCACGGGTCTGGTTCCTGCCCGGTCACGGGCAGGAGTTCGGGCGTAAATCGGGTGACCCCCGGCCGCTTTATCCGCCGGTCTGGAACTGGGGCGGTGAGGGTTTTGACCGCAGTATTGGTATCTGGCCCTGGGGAGAGAAGCCGGAATGATCCAGAGGAAGCCCGGCTATATCGAACGCCTGGAGAGCACTGCCTTAGGCCCGCTGAATACCACCGGCCGCAACTACTATCTCTTTATTCTGCTGCTTTCAGCGGTACTGATGTGGGGAGTCTATGCCTATTTCGTACAGGTCTACTACGGGCTGGTCAGCACAGGGATGCGTGACATGGTATTCTGGGGACTGTATATCGCCAATTTCGTCTTCTTCCTGGGAATCGCCATGGCCGGGACGGTCATTTCCGCTGTTCTCCGTGTAACCCGGGCCGGCTGGCGTACCCCGATAACCCGCATGGCGGAGATTGTCACGGTTTCCGCCCTGATGGTGGGAGCCTTGATGCCGATTGTCGACCTCGGGCGTCCCGACCGTGTATGGCATATCATCGCCTACGGCAGGTTTCAATCGGCGATTATGTGGGACGTCATCGTTATCACCACTTACCTCGCAGGAAGCCTGATTTACCTCTATCTTCCCTTGATACCGGACTTCGCCCTGATGCGAGACCGTCTTAGCCGCGGGGCATCCACGCTGAAAAGGACGGTCTACACACTGCTGGCTATCGGCTGGCGGGGAACGGCTGACCAGCACCACCGCCTGGAGAAGGCAATCAGCATCACCTCCATCGCTATTATCCCAATGGCGGCCCTGACCCATACCGTGGCTTCCTTCATCTTTTCCTGGATGCTGCGTCCGGGCTGGGACAGCACCATTTACGGCATATACTTTATCATCGGCGCGATTTTCTCCGGCATCGCTTCGATTCTTATCGTTATGGCGGTATTCCGCAAGCTGTTCCACCTTGAGGAATACATTACGGAAAAGCACTTCCGTTACCTGAGCTATCTCCTCCTATCCATGATGCTCATCTATCTTTATCTCATCATGACGGAATACCTGACCATAGGATACAAGCTCGAAGGGGAGGAAAAGCACCTGCTGGAGCTCCTCTTTATCGGTAAAAATGCGCCCTGGTTCTGGCTTTTCTTCATCTCCGGCATGCTCGTCCCCGGTTTCCTGATTCTTTTCCCGAGGCTTCCCCTCGTGCCACGAATCGTGGTGGCCTCGGTGCTGGTCAACTTCGCGATGTGGCTCACACGTTTTACCATCGTGGTACCCACTCTGCAGGTCCCCTTGATGCCCGCTGCCGTAGGTACCTACAGCGCCACATGGGTGGAATGGTCTATCACCGCCGCGGGCTTCGCGGGATTCATGCTGATATTTGCCGTTGCCGCCAAGCTGGTCCCCATCGTTTCCGTCTGGGAGATTGCCGAGGAGAATAAAGAGCATGAACCGGAGATGCCGGAGACCAGGACCGGATTTATGGAAAGGAGCAGCCTGCGATGAAAGCGGGACTGGTCCCGTTCTTCGTGTTCCTCCTGGCGCTCGCCAGCGCCGGAGTGGTGCTGGCCCAGGAATCAGAGGAGGCACCCCCTCCCTACTCCGGGATAGAAAACCCTTTTCCCTGGGAAGATGAAGCAGCCCGGGAAGCGGGACAGCGCGTTTACCAGCAATGCACGGGCTGCCACGGCGTCGCCGGCGACAGCCTGAAAGAGTTTGATTTCAGCACGGAAGAATATGCGCAGGACCTTGAGGAAAACCCGGACTACTACTTCTGGATATTAAGCGAGGGCAGGCTGGACAAAGGCATGCCGCCCTATAAATCTTCCCTTTCCGAAGAAGAACGCTGGCAGTCCCTGACTTATATCTGGTCTCTGAGCAAGGTGCCGGAAACACCCCCGGAAGACAAGCCGCCCGTCGGTGAGCCTCCCGCAGAGGTAAAAGGTAATATCCTGCTGGTCATGCCGCAGGAAGCACGCGCCGGACAGCAGCTTAGCCTGAGCGCCACCGTTAGAGACGAACAGGACCAGCCGGTCCGGGATGCTGAAGTGACCTTCTTTATAGAAGCGGACTTCTTTGCCCAGGACCTGATGGAAATCGGAACTGCCGTCACGGACGAGGAGGGCGCGGCCATACTGGAATATGTTCCGCGCCGGTCAGGAGAGCTGGTTTTTGTCACCCGGCTTCAGAACCTGGAAAGCCGCGGGACGGTCCACGTCCTGGAACCGGGTCACCCTCTTTACGAGACTGAGGTCGGCATCCATTTCCCCCAGCTTAACAACGAGGAAATTATCCTCGGTCCCGAGTCCGCCCGTGAGCTTGGACCTATGGGTCAGGCGCCTACCAGCGGACTGCGCCTGAGCGGTGGAGGACTCAACTTCTTCCTCCTGCTGCCGCTGCTGGTCTTTGCCATCTGGTTCGCCTATTTCAAGGTGATAAGGGTCATCTCCGGCATCCCCATCCCGAGCGAAATCAGGGACATTGATACGAGGCTGGTTCCCTATTTCGTCATGGCTGCCGTGGTAACCCTCGGGCTTTTACTTCTGGCGATGCTGGTTACCGGCCCCTTCAGCCATTTCCACCTTATGTAAACCACATCCGAATCCGGTCCTTACCCGCGCTTTGAAACCTGTCTTTTTCACCGGAGCATGTATCCGCTAAGTACGCTCATTATCCTCCGGATAACCCTGATTCCGCCGATAAAATGTAATACTTTTGTAATCTTCTTTCCCCGCCCCGCCATTGCTTTTATCAAGCTTCCCATTCTAAAATTTAAACACAATTATCCACGGACGAACATCCTCCGCGATGAAAGGAGCCTGGCATGATAACCGAAATATGCAAAGGAGTCTACTGGGTAGGGGTTGTTGATTGGGCACTGAAACACTTCCACGGTTATGAACTGAGCACGCTGCGCGGTTCATCCTATAACTCATATCTCATTACCGGAGATAAAAACGTGCTCGTGGATACGGTCTGGGGGCCTTTTTCCGAGCAGCTGATAAAAAACATCCGGGAAATCATGGACCCAGCCAAGCTGGATATGGTGGTGGCCAATCATTCCGAGGTTGACCACTCGGGGGGATTGCCGGCCGTGATGAGGCACGCCCCTGATGCCAGGGTGGTGGTCTCAAAAAGAGGCCTGGAAAGCGTTGAGGGCCATTTCCATCAGCCCTGGAACTTCCAGGCGGTCCAGACCGGAGATAAAATAAGCATCGGGAAAAAAGAACTGGTATTCATCGAAGCGCCGATGCTGCACTGGCCGGACAGCATGTTCACCTACCTCACCGGCGATAATCTCCTCATGCCCAATGATGCCTTCGGGCAGCATTACGCCACCGCCTTCCGCTTTAACGACGAGGTAGACCAGCAGGAGCTTTTTGAGGAGGCGCTGAAATACTACGCAAATATTTTGACTCCCTTCAGCAGCATGGTAACAAAAAAAATAGAAGAACTGCTGGCGATGAAAGTACCGGTAGACATTATTGCCCCCAGTCACGGGATAATCTGGCGGAAAGAACCCCTCCAGATAGTAACCCGGTACCGGGAATGGGCGGCGCAGGTCCCGGAAAAAACGGCGGTCATTCTTTACGACTCTATGTGGGGAGGGACCAGGCTCATGGCCGAGGCTATCGGAGATGGCCTGGCCGCCGGGGGCGTCCCGTACGAGATTTATTTCCTTCCCACCTCGGATAGAAACAACGTCATCACGGAAATCTTCAAGGCCAGGGCGGTCATCATCGGCTCGCCCACGTTTAACCAGGGTCTGCTGCCCACGATTACTCCGATACTTGAAGACCTCAAAGGACTGAAGTTCCAGAACAAAATCGGCGCCGCTTTCGGCAGCTACGGCTGGAGCGGAGAGTCGGTGAAAATCATCGAAGACCATCTGGAGAAGTGCAAGATACCGGTGGCGGCGGAGGTTGTACGGGCCAAATGGCAGCCCAGACCTGATGACCTGGCAAATTGCCGCAAGCTGGGCAGCGCGATGGCCCGTGCGGTGTTGCTGGATTAAGCGTCAAGGGACTGCTACCCGAGGTTGCCGGACTATTATTTCTCAACCGCGGAGATAAACGCTTCCACGGCGACGGGGCAAAACTGCGTACCCGAGCACCTTTGGAGTTCTTCCAGGGCAAAGTCCTTGTCGCGAGCGACCCGGTACGACCGGTCGGTAGTAATCGTATCGTATGTGTCCGCAACCGAGAGGAGACGAGCGCCCATGGGGATTTCCTCGCCGCCGATATTTCCGGGATAGCCGTTTCCATCGTATCGCTCGTGATGGTGCAGAATGATGTCCTTCGCATCCGCCAGAAAGGGAATTTCGTTTAAAATGTTGGCGCCTATCCTGGGGTGCTGGCGCATTGAGACCCACTCCTCGTCTGTTAGCGGCCCCGGCTTTATCAGGATATTATCCGATATGCCTATTTTCCCGATGTCATGGAGGATGGCGGCATACTCGAGTATCTCCATATCCGCCTCTTCAAGTGAAAGGGAAGACCCGCCGAGAAGAGCGTATTCCATTACTCGCTGAGAGTGTCCGCAGGTGTAGGGGTCCTTGGCGTCAATGGCTGCCGCGAGTGCCGTTATGGTGCTTTTATAAGAGTTCAGCAAGCTTTGCTGCAGACTGATATTCTCGAAGACCATGGCCGACGTGGAGGCTACCGACACCAGGGCTTCCAGGTCCTGGTCGTTGAAGCTGCTCCCGTCCAGTTTATTCAGCACTTCGATAACGCCGATGACCCGGCGGTGGACAATCATCGGGACGCAGATAATAGACCTGGTGGCAAATCCGGTCAGCTGGTCAATGCCGTGGTGGAAACGCTCGTCACTGGCAACATCATTTACAATCAAAGGTTTGCCGTGGCGCGCCACCCACCCGGCGATGCCCGTATCCGTACTCAGTTTAACCTGTTTCAGCTGTTTTTTCGCACGGCCTTCCGCCACCTCAAACAATAATCGCTCTTCCTGTCCATCCAGCAGCAATACCGAAGAAGCCGAGGCTTTCAGAGCATGCTGGGTCATCCTGGTGATACGCTCCACGAGCTGCTTTAGCTGTGAAGAATGGGAAGAAGAGGCTATCTTACGCCCTACTTCATAAAGAAGATTAAGCCGGTAGTCTGCTTCAACCATCTCCCGGATTATTTGAGAGTCCCCCTCAGAACCGCCCTTCACCGAATATCTCCGCTTATCGTTTTTTCTTGCGTCCGTCCTCGTCACTTTCGTTATCTTTATCCTGCTCCCCGCCGTTTTGCTTCTTGATTTTTTCGTCGGAATTGCCGTTTTTATCGGTATCGCTGCCCTGGCCCTGGCCGGGACTCTGGTCCTGGCCCTTGTCGCCCTTCTCGTCCTTGTCACTCTGGCCTTGACCGGGACTCTGGTCCTGACCCTTATCGCTCTTCTCGTCCTTGTCGCCCTGGCCCTGGCCGGGACTCTGGTCCTGACCCTTATCGCTCTTCTCGTCCTTGTCGCCCTGGCCCTGGCCGGGACTCTGGTCCTGGCCCTTGTCGCCCTTCTCATCCCTGTCGCCTTGGCCCTGACCGGGGTTCTGGTCCTGGCCCTTATCGCTCTTCTCGTCCTTGTCGCCCTGACCCTGGCCGGGACTCTGGTCCTGGTCTTTCTCGGCGTTACTACCGCTTAAGCCCTGGTTGGGGTCCTGTTCCTGGCCCGGTTTACTCCTGTCATTCTCCCCGGGCGGGTTTTTCGCGGGGATATTTATTCCCTGAGCGCTACCCTTGTCAGGAGAAGGCGCATTGTTCCCTCCCTGACCGTTGCCCTGTTCCCCGCCTTTGTCCCCTTCATTATCCTTCTCGTTGCCCTGGCCCTGACCTTCACCCTGGTCCTGCCCCCTGTTATCCGAACCCTGATTATTATCGTTATTCTTCTCTCCGGCTGGCTGCGCCGTTTCTTCCGTAATTACTATCTTTTCATGTGTCTTTATATCCAGAGGACCCATTCCACTTATATCGGAACTGACAATCATCCCGCCATCCACCTGTAAGTTAAAGCGGATGAGCCAACTGCTCTCGCTCGTACCCTGGTACTCTCCTCCATATCCAAATGCCAGTTTGCCGTCGGAAGTACCCTGCATGCTGACGCTTGCCGTACCTTCTTTCGTGTATCTCAGAATAACGGTATATTCTCCGCTCACTGGCTCGTTTATGGTGATACGCTGATGTCCGGAGGGGGTGGACGCGGACTCGGAGCCGGGTATCTGGTTAAACTCGATGCCCCCCGGCAGGTAGCCCGTACTTGCGCCTGTCGGGTCGATTACGGAAACAACAGCATTACGGTCGACCGAAATGACGATTTCCGCACCCGGCGCGTCGGCTGTTTCAGGTGGAGTGGGAGCTTTACCGGCGGATACGTGCGTCTTCTGTTTGGGGGGTATCAGCACTTCCTCACCCTGGGCCATGACGCTTACCAGCCCGCTGGTGGTGGCTACCTCGGTGGAGCCGGTTTCGTCTACGGCTGTCGTGAACAGGGTGCCCCTCACCGCAGCGACTGCCGTGGGGGTTTCTATCTCATATCGGGAACCCTGGTCCGTCATCTTCACGACACGGCTCCATGTCCTTCCCGTCCACTGTTTGAGGACAATCACCGTTGTCTGCTGCTCGCCCCGTTCGATTTCCCGTATCTCTACGTCCGTATCGGCTTCAAGCCTGAGCGTACTCCCCTCAAAGAAAGTAAGCAGCGCATGGGAATCCGATGACGTCCTGATTCTGGTACCCGCGGCAAGGACTATTCCATCCGTGCCGGACTGCCATTTGGCAGACCCCGGTTCCTGGTACTGTACGCTTCCGCTTAAAAGACTCAGGGTGCATTGCGAGGCAAGCGCCGATGACGGGGAGAGGAAATTGACTGCGCCGAAGCTGGCAGCAATCACCAGCACGAGAGCTAACGCTACGGGAACGGCGACCCGGCGCAGGGGAACAACAGCCCGCACGATATTCTCCAGGAAGGGAGCAATGCCCCATCCCCGTGCAACCGGGGTCTCCACGGTGATTAAGCTAAGCGTTTCCGCGTGCCGTTCCGCCAGGCGTCTTTCAACCCGTCTAATGAACTCTCCGGAAGGGACTTCTCCGGGAACGGAGGAAACCGCAAGCACGACATCCAGCAAGGGCTGGACTTCTTTACGCAAATGAGCCTCTCCAGGCAGACAGGATTCTACCGTCTCACCTTCCCTCATCCGGAATAAACAATCATCAATAATATCAGCGAGGTTTTTTTCCATTTTTACCGGTTCCCCAATATTTCCCTCAGGGAAGCAAGGGCGCGCATCTGCAGTATCCTTATTGCCCCCTCGCTTTTTCCCATGATATGCCCTATCTCGCGGTTATCCAGACCTTCAATGAATTTCAGGATAATGACCTGTCCCTGGTTCCGTGGCAGTCCGGTAATTATCCTTATTAGCTCCTGGCGTTCCAGTCTTTTCCCCAGTTCCTGTTTGGGATCGGCCACGTTATCGATTTTCGTTATGGCTATCGTCATGTTCTTCTTTTTACTCTGCCGGTAGTTGTCAATTACCTGGTTATGCGCGATACGGTAAAGCCAAGAGGAAAAAGTCTCTTCCTTACCTTTACAGGTCTTGATAGCGTCCAGCGCTTTTAGAAATACCTCCTCGGTAATATCCTCGGCAGTCATCCGGTCCCTGACCTGGTATAGGACGTAGCGGTAGATTGCCTCAACGTAAATATGGTATATCTTTCCGAATGCCTCGAAACTGCCTCCGCTTGCCTGTCTTACGAGTTGAGCTATCTCAGGCTTGTTCTTGAGGGTTATCCCGCTGACAGCCTGGGAAACTTCTCCACTATAATTACTACGAGCGTAAACCAAGTTTTGTTTCACTCACCTTCAGGAATTTTGGGTGACTTTTCAATATCTTCAACCCGCGATTCGCGCAGGCCGTTCACCTCGTAGGCCATGATAGGCTCGGACTTACCTTTGACCTTGAAAGATTGCAGCGGCGTTGCCGTAATACCTTCCGCTGTCTGACGGTAAGTATTTTCCCCTATCCAGACCTTCCCGCCGGGCACGGCATCCGCCAGTCTTGCCGCATAGTTGACCGCGTCGCCGATTACCGAATATTCCAGCCGGTCCCGGGAACCGATATTGCCGGCAATTACCTCACCCGTATTCACGCTGATTCCGAACTCCATCTTCGGAAGGTAGGTATTCTCCTCCCGTAAAAGACGGATTGCCCGCTGGGCACGCAAGGCTGCTCTTACTGCCAGCAAAGCATGGCCTTCGCAATCGACGGGAACGTTCCAGATAGCCATTACGCTGTCCCCCCCGAATTTGTTGATGATGCCGTCGTATTTCAGGACCGCCTCGATTATCGCGGACAGGTATATGTTCAATGCCTGCATCAGTTCAGCGGAGGGCAGTTTCTCCGCGATGCTGGTAAAACCGCGGATGTCCGCGAAGGCGACCGTCGCTTCGTGCTGTTCCCCTCCCGCCCGGAGGCCTCCCGTCCCCAGGTTCCTTAAAATCTTGTCCATCACCGGCGCGGGGACATAACGCCCGAAGGTCCTCGTTATTTCCTCCCTGTCCGCGCGTTCGGTAGTCACCCGGTAAAGGTTAATCCCCACGAAGGTCCCCGCAGCAGCCATCGGGGGGTATAACATATTGAACAGCAACCCGTAATCAAACAGGGTAAACGCAATGACGAAATAAAGGACACAGGCCATAAAAGCCACTGTGACGGCCTGGAGAGGACGCAACCACAGTACCGGCACTCCGGCTACCACGGCCAGCAAAAATATAATGGCAATATTCAATAAAGGCGTGACGGGACGGAGAAAATTGCCGTCGAGGATGGTATGCATGGCATAAGCATGGAGTTCCACGCCGTTGGTCAAATGCCCCATGGGTGTCCAGAAGGTGTCTCCCAGGCCCATCGCGGTAACACCGATGATAACCACCTTGTCATTAAAAACGGCCGGGCTTGATTTACCGTTGAGGACGTCAGCGTAGGAAAAGGTCTCGAACCGCAGTGGGTCCGAACCACTCAGGTAATTGATTACCATGTTATTAGCCCCGTCGATAGGTATGGAGCGCCCCGCCACGGTCAGGGAGTTATGATAAACCGGGGCCTCGATGGTCTGAGGGCGGCGCAGGTAGCGCGCGATTACGGTGAGCGATAGTGACGGTTCCGGATAGTCACCGTTCGTGATTACGAGCGGCAGCCTCCGGACAATCCCGTCCGGGTCCGGCAGTATATTGGCGTGGCCGAACGCCGCGGCAGCTTGTCCCAGGGCGGGCACCGGTCTCAGGAAGTCCATGAACAAGGGAGCTTCGCCGGAAAGCGCGGAACGCTCTACCATCTTCGTATTGGCGACGGGCAGGATAACATTACCTGCCTTAGCCATCGAAGCCGCCATTTCCTCGTCACCGGGCGCGGGCTCGATGAACAGCAAATCAAAAGCGATAACCCTGGCTCCGGCGGCAGAAAGGATATCAATAAGGCGGGCGTGGTAAGACCGCGGCCAGTTAAGCAGGTTCCCCAGTTGGCCCAGGCTTTCGTCATCTATCGCAATAATGGCGATATCATCCCTGACCCTTGCGCCACCATCAAGAGAAGCGGGACGAAAGAGGAGGTCTGTCAACCGAAGCTGCAGGCCCTGGAAGAAGTTTAACAAGAAAGCAGTGCCGGAGACAGCGGCAATCAGGAGAATGATAAGCATGCCAGTAACAAGGCGTTTTTTCCTCAGAGGAAGCGGCAGCTCATTTTCCATTCAAGTAACTAGAGCTCCTCGCCTTTTCCCTGGGTCCTGGGCCTAAGCTGGTTCACCTCAGCCTTGAGCGCGTCCAGTTCTTCCTGGGTAAATACCCTCCATCCCCTGCGGTCAACGTTACGGGCATCCCTGAAGGAACCCTTGCGCAACCAGCGAAAAAAAGTGCTGCGACTGATACCGACGATACGGCAGACTTCTGACGTCCGATAGTACGTATTACCATTGATTATTACTGGCATGGCCTGGCTCTCTGTGACACTGGTTGAACATACTCGATTTTACCTGCCTATCCTCGTAATTTCAAACGGGGTAGCCATTAATCACTAATAAAATAGTACTGGATGACCTGGTATCTTAGTACTAGGACTCCGTTTCCATCCCTGATTATCCTGTATTTCTCCTCCTGTTTGAAAGGCCTAATTTCAATCTCCCGAATCTGGTTTTGTTTGCACTTGGTTGGTGGGGAAGAAAAGAGCAGTTGGGAGGGCGGGTGAGGGTGGGAAGAAAGTCAACGGGAGGGAAGGAGCGTAATACCTGGAGCCAACCCAAAACCGAACAAGACCCCATATCTCACTTATTGCGTAAAACACTACATTGTGGTATAATCTAGACATACCTTAACGCAGGGAGATGATGTATGCAACAATCAATCGCCGCCGTAAGGCAAGGACAGGTTTCCGCGACCGCGGAGAAAAGCCCGCTGGGTGAGCTTCTTCCCGGTTTGATATTAACTTTCGTATTCGCCGCTGCCGCTTTCGGCACTTATTTGCTTCTGAAAGACACGTGGCTCAAGTTCAGCGCCCTTATGTGGGCCTTCGTCTATTCCATTGTCGCCGCTAATGTCTTTCCCAGGACTTCGGGTTCCACCTTCGCCGCGGGCATAAATTTCTGTTCCACCCGGATGCTGCGCTGGGCAATCGCCCTGTTGGGTCTTACTATCAGCGCTTCGGTATGGTCCACGCTCGGCGGGCTGGGAACCGCCGCCGTTTTAATTAACCTGACCTTCGTCCTCGTGTTCGGCTTCATCTTTTGCCGTTACGTCCTGAAACTGGACACTTCACTCTCCGTTCTTATCGGCGCAGGGACCGGGGTCTGCGGAGCCACGGCTATCGCGGCCGTCGGCCCGGCCATCAAAGCCAAGACGGAGGAGATGGGCCTGGCTTTAGGCGCCGTCACCATTTTCGGCCTGATGGCCATGTTCGCTTTCCCCATCCTGTTCAGCGGTCCCCTCGGGTCCTGGCTGGGCAACGACCCCACCGCCTACGGCTTGTGGACGGGTATGGGCGTCCATGAAACGGCCCAGGTAATCGCTGCCGGCAGCCAGGTCGAAGGCGCTCTCGGCGTCGCTGTTTCAGCGAAATTCATCCGCATCTTCATGATAGGGCCGGTTATCTTCGCCAGCTTGATGATATTCCGCCGGTTCTCCAGCAAGACCGCCGCGAGTGAAATAAAGCAGACCGTACCCTGGTTCGCGGTTATCTTCATCCTGTTTACCCTCCTGCACTGGGTACTGACCCTGCTCCCCTTCCGCGAATCCTGGCTCAATCTGAATGGTGACCTGCTGAAACCGTCCATTACCTTTGTGATGGCCTGGGCATTCGCCGCGGTAGGATTTAAAGTGAAGCTGACCACCATCCGCGCCATGGGCCCTAAGGCCATCATCGGGGGCATCGTCGTAGCAGTCATGGCCGGCGGCAGCGCCTTGCTTCTGACCAAGTTCCTCTTCCTCTAGTTGTGCCTCTTTTAGCCCGGAGCCTAACGGATATCCGTTAGGCTCCGGGCTTTTTTCATCACAGGATTCTAATCCTCCACCACTATCCTTTTCAGGCTATTCCATTTTTTTATAATATTATTCCATTTTCCTGGACTAAGGGCTTGACAGGCGCCGGGTTCTATTGTAGACTAATATTATCGTTTTTATCATCATTAAGGAATCGGATGAAACTGTCTACGAGAGGAAGATACGGCACAAGGGTTCTCCTGGACCTGGCCCTGCACCGGGACCAGAAAATCATTTCCCTGAAGGATGTGTCCGAAAGGGAACAGATACCGCTGGCCTACCTCAAGCGTCTCATCAGCCCGCTCGTGGCGGCCGGGCTGATATGGAGCACCAGGGGCTCCGGGGGAGGCGTATCACTGGCAAAGTCCCCCGAAAATATCCGGTTGACTGAAATAATAGAGCTCCTGGAAGGACCTCTCACGCTGACAGACTGCGCTTCTCAGCCGGAGTCCTGTGAACGTTCCGGTTCCTGCGCCCCTCGTGATGTCTGGAGAGACATGGGGGATGCGATGCGCTCCGTCCTTGAATCGATTACGCTTCGAGACCTTGTAGAGCGGCAGCGTAATAAAACACAGACCGCCGCCCATATGTATAACATCTAAGCAGCTATGCATCAAAATAAATAATCGCGGGGATGGGAGAATCATGAATCGTAAAGTTACCCGGAGAAATCAGGAGTTGAAATTAGATTCCTCCGAATTGAAGAGCGGCGGTTTCATTATGCAGAGGCAGGCCAACCTCTTTACCGTGAGGCTCCGCTGCCCCGGCGGGAAGCTCACCGCGCCGCAGTTGCGCAAGGCCGCCGAGCTTTCGGAGCGTTACGGCCGCGGCGAGGTACATAACTCCTTCCGCCAGTCCATTGAAATCCCTTATGTCGACTATGAAGACATCGGAAACGTCACCGCCGAGCTAAAAGAGGCGGAGTGGGGACTTGCTTCCTGCGGCCCGCGCATCAGGGTTCCCGTCGCTTGCGCTGGATGCACCTGGAACCCTAACGGGTTGATGGATACACAGGCAATGTGCCGGGAGGTGGACCGGCGCTATTTCGGGGAGACCACGGGACATCACAAGTTTAAAATCTCTTTTTCCGGATGCCCCATCGACTGCGCCCGCAGCCGGGAGTCTGACCTGGGTTTCCAGGGAATCGTTGCCCCGGAATGTGTGGCTGACCTCTGCACCGGGTGCGGCTTATGCGTCTCCGTCTGCGAGGAAAAGGCATTGACTCTTGAAGACAACCTGCCGGTCCGGGATGAGAGCCGCTGCACCTATTGCGGGGACTGCATGAAGGTCTGCCCGGCTAATGCCATGGTTGAAGCCCGAAGGGGCTGGCTGGTGCGCGCGGGCGGCAAGCACGGCAAACATCCCCTTTTCGCTTATGAAGTCGCTCAGTTTGCCAGCGACGAGCAGCTGCTTGCCCTGATTGAGCAGACCTTGACCTGGTACCGCGCTAATGCCCTGGGAACGGAGCGGCTGGGGGCGACAATCGCCCGGCTGGGTCTTTCCCGGTACACGGAAGAAGTAGTCAAGCACCTGGGCCTGGAAGCAATCGAAACGCCGGAAGAGAGGAGGAAGTTCTGGGCTGCGGGCAACCTTTATTTACCCGTTTCCGGTCCGGCGCTGAGATGAATCAATGGACCATCATAAAGTAGTTTCTGACAGGAATGAAAGCGGCGCTTACGACCACCGCCTGAGGGTGTATTCCGATATAACGCAGTTAATCGCCGACCCGGATAATCCCACGCCTCTGGTCAGGCTGAATAAAATCACCCGTGAAAATGACTTCCCTGTTTACCTTAAACTGGAGAGATACAATCCCTTCGGCTCCATCAAGGACAGAGTCGTTCTGGAAATGCTGAAGACTGTTGAACCCGGGAGGAAAAGACTTGTCGAACCTTCTTCGGGGAATACGGGCATCGCCCTGGCCGGAATCGCCAATATCCTCGGGATTCCGGTGGAAATAGCGGTCCCCGAGCGTATTCCTGAAGACAAGAAGATTATGCTGAGGCTGCTCGGCGCCAGGCTGTGGGAAGCGGATGACGCCCTGTGCCCCCGCTTCCCCACCGAGGGGGCCAGGGGGCTGGTTGACTCGCTGATAAAGAGCCCGGCGACGAAGGACCTTTACACCAGCCTCAACCAGTACGAAAACGAACTGAATGTCCGCGCTCATTACCGCACCACCGGGCCGGAGATATACAGACAGACGGAAGGCAGGGTCACTCACTTCTTTGCCGGTTTCGGAACGTGCGGGACTATTACCGGCGTGGGTAAATACCTGAAAGAACAGAACCCTGATATCAGAATTATCGCCGTGGAACCCGCCGCGGTAGAGCATAACTTGCCCGGCATGAAACGGGTCAGCGACCTTCAGGAAGAATACGTGCCCGGAATACTGGACAGCAGCGTGATTGACGCTGTTGAAGAAGTCACTGACGAAGAGGCTTACAGCATGGCAGTCACTCTGGCCCGCAGGGAGGGTATACTGGTCGGCCCTACCACCGGAGGCGTGCTGCATGCGGCGCTTCGCCACGTCCGTTCGGGCGCCGGGCTTGCAGTAGTCATCTCACCGGATGACGCCTTTAAATATGCCGGCTTTTACCGGGACTTTCTGGACAAGGTTGAAAAAAAGTCACTTCAAAAGCAGCGCGACTTGAGCCGTCCGGTTTGACTCCGGTCTCGCGCCGTTCGTATCCCCCCGAGAAATGCGGTTTTTACGCCAGTCCCGGTCTTTGTGCCCGGAGCGACCTGATATGGCCTATCAGGAAAGCCAGCCCTCCGCCGATGAACAGGAATACGGAAATAAGCAGCAGGAAAGCGGTCAGAAAGCTGCAGCCGCCGGTGGAGATGAAGAGAAGAAATATACCCGCAACCAGGCTGAAGACGGCGACCGTCCCGCCTATGCCCCGCAGCAATCGGGAAGATGCGAGTCTTTCTACGTCCATATTAACCTCCTCTGGAGAGTTTTATCTCAGGCTGCTTCCCCTGAAGCGTAATCCCGTGGACTCCGGTATCTTTACCTCCTGCGGCCAGGGAGGAATGAAATATATCAGCAGCGCCAGCAGTGCAAACGGCAGTGCCATGAGCACCGCCGAGGTTATGATACCGTTGATACCGAAGAGGGGTGGCGTAAAACTGGTGAACCCGCGCAGGCTCTTCGAGATTAATTGCCCTCCGATTACCACATTCCAGCGCATGGCGAAGACGCCGATCAGCACCAGGGATGAAGCGAAAAATCCCAGCAATGTCTTCGCTTTCTCCTCCAGCCGGGAGAGCGCAGTCACCGCGAGAAGAAAGAGCGGCAGGACCGAGCCTGCCATAAACTGGATGCCGAAATAGCTGAAGGTTATTTTCTCTGATATCAGACGGGAGATTATTGCCCAGCTCTCCTCGGCCTCGTAGAACATGGAAAAGACTTCCAGTCCCTCCAGGACGATGTTAACGCTCAGGAACCCCCCCAGCCAGAGAGCCAGGAAGTGAAGGCATTCGTGGTCCGGGTGGACCTTGCGGATGGAGCTGACAACGATATAGAGGATATAGAGCAAAGCGATACCGGAAACAATGGCAGAGAGCAGGAAAATGATGGGCATGAGCGGAGTGGACCACCACGGATTTGCCTTGACCGCGCCGAATATAAAACCCACGTAACCGTGGAGAAGGAAGGCTGCCGGTATTCCTATGAAGGATAGTATTCTTATCAGCTTGCCATCCAGGGCCAAAGATTCTTCGGTGGAATCATCCACTCCCAGAGACAGGATGCTGTAAAGTGTCTTGCGGTTCCCTTCGCTCGTCCGGGCATAGCGCATAATGTCCGGCCGGAAAACCAGCCACACCTCGATAATCAGCAGGATAAGATAAAACAACCAGATATACCCGAAGGCGGACATCGCTGAAGCCAGGTTCGGAGTCAGGAACATCTCGAAGGCTCGTTCCGGATGCCCCAGGTGAATGACCAGCGGCAGCGGGGTGACCAGCAGAAAAGCCAGCGCGGTGAGCAGAGAAAAACGGGCCACCGGCCGGAACTTCTTCAGGCCGAATACATGGTAGAGAGAAGAGACCACAAACGCGCCCGCCACCAGACCGGTGATGTAGGGATAAATCACGATGAGCAGGTCCCACTCGATGATACCCTCGTTCGGATAAACGTAACCCGTCATCAGTCAGCTAACCCCTCTCTCAAAACCGAGGTAGTATACCTTGGGCTCGGTGCCGAGCTCCGGCTTGAGGACGTAAGACCTTTTTTCGGTGAGGATTTTTTTCACCGGGCTGGAAGGGTCGGCCATATCACCGAAGACCCTTGCCCCGGCGGGGCATACCTCAACGCAGGCCGGTACGACTCCCCGGGTGATACGGTGATAACACCACGTGCATTTATCCACCACGCCCTTTTCCGGGAGGAAAAACCGGGCGCCGTAGGGACATGCCTGAAGGCAATACCGGCAGCCGATGCAATGGTCCTGGTCGATGAGGATAACGCCGTCATCAGTCATGTAGGTAGCCCCCACCGGGCATACGGTAACACAGGGCGGATTATCGCACTGGTTGCACAGTTTGGGGACAAAGAAGCTCTTCCAGACCTCCTCTTTCCGCAAATGGTGCCCTTGAATCACGGGGCCGAACCCGTCCCTGCCGCCATTAGGCGAATCCACCAGAATCTCGCCGTCCTCTTTGATGATATATCTCTCCACCCAGGTCCGGTTGTACTCCGGTTCCCAGGGCACCTTATTCTCCTTTTTGCAGGCCACGACGCATTTTCCGCAGCCGATGCATTTCTCATTGTCACAGAGAAACCCCCAGTAATGCTTTTCCAGGCCATTACCCTCAAGGTCGGCAGCGTTTGCCGCGGCATCGTTCTTAAAATATCTCACCACCGTGGAAGAAACCCCGTAAAAAAGGACTCCCCCCAGCAGCCCGCGGGTGCCAAACTTGAGAAAATCACGGCGTGTGATTTGCATTTTAATAACCGCTACTCCTTTTCATGGCAGCTTAAACACGTATCCGTAGAACGCCCGTCATGATTCTGAGGAAACGGTTTGATGCTGCTGGTATTGTGACACGCCAGACAGTTGTCCCGCCCCTCCAGGTCATGAGGTATCTCGGGCAGTAGTGTCCCCCCGCTCTCTTCTCCGCTGTGACAGGTCAGGCAATCGGACCGGCCCTCCAGGGGGTGAGGAACGTGCGGTGGTACCCGGAACAGGGGTTCCTGGGGGTTATGACATGACTGGCAATCAGACCGGCCGTCAAGTACATGGGGAACTTCGGGGGGGATACCCTCTCTCGGGTCATGAGGATTGTGACAGGTTATGCACTCGCCCTGCCCGTGCTCTTCCATGTCAACCTGGGGAAATCCCCGGGGACGGGCGGCAAGTTGATTGTGGCATGTGCCGCACAGCTCTCTACCCGTATTCACTACGGGTATCGCTCCGCCCTGCAGGTGAGGCTCCGCCGGACCGTGGCAGTTCTCGCAACTGACCGCGGCGTGGTCCGCTTGCTTCCATGACGTAAACTGGTCCTGGTGACAATCAATGCAAATTGAGGTATTGGCATACTGCATGGGTTTGCCGGCCCATTCCTGCCGGTTTTCCGCCTCGTCAGAGCTGTGAAAGCCATAGGCGAGGAGAGACTCCGGCACCGGTATTATCCTGGGAGCCCCAAAAAGACCCGCCAGTAATATCCCCAGAACCAGCCCTGCCCTTTTTAAATGAGTCATTCAACAAGCTTCCTGAGACATTATTTCTTACGGGACTTCAAGGCTTTTCCGCTATTCCTCTTTCTTGAAATTGTTGTTCAGAAAAGACGGGATATCCAGGGTCAACGGGATGATGGTACTGTTTCTCTCACCGGACATTTCCACAAGCGTCTGCAGATATCGCAGTTGCAAGGCGGCCGGCTGGTTATGGATAATTTTGGCGGCATCTGCCAGGGTCTCCGCAGCCTGCCTTTCACCCTGGGCATGGATTACCTTAGCCCGTTTTTCCCGTTCCGCTTCGGCTTGCCGCGCCATTGCGCGCTGCATTCCCTCGGGCAGGAGGACATCCTTCACCTCTACCAGTGTCGCCCGTACTCCCCACGGCTCCTCGCTCTGCTCATCAATAATCTCGCGCAATCTCTTGTTTATCTCGTCGCGGTGGGCCAGCAGTTCGTCCAGCTCGGACTGCCCCAGGACACTCCTCAAGGTGGTCAACGCCAGCTGGATAATCGCTTCCCGGTACCTCTCCACATTTATTACCGCTTTCTCCGGGTCCAGCACCTTGGAGTAGACGACGGCATCTACCCGCACGGTGACGTTATCCTTGGTGATTATCTCCTGGGGGTCCAGCACCGTGGTCACGATACGGAGACTTACCTTGGTCATGCGGTCGACGAAAGGGATTATCATGTTTAGACCGGGATTCCTGACGCTTGAGAAACGTCCGAAACGAAACACCACGCCGCGCTCGTACTGCTTAACTATCCTGAAAGCAGTCGCTGCCAGGACAAGGGCAACGATGACAACCAGTGTGATAATCCAGGGCTCCATTAAATCTCCTCCTTGTTACCTATCCCCAAAGTACCGCCGCCGGTACACGGCACGTTCCGGCATAACCGGCAGATTCAAGGTATGCCGCAAGTTAAAGCTCAAGACGCGCCACCCCGCCCGAACCCTCACCCCTTATCAGCCTACCTCTTCGGAAATGAAAAAGTCATAAAAACAGGGTAAGAAAAGATGAAAAACAAGTGAAAATAAGGGGGGACGGTAAGGTGTTGATGACAGCGCCCCTGGGATAGGGTTCAATCCGGAGAGACAAAGATGTAGCCGATGCCGGGCTTGGCCAGGATGCAAAGGGGGTGGTGGGGGTCCTCTTCTATTTTCTGGCGCAGGTGACGGATATAGGCACGGAGATATTCCACCTCATCCTGATATTCGCTGCCCCATACCCTGGTTAAAAGTTCCCGGTGCAGCATGACGCGCCCTGCGTTGCTCACCAACTGGGTAAGGAGTTTATATTCCGTAGCGGTGAGAGCTACTTCGTCACCCTTTCTGGTAACCCGGTGCCGCACGAAATCGATGGAGATGTCACCGCAGGTAACCGTGGGAGGCACCCGGCTTTTCTCCGACGTAACCGTGCGGCGCAATACTGCTTCTATCCGGGCCAGCAATTCCTGAACATTGAAGGGCTTGGTTAGATAATCGTCAGCACCCAGTTTCAGCCCCTTTATCTTATCCGCATCCTCCACCTTTGCGGTCAGCATGATAATCGGCGTCTTGGAAAACTCCCGGATACGCCGGCAAAGTTCGTAACCGTCTAACCCGGGCAGCATTATATCCAGTAGAATCAGATCCGGCATTTCCCTGTTCAGAATACCCAGGGCTGAATCGGCATCAGCCGCCACCATCACCAGGTAGTCCTCCGATTCCAGATTCACGCGGACCAGCCTGATTAACTGCGGGTCATCATCTACCAGCAGAACCGTGGTCTTCCTGTTCATTTAATCATCTCCCCGCTACGCATCGTCAATCATGTCAAGAGGCAGGCTAAAAAAGAACGTGCTCCCCTTGCCTGCCCGGCTTTCCAGCCAGACCCTGCCCCCATGGGCCTCCACGTGACCTTTGACTATGGAAAGCCCCAGTCCGCTGCCGGAACTGGTGCGGGTCAGCAGGGTATCCACTCTGTAAAAACGCTCGAACAGCCGCTCCCGGTGCTCCCGTGGTATGCCTTCCCCGTTATCGCTGACGCTAACCACTACCTCACTATCTTTGACCTCCCCGGCGATAATGATTTCTCCGTCCGGCGCCGAATATTTGATGGCGTTTTCCACCAGGTTGCGCAGCGCCTGCTCCACGCATCGGGAGTCCGCCTCCACTACGGGGAAGTGGGGCGCGAACCGCATCACCATCCGGCGCTTCCCGGCCCTCGTAACCATGTCTTCTATCACCTTGCGGCCAAGATGCGGAAGCAGCACCGGCTCTTTTTCCAGCTTCAAGGCACCCGCTTCCAGCTTCGCGGACTGGAGAAGCTTGTCAATAAGCTCCCTTAGCTCGTCCGTCTTCTCGTCGATTATCTGCAGGAACTCGCGCTGCACTTCCTGGTCCCACCGGACGTTCTGGCGCAGCAGGGAGGTAGAATACCCCTTTATCAGGGTGAGCGGAGTCCTGAGCTCGTGAGATACCGATGAGATAAACTCGGACCTTAGACGGTCGGCTTCATAGAGGGCACGGGCTTCTTCGGCCTCCCTGGTTAACTGTACCCTTTCAATGGCGATTCCCACGTAATCCGCGATTGCCCGGAGCAAACGCTTGTCCGAATCAGAAAAGGCATTTCCCTCGCGAAATCCGAGCATGATGAGACTTCCGGCGTAGCGGCTATGGTTAAATATCTCCGCTGATATGTTGCTCCTGACAGTATTATGTAAATTCTCCGACCCTAAAAAAGCGCTCCGGCACGCTTCGGCGAGGCATCCGGATTCGGACGGCATTTCCGGACTTTCATCGTATCCCGGAACGAAGATGAATCCTGATAAAGAAGCGGAATCGAGGCCCACGGCATGCTGCACCGTCAGGCCCCCTTTTTCCGCATCAGGAAGCAGGGCTACACCGGCTTCAGCGCCGGGAATAATCTCAACTACCCTGGCCACTACGGCGTCAAGCAGCCCACGCAAGTCCGCGGTGGAGGTGATGATCTGTGACACGGAGAGTAATGAGGAAAGCTCCTTGGTCTTCTGCTCAAGCTCCCCGTAAGACGACTTCAGCTTTCTCCTCATTTCATCAAGCGTCTGCGCCAGGACACCCACTTCGTCCCGGCCCAGGACGGCCACCCTGCTGACCAGGTCTCCATCCGCTATCTTGCGGGAAGCTGAGGTAAGTAAGCGAATCCTGCTGCCGACGTCACGGGTGGTCACCAGCACGAAGAGAAGGGCCACCGTAACCAGTCCCCCACCGAAAAGTAACAGGTTCTGCCGCAGTTCACGGGTGGAGGCAAGCGCTTCATCTTCTGACTGGCGGACGATTACTCCCCAGGGTGCCGCCGAAAGCGGCACAAAGGCCAGCACATCTCTTTTTTCCACGGTCTGCTGTGCTTCATGGCAGGTATGACATACCCCGCGCGTGGGCTGTCCGTCCGCAATCAAGGCGGCAAAACGACCGCTGTGGTCGCTCTGCTCAAACGGAGCGAGCCTGGGCCCCGGCTCAGTCCGGGCCACCACGATGCCGTTCTGGTCTACGATTTCGACATATCCGGTAGCGCCAAGCCTTACCGGCTGGATAAAACCGCCGATGCTGGACCTGGTCAGGTCTATCGCCACCGCCAGTACCCCTCCGGATGTCCCTTCTCCGACAGGAGCCGCCAGCATAATTTCGGGAGTGCCTGAAGGAGGAAGAGAAACGAGTCCGGAGACACAGGGTTCCCCCTTTTCCGCCACCGCCGTCATTCCGGCGAAAGCAAGCAGATCGATTTCCTGTATTTCCGGGACCCACGTCTGGCCCCAGATTACCCGTCCATCCCCGCCGAGGAGATAGATATTGTTCACGTGGAGTGACATGCGAGAGTAGGCATCCAAAAGCGATTGCATCCGGAGTGAGACTTCCTCTGCCGTCAGTCCGCCCTCCATTATCAAAGCCGTCTGGACCAGTTCATCCAGGGCCTGCCCCAGTATCTCATCGGTATACCCGGCAAGTAGATGAGCAGTGGTCAACCTCTCTTGAAGCATGGTTTCCGTGGCACGGTTAACCGCCCGCATGCCCAGTGAGCTGAATACCGCCACCCCCAGAATCAGTCCCAAAGCGGTCAGCAGGGTAATCTTCTTCCCGAGATTTAAGTTAGTTAGAAAAGACACAGCCCGCCCTGCCCCCAAATGCCGGAGTGCTAAACAGCCGAACCGTTAAATCAGCGGGGGGACCATCGCACGGAATACGGCACACTCCCGGCATATTTCAATCTTTCTCTCCCAGTTGTCCTGGCACTCCCCGCGACAAAATGTCCCATTGATAAACCAGCACAGGTGTCCGGCCTGATACTCCCAGGCGGAGCACTTTCCCCTCCACTCCCCGGGGCATTCCTTGATTTCCCAGCAAGGACGGACTGTTTCATCCGAAGCCCGTTTCAGGGCAAGGAGCAAGAGCAGCTGTCTCTCCGCGCCGGCAGGGATGTTCCGCCAGCCCTCTTCATAGCTCTGTATCGCTTTGATGGAGATGCAGAGCAGCCGCGCCAATTCGTTCTGCGTCTTGCTGAGATAATGCCGAATCAAGGAAAATTCTTTACTTTCCACTATTCAAGACTCCTTAACCCTGTATAATAATACTACAAAGTGGGTAATAATGAAACACTAAAATCGTGCGCCCTATCCGGGAAAAACGAATATTTTTACTTAATTTCTGATGCCGGGAGGATTCACACCGGGTCCCGCAAGAAACGCTCGTTTTCATGGTGTCATGAATAAGCGGGAAAGAACTTTGGCGATAGGAACGAGAAAATCAACCGCCTTTATTCACGGTGTTATTCGGTTTTGGTTGGCTCCGGTAATCCCCCGTTCCCTCCCCGTTGACTTTCTTCCCACCGTGAGCCCCTCGCAACGGCTCTTTTCTTCCCCACCAGCCAGGGACAAACAGAACCTTATTCATCTTCTATTCTTTGCAAACTTAAAGCGGCGGTAGTAGGATTACAGGAGACCATGGACTACCGTAAAAGAGGACCCGCCCCCGGACGCCACAAGCTGTTCTACGGCTGGTGGGTGCTTGGAGCTTGCTTCCTGATTACCCTCTATGTGGGCGGGGTGGTTTATTTTGGTTTCACCGCGGCCCTGGAGCCGATAGCTACGGAGTTCGGCTGGAGCTACGCGCAAATCTCTCTGGCCGCCTCCTTACGCGGTATAGAGATAGGTATCCTCGCGCCTCTGCTCGGAATCATGGTTGACCGCCTCGGGCCCAAGAGGCTGATATTCGGGGGCTCACTGCTCGTCGGACTGGGCCTTGTCTTGGTCAGCCGAATCAACTCGCTGGCGATGTTCTACGGAGCGTTCGCCCTTGTGGCCATCGGTATCAGCGGGGTGACCAGCACCGTACTGCTGGCGGCTGTTTTGAACTGGTTCCACCGGAAGGCATCCATCGTCACGGGGATTCTTATCAGCGGTTTTGCCCTCGGAGGCATCCTTGTGCCGCTGGTAACATGGCTCATTGACAGGTATGAATGGCGTAATGCCATCCTGATACTGGGAGTCACGGCGTGGATAGTAGCGCTGCCTCTCTCACTCCTGGTCCGGCACAAGCCTGAGCAATACGGGTATCTACCGGACGGGGAGGCAAACACTCAGGCTGTTTCCGGAAGCGCCATCGTCCCTGAGGAAATTACCGTCGGCGCCGGGGAAAAGACACCCCCTAAAGGCGCCTTCTGGTACATCGCGGCGGCATCGGTAGTGCATATGCTGGTGGTAAGCGCCGTGATTACCCATGTCATGCCCGCCCTGACCAGCACCGGCATCAGCCGGCCGGCGGCGAGCCTGGCGGCAAGCTCGGTCCCGATTATAAGCATCGCAGGTCGCCTCGGTTTCGGCTGGTACGGAGACCGCGCGGACAAGCGGAAAATTACCGGAATCAGCTTTGTCCTGATAACCCTGGGGCTGGTGTCCTTCGGCTTTTTCAGCAGCGGCTGGAGCTCTCTCCTGATACCTTTCCTTGTTTTATTCGGCGTGGGCTGGGGTGGAAGCGTTACCATGCGGGCGGCGCTGATTAGGGAATATTTCGGCAGAAAACGTTTCGGGACGATATACGGGTTCATCGTCGGCTTTGCCATGGTGGGGAATATCGCGGGAGCGCCCCTGGCCGGGTGGATATTCGATACCTGGAAAACATACCAGTGGGCGTGGTTTATTCTTAGCGTCGCTGCTTTCCTGGGGACAGTGTTAATGCTGTCACTGCCCTCTTCTTCCCGCTCCTCCGGTTAGAGTTCGCTAAGAATGCTGATGATAATGACCGCCGCCGTAAGGAACAGCAGAACCAGGGCTATCTTCCGGAAAAGCTGGGGGGGGATTCTGGGGAGCAGTTTGGAGCCGAAAAAAATGCCCAGCCAGAGGAAGGGCAGGAAAAGGGCGGCTCTGAGCAGGATATCCGGCGTTACCAGGCCCAGAGATGATAGCGTGGCTGTGCCGGCGACATTCATGATAAAACCTACCGCCGCTATCACGGCAACAAACCTTTCCTTGACCAGACCCTGGTTCAGCAGAAAAAGCACTATCGGCGGCCCGCCGACGGATACGCTGGTGGTAAGCGTCCCGCCTAAAATTCCCGCGCCGATACACCCCGGTGTCTCTCTCCTGAACCGTATGGAATGACCGGCCAGAAGCAGCAGGGAGAAAGGTATCACCACAATCGCCACCGCCAGCTTGATGATTGTGGGGGCCAGGACAGCCAGTAAATAAGCGCCAACGGGAATACCCAGGAGGCTTCCCAGACTGAGAAAAACGGTCCTCCGCACATCTACATGATGCCTCATATAAAACAGCACCGTGAAATTGGTGACGATGCCCAGTAAATTGTTCAAAACCACGGCATCCTTCGGAGCCATTACCAGCATCAGCAAAGGCGTGGCAATGAGCATATAGCCGAATCCGGTGACGGAACGAATGAAGGAGGCGATAAAAACGAAAAAGGCCCCCAGGACCATCGTTAACTCAATCTGCACAGATTTGCCTCGGCATGCTGAATCTTAAAAACACGGGGGCCCCCATCCGGAAATCTTGTGATGAGGAACACCTCCAGGGAAGTACCACTCCCATAGTAGTCTTTCACCGGCTTTTGTGCAAATGGCTATTTCCCGGTTTTTATCCGGTTGCAGTGGAACATAGTAATGTCCCATCCCGTCCCGGCATGACTTTCTTCCCACCCTGTCCCGCCCTCGCAACTGCTCTCTCCCCCACCAATCATTGCTGAATATGCCCTGATTCCCGCATTTTGACATCCCGGCGGTAAATGTTCTATCCTCAGAACTACATGGAGGGATAGCCTGTGACCTTTCCCCATATGGTAATCGCCTTTCTAGCGATACTGGTAACTTCGGCCGCGCTTTCCACCGTGGGAATAGGCGGAGGAGTGATGTATGTTCCCATCCTGCTGGCGCTGGGAATGGGTTTCCATGAAGCGGCGACCACGAGCCTTTTCGTAATTCTGGCAACGTCTATCTCGGCGTTTTTCATGTACCGGCGGAGGAAGCTGGTAGACTGGAAACTGGCCCTGGCCCTCGAACCGCCGACGTTCGTGATGGCCTTCGCGGGGGGAGCGGCAGCCGGCTACATCGACGAGGCGCCGTTGAAGCTGACCTTTGCGGGAGTGCTCATCCTCGCCAGCTTCTTCATGTTCCGCCCGGCGGTAGAGAATGCCCCTGCCCCGGCAAAAAGGTGGGGTAACTGGCATCGTTCTCTGGGTAATACCAGCTACGTGGCGCGGTTGCCCTGGCTGATGCCGGCCACCACGATAGCCGGTTTCGTGGCGGGGATGATAGGAATCTCGGGGGGTATTTTCAAGATGCCGGCAATGGTCCTGGTAGGGAATATTCCGCTCCGCATCGCCATCGGGACATCTTCGCTCATGGTGTTCCTCACCGCCGCCGCCGGGCTTACCGGCCATGTCATCGGCAGTCCTTTCAACGTGCTTGGAGCGCTTCCGCTGGCAGTCGCCGCATTTGCTGGAGGCCGCTTCGGGGCAACCGTTTCGGTACGCGTAAAGACCAGCATACTGAGAAGGTTCTTCGCGATAGTTTTACTCGGGGTGTCCGCCTGGCTAATCATCAGCCAGGTTATCCCCAGCTTATGAAAACGCTCTTACCACAGGGAAATAAATCTAGCTACGGAGGATTTGTTAATGACGGAGTCCGGAAACACGATACTGCAATACTGGCCAATGATTCGGGAGGACTTTGAGGCATTCACCAACGACCCCACCTGCTGGTTCGCGGAGCATTTTGAAAGGGCAGCCGCTGCCAGGGACTGGGAAGCTATCGATAAGCTGATTGATATCTTCAAGCTGGTGAACGGCCCTCATGAGGGACACTGTCACTGATTAGCTGGTGATGAGCACCAGCGGCACTATAATCGCTACCAGCCCCGTGAAAAGCACCACCAGAAGGAAAAGATTATACCTGACATTATAATTGCCCAGCAGTGACGGGTCATAATAGCCTTCCACGTTCTGGTCCTTGTACATCTTGAGCAGCCCGTTTATCAACTTAATCCTGGTCTGCCTTCCCTTTATCAGACCTATTTCCACAACGAAGTTAATTACTATCACCAAGGCGATGAAAGTATAAAAGACTATCCACGTGGTGGAATCGGGGGAACCGGAGGACACGCCGGAATTGACCCCCAGCGCCAGCAGGTTCAGCAGGATGGCAGCGACGATAAAAATGGTATCCGTGCGCGCGTTCTGCTGCAGCTCAGAAATAATATGCTCGTGCACTCGTTCAATCATCACGGTTACCTCCTAAGTGGCAAATTTGAGTTTAGCGTATCGCCTTCATAAAGTCAAACTGGAAAAGCGGGCTTACCCCGGGAGGAGATGGCGGAAAACGGGGACAAGTCACGCAATCCGGGCGGCTCCCCGTCCGGTATCCCCTTCACTCTAATGCAAGCCCGCTGAGTTCATTCGCGTTAAAGTCGTTCCCGGGGTCGACCCAGCCGTTCTCCACCATTAAATAGCTGAGTACCTGATGGTTCTCACTGACGCTTAAGGTACCAGGCCGGTCACGGGGCATGGTGTTGCTTATCTTACTAAACAACTGCCCGGCATCTTGATACGTAGCCGGGATACCGGTGCCCCCCGTTAGCTGGGGTGCTCCTCCGCCCCGGCCTTCATTCCCGTGGCAGCGGGCACATTCCGCAGAGTACACGGCCTGCCCTGACCGCGCTAATTCCCCGAATGTCATCATGGCAGGGGAAGAGGGTATCACAGTAGCGGCGGTCGTGGTGGTAGGTGAAGAAGCGGGTGGGGGGGAGGAAGCACAGGCGGCAAAGAGCATTAATAAGCAAGCCAGTGCACCTGTGAGACTGAGGTTCAGAATTCTTACTTTCAAGCTAAACACCTGCGGTCATATTTGCCTGACACCCGGCTCTTTTCAGAGCGATGTCCCTGCCCGCTTTCTCTAATTATACCCCTCAGGAAATTTCATGGTCATCAAATTATCCGCAGAATAATTACAAAATCATGTCAAATTTGCCAGGTAGATGCCGTATACGCTTTATTCGTTTCATTTCACAGCCCGCCGCCTTGAAATGACATAGTTTTGTAACTATTATTTCGACCATTTTATGACACTTACATCGGGCGGTCTGTAGAATAGTTCCGGGCCTGGTGATGGACAAGTGAAACACGGCAAAGTCAATAAGAATAAAAGTCAGACATTACCGGCGAAGAAAATTTCCGCACCGGCTGTGAGGCGGAAGACGCGGATAACGTCCCGGATACTGGTCTACGCTTTCCTGGCCCTCATTCTTACAGGGACATTTCTGCTCTGGCTGCCCTTATCAGCGTCGACCGGAGAGTCGAGCCGCTTCATTGATGCGCTCTATACGGCTACCTCGGCGGTATGCGTTACCGGACTCGTGGTCCAGCAGACGGCGGAATACTGGAGCACGTTCGGGCAGGCGGTGATTCTACTGTTAATACAGTTGGGCGGGTTCGGCATCATGTCCGGTGTCACACTAATATTTTTCGGTTTGCGGAGAAGAATCGGGTTGCAGCAGCGCTTGCTCGTCGGGCAGAGCCTCGGCCAGACAAGGATAGGCGGGTCTCCGGAACTGCTGAAGAAAATGGCGCTTTTCGTGCTGTTATCGGAGGCTATCGGCGCCCTGGTTTCTTTCATGCGCCTTTCCGCCCTCTACCCGCCAGGGAAGGCGGCATGGGCATCCCTGTTCCACAGCATCTCAGCCTTTAATAACGCCGGGTTTGACATCTTCGGCGGTTCCAGCATCCAGGCTTACCGCGACGATGCTGTCTTCGTGCTCACCACGGCGGTGCTTATCATCCTGGGGGGCATAAGCTTCGTGACGCTCGATGATTTTTATCGTTCCCGGCGGTTCAACAAGCTGTCCCTGGATTCCAGGATTATCCTGATTGTCACCCTGGCGCTCTTGTCTTCCGGATGGTTGATTACCTTTCTTGTCGAGTCCGGAAATCCGGGGACACTCGGCCCGCTGACATTACCGGAAAAGCTCCTGGCTTCTTTCTTCCACTCGGTTACGGCAAGGACCGCCGGTTTTACTTTGCTCGACGTTTCACTGATGGCCGTGCCGTCCCTCTTCTTCACCATGGTGCTCATGTTCATCGGCGGAGTAACCGGTTCAACAGCCGGCGGAATCAAAGTCAATACCTTCAGTCTGCTGATGGCCGCGGCCTGGAGCGCCATGCGCGGACAGCAGTACGTTTCCGCTTTCGGCCGCACGATTAGTGACGTTCAGGTACGGCGGGCCTTTACCGTCACGCTCCTTTCCGTATTCGTGGTACTGGGCGGAGCTTTTTTCTTAAGCCTCACGGAGGAAGCAGGTCCATTACCCGTCCTGTTTGAGACCGTGTCCGCATTCGGCACGGTGGGCCTCGGCACCGGGATTACATCTGGCCTTTCGGATACGGGCAAGATGATTATTATCTTCGTGATATTCGCGGGACGCCTGGGTCCAATCACCCTCGCGGTTACCCTCATCCAGAGAGAAAGGCCGAGCAGTTATCGCGAGCCGAGAGGCGATATACGTCTGGGATAGGAGGAAATCATGAAAAAGCAGGTTTTGGTCGTGGGTCTGGGCAGGTTCGGCGCAAGCCTGGCCACGTCCCTGGGACGCCTGAACTATGAGGTGCTGGCAATAGATATCGACCAGAAGATTACCGAGGCGATTGCGCCCGGAGTGACCCACGCGGCACAGGCGGATGCCACGGACGAGGAGGCCTTGAAAGACCTCGATGCCGGGTCATTCGATGTCGCCATCGTTGCCATTGGCAGCGCCATTGAAAGCAGCGTCCTCGCGACGATTCTCCTGAAGAATTTTGAGATCCCGTACATCGTCGCGAGGGCGAATAACGAATTACACGGCCAGATACTCACCAGGATTGGCGCTGATACCGTGGTCTATCCCGAGCTGGATGCAGGGACCCGTCTTGCTCACCTGGTACGGGCTCCGAGCGTGGTGGAATACATGCCGATATCCAGCAATTTCGGGGTTTCCAAGATAATCGCCCCCCAATATTTCAATGGCCTGAAGCTTTCCGATATCGGATTCAGGTCAAAGTCGAATGACGGGATTACCCTGGTCCTGATGCAGCGAGACGGTGACATCATCCTCAACCCCAGGATGTCCGAAGTCCTGAGCGGAGAAGAAGTACTTGTCGTGGCGGGCCCGGATGATGACCTGGACCAGCTTTTGGTCCGGGCAAACGAAAAATACGGCAACAAGAAGAAAGATAAGTAGTCCGGCTAATCACCCGGTTGATGCCTGGAGACCCCGGATCCTCCATCCTGCCGGTCACTTATGGACCGCTCTCTCGCAGGAGCGGCATATCATTCACTTTCTCCCGCTGCCCGCATGTTACCTTCTTCACACACCTTTATAGCAAACAACATGGAAACCGGGTTTTATCCGGTTTTGGTTGGCTCCAGGTAATGCCCCTTCCCTCCCGTTAACTTTCTTTCCACCCTCACCCTCCCTCGTCCGCGAGCGCGGCCGCTCTTTTCTTTCTTCCCCGCCCATCATTTGCAGACAAAACCGGAAACCGGCGGTATTGACAGCCATTATATTATTATATTAAAATATTACTATATAGGAATATATGGATAGAGGGTCGTTTCGATGGATGAAAAGAATATACAGCTTTTTAAACTCCAGGCAGACATCTGCAAGACACTCGCTGACCCGAACCGCCTGATGATTCTACATGAACTGAAACAAGGTGAATTATCCGTGGGGCAGATGGCCGCCAACCTGGGTTTGCCGCAGAGCAATGTTTCCCGGCACCTGGCGGTCCTGCGCGAACGCGCCGTGGTCAATACGCGCCGCGAAGGCACCACCATCTATTACAGCCTGTCCGACCCCAAAATCGCCGAGGCGTGCAACCTTGTGCGCGAAGTGCTGGAAGGCCATTTCACACGCAACCGGGAACTTGCCTCCAGCCTGGGGTTAAAAGAGAGCTAATTTCTCTTATAAGGAGATAAGATGAGCGAGCTTGCCAGGGAACAGAAAGAGCTGCTTACCGGTCAATTCAATAGTCGGGTAAGTTTTCGCAGGACGGAGAGGAAGCTTTACGGACATGACATCGCCAGCATCCCCAGGTTACTGAAACCGATAATCGGAAACACCGTACCTGATGCCGTGGTGCAGCCGGAGACGGAAGAGGAACTGCTGGATTTGGTGAAATGGGCCGGTGAACAGCGCATTCCCCTCACACCGAGGGGTAAGGCCACCTCCGGTTACGGCGGTGTCCTGCCGGTGAAGCGGGGAATCGTCATCGATTTCTACCGGATGAACCGGATAACGGATATCGATAAGCATAGGGGCACCGCCAGGGTGCAGGCCGGAGTAGTCTGGGAAAAGCTGGACCGGGAGCTGAAAAAGCAGGACCTGACCCTGAGGCTGTATCCCAGCAGCTATCCGGCATCCACCGTGGGAGGATGGCTGGCGCAGGGGGGCGCCGGTATCGGTTCATATGAGATGGGCTGGTTCGCCGAAAACGTGGTAAATGCGCGAGTGGTCCTGGCGAACGGCACGATCAGGGAATTGACCGGGAAAGAGCTTGAGCTGGTGAGCGGAGCCGGGGGTATCACCGGGCTTATCAGCGCCGTCACTATCCGCGTTCAGCCGTTGGAGGAACTGGAAGTAAAGGCCGTCGCCTGTCCGGACGCGCGAAGCCTGCAAAATATAGTGGAAACAATGGTCCGGGAGGAGCTGCCGGTATGGTCTTTGCTGTTCATCAACCCGAGAATGGCGGAAATGAAGAACCGGGTCTCCGTCCTGGATGAGCACGGAAAGAAAACGGAAGTCCGCCTTCCGGAAAAGTATATCGTATCCCTGGCCTATCGCCGAAAAGATAGTGAGGTCATGATTGACGGGTTAGACCGTATCCTCGCCGACTCCCAGGCTGAACTGCTGGATGACAGCATCGCCAAACACGAATGGGAGAACCGTTTCCGGCTGATGATGGTCAAGCGCCTCGGTCCGAGCCTGGTACCCGCGGAAATAGTGGTCCCGCTTTCCCGGCTCAATGCGGTGATGACGGATATCGAGAGGAAGGTACACCAGCCGGTCATCAAAGAAGGCATCGTTATCAGGGAGGGCTCCGGCGGTCACCCCGAGGTGGTAATCCTCGGCTTCATCCCCAGTGACGAGCGGAAGTTCAATTATAATTTTGTTTTCGGGCTGGCCCTGACAATGTTCAGGATAGCGGAGAGGCACGGAGGGCGGGCTTACGCCACCGGGCTTTATTTTACCTCCAGGGCTGAGGAAATTCTCGGGGAGGCAAAGGCCAGACTTTTGCGCGCCTTCAAGGCAGAGATAGACCCTGGCAATCTCTTCAACCCGGGGAAGGTTATCGGAAAGAGCGCCATCGCTTCATCCATCAGCCTGGCCAGGCTGTTCGAGCCGCTAATCAGACCGCTCGGCAACAGGGCGGTATGCCTGATAGGAGAACGTCCTTCCAAACCCGTCAGAAGCATCCCGGCAGATGTTGCTTGGTACGCGTACGGCTGCTCCCAATGCGGCTACTGCGTGGAGGAATGCGACCAGTTTTACGGAAGGGGCTGGGAGAGCCAGTCGCCGAGGGGGAAATGGTACTGGCTGCGCGAGTACATGGAAGGGCGTGAAAAATGGGACCAGTTCATGGTGGATACCATGATTTCCTGCACCACATGTGAGCTGTGCAACCTGCGCTGCTCCATCTCCCTGCCCATAGAGTCCTCATGGATGAAACTTCGGGGTCAACTGGTACATGAGAAAGGCATGATGACCTTCCCGCCTTTCGAAATGATGGCGGCGGCGCTTGGCAAGGAGGGGGACATCTGGGCCGGCTATCGCAAGGACCGGAGCGCATGGTTCCCGCCTGACCTCGCCGAGAAACACGGGCCATCCCGCAAGGCTGAAGCCGTATATTTCGCCGGGTGTACCGCCAGCTACGTGGAAAAAGACATAGCCCTGGCCAGCACCAGGCTGCTGGATGCCGCGGGGCTGGACTTCACCTGCCTTGGTGAAACGGAAAGCTGCTGTGGAACACCGATGCTGGTCGCCGGTAAATGGGACGCCTTCGCTGACGTGATGAAGAGCAATATAAAAGCGGTGGCAGATACGGGAGCGGATACCGTGATTACTTCCTGTCCCGCCTGCGACATGATGTGGCGGCACACTTATCCCCGGTGGGCGAAGAAACTGGGAATTGAGTTTAATATCAAGACCAGGCACTACAGCGAGGTAATTGCGGAAAAGCTGAAGACCGGGGAGTTCAGCTTCCCGACGAACGGCCAGCAGCCCTGCACGGTAACCTGGCATGATTCCTGCCACATCGGGCGGGTGACCGGGGTATACGAACCGCCGCGCGAGCTCATACAGGCGGTACCGCAGGCAAGCCTGGTGGAAATGGAACATAACCGCGAAGAAGCCCGCTGCTGCGGCAGCGTCCTTACCCTGATAAAAGAGCCGTCTGTTGCCGCCGATGTCGGCAAGTTAAGACTGGAGGAGGCTATCGCGGCGGGCGCGGAGAAGGTTATCGCCCTGTGTCCGTGCTGCGAATTCCAGCTCCGCGTCAGCGCTGACAGGAAACAGTTGCCCATAGAGGTGGTTGACCTCGCCCGTTTTGCCGCTTCGGCGCTTGGCTATGAGTTTCCCGACCCTAACCCCGAAGTCCAGAAGCAGTGGGCCGTCTTCGAGGCTATGATCGCCCTGATGACTCCGGAAGGATTTGCCCGGTTGATGGGGACGATGTGGCCGGAAATGATTGACGCCATGCCGCTGGGGATGGGCAGGATGATGCGTTTCATGGGTAAGGTTCCGGGAAGCCTGGAACTGATGAAGCCGCTATTCCCGGTCCTCTTCCCGAGACTTCTTCCCATGATGATGCCGAAGGTATTGCCCACCATGCTCAAGCGGGTATCCGAGAGCATCCCAATGCCGGATTACATGCTGGAGCAGATGCCGGATCTGATGCCCAAGGTGATGGACAACCTGATGCCCCATATGATTAAAGACGTCGTGCCGCTGGTAACCCGTCCCATGATAGACTACCTGACGGACAAGGGCAGTAAAACTCCGGCTGTGTGAATAGAAAAAAATACTTCTAATAAAGCTATCAAAATAGAAAGGAGAATAAGATGCCGCTTTACGAGTACAGCTGCAAGAGCTGCGGAGAAAAGTTTGAGGTCCGCCGCAGCTTCCAGGAAAAGGATAAGGACTGTGAGTGTCCCCGCTGCGGGAAGCGTGACGCGCAGAGGATTTACTCCACCTTCAGTTGCGGGCCCTCATGCGATTCGTGCAGACCGGCTCCATCAAGGTTAAGCTTTGGCTGAGGCTAAAAAGAGGGGGCGGTCTGCCCCCGAAGGACACGGAAACGGAGAAGGGAACAAGAAACCCTCTCCGTTTCTTCATTTACCGGGCACGTTAATTTCAACCCCGTAATGGTCCCCCCAAGGAACATTGCTTCGCAATTTCAGGCCGGTTTAATTGATATAACTTGCCCCTATCCGGCCTACAGTTCCCCTTGTCTAAAAATATATTTTATGGTTTTATTCGGTTTTGGTTGGCTCCAGGTAGTGCCCCCTTCCCTCCCGTTGAACTTCTTCCCACCCTGACCCACCCTCGCGGCTGCTCTTATACCCCCGCCAATCAGGTGCAAACAAAACCTATTTTATCCGTATTTGCAAATGCTTTGCAATAGCTTTATAATAAAAAAGGAGGCCGGAAAATGATTGCTCAAAGTAACCGCGATACCGAACCAGCGAACAAGGAAATGAGGAATACCAGGCAGCGTACCCTGATTATGGATGTCATCCGGCGGGGGCATCTGGATGCTGATGAGATATACCTGATGGCGCGGCGGGAAAATCCGCGCCTCAGCCTGTCCACGGTATACCGTACACTGCAAAAGCTGAAAAAACTGGGCATGATTGATGAGCACCGTTTTGACGAAACCCATCTCCATTATGAATTGAAGCGCGATAATGAGCACCACCACCTGATATGTCTCTCCTGCGGAAAAATCATCGAGTTCCAGCAGCCAATCACCGGTTATCTCCAAAGAAATGTGGCTGCTGCCAACGGCTTCCGTATTGAAAGCACGGAGGTAAAAGCCTCCGGTTACTGTCGTGACTGCCGGGATAAATAAAGCCGGTGAGCTTTTTATATTGCTTATTAAAATGATAGGCATTCGTATTTTATCGAAGTAAGAATAGGTAAATTAAATGTTTAGTTCGCTTTTGATTACGCTTAGAGAGGGACTGGAAGCCGCCCTCATCATCGGAATAATCCTGGCTTACCTCGCCAGAACGGATAACCGGCAGGGCTTCAAATCGGTCTGGCTGGGTGTGATATTCGCCGTGGCTGCCAGCCTGGCCGCCGGGGTAGTCATCTTTGTTCTCGCCGGTGAGTTCGGCGGCCGGGCCGAAGAGATATTCGAAGGGGCCGCCATGTTCATCGCCGCTGGCGTCCTTACCTGGATGATATTGTGGATGCGCAAGCAGGCAGTAAACATCAAGGCCCATTTGCATGCGCAGATAGAATCCGTGCTTAACAGCGGTTCTTCGCTTGCGCTGATGATTCTGGCCTTCGTGGTAATTGTCAGGGAGGGGATTGAAACGGTGCTCTTCCTCTTTGCCGCCACCAGGGTAGCCGAGTCGCCGGCCCTCTTTGCCGCGGGTGGCTTCCTGGGACTGACTGCAGCCGTGGTCATAGGCTATGCCTTGTACAAGGGCGCATACAAGCTGAATCTCAGGACTTTCTTCAACGTGACAAGCCTGGTGCTCATTGTTTTTGCCGGTGGTTTGCTGGCTCACGGCATACACGAGTTCCATGAAGCGGGGATTGTCCCGCCCCTGGTGGAGCACGTATGGGACATCAACCATATCCTTCCGGAAACATCGACCCCGGGGCGGTTCCTGACGGCTATTATCGGCTATAACGGCAATCCATCCTTGCTTGAAGTAATTGCATACACAGTATATCTGGCTTTGACCCTGTGGGTCTACTTCCGGCCCGGTAAAAATGAGACCGGGATGGCGGCGGGAGAAAAAGGGTGGGAGCTATGAGCATCTGGAAAAGAATGCTGCGCATGATTAACATTGACGGCTCCGGCAGCTGCCACGGTCCGACGGCTGGCCCCCGCGATGACGGCCTGAAGAAGATAGTCATCGTGGGCACGCCCAATGTCGGTAAAAGCGTTATTTTTAATCGGCTTACCGGCGCCTATGTCACTGTGTCCAATTACCCGGGGACCACGGTGGACGTGGCACGCGGCAAGGCTAAAATAGGCGGGGAAAGGGTGGAAATCGTGGATACGCCGGGGATGTATTCCCTGCTCCCCATCACCGAGGAGGAGCGCGTGGGCAGGCTGCTGCTCTTCAAAGAGGAGCCCGCCACCGTCCTGCACGTGGTGGATGCCAGGAACCTGGATAGGATGCTTCCCTTCACCATACAGCTGATCGAGGCCGGATATCCGCTGGTGCTGGACCTGAACATGATGGACGAGATGGAAGTCGCCGGAATTCAGGTGGATGTGGCAAAACTGGAGAAGGAGCTGGGAATTCCGGTAGTAGCAACCGTGGCAACCACCGGCCGCGGTCTGGATGAACTAAAGAGGAGACTGAGTGAATATGTCGTCCGCAGGCAATGCACCGCTGCAGTATGACAGCTATATCGAATCAGCCGTCAGCCGTATAGGGAAACTGTTGCATGGAGAATACCGCCTCTCCAGGAGAATGGTCAGTCTGCTTCTCCTTCAGGGCGACCCTGAAATTGAAGAAATGGTGAGAAAGCGGGACTCTAAAGCACTGCCTTCCATCCGGAAACTGGTGGCGGAGACGAGAGGAAGCTATAACCAGCCTTTGAACTATATAATCGCCATAAAGCGCCAGCAGGAGGCTGCCCGCCTCGTTTCCGGTATCACCACCTCCCGCGGCAGGGTGGGGGCCGGATTTGCGGAAAGATTAAGCCGCCTCACCATGCACCCGGTGGCCGGCTCGTTAATACTGCTGGCGGTACTCTACCTGGGACTTTACCAGTTCGTTGGAGTCCTTGGAGCCGGTACTCTCGTAGATTTTCTGGAAGGCACGGTTTTCGGACTGTGGCTCAATCCCTGGATAACGGACATCGTGGTGAGTTTTATCCCGGTTTCATGGCTCCAGGGCCTGTTCGTAGGAGACTACGGCATCATCACCCTGGGATTGAGCTACGCCATAGCCATCATTCTGCCCATCGTGACCACTTTTTTCATTGTCTTCTCAATTATCGAAGACAGCGGCTACCTGCCACGGCTTTCCATGCTTATCGACAGGGTATTTAAAGCCATCGGCCTCAGTGGAAGGGCGGTGATACCCATGGTGCTGGGACTGGGGTGTGACACGATGGCCACCATCGTGACCCGGACGCAGGAGACACGGCGGGAAAGGGTTATCACCACGCTGCTTCTCGCCCTGGCTATTCCCTGCTCCGCGCAGCTTGGCGTTATCTTCGCCATTCTTTCCGGCAACTGGCGGGCGCTTATCGTCTGGGTAGCGGTAATAGCGGGCGTACTGCTGCTCGTCGGTTACATGGCGTCCCGCATACTGCCCGGGAAAAAGGCTACCTTTTACATGGAGATACCCCCTCTCCGCCTGCCCAGGATTTCCAATGTCCTGATAAAAACGGTCACCCGCCTGCAATGGTATCTCACCGAGGTGATTCCCTTCTTTGTTATCGCCAGCGCCATCCTGTGGCTGGGTGACCTGACTGGAGTTTTCCGCTGGATTATCGCTGTTTTAGAGCCGCTGGTCAGGCTCATCGGGCTGCCTCCCGAGGCTGCTCAGGTATTCCTTTACGGCTTTTTCCGGCGGGACTTCGGGGCCGCCGGTCTCTATGACCTGCACCGCGCCGGGGTAATCGCCGGAATTCCGCTGGTCGTCGCCGCGGTGACGCTCACCCTGTTCATCCCCTGCATCGCCCAGTTTATGGTGATGCTGAAGGAGCGGGGCGTAAAGACGGCGCTGGCAATCGCGTTATTTATCTTCCCCTTCGCTTTTATCGTGGGCTATTTCCTGAACCTGTTACTTACCACGCTGGGAGTGACCCTATGAAATGCCCGCTCTGCGGCCTGGAATTTCAGCGGGAGGAAGGCGCCAGGGCCTGCGGCGGCTGTCCCCTTTCCCGTGGCTGCAAGATGATACGCTGCCCCAACTGCGGCTATGAAATCGTCCCCGAGTCCGGCCTGGTAAAACTGTTTAAATCTTGGAGAAATCGTCATGGAACTGGAAGAGAAGGCTGAAGAACTGCTGGAAACCGTATGGGTAAGGACCCGGGAACAGAGCAGGGATATCTCTCCCGACGAAATAGACCCGGGATCTAAAGAAACCCTGGAACAACTGGTAAGCGATGGTTTCCTGAGCGTCAGTGACGCAAAAGTAAGGCTGACCGCCGCGGGCGAACCCCTGGCGCGCAACGTAATCCGGCGTCACCGCCTCGCGGAACGCCTGCTGGCCGACGTACTCAATGCCAGCGATTCCATCATGCATGAGAAAGCCTGCAAGTTTGAGCATGTCCTGGACCACGGCCTGGACAGCAGCATCTGCGCGCTGCTGGGACACCCGAAGATATGTCCACATGGAAAACCCATCCCGCCGGGGCGCTGCTGCCGCCAGCAAAAGGCGCCGGTGGAAAACCTGATATCACCCCTCTCAAGGCTCAGCCGGGGGCAAAAGGGCAGGGTGGCCTATGTCCATGCCCCGCAGGTGGAACAGCTGCAAAAGCTGATGGCCATGGGCATACTCCCCGGAGCTTCCGTTGAGCTATTGCAGAGTTTTCCTTCCTACGTTTTCCAGGTAGGGCAGACCCAGTTCGCGGTGGATAATGAGATAGCGGATGCGATATATGTCCGTCTCCTCCATGATGAAGAGACTGCGGACTCGGGCGAAAGCGCGCCGCGCGGGAGGGGCCGGAGAAGGCGGTTCGGTCTCTGGTAACCGGATTCAGCTCTTTACAGGTCCTCCGCCAAGAGCCTTGATTATCATATCGTTGAACGCGGGAAGGTCTGCCGGTTTCCGGGAGGTGATGATATTGCCGTCACGAACTACCTCTTCGTCCACCCAGTTTGCCCCGGCGTTCTTCAGGTCCACGGCCACGGAAGGCCACGAGGTCATCCGGCGTCCCCGGACGATGTCCGCCGAAATAAGCAACTGCGGCCCGTGGCAGACGGCCGCGATTATCTTTCCCGCTTTATGGGCTTTTTTCACCAGGTCTATCATGGGCTGGTGCAGCCGCATCTTGTCCGGTGCGTAGCCGCCGGGAACAATTACCGCATCGAAATCTTCCGCCGTTACCTTTTCGGCAATGGTATCAACGCTTACCTCAGCCTTGCCCTTTTTCCCGTGATAGCGCTGCTTCGAGCCGCTTCCAACGATGGTCACCATGGCGCCGGCGTCCTCCATCGCCTTCAAGGGCTCCATAAGCTCGGAGTCCTCAAAGTCTTCCTCGGCAAGAATGGCTATCCTTTTTCCCTCGAGCATCTGTCGTCTTAATCAGTATTTTCCGTGCTTAACGGCTACTCTTTTAAGCGCGGACCCCGTACCATTCTGCACCGGCAGCAGGTGCATTCCTTCGGTCACCGGTTCGATAACGGCGAACGTACGCATGATAACCTCGGCCAGCTCGGACTTGTTCGCGGCTTCACAGACTACGACAACATCAGGCGGGCCTTCCAGCATATCAGCCTGGGATACCCCCTCCTTCCCCCTAAGGAAGCGGATGACATCTTCGGACTTGCCATCCTTGATATCGAGCAGTAAATACGCTTTCGGACTCAACGACTGTTTTCTTCCCTCAGGTTCCAGTCCCCTACGATAATAATATCGGATGTCCGGCGGCAAAACCTGATAAACCGGTTTCCGGAGAGACCCTGCTGGTATGTCTTATGGCGGTGTGGGCGGGCACGGATACTCCCTTGCTGATTACGGTAACCCTGGAATCTTCTATCGACGGGCTCACGCCGAAGCCCACGTAGCAATATTCTCCCACACGCACGTCTTCATCAAGGACGCAGCGGTCAATCACGCTGTGTTTGCCGATTAAGGTATTTCCCATCACGACCGAGTTCTTCACCACGGCCCCTTCCTCGACCCATACCCGCGGTGATAAGACGGAGTTTTCCACGTGCCCGTTAATGACGCACCCCGGGCTTACCAGACTGTCTCTGATAGAGCCATGCTTGCCCGTGCATAGCGGCCTGGCGCCCGCCTCCGGCGTCAAAACCGGAGTGGAGCTGTTCAGACTGAAAAGCGGCTGCCTCCCGAGGAGGTCCATATTCGCATCATAGTAAGCATCTATCGTCCCGATGTCCTGCCAGTACCCGTCAAACCGGTAGGAGAACACCCTATCCCGCGCCACCATCCGGGGAAGAATGGAAAAACCGAAGTCGTGCAGTGACCATGGGTCATCGGCATCCTCTATCAACCGCTCGGTGAGCGCCTTCTGATTAAATACATAGATGCCCATTGAGGCCAGATTACTCTGAGGAGTAGAGGACTTTTCCATGAACTCCGTAATTCTGCCGTCCACATCAACGCTAACCGTCCCGAAGCGGTGCGCCTGTTCCATGGGCACAGTGGTCACCCCCACGGTAACGTCAGCGCCTCTCTCCCGGTGAAGAGCGATAATCTTGCGATAGTCAAATTTATAAACATGGTCCCCGGCGAGGACGAGCACGGCATCAGCCCGGCGCTTGTTGAAATAGCCGAGGTTCTGGTAAATGGCGTCGGCGGTGCCGCGGTAAGAGCCGTTCCTGGGTTCCAGAATATGCATGTTCCTCAGTTCCGCGTTTACGGGACGCCACTGCTGGATATATCCCGCCATGCTGTTGCGCTGATAATCGGTAAGAATAGCGAGGTCACTGATGTCTGAATAAACGCAGTTGCTCAGGCTGAAATCGATCACCCGGAACCTGCCCGCGAAAGGCAAGGCAGGTTTTGGTCTGTTATGGCAGAGGACATCCATCCGCTTGCCCCGGCCCCCCGCAAGAATCGCTGCTACGGTGTTAATCACTTCGATAGTCTCCTTTCGATTTTGGTCGGTGTTTGCCGTGGATTGGTTGGGGACCCTGGTTTACGCTAGGAACCCTTTACGGGTTGTTCCAACGTTTCGATAGCGCGAAGCGTTAACTCCATAATTCGTATTGCGTCTTTTTTTCTCCGTTTCAGGATGGCAGACGCTGGTGCGTCCCATAACCAGGCCGGCCTGAGGACTTCCTCGGGTAAAGACGGTACATTCTTATGTAAAATATAAGCGCTCTCCATGTTCACCTCCCCTATATGCACAGTCCTACCGCGCGCGGAAAAGCCGGCAGGGCCGGGAAGAACCGCAATCATGATAGACCTGATTTCCTTTCTGGTAATACTTATGGACGCGTCCCAGGCGTCCCCCGTCCACCGAGACCGTCTGCAGAGATTTACAGCCCGGGCAGAAAGCAACGGCTTCTCCTGACCAACCGCGGAAGGCCTGCTGCTGGACATTCGTAGTACTTTCTTCCCTGATAGCCGTTAGTACCATGGTAACTCCCTGCAGTATGTGCTCACTCCAGCATTGTAACCGGGAAATAGTGGAATAGTTATAACATAAGGGGTGGAAAAAATTACAAAAATATTACATTTCCGGAAGTGATAAAAAAAACAATTCGAAAGCGTGCTTCAGGCAAATGCTGGTGGGAAGAGCCTGGACATTGACAGCCGCCGCTCAGGGACTTATGATAGCCAGTGGGTCCGCAGAAACAGCCCGATATCAGCCTTCAGAATAATAGCGTGTTAAACGAACTCATCACCAATACGGTAATCATCATCCCTGCCTGTTCCTGGGCGGCGGCACAGCTTTTAAAAGTATTGGTGGTGCTGGTGCAAAAAAAACAGCTTGACCTCCGTTACCTGGTTATCAGCGGAGGCATGCCAAGCGCCCATTCCGCCTTTGTCAGCGCGCTGGCCGCGACGGTGGCTTTCATCGAAGGGATGGGCTCGGTTTCCTTCGGCATCTCGGTGGTCCTGGCGATTATCGTGATGTATGACGCCGCGGGCGTCCGGCAATCGGTCGGAAAGCAGTCGGTGGTGCTGAACAGGATTATCCGTGAGTTAAGACTGCGGCGCCCGATGATTGAACTGGAACGCGATTTAAGGGAATTTATCGGGCATACTTCTTTCCAGGTAATCGTGGGGGGAGTGCTGGGCATAGCAATAGCGTGGTTATGGTCCGCCCTTTCCGCCTCATGAAGGCATGAATTTCAGAGCAAACCCGTTCATGCAATAGCGCTTGCCGGTCGGCGGCGGTCCGTCATCGAAAACGTGCCCCATGTGCGAGCCGCACCGCGCACAGAGCACCTCCGTCCGTACCATGCCCGCGCTGTAGTCCGGCTGTTCCCTGATATTCAGCGGTGATACGGGCTCATAGAAACTCGGCCAGCCGGTGCCGGACTCGAACTTGGCAGCGGCCCGGAAAAGGTCAGTGCCGCATCGTACGCACTGGAAGAGACCGGGCCCGTGAACTTCCCTGAAAGCGCAGGAACCCGGTGCCTCCGTTCCTTTACGGGTCGTGATTTCATACTGTTCCCTCGTCAGCAGCTTCTTCCATTCCGCATCAGGCTTCTCGATCCTTTCCACGCTCAATACGGTGTCCCGCCCGGCGTCATAAATCCGTATCGTCTTTGGACCGGTCTCAGTATCCTGCTTTCTCATTTGTCACCCCGCGAACAGTTATTCCGCATAAAAGCTGCCCTCAGCACCATATTGTACCTGTTTGGATGTCTTAATATCATTAAATCAGTCAGAGAAAATATTACGATTTTATGACATTTTGGGATAGAAGGGCCTAGTCTCTTTTCGGCTCCCTGCCAAGGATGATGAACGCCAGGGTAAAGACCAGCGCGACGGCCGCAACGAGCCTCCATCCCAGGACGTACGAACCCTGTAAATCCACCAGGAAACCGAAGAGCGGCGGCAGCGTAATCATGCAGATACGGTTAGCCAGGCTCGTCATGCCTATCGTAGTGCCGATTTGTTCGCGGTTTGCCAGCTCCCCGATAAGGGTGGTGGATACCCCGTGAAAGGATAATGAGGAAATTCCGAGAATACCCGCGATTAAGAAGATGGAGGATGACGGCAATACGGAATTAACCAGACTGGTAGCAAACATGGCGATAGCCGTGGTGAACCCCGTGATAATCAGGACTATCTTCCTCCGCCCGTGGAAGAGAAAATCGCTCGCCCCTCCCCACAGTACCCGGGCGAGGCTGCTCGAAATCTGGGCAACCGCGAGTACGCCTCCCGCCTTTATCGGGGAAAACTGCAGTTCCTCGATCAGGAACAGCATGAAATAGCTCAACAGAATATACTGAAAACCTACGAATACGGACATCCAGGTCATGGAGATAAACCTGCCGCGGTCCCGCAAGATGGCCAGCATGGTGGAATAGTTGAACTTCGGCGTAATCATCTTTTTTTCGCGCGGAGCGTCGCGGTACAGCAAAAGGAAGGCGACCGCGATAACGAATATCAGCAGGCCCATAGTAGCCGCCGCCGTGCGCCATCCTGAGGCTACGGCGAGCGCTGGCAGGATGGCGGCGGTAACCACCCCCGCTATCGCGAAGCCGCTCTGCTTAAAGCTCATCGCCAGGCCGCGGACCCGGCCGGGCACCCAGTCCATGACGGCGCGGGTAGTTGCCGGATAAGAAGGAGAACTCGCGATGCCGATGAGCGCCACCAGTATCAGAAAAGCGTACCAGAAGTGTATGAGGGGAAAGAGGACGGTGAGTATCGCCAGCGCGCTTAATGATACCATCAGTACCCGCTTTACGCCGAAGCGGTCCGTCATCCAGCCGGCCAGCATTATTGCCAGGATACCGCCGAAGGTATAAGTCGACGTGATGAGCCCTACCTGCGTGCGCGAAAGCTCAAATTCAGCCTGGATGAAGGGATAAAGAACCGGGATACCCTGGGCCGCCAGGGCTTCCGCCATCTGCGCTATCAGAACAAGGGGCAGAACAATCCACAGAACATTGGCTTTGGCGGTCCCTCTGCCGGTTTTAAAAATAAAGAAATTAAACATATGGTTGATATGGTTCTATAAATCCGGAAGCTCCGTTTTCCCGGCCCATTTCGGCGGGCTTCCTCACATCCCGGCAAACCCCCGGTCCTTTTCCCCGCTCTCAATTATATCACTGCGCGCCGTGATGGCGATGGTTACCGTTCCTGTTTATGTCAGTTCCGCGGTATCCCTGTACCGGGGGGCTTCAGCCACCCAACCGGTCCTCTCGCTCAGGACCCGGGCAAAGCTGATGGCCGCGTTTTCCTCCCCGTGGGTAACGAAGACGCGGCGCGGCGGGACCCGGATATCGGCCAGCCAGGCCAGCAACCCGTCACAATCAGCATGCGATGAAAACCCTTCGATTTTTTCAATTTTTGCTTTCACCGGAAATGTCTGGCCGAAAAGCCGGATTTCCCCGGCCCCGTCAAGCAGAATTCTTCCGGGAGTGCCGATAGCCTGGTAGCCGATAAACAGAATTGTGCTCTCCGGCCTGGTAATGTTATTAGCGATGTGGTGCTTAATGCGACCTCCGGTTACCATCCCGCTGCCGGCAATGATGATGCTGCTCTTCGTTTCAGAAGCGATGGTTTTGGACTCCTCCGTGGTCTGCACCATCCTGAGGTTGTCAAAGACGAAACAGGAATCGCCCTGGCGCAGGCGCTGCATCATCTCTTTATCGAAAAGTTCGGCATGATGCTTAAATACCTCGGTGATTTTAATGGCCATGGGGCTGTCCAGGAATACCGTCAGCGACGGAATCTCTTTGCGCAAAAAAAGCTCGTTGAGGTGATAAAGCAGTTCCTGGCTCCGTTCCAGGGCAAAGCTGGGAATGATGATATTGCCCCCGGCGCTCACCGTCCTGTTGATACAGTCGCGCAACTGTTTTTGAATATCGATGTTCTTGTGCTCTTCATGGGTACGGTCGCCGTAAGTCGATTCGATAACCACGTACTCCGCCTCATTAAAAATAGTAGGGTCATTGATTATCGGGCGGTCCGGCTCGCCGACATCTCCGGAAAAGATAATGCGGCGGTTCTTCCCTTCTCTTTTGATGTTTATGCTCAGGGTCGCCGCGCCGAGCACGTGGCCCGCCTCGTAATAGCAGCCTTCGAGCTCGCTGTTAATCTTTACACAGTCGAAATATTCTACCGCCTGGAAATGCGGCGCGACCGCTTCAGCATCTTTTATGGTATAAAGGGGCTCCTCCGGAAAAGGGCCGCGGCGTCCTTCTTTCCGGTGGCGCTCCGCTTTAAAAACAGCATCTTCTTCCTGCAGGTGCGCGGCATCAAGGAGGATAATCCGGGCAATCTCGGCCGTCGCCTGAGTGCAGTAAATCTTACCCGCAAACCCTTCCCGCACCAGCTTGGGCAGCAGTCCGCAGTGGTCCAGATGGGCATGGGTTAAGAATACGGCATTAATGTCCTGCGGGTTGAATAGAAACGGCTGCCAGTTTCTCTCCTGAAATTTCCGTTCCTGGTACATCCCGCAATCTATAAGCACGCGCATATCCCGGCTCTCCAGCATATAGCAGGAACCCGTGACATTCCGCGCTGCGCCGAGGAATGTTAAAGTGGCCAGCATTACTATTATCACTCCTTGAAAGTATTTTGCGCTCTGTGGTCATTATCTCTGAACTGCTCATGTGATTGCAAGAGTAGACCTGCGGCCATGGCGGGTCAGGGTGGGAAGAAACTCAACGGGAGGTGAGGAGGTATTACCTGGAGCCAACCAAAACCGAATAAAACCTGAGGCTTAGCCCCTTGACAGAAGAACATTTGTTCTAATATAATAGTTAATTGCCATGAAGATACTTTGCTTGCTGCTGCCCCATTTTCCGCTCAGATGCGAAGCGCTGCGAAGACCGGCCGTTAAGGACCTGCCGGCAATAGTCACGCATGCACCCGTCTCGCAAAAGCTGGTGCTGGACTACTCCCCGGAACTGGACGGTTTGCAGCGCGATATGCCCCTCCAGCAGGCTTTATCCCGTCACGGACAGGCGGTACTGGTCTCCGCGGATATGCCCTACTACCGGACTGTATTTAACGGGCTGCTTGATGACATGGAAACCATCAGTCCGCTGGTGGAAGGCGCCGAATTAGGCTGTATCTATCTCAATGTGTACGGTCTTCAGCTTATCTACCCGGATGATAATGCTGTTATGGCCGCGGTACGGGGAGTCATCCCGCAGGCTTTCGACCCCCTTATGGGGATTGCCGGAAATAAATTCCTGGCGTACCTTGCCGCCCGCCGCTGCCCTCCTGGCGGGCGGCAGGTGCTCGCCGGTGACGTGGGACCGTTCCTGAAGGACCTTCCCTGCGGCGAACTCCCCGTCTCAATGAAGAGCCGGGAAAAGCTGCGGCGCTTCGGCCTGCATACCCTGGGACAGGTGGCGGCTTTGCCTCCCGGCCCCATGCTTTCCCAGTTCGGCCCGGAAGGAAAAAAGATATACGAGCTTGCCAGAGGGCATGATGATACCCCCCTCTACCCCCGGATGATGGAGAAAGCCATCGAGGAGAGCGTCACGCTGTCTTCCGTCACGGTCTCCCTGGATGCCATCCTGGTAATGCTGGAGAGGCTCCTGGGCAGGGTCTTCGGCAGGATAAGCCGGGCGGGCCTGGGCATCCAGAACCTGGCCGTCTGGACGCGCACCTGGAACGCGGAGCAGTGGGAGCGTACTATCAGGTTTAAGGAACCGGCGATGGATGCCCGGACGGTACTGAGACGCGCCAGGCGAGTCATGGAGGAATATCCCCAGCCCGGCCCGGTGGAGCAGGCGGGACTGCTAGTCAGCCGCCTGGGGTTCCCCGGCGGGCGGCAGAACAGCCTCTTCCGGGAGGTACGCAGCCGGGACCACCTCCTGGAGGATATCCGGCAGCTTGAGTTGAGGCTGGGCAACCCGCAGGTATACCGGGTGAAGGAGGTGGAGCCATGGTCGCGCATCCCGGAGAGACGCTACGTGCTGGCGCCGACAAGCCGCTAAATACGCCGGAGACAATAAAGGTGGAGGAAGACGCCGCCGGCCAGCCGCGGACGGTCAGGGGAAAACGGGGGCAGCGCATCGAAACGATTGATGATTACTGGCGCCTCGATGACGAATGGTGGAGGGTTGAGCCCGTATCCCGACTTTACTACGCCGTACGGCTGGTTTCCGGGCAGAAGCTGGAAATATACAAGGACCTGGTCACCGGCACCTGGTACCGCCAGTCATACTAGAGGTTATCATGCCTTACGCCGAGCTTCACTGCCACAGCTATTACTCCTTCCATGACGGCGCCTCCTCGCTGGAGGAGCTAATGGTGCGGGCGAAAGCGTTGGGCTGCCGCGTCCTGGCGGTTACCGACCATGATAACCTCTGCGGGGCGATGCGCTTCGCCCACCTGGCGAAATCGCTTGAGATGAAGGGCATCATCGGCGCGGAGGTAACGCTGCAAGGCGGTTATCACCTCACCATGCTGGCGAAAGACCGGCAGGGCTACGGCAACCTCTGCCGCCTTATCACCGCTGCCCACAACGCCGGGGAGCGCAATGAGCCCGAATTGCCGCCGGAGCTCCTGCCGGAACATGCCGCAGGCCTTGTCGTGCTTTCCGGCTGTGCGCGGGGGGAATTATCACAACTAATCGCTCAGGAGCGTTTTGATGAAGCAAAAGACCTGGTCCGTCAGTACCGGGAGTGGTTCGGGGACGGCTATTTCATTGAATTACAGCACAACCTGGTCTACGGCGACACCGGGCGCAACCGGAGCCTGGCAACCCTGGCAAGAGAAATGGGTGTCCCCGCCGTGGCGACGGGCAACATCCACTACCACGTCCGGGAAAGACACCGACTCCAGGACTGCCTGACCGCCATCCGCCATAACAAAAGCCTGGAGGAGACCCACCGGGAAAGGAGACCGAATTCCGAGTTTTACCTGCGTTCCGTTGCGGAGATGGAAATCCTCTTCCGGGAGTGTCCCGAAGCGCTCGCCAACACCGTGAATATCGCCGAAAGATGCGATTTCGACCTCACCACCGGGCTGGGCTACGCCTTTCCGGACTACCCCGCCCCGGAGGGACACACCCCGGAGAGCTACCTGGAGAACCTCTGCCATGAAGCGGCGGTGCGCCGCTACGGCTCCATTACGCCTGAAGTACAGGCGCGGCTGGACGAGGAGTTCCGCCTGATTCACAAGTACCACCTGGCGGGCTTCCTGCTCCTCTACCACGAGGTCATCCTGCTGGGACGTGAGGTGATGATTGCGCAGGGACTGTCCGACCCCTCTCTCGCCGTGGAAGAGAATCCGCCGGGAAGGGGGCGGGGCTCCTCGGTGGCGCTGCTGGTGGGCTACCTCATCGGGCTTTCGCACATCGACCCGCTGAAATACAACCTCTCGCTGGAGCGCTTTCTCCCCGATGACGTTATGACCAATGTCCCGGACATTGATTTAGATTTTCCTCGCAGCATCCGGGAAGACCTTATCCTGCGCACTCATGAAAAATGGGGCTGGCAGCATGCCGCCCTCGCCGGTACCATCGCCACCTACCAGATTAAGGGCGCCGTGCGAGACCTGGGCAAGGCGCTGGGACTGCCGGAGACGGAGATAGACCAGCTTTCCAGGCAGGCGGACTGGGGCAGCGCCCGCAAGCTCCGGACGAAGATGGAGCGCATGCCCAATTTCAAGGACAAGGTAGATGCCCCCGTTTGGCGCGACTTAATCGATTTAGCCACGGAGCTGGACGGCTTCCCCAAGTACATGGGGCAGCACCCCGGCGGCATGATTATCTCCTCCGCCCCCCTGACGGAAATAGTGCCGGTGCAGAGGGGCGCCATCGAAGGACGCTACGTCTGCCAGTGGGACAAGGACAGCATCGATGACGCCGGTTTCGTCAAGATAGACTTCCTGGCGCTGGGCGCCCTATCCCAGATGCAGGAAGCCGCGGAGTTGATTAAAGAAAGGACCGGCAAACGCATCGATTTATCCCGCATCGACTTCGAGGACGCAAAAGTGTATGACATGCTCTGCAAGGGAGACACCATCGGCATCTTCCAGGTGGAATCGGCCGCCCAGATGCAGACCATCACCCGCCTCCGTCCCCGCAACCTGCTGGACATGGCGCACGAGGTGGGCGCGGTGCGGCCGGGGGTGGGCGTCAACCACGGCGTGCAGGAGTACCTGGCCCGGCGCAGCAGGAGAAAGCCGGTGACCTACGACCACCTGCTGGAGCAGAGAGCACTGGAAAGGACCCTCGGGGTGGTGCTCTTCCAGGACCAGGTCAACCAGCTGGCCATTGACGTGGCCGGCTTCGCCCCCAGCGAGGCGGACAGGATGCGCCGCGCCTTCGGACGGAAGCATAATACGGAGCTTATCGAGCAGTACCGCCGGAAATTCCTTGAAGGTGCGGCTAAGAAAGGCGTAGACGGGGAGTCCGCGGAAAAGGTCTTCCGCAAGTTCAACGGCCTCTACATGTTCCCGGAGTCGCATGCCTTCGCTTTCGGGGTGACCGCCTACCAGGCCTCCTGGCTGAAATACTACTATCCACTGGAGTTTTTCACGGCCATCTTCAACCAGCAGCCTATGGGCTTTTACAACCTGGAGACCCTGAAAGAGGACGCCAAACGGCACGGGATATGTATCCTGAACCCGGACATCAATCGGAGCCGGGCTAAGTGTATCATCGAAACAGGCGAGACTAAATCCCCCTTTATCCCCCTTTACGAAAGGGAGAAAGACCCATTTGCAGCAAAGATGACAGAGTTTTGCCCGTCATCCTCTCCCCTTCCGAAGGGGATAGTTAGAGAGGGATTTCACGGGTACCTCCGCCTCGGTTTTTTCAACGTTATGGGGCTGGGAAAAGCCTCCGCGGAGTCCATAGAAAAGGCCCGCAGCAAACGTCCGTTCGGAAGCATTGGCGACTTCCTGGAACGGACGGGTGTGCTGGAAGAGGTGGCCCTCAACCTGGCCGGCGCCGGAGCCTTCGACAGCCTGGAGCCGAACCGGCGGAAGGTCAAGTGGGAGATCGGGCTCCGCTACCGGCCGGTAAACACGCAGCTTCCTCTCCCTTTGCCCGTGGCCCAGGACATGGTGGCTCTTTCCGCCCCCGGCGACTGGGAGCGCATGCAGGAAGAATATAATATCCTCAGCCTCTTCCCCGCGGGTCACATCATGGCCCGCCTGCGCCTTCGTTTCAACGGCGGTTTCCGCACCAGCAGAGACATCGAAAAGCTGGATGATGGGGCACCGGTGACGGCCGCGGGACTGGTCATCCGCCGGCAGAGACCGCACGGCAAGGTGGTCTATATTACCCTGGAAGACGAATACGGCCACATCCCCTGCATGGTCTCCGGCAAGGTCTACGAGCGCTATGAGCACCAGTTCCGGTCTTCTTTCCTGGTGGTGAAAGGCAGGCTCTCCCGGCGCGAGGGGACGCACAACGTCGTCATCAACCTTGTAAAGCCTTTCCGCGCCCTGGAAAAGGTCCCGCAATCAAAGGACTGGCATTAGCCTCCAGTCCCGGGAGAATTGATTACGGCATGATATTTCGTTGACACCTGCATCAGAATGGAATAGAGTTGAAATACGCAGGACGGAAGACAAAAAGCCAGGGAGGAGAGAACCATGCTTGATGCGGCCGGCAGTGTGCTCATCGTTATCGATGTACAGGAAAAGTTGTCCCGTGTCATTTACCAGAGAGAATACCTGGTCTCCAACCTGCAAAAACTGATAAAAGGGATAATGGTCCTTGGCGTCCCCATCATTGTCACCGAACAGTATCCCCGGGGCCTGGGAGCGACCATCCCGGAAATAGAACCGCTGCTGGCCGGGATTCCGCACCTGCCCAAGACCTGCTTCAGCTGCTGCGGAGATGAAACATTTCTCTCTAACCTGGAATCGCTGGGCCGGAAACAGGTACTGGTATGCGGTATCGAAAGCCATGTCTGCGTCTACCAGACGGTTTCCGACCTGCTCGCGGCCGATTACGAAACTCATGTAATCACCGACGCCGTCTCGTCCCGCACTCCCGAAAACAGGCAGCTAGGCTTTGAGATGATGAAGCAGATTGGGGCCAGGGTAACCGGTACGGAAGCTGCTTTATTCGAACTGCTCAGAGCGGCGGAAGGCGACAAATTTAGAGAAATCAGCCGGATTGTAAAGTAGGCCGCAATCCTGATAGGAGAGTTATTTATGCCGACCTGTGGAGAATGCAGTCTGCTGGTGAAAAACAGCGCCGGAGTATACGTTTGCGGGGGTAAGCAGAACCTGTGTTTCGGTGAGGAAATGTCGCCCCGGAAAGACGCCAGACTATGCATCAGGTTCTCACGGAAATCAACCCTTCCCGAAACGAAACATTAATTCCCCCCCCCGCAGGCAGGCTCTGCCAGGAAGCCCCGCACGGATGTCTATGCCGCGGACAATGGGCTTCCATGCGCCGACCGCTGGCATCCGCGTTTTCCGGCGAATGCCGGTTCAGCACCGCTTCGGGAATCGCAACTGCCCCTTCCCCGGCGAAGCAGAGGTACGAGGCAGCCGTCAACCAGTATTCTGATAACAGGAGCATCAAAAAATCATAAAACCGGCCTGGAAGCTGCAAAACCATGACATCTAGTACTTTGTTGCATAATTAGCTATCCATATTTCCTGGCCCACCCTCATCCCAACCTTCTCCCTCGATGGGAGAAGGGACCGGGACTGTATACTTATTTCCACAACGAGGCACTAGCATATTACATGACAAAGATTACACCAGGCTTGATAAGGTCGTGCTTGAGAGAATATAATCAGATGGGCTTGAGAAGATGACTGGAACAGTATACTTCAGGTAACGGGCGTTGGAAATCAAAAAAACAATTTGCCAGATGGGGAACCACGCATACTGCGCTTGCGGGCTGGATGTCTATGTCAGGGATGGGAAGATAATCAGAGTCAAAGGCACCAAAGACAACCCTACTAACCGGGGCACCCTGTGTCCCAAGGCGCTGGCAATACCGCAGCTGGAATATAACCCGGCACGGCTAAAGTATCCCCTGAAAAGGACCGGGGAAAGGGGAGAAGGAAAATGGCAACGCGTCTCCTGGGACGAAGCTTTTGACATCCTGGTCAGCACGCTGGGAAAGCTCAAGGAAAGGCACGGGCCCGAGTCGCTTTATTTCCACCAAGGCGGCGGCGCCGGATGGGAGACCATCAAGGATTTCATCGAAAGATTTTTAAGTGCTTACGGCAGTCCCAACTACGGCAATCATTCCCACCTTTGCGGGGCACCGAAATCCATCGCCACTAATTCCACCTATGGCGGCGGCAAGCCGGGTCCCGATTGGGAACACACCAGTTGCATGCTGATTTGGGGCTATAATCCGTTTTGGACATCACTGTGTAACCACGGCAGGCGCATCATGGAAGCGAAGCAAAGGGGCGCGTCCCTTATCGTCATTGACCCCAGGTTCACGCCAACGGCGTCCAAAGCGGATATCTGGGTACAGCAGCGGCCGGGTACTGACGGCGCCCTGGCTTTAGGTATCGCTAATGTCATCATCAGCGAGGGTCTCCATGATGCCGAGTTCATTCGGAAATGGACAGAAGGCTTTGAAGAGTTCGCAGAACTGGCCCGCAAATACCCCCCGGAACGCGTCGCGGAAATCACCTGGGTGCCGGCGGAGATTATCCGGAAAGTAGCTGTTACCTATGCCAGCAGCAAACCGGCGATACTCTGGGATGTCAACGGTGTGGAACAACACACGAACGCCGTGCAAACCCTCCGCACTCTTGCCATCCTTTCGGTAATAACCGGCAATCTGGACGTGCCCGGCGGACTGATTCTGGACCCTGAAGGCTCCGAACGCAGGAAGACCCGCAACTTAAGTTTACGACCTGGTTCCTGGGGCGAGATTGAGCAGCTATTCTCCCGGTCCATCGCCAGGTACATCATGGAATACAAGATATTCGGATGCAGGACCAATGACGCGGTGTGTTCCCTGGAGACGGGAGAGCCGTATCGCATCAAGGCCATGCTCGTTGAAGCCGGTGACCCTTTACTAAGTCTGCCTAATTATCAGAGGACGAGGGACGCATTTCAAAAACTGGAATTCCTGGCCGTCCATGATGTTTTCATGACCCGGTCCGCCGAGATTGCTGACCTTGTTCTTCCGGCGGCGACGTTCCTGGAGCGGACCATGCTGGTGAAGCACATGTTTGAAGGAAGGCCAAGGGCTGATGCCGGATTCCTGGGACTCCAGGATAAAGTGGTGGAGCCACTTGCCGAATGCCGGTCAGACTTGAATTTTCTACTTGAGCTGGGAAAAAGAATGGGTTATCAAGAACTGTTCCCCTGGACAGGGGAGGAGGACATCGTCAACTGGGAATTGGAGCCATTAGGTCTTACCGCGGAAGACCTCAGGAAGAATGGCGTCATCGTTAGGGAATATGATCAACGCACTTTATATGGTAAATATCAGGACTTCAGTGCCGGGTTACCGTCTAAAAAGATTGAGATTTATTCCGGGATTTTTGAGCGTTACGGACATGACCCTTTACCCGAGTACCATGAGCCTGCGGAGAGCCCGCTGAGCCGTCCTGACCTTACAGACAGATACCCGCTGATATGCCAGGCCACAATCAAGCCGGGCCTTTTTACCCATGCGCAGCACCGCACCTTACCGTTTTTAAAAGAGATAATGCCGGAACCCTGGATTGAAATTAACACGGAAAAAGCTAACGAGCTCGGCATTAGCGACGGCGATATCGTGGAGGTCGAATCTCCCCGGGGAAGCCTGAAAATAAAAGCCAGACTCACCCGTGGGATAGACCCCCGGGTGGTGTCCATGACACACGGATGGGGGCAAGCCTATGCCCACGGGGTAATTACTAACCTGATAACACCGGACGAAGAAGAGTGTCCGGTATCCGGAGCGAACGGCAACAGGTCATTCCTGTGCCGGGTAAGCAAGGCTTAAGGAGGCAATCATGGTCCGGTCCCGAGGTCTTATCATGGACCTGGAGCTCTGCGTCGGGTGTTTCGCGTGCCAGCTAGCCTGCAAGCAACAAAACAAATTACCGGTGGGCATAAACTGGATAAATGTATCGTGCTTCGGGCCCAGTAATCTTGACGGCAGGATGTGCATGGACTTCTTCCTTGACGTATCGGATGAATGCAAGCTCTGCGGAGAATGCGCCGCAACCTGTCCGACGAAAGCTTTAAGGATATGCCGGGATGACGCTGAGATTTTGGAGCTCTTAAGGTCAAAAAGGCGTTACCAGATATGCCATATTGCCGGGAAATAAGCCCGCTTCCCCCACACCCGTCCTTATAGAACAGAGTCTGAAGCAGTACCTGCGATGACGGAACGTCTTTCCAGATTAACCGGGATATGGGGATGACCCCATCACCGGTTCAAACCTTTCCCTGGCCTTCCATCTCTTTCGCTGCCATATGATTAAGGTAGCTTCGAGTATGACCGCGGGAATAAAGAAAGCATACACCTTGGTGATGAAAAAGCCGGTAAAAAGGGATAACACGAGGATAAAAAGCACCCTCTCCCATAAATAAATCCTGACAAAGAAGTGATTATACATTACGATGCTCAAAGCCAGTAAAGCCATCGGCAGCGCGATAATCCCCGTCAATACCTGGCCCAGCGGTTGCGATTGAAGCGTGACACTCGGCCAGACGATGATGACCCAGGGTACCAGGAACCCGGAAATAGCCAGCTTAAAAGCTTCCACCCCCGTCTTCCAGAAATCTGCTTTGGCTATCGCTGCGCCGGCCATAGCCGCAAAAGCTACGGGGGGTGTCACCGCCGATACTATGGCAAACCAGAATACGAAAAGGTGTCCGCTCAGCGGGGAAACTCCCATTTTGACCATGACCGGCACGATGACGATAGCGACGATGGCATAAGCGGCGATGGTCGGCAAACCGCAACCCAGAATCAGCGCCAGCACCATTGAAAGCAGCAGCGCCACTACCAGATATCCCCCGGACATTGACTCCACGAGCTGCGCGATGGTCACACCGAGGCCGGTGGCATGGAAAGTCTGCACCACGATTCCAATAACCGCAAGGGAAATACCTATCTTGGAAGCTTCTACCGCTCCATCCCCAAATCCCCGCGCCAGTTTCATGAACGGCATACGGGTTTCCTTCCTGAACAGGGAAACACCGATTACCGTCATAATCGCCCAGAAGGCGGCATACATCGGTGTATACCTGAGCAATAATAAGGAGAAAATCACACCTAAAGGTATGAGAAACAAAGGACCCCAGCGAACCACCTCGCCCATGTCCAGGGACTCTTTGGGTGATTTAAGCCGGTTCTTATAAGCGATAATTTGTACGCTGAAAGCAATACTGAGAAAATATAGAAACGCCGGATAAAAAGAGGCCAGGGCTATCTCAATATAGTGAACCCCAAGCAAGCTGGCCATCAAAAAAACTGCGACCCCCATTACGGGGGGCATCACCTGTCCCCCGGTGGAAGCCGTGGCTTCAATGGCGCCGGCCTGTTCGGGCGTATAGCCGGCTTTTTTCATAAAGGGTATGGTAAATGAACCGGTGAGAACCACATTGCTTATTGACTGCCCGGTTACCATACCGACCAGAGCGCTGGACACCACCGCAGTCTGGGCAGCTCCTCCGGCGAGCAGTCTGGAAGGAAGCTTACTGATTTCGATAAAAAACCGTGGCGACCCTGCAATACCGAGCAGCGCCCCGAAGATAATAAACAGGAACATATAGTTCGCCGAGACTTCGAGGGTCGTCCCGAGGATGCCCTTAAAACCCATGCCCAGATTGGAAAGTATATAGTCATCAGGAAAATTTGTGGTGCGGAAAGGATAGGGCAGATAGTGACCAAAAGAAAAATAGAGAATCGCGATAATTGCCAGCGTGGGAAATATGATGCCCCAGGCCTCGCGGCAGGCTTCTATCACCAGGATAACGAGAAGGATACCGACAACCCAGTCAATAGGCTCGCGAATAAAACCGATTGACAACTCCAGATGAGGGTAGCGGATTAGCATGTAGGAGGTAACCGCGATACCGCCCACCATGAAGGTAAGCACAAGCGGTATCCAGTTCTTGTTCTGGATTTTACGCGCGGTGGACAGGAATATCAGAGTCAAAGCGAAGCCAAGATGGGCAATGATATGGTGATTGGTGCTCCATAATACGAACTGGGTCGAGACCAGATGGTACAGGACCATGGCACAGCCAACAAGAATGATGATGCCATTTAATAAATTGGTCACCTTCTAATACCTCTCTGGCCCCGTATATTTTCTGATTTAAGGGTCTTGAGGGGAGACCAAGAGGCGGAAGATGTGGTCTCCCCTCCGGTTACTTTAGTCAGGAATAGTGATACCGGCTTCTTCGAAAGCCCTCACTGCACCGGGATGTGTATCTTGTTTTGTCAGTCCGAAGGCAAAAAGTCCGGGAGAATAAATCTCTGCTGTCTTGGTATACTGGCCCATCTCCTGATAATGGTCAAGGTAGAGTTTGACTATTTCATAGGCGACATCCTCCGGGAATACGTCCTTTACCGCCAGCACACTGGGACTCGTAAGCACGTTGAGGTCCCTGTCCTGCCCTTCAAGCGTTCCTGCTGGCACCTTATAGGGAATGATGCGGAAGCCGGCATTCTTCGCGAGGGTATCCAGGACCTCGGGAGTGGCATAGTCAATGTAGTAAAGCTTCTTCCCTGTACCGATTAGCTGTATGTTCATGGGCTGATGGGCCCACTTCCCGGTATCGGGATTCATGTTAATATTTATCTGGATGGCATCCACCAGGCCGTCCTGCATTGACTGAGCCGCCTTGGTACTCCCTATCCACTCGACATCAAGCTGGTCAAGTAAGCCCCAGCCTTTTTCCATGAGAAGACGCGGAACTGCGTAGTAGTCAGACTGACTGGGGGTTCCCAGACCCAGCTTCTTGCCTACGGCGTCTTTTAAGGTTTCCATGCCAGGCTGGAAGCTGACAAGGAAGTGGCCGAACACCGTAGTCGTTAACAGTTTCCTCATACCGAGGACCTGCGTCGTGAAGGGCGGTGTCTTAGTCCGGGCCAGGCGAATTGCCCAGTCGCCATTTTGTATTACAGTATCGCCCCACATCGAGGGACTTGTTTCCAGGCGTTCCAGGTTATAGACATAGCCGAGGCTCTCCGCAGTCCTGATTCTAAGCCAGGGATGGTTGTTTTTGGCTACCGTAGCCGATGCCAGCGCCATGTTGTACGTGTCAAAACCAAACTGGCCGGCCAGGAACTCCACGGACACTTCCGGGTGCGGCGCCGCCGTCGGGGTGGGCGCAGGGGAGGGCGAAGGCGAGGGCGCCGGTGCCGGTGCCTGTGCACATGCGCCTGCCAACATGACCAGTACGAGGCTAATTGCAATCACCAGACTGATACGGGATAAAACTTTCATAATAATTCTCCTTCTGCTTTTATCTTAGAGGTTAACACTCTATATTCCCCGATAGTCATCCCTCCTTTCAAAATTTCTGAAATAGTTAACATCAACATCTAATATGCTAGATTATACTACATTCAACACTGTATTTGATTAAATCCTGCGCCCAATCTCAGCCCCTTCCTGTATCGCCTCCCGCGCATCCCGGGGGGAACTGGCATCACCGATAACACCAACCTCTTTAACCATCCCCCTGATTTCCTTTTCCAGCACATTTTCGGATTTAACTCCAGTAGCGAGGACTACCGTATCAGCTTCAAGGAATAAAGGCGCATCCTGGAAATTAATGTAAACGCCGTTATCGAGTACCCTTATCAGCGGCGAGAATCGGAAGAATTGCACCCCTTTTTCGGTAAGCTTGTCCCTCAGGTAAAGAAAGATTTCGCGTTGCACACCCCACCCCAGCTCCACCTGGTCAACGACGGATACAACTTTCCCTTTGTTTGCCAGGATATGCGCCACTTCCAGGCCGGTATGGCTCCCCCCCACTACCACCACAGATTTGCCTGCGCTGGATTTTCCTGATAACACATCGACTGCCGTGACTACATTTCTTCCTTTTATCCCCGGGACCCGTGGAATCCGGGGGACCGCTCCGGTGGCGATTATTACTGCATCAGGATTTGCCCCCCTGATTAAAGCGGCATCGGCCTCCTTATTCAGGTGAACGGCAACGCCTGCCTTTTTTAATCCCAGGACCATGCGCTCTGCCAGCTTGAAAAAGTTCCCGCTTTCGTCCCGCTCTCTGACTGAGGCTGCATTCCACTGTCCGCCGAGCTTGTCCTCTTTCTCGTAGAGGCTAACCTGATGACCTCGCTCCGCCATGACTCTAGCCGCCTCCATCCCCGCCAGACCACCCCCGATAACAACTACCTTCTTTTTCCTGGCTGCCTCTTTGTATCCCGATTCCCCTTCCCGGCACAGGTAAGGATTTACCGTGCAGCGGACATGCTTGACACTCGCCTGCGGGTCTTTGCGGATACAATTGTTACAGTAGATACAGTAATTAATATCCTCAATTCTGCCTTGTTTAACCTTAATTGGAAGCTCCGGGTCCGCAAAAAGGGCGCGTCCCAGAGCGATAAAGTCCGCTTTTCCCTCTCGAAGTGCCTTTTCAGCGATGACAGGATTGCCCAGTCTGCCGACAGCTATTACCGGCACATTGACGGCCTTACGGACAGCTTCCGCAAGCCCCAGCAGGACACCCTCCGGCTGAAGGTAGGAGGGGAATACCCACTGGGTAGACCCGATGGAACTGGCGGAAACATGCAATGCGTCAGCCCCCGCCTGCACAAACAAAGGTGCCTGTATCAGGGCATGTTCCAGAGTGCTGGAACCTTCAATAAAGTCGCTGCCGCTGAGCCTGAAAATAATGGGGAATTCTTTACCGACCTTCTCGCGCATAGCGGAGATAACTTCACAAGCGAACCTCGCTCTTTTCCGGGTACTGCCCCCGTACCCGTCCCGCCTCCGGTTCCACAAAGGCGACAGGAATTCTCCGATAAGTCTCCCGTGAGCCCCGTGGATTTCAACGGCGTCAAACCCGGCTTCCTTTATACGCGAGGCAGCTTCGGCAAAACCGGTGATGACCCTGTCAATGTCCTCTTGACTCATGCCCTCGCTTATCGGAACGAGGCCGGTTAAATTTACCGGTGAAGGTGAGAGCAGCTGGCCGCTCTCCAGACTTCCCTCGCTTAACATGCCGCGGTGCACTACCTGGAGCGCTATCCTGGCGCCATAAGCGTGGACGGCGTCACTTAGTTCTCTCAGCCCCGGAATGAACTTATCATCATAAACGGAAAGTCGCCCGGGGTCCCGCGCCTCTTCGAGGATATTAACCGACTGGCAACTGATAAACCCGACACCGCCCTTAGCCCGGGCCGCATAGAAGTCAATCATCTGCCGGGTAACGTACCCCGTTTCATCAGCGATACGGTTTACCATCGGTGACATGTAAATGCGGTTCCCGATTTCAAGAGCACCGATTTTACCCGGCTCAAACAGTCTGGGGAAATCCATACGTCTCCGTAAAAACGACTGAATATCCTGGAACCAACGCTGATGAGCTATACCGGCAGGCGGAGAAGTTTCCTGGCGTTATCAGCATATATCTTTTTCTTATCAGAATCCGTGAGATTCATTTCTTCAATCGCCTCAATCGTCTCGCGGGTCACCCTGTCTCCGAGTTGACCGTCAAACGGCATGTCAGTCCCGAAGAGCATATGGTCGGTCCCGAAGAATGATTGTGCGCACGTCAAGGCCGATGGGTTACCGACCAGCACCGTATCGCAATAAAACATTTTAAAGTAATCTATCGGTGCTCCGGTCAAGGCTTGTTTGGCTTTATCATGCTCCCGCATCTCGGCCTTATCATAGGAAGACATGATTTTCCCGGAAAGGAACGGGACCATTCCGCCGGCATGATGCGTTATGATTTTCAGATTGGGATATTGTTCCAGCACGCCGCTGAATACCAGCCGCGCCATGGCTGCCGTTGTCTCGTACACCCACCCGAAAATCCTGCTGATGCCATACCTGGACCTGTCTTCAGTACGATAGTCAGGATAGTCATCGGTCCTCATGGGATGTATCCAGATAGGCAGGTTATACCGAGACATCTTCTCATACAAAGGGAGAAATTCCGGTGCGTCCAGTGGTTTGTCATTTATCGGAGTGGCTATCTGAACACCTCTGAACCTGAGCTCATTTATGGCCCTGTCAGTTTCCTCTAAAGCGGCATCCATATTGTTCATCGGGAGGCAGGCCACTGCGGCCGCGAATCTCTCCGGATACCTGTAAACGATTTCCGCCATCTCATCATTGGCCAGCTTTGCCAGCTCTACCGCCTTTACGGGGTCGGCGATTGACTCCACGGGGGGTACGGCAATCGTCAGCACCTGCATCAGCCCTTCATATCTATCCATAATCCGGATTCTGCGTTCCATATCGGATGCAGTGGGCGTGGAGTCTACTATTTTCTGGTAGTAAAAACCGGACGGGGCTATCTTATGGACCGCCTCAATGTATTTCTTAGGCAAAACATGTGAAAATATGTCTATCTTCATTAATTCCCCCTGAAAAGCTATCCGTAAGACTAATTGCCAGCGAGTGTTCGTCGTACAAATATCTCACAATTAAGTATTTCCTGTCAACATGTGTTGAGCCTGAACCGGTGAATGCACGTTGGTTGACATGCCAAGATGCTGGCAGATAGAATATTATCAAGATACATCAGAGGATGGAGCCATTATGTTAGCCGGTAAAGTACTATCCCCCCAGGAACAGAGAATCGAGCAGGGGGACGAATATCTGCTGACTACCGAGGAAGCAAGGAAGAACAGGGCCAGGGTAAACAGACTTTTAAAAGGGTTTCGGGATGCGCCGCCCAGGGTAGCTGTCGACCGGGCGCGTTTGTTCACTGAGTCATTTCGAGATACGGAGAACTTGCCCCTGGCATTAAGGTGGGCGAAGGCTTTAGAAAACATATGCCAGAATATCCCTGTTTATATCGGACCGGATGAGTTAATTGTAGGCCGTTGCGGGCCGCCGGGCAGGTACGGCCTCCTCTATCCCGAGCTCCGCTGCGGCTGGCTTGAAACGGGGATGGAACGCCTGACGGAAAGAAAAGAGGGAAAATTCCGGTTTACCAGCGAAGATGTCAAGGTAATTACCGGAGAAATTCTCCCTTATTGGAGAGGCAAGACGCTTCATGAAGCATACGTAAGCCTCTTACCCGCAGACACGCGCCGCATTATTTTTGGTGATAATTTATACGGTTCGGCAGGAATAATCCAGGATAACTCTACGATTAACACCAGCCTTAACTGGGCGCTCGACTACGAAAAGGTACTGGCAAGAGGCTTCAGCGATATCCGCCGCGAAGCCGCTGAAATATTAGCGTCTCTGGACGTCTTCAACTCCGGGAATACTTACGACCGGGCGCCTTTCTTACAGGCTGTCATCACCGTATGTGACGCGATGGTAACCTTTGCCGGGAGATACGCCGCGCTTGCCCGCAGCATGGCAGATGAAGAAAAAAATGAAAGAAGAAAAAACGAACTCCTCAAGATAGCGGAAGTGTGTGACCGCGTGCCCGGCAGTCCCGCCGGTACTTTTCATGAAGCCGTCCAATCACAGTGGTTCAGCCAGGTCGGGTCCAGGTTCGAGCAACTCTGCGCCGGTCAGGTGGGAAACGGCAGGATTGACCAGTACCTCTATCCCTACTATAAGAAGGATATAGATGAGGGCCGTATCAGCAAGGATGAAGCCCTGGAACTCCTCGAGTGCCTCTGGTTGAACTCGGCACAATGTCTGACGCTTCCCCAGACAACCACAGCTTCCTACTGGCAGGGATATGCCCACTTCGAGCATACCACTATCGGCGGACAAACAAGAGACGGCAGGGACGCTACCAACGAGTTATCGTACCTCATTCTGCAGTCGAAAAAAGAATTCCCGTTAAACTATCCCGACCTGTCAGCCCGGATACACGCCGGGACTCCGGACGCGTTTCTGTGGAAAGTATGTGAACTAATCAAAGAGGGGACGGGTTTCCCCAAACTCCTCAATGACGAAGCCATCATCCCTCTGCTGCTGTCCAAGGGAGGGAGCCTGGAAGAGGCCAGGGATTATACCGGAGGGGGCTGCACGGAAGTCAGGATGCTGAACAGGGACACCTATATGCAGCAGGGCGCGAACCTGAGTTTGGGCGCAGCTCTGGCAATGGCGTTAAACGGAGGCAGGTTCACCATAAATGGTAAAACCGAGCGGGTTGGCGCAGACACGGGAAATCCGGGGGATTTCAAGAATTTCAGCGATGTGATGAATGCTTTCAACACCCAGACCAGGCACCTCATGACTCATCTCTTCGTCAAACAGACCATCCAGGACTCTATAAGGCCTCAAAAGCTGGCCGCCCCGCTCCTTTCCTGCCTGCATGACCTCTGCATGCAACAGAGCGCCGACATCCACCAGGGCCGCATTCAAGGTGCTTCCAAATCAGGGAACTGCTTCACCATCGGCTTCGGGACCGTTGTCGATTCCCTGGCCGCTATCAAGAAACTTGTTTTTGATGATAAGTCCGTCTCGCTTGATGACCTGTTGACGGCAGCGGAGAATAATTTTGAAGGGAAAGAGGCGCTGCGACAATCATGTCTTAACGCCCCGAAGTATGGCAACAATGACCCCTATGCCGATTCCATAGGCGCTCAGGTGGAGGAAACCACCGTTTCCATTGCTCATGATTACACTAATCTATACGGAGGCATCATTGAAATAGCTTATGTTCCGGTCACTTCTCACATCGCTCTCGGGGCGGTCCTGGGAGCAACGCCAAACGGTAGAAGGGCTGGAGATGCATTATCGGAAGGGGCTTCTCCTTCGCAGGGATGTGACACTCACGGACCGACGGCCACACTCCTCTCCGTTGCCCGGTCCAGGGATTTGCGGTACAATAACCGCGGCTCAACATTGCTGAACATGAAACTCAGTCCGCAGTCCGTAGCCGGAGATAACGGGACCAGGAATTTGATGGCACTTATCCGGTCATGGTGCGATTTGAAACTGTGGCATATCCAGTTCAACATCATCAACAGCGAAACGCTGAAAAAAGCCCGGCAAAACCCGGAAAAGTACCGCAACCTTCTGGTGAGAGTGGCCGGATACAGCGCCTACTTCGTTGATTTATCCAGCGAGCTTCAGAAGGAAATCATACACAGGATGGAGCACGACTTCGTTTGAGTTTAGTAAGAACGTCCGAAGAGAGAGAGACAGTTTAATGAAGAAGAATGGAACGGTAAAAAGCACATGCGGCATCTGCCAGTGCGGCTGCGGAATCCTGGTTCACCTGGAAGACGGCAACCCAGCGAAAATCACGGGGGACCCGGACAGCCCGGTAAGCTACGGCGCGCTGTGCGCTAAAGGCCTGGCATCTCTGGACTATCTTAACCATCCCGACCGTCTCAAGCATCCCCTGAAAAGGACCGGCCGCAGGGGAGAAGGAAAGTGGCAGGAAATACCGTGGGACCAGGCGCTGGATGAAGTAGCCAGCGGTCTGGTCCGGGTCCGTGATAAATACGGTCCTGAATCAGTCCTCTTCATGCGCGGAGGACTGCGTGGTCTTAACTCTGACTATCTCACCCGCTTTTGTAATGCCCTCGGGACACCGAATATCACTTCGATGGCCTCGGTATGTTTTATGCCGCATGTTTACGCCGCGAGGCTGACCTTCGGGTTCTTTCCCTTTCCCGATGATGCCCACTCTACAAAAAGCATCCTGATATGGGGTTCCAACCCCCGCGAAACGGCCATCAGCCGCTACCGCTACCTCCAGAAATCACTCGATGAGGGGGCCAGGCTGATAATCGTTGACCCTGCAAGGATAAACCTTGCGGACAGGGCTGACCTCTGGCTTAAAGTCAGGCCGGCATCAGACCTGGCTCTTGCCCTCGGTATGATAAATGTGATTGTGAATGAGGAACTGTATGACAAGGCATTTGTAAAAAACTGGACAACGGGTTTCGAAGAACTTACCGCCCACGTAAAAACTTATACTCCGGAACACGTTTCGGAAATAACATGGGTTAACGCGGACAGTATCAGGGACGCGGCCCGCATTTATGCCACGGAAAAGCCTGCGCTCATCCAGTGGGGAGACGGCATCGAGCATAATATCAACAGTTTCCAGATGGCCCGCGCTCTGGCGATTCTCAAGGCCATCACCGGTAACATAGGTGTCCCGGGCGGAGAAGTATCCTGTTCTCCGCTCCCGCTGGATAGCCGCACGGCCCGTGATTTCAGCCTCGTTGACAAAATCCCCCGTGAGCTCCGGGCGAAAAGAGTGAGCGCCGGGGACGGCCTCCTGCCGATAGTTTTTTACGCTCTCCCCCAGACAGCAATCAATGCCATACTTGAGGATAAGCCTTACCCTATCCGCGCCGTTTATGCGCTGGCGGGAAACAACCTGCTAACCTTCAGCAATACCGCGGAAAACCGGGAAGCTTTCCAGAAGCTGGACTTCATGGTGGTATCCGATATGTTCATGACTCCCACGGCCGGTCTCGCTGACATCGTATTGCCCGTCACCACTTACCTGGAGCATGACAGCCTCCGTGAAGCGCATGAATACCCCGTCATTGCGCTGCAGCAGAAAGTGGCACAGGTCGGCGAAGCGCGCTCGGATTACGATATCCTGAGAGGCCTCGCCGGAAGGCTGGGTATCGGTGAATTCTTCTGGGATACGGAAGAGGAATGCCTGGACTATATTCTCAAATCCTCCGGGATGACTTTCAATGATTTCCGCCGGTTAACCTATGTTCCTGCCAGCGGGGAGTACCGAAAACATGAGAAGGAGGGCTTCCCCACTCCTTCCGGGAAGGTTGAACTATATTCCAAACAGCTGAAGGACTGGGGTTTTGACCCGCTCCCCGCCTATTACGAGCCCCCGGAGACACCGCGCAGCAGTCCGGAAATGAAGGAGGAATACCCCTTGATTTTTACCTCTTTCAAATCGGAGCTGTACCGTCATACCGAAGGCAGGCAGATACCCTCCCTGCGCGGCCAGCGTCCTGACCCGCTTTCCTATCTCAACCCAAAAACAGCCGGCGAACTCGGTATCAATGAGGACGACTGGATATATATTGAAACCAAACGCGGTAAAATCAGGCAGAAGGCCGCTCTTTCCGCAGAAATAGACCCCAGGGTAGTGATAGTTGATTACGGTTGGTGGTTTCCGGAAAAGGGTGCTTCCGGCCTTTTCGGCTATGACCAGTCTAACGTGAATATGCTCACGGACAACAAGAAGCCCTACGGGCGCGAGATGGGTACTGCGAATTTAAGAGGCATGCTTTGCAAAGTGTATAAGGCGCCGGACTAGGGAGTCCTTTATTCGTTCGGGATTTCCGCCATTCCATCAGCCAGCGGCAGCGTCTGCGCGGCAGAGTTCCTGCGTGCTCTCCACTGCAGACCCGTGAGTAAGACGAGCAGCATGATTCCTGCAATAAACCACGCATAATAACCCGTCAATACATAAGCAAACAGGCTGACAGTGGATAACGCGTAGGCGGTCCGCCCGCTCAAACCCATCTTCACTAAAAAGAATCCATGCATTACTGCGATTATCGAGGTAACCAGAGCTACCGAAGCGGTGAGAGAAAGAATTATAGACAAAACCCCGGCATCCGTTTGGCCGAGCAAATATGACGGGTTATAAATGATAAGAAAAGGCACGATAAAACCGCCGATAGCAAACATAAAGGCGTTCAGCCCTGTCTTCCAGAAATCTGCTTTGGCCAGCGCCGAAGCCGGCATTGCGGCAACGGCTACAGGCGGTGTAACCGCAGACAATATCGCGAAATAGAACGCGAAGAAATGAGCAGCCATAGGCATAACTCCCATCCCGATGAGGACGGGAACAGAGACCGAAGCAACCAGAATATAAGCCGCGGTGCCCGGTACCCCGCAACCCAGAATGAGCGATACAACCATGGTAAGAAAAACAGCCGGGAGCAAATTGTCGCCGGAAAGCTCCTGAACAAGATTGGTGAATTTTACGCCGAGCGCCGTGCTGTAGAGGACCTGGCTCATTATCCCGACACACGATAGCACCACCGCCATTTTTGCCCCGGCGACAGCCCCGGCGGACACGGTGTTAACCAGTTCCGACCATGATGGACGGGTCTCTTTCCTTAAGAAAGCCAGGAAGAGCACGGCAACGATGGCATAGAACGCGGCGTAAACCGGGCTTAAGCGCATCAGCAATAAAACGGTAAGTACAATCAGAGGAATCAGGAATACCGGCGCCCGGGAGAGAATAATTCGGCCGTCAACGGGGACACGATAAGAGGTCATATTATTTTTCCAGGCAGTAACCTGTATCCCTAATCCCACGCCGAAATAGTAAAGTACGGCCGGGACTATTGCCGCTATCATCACCTCGGCATAGGATACCCCCAGAATGGCGGCCATGATAAAAGCGGTAGCGCCCATGACCGGAGGCATTATTTGGCCCCCGGTGGAGGCGGCTGCTTCAATTCCACCGGCCACCTCAGGTTTATAACCCGTTTTTTTCATTAAGGGGATGGTGAAAGAGCCGGTAACGAGAACGTTAGCGATAGGTGAGCCGGTGGTGGCACCTATCATTCCTGAGCTGATGTTGGCAATCTGGGCGGGCCCGCCCGCGAGGTACCTGGAAACTACCTTCCCCACTTCAAGGACAAACTGGGATGCGCCGGTTACCTGAAGTATTGACCCGAAAACAATGAAAAGAAAAACGTAATTCGCGGAAATCCCCAGGAGGAAACCAAAGGTACCGCTCAAACCGATACCGAGGACGGAGACTATGTAAGATAGACGGAAACCGGTATGTCCCAGGCCCCAGGGCGCGTATTTGCCAAAAAGGAAATAAAGAATGAAAACTACGGCAATCGTCGGCAGGATAAGACCCCAGGCCTGCCGGGTAGCCTCGACAACAACCAGAATCAGAATGATGCCGAGGACAATCTCGAGAGTTCCGGGCAAACCTGTGATTTCTTGAAGGTGGGAAATGTTAAGCCGTATGTAGGCAGTTATCAGCAGGCCCCCCGCGATTAATACCAGAAAATACGGCCAGAACTTGCGACTTTTGGCCGCCCGCATCGATGTCAGAAAAACAAGCGTCAGGGCAAAGCCAAGGTGAAACGCCTGGTGCTCCAGCGCCCCCTGCCAGAGATACTGGGTATATACGAGGTGGTACAGCACCATAGCGACCGCGGTGACCGCTATGGCGCTGTCCAAAAAGTTCCGCTTTGTTTTTACCTGGTCAGTCAAAGCTTTCCCGCCCTTCCCCAATCACAACAGTAATTTTACGGGTATTATTTTTCAGGTATTGTGATACCGGCTTCCTCAAAAGCCCTGACCGAGCCGGAATGCATCGTAACCTTGGTGAAAGGCTCCGCCATTCCTTCCGGTGACATCAGCTTGAAGATATCCTGGTACCCTTTAAGCTCGTCAATGTTTTCCATGACCAGCTTGGTGATTTCATAAGCCAGGTCTTCCGGGAAAACGTCCTTCGCGGCAAATCCGGTCCCTTCGTACGAGCTTGTAGAAGTATCCTGGTCCATGTCCTTGACCACTCCTGACTTCATCATTTTGGGAGTCAGGGGAGGTCCCGCCTGACCTACTTTGTTGGTAAGATCAGCAGGGATAGGAATATGGTATAGCTTCTTCCCGGAGGCCGTCAACTGGATCAGGTCCGGGGCGGCAGAGAACTCCATGGTCTTGGGATTGACATAGCCGGCGCCCAGGGACACGTCCACGGTGCCGTCTATCAGGGCTTGTGCCGCTTGTGCCGGGCCCAGGTACTGAACATTTATTTCATCCAAGATACCCAGCCCTTCTTTGAGGATATATTCGGGAGCCGTGACCCATCCGACTTGTCCCTTCAGCCCAAGACCCAATTTCTTACCGGCGAGGTCCTGCACCGTCTTGATATTCGGGTCAAGAGTAACAAACCAGTAGACGAAAGAATTGAAAATAAACAGGTTGCGGTACCCGACTATCGATTCGGTAAAGGGCGCTATTTTTTTCGCGCCGAAGTAAATGGTAAGCGGATTAGACCCGATAATCGTATTGTCCCATAATTCAGGCTGCTCCGAGTGAGCCTTCAGATTATAAACAAAACCGGGGGTTTCCGCCGTGAGGAGTCTCAGCCAGGGATGGTTCTTCTTGGCTACTGCCTCTACGGCCAGCCACTGCCCGTAAGCGCCGGTGGTTGCCGGTGCGCACCAGTTAGCCACGGAGACAATAGGATGCGGTGCCTGGGTAGGCGACCCTGTAGGAGTTACGGTAATCGTCGGCGCTGGGGCCGGGGTCTGGGAACATGCCATCAACAGGGTGGTAAGGATTAATAACACACAGATAATTAGCGCGGGTATTTTCCTCAATTATTCCTCCTTTTTCATACCGGGGGTTAATAGCTATTTGCTTATCTATATCACCTCCTTTTACCCTTTATGAATACATCTTAATCAATGGATGAACATATAATATCATCAATTAAGCATAATATATAAATGGATTTCGCAATCTCTCCTCTTCACAGCTATACCTAAAATACATCATAAACCTGATAGCACCCCATTGTCAATATTTGCAGGGTATTATGTACGGTTTTGCAGGCAATAATATTTAATTATTTAAGAAAGTAGACAAATAAGGTAATATTTTTATCCTATTAATACATCCTCAAATAAGGATAAATCAGTAACAGAAGAGCATTGCGGTAACTAATAACGACTCACATTGAGCAAAGATAAAGCATCTTCGTATTCCGGGTTCACCATATCTTAAATGTAAAAGGCTTGTCTGTGGGGACAGTCTTCGTCTGAGTAGTTGTTAATCCCGGGGGACTTTTTGGTACCGGACGGAACACCTTATCTGGCAGAAATTCTCCCATTTTGGGCGTGGGGCTGGCTTCTATGTTTGGCGCACGCCCGGCAGCGTTGAGGCGCGGATTGAAATCAGGCATCATCATCCCAGCGATACTTATGCTTCTTCTCGCGCAGCCTCTCCGGGTGGCAGTGATAACACAGCCCGTTATGACAGCAGATAACCCCGCCGCACTGGGGACAGCGCCATTTGGCAGTTTCCTCTTCGAGAAACCTGTCCATACCCTGCTCTTTTATGCATTCCAGGTTTTCAATCATGCTCATATGGTAGTACGTGCGGTAGCGCTTGTCCAGGCCCTTCAGCCGGGGGCAGGGGAACTCCGGGCACTCGTAGCAGAACCTGACAAGTCCCTTCCCCAGGAGTCCGCAGCTTTTTTTTAAGAAGGAGCAATTCTTGCCGCGGGGCAGGCAGCCGGCGCAGTAAGTCTTGCTAAAGCCTTTCCTCTTCAAATCATGGTCCATCGCCAGGTAGCTGGAACATAACCCGCAATTCATCCCGCAGGGAGCGATAAGTCTCTCTTCCATTGCAAAACCTTAAAATATTAACCGATTTAAAAGGCATTTTATCAATTAACCGGGAACATTATCAAAGCAGGGGGCACTGGTTTATCCGGTTTTAGAAGCTCAAATGTCATAGTTTTGTAACTATTTCATCCGGCATTTTATAACTATTAGATAGACCTCTCTTTAAACTGAAAATGATACTCGCTTGGCCGGAATCAGGAGGACCGAAAATTGAGCAAAAAAGGGATGTTAAGACTTACGGGCATCATAATTTTATTGGTGCTATTATGGTCGATTGCAGGGTTGCTTGGATGTTCGCCGGCTCCTGCACCCACGCCGACCTCAACAACAAGTCCTGCCCCTTCGCCAACACCCACGCCTACTCAATCACCTGCTCCAAGTCCAACGCCAGCACCTACCACCTCACCTACTCCCAGCCCGACACCGACGCCTACGGCAGGGACTCCCGTCTCTATCGACCTGAGCGCCGCCAATATATCCTTCGATAAAAGTACCATTACCGTTCCCGCGGGTGCCCGGGTCATTATTAATTTTAATAATGAGGAGAGCCTGCCCCATAACTTCGCGCTGTATGATACTCCCGCAGCCGCCAACTCCATATTCGTCGGAGAAGTAATATCCGGTCCCCGGACCATAACCTATGAGTTCACCGCGCCCTCAGAGCCGGGGACCTACTTTTTCAGATGTGATGTTCATCCGACACTCATGACCGGTGATTTCATAGTAGAGTGAGAGCCGGGGAATCAAGCTACTCTACCATTATTTCCGCAGTAGCGCTCATTCCGGCCCTGACAGGTGAATTCTCCGGAACGGTGAAGCCGATCTTGACCGCATATTCTTTCTCGGCGTTCTCGTCCTCGAACAAGACTGTTCCTGGCTCCCGGGCAACCGGAGAGATAAAGGTGACCCTTCCCTCTAGTTTGGTATCCGGTATGGCATCGATGCTAATCGTGACCTTATGCCCGGTTTTCACCCTGGCGATATCAATCTCGGCAACACGGGCGACAAGTTCCATTCGTCCCAGGTCAACAAGCTCAACGATGGTTGTCCCGGCATAGGCCGCGGGTGATATGAACTCTCCTTCCTTCACCCCTATCCCGGCTACCGTCCCCTCGAATGGTGCAATGACGGTTGCTTCTTCAAGTACCTTCGTCGCCTGGGCCAGAGATTTTTGAGCCAGGTCGACATTCTGTTGCGCCAGGGTCACATTCTGTCGGGCGTGCTCCGCGGATTTTCCCGCCGATTCTACTTCCAGTTCTCTCAAGGTTATATCTTCAACAAGCGCATCCAGGTTTCGTTGAGCCTGGGCTTCGGCTTTTTCAGCCGAGTCCACCCGCAATTTCTTGATAGCCACTTCTTCCGGGTCACTCCCGGACAGCATGGCATCCAACCTGTCTTCGGCCGTGTTTAACCTTGCCTGAGCGTGGACCAGCTCTTCCTGCCAGCCCTCGTACCCGGGCCCCTGAAAGAGATTCCCTCCGAAAATATATTCTTCAATCGTGGGATACTTGCCCGCTTCGTCTTCCGGCAGGAACAGCCCGGCTTTCTCCAGTAGACTATCCAGGTATCTCCGCGCGCTGTCCACGTCTGCCTTGGCGGTTATCACGTCCGACCATGTATAGAGGTCGGTCGTCTGCTCCAGATTGAATATTGCCGTCCTCACGTCGATTTGCGCATTTGACAAAGCCAGTTCCAGAGCGGCTTCCCTGTCCCGTGTTTTTTTCAGGTTGTAGGACGCCATCCCCCCGGCCACCTTTGCCTGGTCCAGAGCCACCTGTGCCTGGGTGAGGGACACCTGCGCCTGAGTCAGGGCTACCTGCGCCCGGGCTTCGGCCAGTTCAAGTGGCCCGGTATCAAGCTTTGCCAGGATGTCACCTCTGGCAACCCTGTCCCCTTCTTTGACGGCTATCTCGGCAACCTTGCCGCCGCTGCTAAAAGTCAGTTTTTGGTGAGACAGCGCTGCTATGTTCCCATCTGCGATGACGGTAACGGCAGTACCGCTTCCGGTAGGCTTCGGAGCGGGCGTCCCGGTATTATCGCTGCCGCAGGCGGTAACTCCGGTAAGAAGAAGGACCAGTAACAGCACGCCGATGGTTCCGTATCTTTTCATTTTGAAAGCCTCCTGTCCATTTATGTTCAAAATCAATAATCGTCAACTTAGACCCTTTCTTATCTTTGGGAGGGATATCAGGTAGACGGCAAAAGACAGGCCGAACACCATTGCGGTACTGAAAAGCACTGTTCCCCAGTCGGCGGTCATGGAGAGTATGGCAGTATTCGCCTTGTAGGCCCAGTAGAAAGGACTCCAGTACATTGTCCACTGCCAGTTGTCTGACACGAACTCGTAGACCGCGATAGAACCGGCAATGGGCAGGAACATGAGTTTGACGCTCCCGGCGGCTTCCATGATGTCCTCACTCGAAAGGCCCTGGAGAAAACCAACCACGAGGCTCAAAATCATGGACGTAACGCCGACCAGTATTATCATAAACCAGTTAATCCCCAGATAGCCGGTGATAAGAAGGGCCCCGATAATCCCTATCATGGCAACGGTCCCGCCAAAAAGGCTCTTGCCCACCACAAACTCCGTTTGGGAGATGGGAGTAACATTGATGGCATTTATCGTATTCTCCGCCTTCTCCTCGACGATACTGATAGCAATCAGCATTCCCGCCAGCATTATGGTCATCAGTATCAGTACGTTGACCAGCATCGTTTTCAGCGGCGGCACCGTTCTGCCGAAGGTCAAAAGCTGGGCCGTTGTTTCCTCCTTGGTAGCGCCCAGCTCATAAAATGTATTCAGCAGGACCACATAGTCCTCCATCGTTTCCAGTTCGTTCCCTTGAAGGATTATTTCATAGCTGCGTCCGCTGGGCACTATAGCGGCGGTGTCATCCCTCTTTTGCACCCTGTTTTCCAGGTCGTCCAGAGTGTCGAACAGTTCTACCCTGGCAAACTGTTCCATATACTCTATATGTTCGACATCATCGCTCCTCAGCATAGCCAGTTTCACGCTGGTGTCATTAAGTCCCGGTGCGAACAGCGTTATCCCCAAAGCCAGGACCAGCGGTATGACCATGATGTACGTAACCATGGCATCTCTTCTGGCAATCAGGGAATCTTTCTTAAATACGATAAAGAGCTTTTTAAGCATCCCAAATCCTCTTTATACCGTCAGCGTCTTCTTGAACCTCACATCCGCGAGCAGGAAAAGGGCCAGGCCGCCCGCCAGGAACACCAGGGAATATATCAATACATAGCCCGCGTCACCGTTCAGCATTATTTCCTTGAACCCCTGCAGCAGCGGGTAGGAGGGGAAGAACCTGATCCACAGCGGGTCAAAACTGGGGAGGTAGTAAGAAAAGCCCGGTATCATCAGGGAAATCATAATCCCGTACATCACGCCGAATGCTTTCGATATGTTTTCGAAGAAGCTGGCAACAAGTAGCCCCAGAGACGCCAGCGCGAACGTCGTTACTACCAGGAAAACGTAGAAGAGCAAATAATTGGGTTGCCCGCCCATGACCGGTATGGTGATGATGGAAGATGAAACCACTACGGTTGTCAAAATTACGAGTATTTTTGAAGTAAGGTATTTCCAGATGGAGGAAGGCGTCACGGCGAATGCCCGTATTACGCCCTCGGCTTTGTCATAAAAGATATAGGCCATGACGATGAAAAAGCCCATGAGAGACCCCATATAGGCGATAAATATGGGCACCAGGTTCTGCCTGTTGTTCAGGGTCTCGGTGACTTCCAGAGTCCTTACTACCTGCCTGTCTTTCTTCGCGTTTACTGCTTCACGCGACTCATTTTGCAGAATGTAAAAGAGGTTTTTCAGCCTGTCCGTCTCATATCCTTGAAGGTAATATTTATTGGAAACCTTACCGCGCGGGTCCATGACTATCGTCACGCCTATTTCCCTCTCGGCGTAAGAGAGCCTCAGCAGGTCCTCTTCCGTCTCCACCTCATATACCGTTTCTTCAAGCTCACCCGTGGAGGTGTCAATCATCTCAACAGTCTCAAGCACGACGGTCTTCCCATCATTGAAACGATAAGCCGTCGTTTCACCCGTTTCCTCGTTGGTAATCTCAAATTCCGCTGGGTTCAATTTGAAATGAGTGGGGTCAGCCAGCCGTGCTTCTCCCCGGTCAATGCTCCGGTCCCTGAGGTACTCCGCAATCTTCTGAGGCATGTCATAATACACGAATTGTTTTCCGCCGCCGGTGGAGGTCTCACTCACCGCAAAGAGAAGTATTGCAAGCAGGATTACCGCCATGGCGATTTCGATGTAGAAGTAGAAGCCCCTGGCGGCGATTTTCATTTCCTTCAGGTAGCTACTTAGCAGCTTCACTGTAAACGAGCTCCCTTCCGGTTACCTGGATGAATATCTCTTCTAACGTCGCTTCCTTGGAGTGCATGGTCCTTATCTCGTACTTGTTGACGATTTCGCCGATGCGTTTCCGGTCTCCGTCATCGACCGTTTTCAATGTTTCCTTAAGCACTTTGCCGTCGGCGACATATTCAATATCGATTAGCTTCCGGCCGTATTGCAGCTTCAGGTTCTTTGGCGAATCGATTAGCTTAATCTCGCCGTCGATGATAAAAGCCACCCTGTCGCACAGTTCGTCGGCGATGAACATGTTGTGGGTGGTCAGGAAACAGGTGGTCCCTGCTGCGGCTTGCTCCCTGATAATATCCTTGATGGTCGCGGCGATGGCCGGGTCCAGCCCGGTAGTCGGCTCATCCAGAAACCAGAGTTCCGGGCTGTTAATCATGGAACGGGCAAAGGTCAGGCGGTGCTTCATTCCTTTGGAATACTCGCTGACCCTGATATTCTCTTTTCCCTCCAGCCCGACCAAATGTATCAGTTCCATCGGGTCGCGGGTGGGGACATCAAACAGCTTTGCGTAATACTCCAGGTTCTCCCGGGCCGTCAGCTTGCCGTACACGTTTGACTGCTCAAAGGACACGCCGATTTTATTAAATCTTTCGTTCTGCACCTTCCTGATGTCATAACCCGCGACAATGACCTCCCCTTCCTGTAGTCTCAGTAAGCCCGTTAAAATACCCTGCGTGGTGGATTTTCCCGCACCCGAGGGACCCAGGAACCCGAAGGTCTCGCCGTTTGCCACTTCAAAGCTGATGTTTTTTACCGCGTAATTTCCGTCTTCATTGTAAGAATGGGACAGGTTTTTCACTGAAATCATGGCGTTCGTCCTCTCCATCATTTATAACCCTCCGGTCCCGGTTTGCCCATTAAGCCGTACAGGAATAGCGGCGTAAGCTCCTGCATCATCCTGCGGTTATGGCCGGGGTCTTCGGACAGGGTAGATTCGGCTGCCATCCCGCTGCGGATTATCAGCATGTACCGCATGATGGTTTCTGTGGACAGCTCGGGATTGATATACCCCTGCCTCTTGCCTTCTTCATAGAAGTCCACTACCATTTGCCTTATTTCCTTCAGATACACCGAGTCAATAAAATGCCGGATTTCCGGGTCTTCGGAGATTATGGTCTGCATGAAATCTCCCTGGTATTGACCGAGCATATTGGACTTGTAGGAAAGGACACGCTCCATCTTTTCCATGAAGGAGAGTTTCCCATTTAATATCTCGCCGAAGTCTGCCGCCGTACGTCTAAGGAAATATTTGACGGCAGCGCGCACCAGCTCTTCTTTACTACCGAAATGATTGTACACGGTAGCCGGGGAAACCCCTGCCTTTTGGGCGATGTCACCCGTGGTGGTTTTTTTTATGCCATGTACCTGGAACAGCTCCAGCGCAGCCTGTAAAATCCGCTCCTTATTGCGCTCCATCCTGCGCTCGTAAGCTTTCACCTGATTGCCCTTCCAGACGCATTAGTCTTATTAGACATATTATATATATTTTCCCTAATTTGTCAAGTGGGAAACAATGGGGTTCTGTTTGCATATGGTAGAAAATAAATTTTGGTATAATAGAATATTAGTTCTATTCAGGTGGTGAGATATGACAGTAGAAATTACTACAACGGAAACCGTTAAGTGTCCATACTGCGATTGTGAAAATGAAACCAACCCACGAGCAGGCCTGTTTATTTCTGACGGATTATTTAATGTCTCATTGGCAAAGCCTAGATTGGCGGCTAGTGCCATAATGCAGATGGCAAAGGATACACCGAACACTACAATAGAAATTACAAACAACTTTTTCATATTTTAATTCGTAGGTAAACTAGGGCGTGTTCACACTAAATAGCGTGTCGGTAATCAAAGCGAAATAGATGAAGAACATGAATACGACATCGAGCTTATCGAATCGAGAAAAGATTCGCCGATAGCCCTTCAGTCTCCTGAAAAGCCGTTCCACCTCATTTCGCTTCTTGTACATCTCCCGGTCATATTCCCAGGGATAAAGTCGGTTCGTCTTAGGCGGCACCACCGGTGTCATACCAAAATCCATGACTAACTGACGAGTTTCGTCGCCCTCGTATGCCCGATCCATG
>ENA-ORXD01000080-ORXD01000080.1-sediment-metagenome-genome-assembly--contig:-NODE-80-length-164492-cov-4.878417_pt1 | contig 164492 bp, 133 predicted proteins | sample MGYA00237862_ERZ511471 | MGnify/ENA metagenome assembly ERZ511471
CGAAGCGGGTACGTACTACTGGCGAAATTTGCCCTATTGGTGTTTCATAGGCGGCTTTCTCGAAAGGATAAACCATCATGAATCCGCTGAAATACCCCAACTCGCCTTTGTTCTGTCTTGCCGATGGATCTTCAGAATAATTGAGGGCCAGCACCGAAAAATTTTCTCCGTTCAGGGCGCGCTGCCGCAACTCATTGATTTGATTCCATGCTTTCAGGGTATCAGCCGGAGTAGCATTGGGTGGAATTCTTATCAGGATATGAGAAGCTTTCACTTCCGTTTTCATTCGGTTGTACATGGCGTGAATTAACTGCTCATCAATGGTGGAATCGGTCAGGTAGGAGACAGCCGATTCTTCCCGGTAACGGGAAAATTCGTTTTTGAACGAGGTCAGGGTGTCAAGTCCGTGCGCCTCTGCTTCCTTGACTTTTAGCTTAAAATCGATGAATAGCTGCAGATAATCCTGAGGTGATTTTTGCAGAGAATCCGGCAAACTCAGGTTATTTTTTCGGTACATTCGGAGAAATTCGTCACTGTAGATTTTGTCCCCGGCAATGGTCATTATGACCTGTTTATTACTGGCAATGGCCGGAGTTCCGGTCAGTGTTAGAACGAGAAGGAAAAGCAGCGTACTGCAAGTGGATTTGAACATGAACTTAAGGGCTATTTAGCTACAATACAGAAAGTATTAATTGATTTGTACCTGTTGTCAAAGTGTTCTTAACGAATTACTCACGGGAATAATTGGGCGCTTCCCGGGTAATGGAAACATCATGTGGATGACTCTCGACAACCCCAGCGTTCGTGATGCGTGTAAATTTGGCTTCGTGAAGTTTGTGAATATTGTGCGCTCCGCAATATCCCATGCCCGCACGCAGTCCTCCAATCATCTGGAAAATTACCTCATCCAACGTACCTTTGTAAGGAACGCGCGCCACAATACCTTCCGGTACCAGTTTCTTAATATCATCTTCCACATCCTGGAAATATCGATCTTTAGAGCCATGCTGCATGGCTTCGATAGAACCCATTCCACGATAGGATTTAAATTTCCGTCCCTGGTAGATGATAGTTTCGCCGGGCGACTCTTCTACACCGGCAAAAAGTGATCCGGCCATCACGCTATGCGCACCAGCAGCGAGTGCTTTCACTATGTCGCCGGAATAGCGCAATCCGCCATCGGCAATTACCGGAACGCCGCTGTTTTTAATCGCTTTGGCTACGTTGTAAATGGCCGAAAGTTGGGGAATCCCGACTCCGGCTACCACACGGGTAGTACAGATGGAACCTGGACCAATTCCGACTTTCACTGCATCGGCTCCGGCAAAAACCAGTTCCGAAGCAGCTTCAGCTGTTCCAATATTTCCAACTACAAATTCCTTTTCGGGATATTTATTTTTGGCCTTCTTCAGCATATCCAATACACCGCGTGAATGACCGTGTGCGGTGTCAATCACAATGGCATCGACCTGCGCTTCCACCAAGGCATCGATCCGGTCGATGGTGTCGTGTGTTACCCCTACAGCTGCAGCAACCCTCAGGCGGCCTTTTTCGTCTTTGCAGGCGCGAGGCTTATCTTTGGCTTTGGTAATGTCCTTGTATGTGACTAGCCCGATAAGTTTGTTGTGTTTGTCAACAACCGGCAGTTTTTCAATTTTGTACTGTTGTAAGATGTCAGCAGCCTTTTCAAGATTGGTTGATACATCGGTGGTAATCAGATTTTCAGCAGTCATTACCTCTGCAATAGGACGCTGCAGGTCTCTTTCGAACCGCAAGTCCCGATTAGTAACGATCCCAACCAGCAATCCTGCCGTGTCCACCACCGGGATGCCACCAATTTTGAAGGTTTCCATAATCGATAGCGCATCACCTACTTTTTTGTCTTTCGAGATGGTTATCGGATCGTAAATCATCCCATTTTCTGCCCGCTTAACAATGGTCACCTGCTTTGCCTGCGCTTCGATACTCATGTTTTTATGAATCACTCCGATGCCTCCCTCCCGGGCAATGGCGATGGCCAGCTTTGAGTCTGTCACCGTATCCATAGCAGCGGAAACAATTGGCGTATTCAGCCGGATATTTCGGGTAAAACTGGAAGAAATATCCACGTCTCTGGGAAGTACTTCGGAATATGCGGGTACAAGGAGCACATCATCAAAGGTCAGGCCTTCATGAACAACTTTATCAGACAGAAACGACATGGGTAAAGTTTTTAGGTGAATGATGGGCTAAAATAAGAAAAATGTGTGAAATGTACTTCATCTGTTGTGTAGGTTAAGACAGGAAATAACGTAGTTTGTGAAAGATGATGAACTGACCTGTTTTTCATGGGGGTAATTTCTAAATTTGTGCAACGGAAACTATGAGCGATTTTCATAAAATATTAAAGGAATACTGGGGATACGACAATTTTCGTCCGTTACAGGAGGAAATCATCCATTCTGTTGCTTCCGGAAAGGATACACTGGGACTGATGCCTACCGGCGGTGGTAAATCCATTACCTTCCAGGTCTTTTCTATGGACAGAGAAGGACTGTGCCTGGTGGTTACCCCATTGATTGCGCTCATGAAAGATCAGGTTGAGAACCTGAAAAAGCGACGCATCAAAGCGCTGTCTATTCACTCGGGAATGACATCGATGGAAATTGATGTCACATTAAAGAATGCTGTTTATGGAGAATATAAATTTCTCTATGTTTCTCCTGAAAGGCTGGCAAGCTCCTCATTTCAGGAGTACCTGTACCGAATGAAACTCAACCTGATTACGGTTGACGAAGCCCACTGCATTTCGCAGTGGGGATACGATTTTCGTCCGTCCTATTTGAATATTGCCTCACTTCGCGAGCATTTTCCTGATGTCCCTGTGCTGGCTTTAACTGCAACGGCTACACCGGATGTGGTCGACGATATTCAGGATAAACTAAAATTCGCAGAGAAAAATGTTCTGCAAAAGAGCTTCTACCGCGAAAATCTGGTGTACATGGTCCGGCAAAAGGAGGATAAGCTGGGCTACCTGGTTGAGACGGTTAAAAAGGCGAAAGGCAGTGGAGTGGTTTATGTCCGCAGCCGTAAGAAAACAAGAGAAATTACCGAGTTGTTGAGACGGGAACGTATTTCAGCCGACTTTTATCATGCCGGACTGGCGCCGGAAATCCGTGCAAAGAAACAAGATGAATGGATGACCGGCAAATCGAGAGTGATTGTCGCAACCAATGCGTTTGGAATGGGTATTGATAAACCGGATGTTCGTTTTGTCATTCATGTCGACCTGCCCGATTCGTTGGAAGCCTATTTTCAGGAGGCTGGCCGTGCCGGGCGGGATGGGAAAAAAGCTGCGGCCGTTTTACTCTTCAATGCCTCCGACAAACGGCGCCTGCATAAACAGGTAACCGACAGTTTTCCGGAAATGGATATGATTCGTCGGGTGTATCAGGCACTGGGAAACTATTTCAGTATTGCGGTAGGCACAGGGAAGGGACGAGTTTTCGATTTCAATCTGGCCGATTTTTCAAGGAATTTCAACTTTCAGCCATTGGTCGTCTATCACTGCCTGAAAATTCTTCAGCGGGAAGGATACCTGGAATTTACCGATGAGATGGAACATGCTTCGCGGGTGTTTTTCCAGGTAAACCGTGATGAACTGTATAAATTTCAGGTAGCTAATGCTCCGTTCGATGCATTTATCAAATTGCTGCTTCGTTCCTATACGGGTTTATTTAGTGAGTTTACCGTTGTGAATGAGCAAATATTGGCGCAACGTGCTAAAACCACCGTGGAGGTGGTGAAGGAATACCTGAATCGTCTGAATGTTTTGAAGGTGGTTCATTACATACCCCGCCGAAAAAGTGCACTGATTATTTTCATAAAGGAGCGAATTGATGAAAAGCGTGTTAAAATTAGTCCTGAGAATTATGCTGTACGAAAACAGCGGTTTCTGGATCGCGTAGATGCCGTGATTGATTATGCAGCGCAGAAGGAGCAATGTCGAAGCATTGTTTTGCTGAATTATTTCGGTCAGGGAGATGCTCAGGCGTGCGACAGGTGTGATGTTTGCCGGCAAGAGCATCAGGCTGGAGTTACCCGCTCCGAGTTTGACCAAATTTCCCGGAGGGTAACCGAACTATTACTTGAAAATCCGCTCGCCGTTCATGATCTGGTACGCGAATTAGATGGAAAAGAGAACCTGGTGCTTGGTGTAACACGCTGGATGCTGGATAGTGGCGACATAATAAACGGTTCCGACGGGCGTTTACATTGTAGTAAATCGTGACTGAAGCTAAAAGGGCAATTCTGAGTTCTCTCGCTTTTTTATATTACCTTTGTCGCTGATTTAGAAAAAATATCTGTCATAATTTAATGGAAGAAGAAACTTCACATATTGTCTATTCAGTCAACGTAATTGAGTTTGTGACGGTTGCCAATGAGTTTTGTGCAACACTTGAGAATTTGGAGGAGCTCAACCGGAGTGATTTTGTGCATAAAATGCAGAAGATTTTTCCCCTGTTGTATTTGAAGGCGTCGCTGTTACCTGAGGTGGAAAATATGCTGGAGGACGAGCTGGAAAGGTTTGTTACAGAGGAGGATTACAATTATCTGCAACGCAAATTGCAGGTGAAACTCGGTGAACATGATGCTTATCTGGAGGTTTTTGATCCGTTGATGCAATACAGCGAAGATCCGGTTGAAGGAAGTATCGCTGAGAATATGGCCGATATTTATCAGGATTTGAAGGATTTCATCCTTTCATACCGTATTGGTACTGTAGAGGTGATGAATGATGCATTGTGGGCCTGTCGCAATAACTTTGCCGAGTATTGGGGACAACGCCTGGTGAATGGTCTTCGGGCATTGCACAATTTAGTCTTTGGCGGTGTCGACCTGTCGGAGGATGCTGATAAGAAAAACTCTGTAGAGGATGATGAAGATGATGACAAACAAATTGACAGCCCCGACTGGATTTTGAAACAACAATTTAAAAATTTCAGAGGGGAGTAGGAAGGTTCTAATTGTTATGAAGGAGGAAACAACTGTTTTACATAAGTGCATCTCGAAAGATGAATTGAATGAACTACCGTTGCAGCATTTCGACGGAGAGATTCAACTTGTCGAGACACTGGAACAGGTTGATGAAGCAGTGCGCTTTTTGGAGCATCAACTCATCCTCGGATTTGATACAGAAACCCGTCCTTCCTTCAAGAAAGGCCAGGTCAACCCTGTGGCACTCCTACAGCTCTCTACCGGTGACAAGGCATTTTTATTTCGGATTAATAAAATTGGACTTCCGGAAAGTTTGGTCCGCATTCTTGCCGATCCCCGAATCGTTAAGAGTGGTGCGGCTATTCGCGACGACATTAAGATTCTGAAAAATGTTACCCATTTCCGGCCGGGCGGTTTTGTTGAGCTCCAGGAGTATGTAAAGGATTTTGGTATCGAAAACTTTAGTCTGAAGAAACTGGCTGGTATTGTACTGGGATTCCGGATTTCCAAGTCACAACGACTCACCAACTGGGAATCGCCGGTATTGACTCCTCCGCAGCAGATTTATGCAGCTACCGATGCCTGGGTTTCGTACGAGATTTATGTTCGTCTAATGGAACTGGAAGGACAGATTGCTATTTGACTCCAACAGGACGATATCCTAATTCATTCCCGGTATCGTTGATTAACAATCAAAAAAACAGATGCAAGGTTTTTCAAAAATCATTCTGAAAAAAGGAAAGGATGAATCGCTTCTTAGGTTTCATCCATGGATTTTTTCAGGTGCTATTCAAAAAATAAAAGGACCGGTAGAAGAAGGCGATGTAGTAGCCGTCTATAATCACGAGCAACGTTTTCTGGGCTTTGGTCATTACCAGATTGGTTCCATCATGGTGCGGGTTTTCTCTTTCGAGGATGAGGTACCCGATTTGGCTTTCTGGACACAGAAAATAGCATCGGCTTGGAAACTTCGCAAAGAAATAGGGCTGACTGAAAGAGATGATACCAATGTTTTCCGGCTGGTTCATGGCGAAGGCGATGGCATGCCGGGGCTGATAGTAGATTACTACAACGGAACCGTCGTTTATCAGGCGCATTCAGTCGGGATGTGGCTCAATCGTTCATTGATTGCGGAGGCCATTAGGAATGTGTTGGGCGAACGCGTTTCGGCTATTTACGATAAAAGTGCAAAAACACTGCCTTTCAAAGCGGATGTAGAACCGGAAGACGGTTATCTGTGGGGTGAATCTATTTCCCGTGAGGTAAAGGAATACGGCAATAAATTTGAAGTTGACTGGGAGACCGGACAGAAAACCGGATTCTTCGTCGATCAGCGAGAAAACCGCAAGCTGTTGGCCGATTATTCGAAAGATCGCGATGTACTGAACATGTTTTGTTATTCAGGCGGTTTCTCGTTTTATGCCATGAACGGTGGCGCCCGGTTGGTCCATTCAGTCGACTCTTCGGCGAAAGCCATTGAACTGACAAACAGAAATGTGGAACTGAATTTTCCGAACGACAAACGGCACGAGGCTTTCACCGCCGACGCGTTTGAGTTCATGCGCGACATCAAAGACAAATATGATCTGATTGTTCTCGATCCGCCTGCTTTTGCCAAGCATCAAAGAGTAGTGAGGCAGGCTTTGCAAGGTTACAAGAAACTCAATGCCAGGGCGTTTTCACAAATACGTCCCGGAGGAATTGTATTTACGTTTTCCTGTTCGCAGGCTGTCAGCAAGGATCAATTCCGGCAGGCCGTTTTTTCCGGAGCTGCGATTGCCCAACGGAAAGTGCGTATCCTGCACCAGCTGACGCAACCGGCTGATCATCCCATCGATATTTATCATCCGGAAGGAGAATATCTGAAGGGATTAGTGCTTTATGTCGAATAGTTTATAGCTTAGCAGGAAATGAATATTTCCGGAATGGCTGATACCCCCGATGCAATTAAAACTCAGGAAGAAGAATTAAAAACATTAAATAAAATAACATTGAAATTCACCGAATTTAATTTTGAACCGGAAGTAATGGATGGACTCGAATCTATGGGATTTGAGGAATGCACGCCCGTGCAGGAGTTAGCCATGCCGGTTATTTTTCAGGAAAAGGACCTAATTGCCTGTGCTCAGACCGGGACCGGGAAAACAGCAGCCTACCTGCTTCCGGTGCTTAACCGTGTTGCGCGCGGAGGTAGTAAAGGAATCGATACATTGATCATTGCCCCGACCCGGGAGCTCGTATTGCAAATCGATCAGCAGATTGAAGGATTTTCTTACTTCTGCCCGGTATCGTCTATTGCTGTTTATGGCGGCGGCGAAGCCAATGCATTTGAGCAGCAGCGGGTGGCATTGCGGAAAGGCGCCGATATCATCGTGGCCACGCCTGGTCGGTTACTCGCACACATGAATTTACGTTACGGTGATTTTTCTACCGTCCGTCACCTTATTTTGGATGAGGCCGACCGGATGCTCGACATGGGTTTCTTTGACGATATTATGCGGATTGTGCGCGAGTTGCCGGTGGAACGGCAAACATTGCTTTTTTCGGCAACCATGCCCCCAAAAATCCGAAAACTGGCCAACAGTATACTGAAAGAGCCTGCTGAGGTAAGCATTTCCATATCGAAGCCGGCCGAAAATATTTTACAGGTGGCGTACATGACGTACGAAAACCAGAAGTTACCACTGGTAAGTGATCTGCTAAAGGATAAGGATGATTTCGAGAGCATCCTAATTTTTACTTCCCGCAAGGCCAATGTAACTCAAATTGTCCGGGAGTTGAAAAAGATGAAATTCCGTGCCGATGGCATCAGTTCCGATTTGGAGCAGGGTGAGCGGGAGGAGGTTCTGCGCAATTTCCGTAACAAGAAGACGCAGATTATGGTAGCCACCGATATTTTGTCACGCGGTATTGATATCGAAGGTATTGATTTGGTCCTCAATTTCGATGTACCTAACGATGCCGAGGATTATGTGCACCGTATCGGCCGGACGGCCCGTGCACAACGTTCCGGTGTGGCTATTACTTTCATTACCGAAAAGGATCAGCACGATTTTAAAAAGATTGAAAACCTGATTGAAAGGGAAGTTACTAAAGTTCCTGTTCCGCCCGCACTGGGCGAATCGCCTGTATACAATCCAAAAGACTTTAAGGGCAGAGGACGCGGGCAAGGAAAACCCTATCGCAAAGGTGGAAAAGGTGGTGGTAAAAGACCCGGAGGCAACAACCGCAAACCAGGAAATTCAACCGGAAAACAGTAAATCCAACCAGATAGTCTGACCGGTTTAACATCTTATTTTTTGGATTTCCCTGCTAACTTTGCAGGGAAGTGTATCCGAAATGGAACCGGTCAGGAAAATTATCCATATCGACATGGACGCCTTCTATGCGTCGGTGGAACAGCGCGACAACCCCGAACTACGCGGTAAACCTGTTGCTGTAGGAGGAAGCAGGCAGCGTGGTGTTGTTGCTGCGGCCAGTTACGAAGCCCGTAAATTTGGTGTCCGTTCGGCGATGCCCTCTGTAACAGCGGCCCGGAAATGCCCCAATCTCATCTTTATTAAACCCCACTTCGATACTTATCGTAAGGTTTCGGACCAAATCCAATCCATTTTTCACGAATACACCGATCTGGTCGAGCCGCTTTCGCTGGACGAGGCCTTTCTCGATGTGACGTTTCACAAGAAAGGAAAACCCTCCGCTACGCTAATCGCCCGTGAAATCAAACAACGAATAAAGGATGAAGTCCATTTGACAGCTTCTGCCGGTGTCTCCTGCAATAAGTTTCTGGCAAAAATTGCTTCTGATTACCGGAAACCGGATGGCCTGTTTGTGATTCCTCCGGAAGAGGCAGAAACTTTTGTGGAAAAACTTGAAATCGATAGGTTTTTTGGAGTCGGCAAAGTAACGGCGGCCCGCTTTCACGAGATGGGAATTCACTTTGGGCGCGACCTGAAGAAACTTGAACGGGCCGAACTTATTCGTTCGTTTGGCAAGGCGGGCAGTTACTATTACGATATTGCCCGTGGTGTCGATCACCGCCCGGTCAATCCTAATCGCGAACGGAAATCAATTGGCGGGGAACGAACATTCGATCGCGATTTGTATGATGCTCTGGAATTGAAACACGAGCTGGAAATTATTGCAGAAATAGTCTGGAACCGTGTGGAGAAGAAACAAGCATTAGGAAAGACAATCACATTGAAGGTAAAGTATGCCGATTTTGAACAGATTACCCGCAGCCATACTTTTAGTGGAAACGTAATTGGGGTAGAACAGCTTTACCGTACCGGAGTGGATTTGCTACCTTACGAAGAAGCTGCGCAAAAGGGCGTTCGCCTTCTGGGATTAACCATGTCTAATTTAATCCTTCCCGGAGAAGGGAATCCGGTGCAGTTAACTATCGAATTTTGAGTTCTATTTTTTTTGAGGTTTCGGATGCCGGGAATTAGTATGAACCGAAAATGATTGGGAAAAAGAATACCACAATCGCGGCCCATATGAGGTAAACCGGCAAATAGGATGTAATGGCCTTTTCCACCAGCTGAATTTCCTTATTGCGAAAAAGTACCTGCCCCAATCGTCGTTCTACCAAAATCAGGTGAACGAACAGCAACAAATTAATGACAATGACGGAAAAGCGGTTGGGGGTAACACCGAATTCGCCGATGCGATAAACAATTGCGGTTAAGGCCAGAAGATTGGCGATGCCGGCCATGAAAGTAAGTCCGAATAGCATGAAAAGGTTGAACCGATTCGTTTGCTGTTGGACTTCGGATAGTGAAAAGGCGATGATGCCTGCTATGGCCAGTAGCATCAGATTAAAAAGCAATAGAAATTCCCGATCGCTGAATAAATTTGCTCCCGCCCACGGAAGTGCGATGAGGTAGGCCAGAAGCGATAGAAATACCAAAGGCGCAAAGATTCTCGCGATAACGGGTGCCAATTTATTGGTGATGGCCGGATAATGCCCGATGATCCATAAACTGACGACAGGAGCAGAAACCAGTCCGGCCGGAACGATATTTTGCATGTAGAACTTCTCGATGTTGATATGAATGGCATTGAAGAGCCCCGTGGTTAAACCGGTCATGATGCCTCCTGCAATCAAAATCAAGCCGGTTAGGATAATTATATCTCCGTTGGCTCTGATAAAAACACTGCGACGCGATAGATTCCGCCGGTTGAAATTGATGTATACCCATCCGAAAATTCCCCACAACAAAACCGGAAGATGTATGTATGTCAGGTTACTGATATCTGACCTGAAATTGGATGGGAAAAGATTGATATACACTATCGGAACAATAAAGAGGGCGAGAACTTGCCACAATCTGCTTTTGCTCCAGGTTTTCCTGTCAAAAAAAATGTAAATGGTCATAGCGGCAAATACAATTAATGCCGCGTTGGGTGGATAGAAGTTCTCGACTCTCCAGCCTGCAATATCCGGAAGCCGAATCATGAGTATGGCGAAGACACAGCATAGAAGCAGCAAAAAAAGACTTTTTTGGTTTTGTTTACGGTCAGCAGGCGTTTCAATTATCCGGTAATCAAGACGGGCCATCCAAAAATCTGCGCCTGCTTTTTCACGTATGTAAGGATAAAGTTCCCGGAAGGCCTCTTCAAAACGTTTGGGTTCGGTTTGATAAAGTTGCTCCAGTTTTTCCGGATCGTTCAAATGGTTGTAGATAGTGGTCTTCACAGCTCCTTGGTTTTATAATGGTCGATTATTATTTCGGATGACAGAAACATTGGGTGATTGCCATTCACATAAAATTACAGGATTAGCCTGTCCAAATCAATCAAAGGGGCAAAAATTGAAGCGGGATTGTCTGTAAAACTACCTTATTCCGTGATTTCAATATGGTTACCGTCCGGATCTAAAATGACACTTTCGTAATATCCGTCACCGGTTACCCGTGGCTCTCCGGCAACCACATAACCATCGTGGCGGAATCTTTCCGTGAGTTTATCTACTAATTTTCGATCGCCTACCGAAAAGGCCAGGTGAGTGATTCCGGTCAGGTCTGTACTGCCGGAGGACTGACTCATTCCCGGGCGATGCATTAGCTCCATTCGCGGACCTTCATCGAAAGAAAGAAAATAGGAGGTAAACTGTTTGGACGGATTGTGATATTGTTTTCCGGCTTTTGCCGAGAAATATTTTTCATAGAACGCTTTCATTTCTTCGAGGTGAAGCGTCCAGATAGCAATGTGTTCAATCTTCATCTATTCTTTTTCGATTATGAAAACAATGGGAAAATAAGTTTTGGAATGAAGATAATCAATCCGGCGACAAAGGCCGTAATGGCCGCCAAAGTAACAGCTGCTGCCGACATATCCTTGATGTCTTTTATCCGCGCATGATATTCCGGAGATACAAAGTCGCAAAGACGTTCCATTACGCTGTTAAATGCTTCGGCCGTAAAGACAAGACCGCTGACAATAACGATGATAAGCCATTCTGTGGTGGAAAGGCCAATCCACCAACCGGCCAACATTACCAAAATGAGGGCAAGCAGATGTATCCGGAAATGAATTTCTTTCCCGGTAAGGATATGTAATCCCCGAAAGGCGTGTGCAAATGCCCGCCTTCTTCGGCAGAAAAAGTTATCGTTTGATTCTTCCATTTACAACTAACGGCGGGCTATATCGGTCATATATTGGTTGACAACTTCGCGGGCTTTCTCTTCATTTTCGCTGGAAACGACCAGCCGTACTGAACCCGTCCCTCCAGCACTCGTGTGCCAGGGCGCTAAAGTTCCCCGAATTTCATCCTGAACGAATACTTCGATCTCTGCATTTTCAAGCAGGCTTTTTACCAGGCCGGCCTCCCAGCTTGTACCGGCAAAAACTTCAATGGCTTTTATATCATTCATGGTAATGGATTCTGTGTTGCACCACTAAAGTTAATGGATAATTGATAAAACTCAATTCTTACCATGCAAATTATCGACTGATTCCTCATGGTAACAATAGACTGTTAAGAATTCCAAAATACTGGCTAATGTGTAGAATTTGTAAATCTTATCACAAATTGTATAACGGATAGGGAAGTATGAGTGGTTAACTTTGAAAATGAAAGGAGGTTGTCATGAAAAGGGCACTAAAAAACACACCAGTTGGCCATGTTGAACATGCCTTGCCAAAAGGAAAATAGCGAAAAGTATAATCACTAAAATCAGAAGCCATGTTTCTCAAAATATTTCTCATATCGATAATACTGGTTGCCATCGTGATGTTGGCACTGGGTGTAAAGATGCTTTTTGACCCGAAAGCAACCTTTGAAGCTCATTCGTGCTCGATGGATGCCGAAGACGGGACAGAAGGATGTGCAGCATGCCAGGTAAAAGAGATAACCGATTGCGATAAAAACGAATCGACACAAATTGTTTCCGGGTAATGACCCGATGTAGCGAATAAGATGTTGAAATAAAAAATAAAAGGAGAATTTGTGATGAGGAAAATTGCGGTATTGATTGTCGCTGTACTTCTGGCAACAGGACTTACAGCTGAAGCACAATCGAACATGAATCAGGGAACAATGCGTAACATGCATAACCAATCCGGCACGATGATGCAGGGAAACTACGGAATGATGTCTGGCGGAATGATGGGGCAGGGCATGATGAATGGTAACTATTCCAGCATGATGATGGGAGGAACATTGCCCATGTGGAGGTACGAAAGAATGGTGTCTGTGCTGCCTGGCATGCAATCACAGCTTTCGCTGACATCCGATCAAACGGAAAAACTGATTGACTTGAAAACTGCTTATCAGAAAAAAGAAGTCGATTTAAGTGCTTTGCAACAAAAACAACAACTGAAATTGCAATCGTTGCTTCAGAATAACGCCTCACCGGAAGCCGTGCGGAAACAATTGCAAAGTTGCACCGATGTAAGTATTGATTTAGGGTTAGATGCCTATGAAACAGTTCAGCAAATGAAATCAGTTTTGACTGATTCCCAACAGAAGGAATTCCAAAGTTGGATGATGAATTCAATGCAGAATAATTCCATGCATCGTTATGGCATGGGAACAGGCATGATGGATAATTAATACACCGGGTTGTATGATTTTATAGGAATATGCTCGCATGGAATAAGGGAAGCCGGTTGCCGGCTTCGTCGTCTGAACAAGGTAATTGTAGTCGTCAATATGTAATTGACTGGGCGGAAGATGATGATAGTGATACTAAATAAAACCCGGGCAGATAAAAATTGCCCGGGTTTTTATTTAGTGCTCAAAATAGGATAATTATCTTTGGACATAACTAAATCTATCCTTCGGTGAAAAGAGTGTTCATTTTCCTTGTATTGCTTTCTATTACCTTGTGTGCTCACGCACAAACACTTTCAGAACATCAACAACGACTAATAAACCATTGGCAATTCCTTCGGCAGGATTTGGGCGGCGTTTGGGAAGCTGTTAGGATAGCCAGCCCCGGAAGTCCCGAATCGGTTCCGTTGTGGAAGAATGTGACCTTGCCTCATTGTTTTAATGCCCGCGATGCCGTTGATCCGGATGTGAATTATTATCAGGGGCCTGGATGGTACAGGACAACGCTGCAGATAGATAGTCCTTACAAAAGTGGCCGCACATTGCTACAATTTGAAGGAGCCGGACAGAAGACAACCGTATTTGTGGGTACGAATAAAGTCGCTGAACACGTAGGTGGTTATGATGAATGGACAGTCGATATTACCAACTGGATTGATTCGGTACGGCAGGATACCGTCATTACCCGTCTTTACAGAAATAAAATACCATTGTCTGTTCGTTGCGATAACTCCCGCGATCTGCAGATGATTCCCTCCGATTTGTCAGATTTCAATATTTATGGAGGTCTTTACCGTAATGTGAATCTCATTTACGTCCCTGAAACTTACCTGACGCAGCTACATATTCTTCCGGAAGTCGATACAATAACGAATGTTGGTAAAGTTCACCTGACGGGGAGATTATCCAATCCGGAGAACGAAAATGCCACTTTGGAAGTCATGGTTTATTCCCCGGAAGGGAAAATGATTTATGTGAATAATGTGTTGTGTCGCGATACTGCTTTTTCGAAAGTGTTATCCATGCAATCTCCTGCGCTTTGGTCTACCAATTCACCAAACCGTTATCGAATTGCCGTGCAGGTGCGAGGGAAAAGCGGCGTGCAGAAATACACCGATTTCTTTGGATTTCGAACATTTCATTTTGAAAAACATGGTCCTTTTTTCCTGAATGGGAAAAGGTTGTTGTTACGGGGTACGCATCGACATGAGGACCAGGCCGGCGAAGGAGCTGCCATGACAGAACCGGAAATTCGTCGGGAAATGCAAATGATAAAGGATATGGGCGCCAATTTTATCCGGCTGGCACACTACCAGCAATCACGGATTGTGCTCAATTTGTGTGACAGTCTGGGACTACTCGCGTGGGAAGAAATTCCCTGGTGCCGAGGTGGACTGGGAGGCGAAGTTTACAAGAAGCAGGCGCGCCATATGTTAACGAGCATGATTAATCAGCATTACAATCATCCGTCTGTCATAATATGGGGATTGGGTAATGAAAATGACTGGCCCGGTGATTTTCCGGTATTTGACAAGCAAGCCATTCGTAGTTTCATGTCGGAATTGAATGATTTGGCTCACAGCCTGGATTCGACCCGGGAAACGGCCATCCGTCGCTGTGACTTTTGTAAAGATATTCCCGATGTGTATTCTCCTTCTATTTGGGCCGGTTGGTATCGTGGAAAGTATACCGAATACAAAGAGATATCGCATGAGCAGATGATGCAAGTCAATCACTTTTTACACGCTGAGTGGGGAGCAAGCAGTCATGCCGGACGGCATTCTGAAAATCCGGATGTGGGACTCGATCAGATAGACATCGGTACCGGTGCCGACGAAAGGGCCGGAGATGCAACCTTTTATGGTGGACCCGCCCGCGTGTCAAAAGACGGTGACTGGACTGAAACATATGCCTGTAATTTATTCGATTGGACCCTGAAAGAACAGGAAACGATGCCATGGCTGACCGGAACTGCATTTTGGACTTTCAAGGATTTTTCCACTCCGGTTCGTCCCGATAATCCAATTACATATGTCAATGAAAAGGGGGTGGTGCAGCGTGATTTGACGCCCAAGGAGAGCTACTACGTTTTCAAGTCATACTGGACAACAAAACCCATGATGCATATTTACGGGCATTCATGGGCTGTTAGAAGCGGTGACACTGAGCAGGATCGGTTGGTAAAAGTCTATTCCAACTGTGCCAATGTGGAACTTTACCTGAATGGCAAAAGCCAGGGTATCAAACACCGCAATTCACAGGATTTTCCTGCTGCCGGACTTCGATGGATGGTCCGGTTCAGGGAAGGTGTCAATCATTTAAGAGCTGTCTCAAGGCAGTATTCGGATGTCCAGGATACCATCACGGTCGTTTACCAAACGGAAAAGTGGGGTAAACCGGCGCTGATGGAATTGCATGAGGTAAAGATTGATGATCATTACAGTTGGATGGAAGCGATCGTTTGTGATACCAACCATATACCTTGCCTGGATGCCAAAAACGTGGTCGAATTTTCAGTGGCCGGTGATGCGCAGCTCGTCGATGATTTGGGTACAGTGGATGGTTCCTGTGTGGTTCAGGTTTGTAATGGAAGGGCAAAAATTAAGGTAGAGAAAACCGGACAGGTTTGGTCCGGAACAGTAAAGTCGGGGGGACTGAAAACAGGAATGACTGATTTACCTGATAATACAGATAGTAATTGACATATTCCATTCAGTGGATGGACTTGCATCTCAGAAAAAACGCCTAAGTAACCGGAAGAAACGTTTGGGAAACGGGTAGAAATACCAAATTAACAGGTAGAAAAGGGTAAGTAGTGGGAAAAAACGACAACGTGAGAGGTAGAAATGCCGAAGGATCAGGTAAAAACGTTGGCGTAACAGGTAGAGATGGTGATCTAACAGGAAAAACACTTACACCAGCGAAATATTTTCGTTCACAAAAAAGTCGCAAAGTCAAAACTTCATTTTGTTAACTTTGTTTACCGGGTAATAATTGTAAACATTGATGCAACTGAAACTGTCGAGTCCGCTTTGGCGGCGCGAATTACCGCAAATGACTATCACCTTGATACGCGAAAACCGGCGTATCATTCTTCAAGCCATTCTGGCTTTTCTCTTTATCGGCCTGGCCATCTATTTCGTGAAGCACGAACGGTCGGAACTGGTGCAAATCCGCGAAACGTTATCGAATGCCTCACCTCTTAAGGTTTTGGTCGGGGTTGCACTGGCAGCTTTCTATATTGCTGTGCAGGGACTTATGTATTTCTTCAGTTTTCGTAGTGTCAACCAGCGCATCACCTTGCGCAGTGCCATGATTCTGTTCCTGAAAAGAAATTTTGTGAGTGTGTTCTTGCCGGCAGGCGGAATTTCATCACTGGCATTCTTTACCCGCGACATTGAGGAGCAGCAGGTAACCAAATCGCAAATTCACTTTGCCTCTTCTATCTATGCCTTCGTGGGAATCCTTTCGGTAGTATTGGTGGCGGTACCGGCTATCCTGATTTCTGCGGTGGAACATACGGTTTCTTCGGACGAAGTATATGCCTTAGGCGGCTCAATTCTTCTTATTTTATTATTTGTCTGGGCTTTCCGATCCATTCTGAGAAGGGGAAAAGCCTATCAATGGTTGGTGCGACTGAGTCCTTCATTCGAAGCGCAGATTAACGAAATACAGGCGGTAGCGGTAAACCGGAAAGGTTTTCTTGCGACCGTGGCCATTTCCGTACTGATCGAATTCATCGGGATTGCCCATCTGTTGATTGCCTTGTGGGCGTTGGGTTTGCCGCTTTCGCTGGAAGCAGCTGTGATGGGTTATATCATTTCGGTACTGTTCCTCATTGCATCACCGTTTTTGCGTGGACTGGGAGCTATTGAGCTTTCGCTGAGTTTCATTCTCATGCGGTATGGCTATTCTCTAACGGATGCCGTTTCAGCCACCTTTTTGTACCGTTTTTTCGAGTTCTGGTTGATGTTACTGGCAGGGGCGTTCAGCTTTCTTTTTGTCCGAAATAATCTGATTCTGCGTGTGCTGCCTGTATTTCTGACATTTGCTGTCGGAATTGTGAATATTATTTCAGCGCTCACACCAGCCATTCACAGCCGGGTGTTGTTGCTGCGCGATTTTCTACCCTTGTCGGCCATTCATATCTCCAACGATGCGGTTTTTGCCGTCGGCTTGATGTTGCTGGTGGTTTCCGCTTTCCTGTTAAAGGGCTCGAAAACGGCCTGGTTTATGGCATTGGGGTTGGTCGTGGTTTCCATCCTTGGAAACCTGTTCAAAGCCATCGATTATGAGGAAGCTACTCTTTCGCTTTTTCTGTTGATTGCTCTGGTGATTACACGCAGACAATACTACGTCCAGAACAACGCCCGTTTGGGACGAATCGGACTGGCAGCATCACTTTTTACCATGCTGGCTGTTATTATTTATGGCGTGGTAGGGTTCTATTTTCTCGATAAAACCCGGTTTAATATCGATTTCAGTTTCTTTCAGTCGGTGAAATATACCATTCAGAATTTCTTCTTATACCGAAGCGATGTGCTGCAACCGACTGATACCTTTTCGAGAACTTTCCTGCGCTCCATCAATATTTCAGGCTTTCTTTCCATGTCTTTCCTTCTTTATTCACTTATCCGTCCTTACGTGATTGAGGTGGAAATTGACGAATCGGAGCTGGATAAAGCGAAAAAACTGGTGCAAAAATATGGTCGGTCTCCGCTTGATTATTTTAAAACCTACGCCGATAAGCTGCTTTTCTTCCCGGAAGGGGCCGAAGGTTTTGTATCGTATCGGGTGGCCGGAAATTATGCGGTGGTACTGGAAAATCCGGTTTGTGCCGACGATGAGGACATGGCTGTTATCATTCTTGAATTTGAGGCTTTTTGCACCGGTAACGGCATGAAAAGTATTTATTACCGTGTCCCGGAAGAGCATCTGCAGGTATATGAAAAGTTAGGCCTGAAATCATTGAACTTTGGTCAGGAGGCCATCCTGGAAATGGAAACCTTCAATACTGACGGGAAGGATAAAAAATCACTGCGAAATTCGAATAATAAACTTCGCGAAGCTGGATACACTTTCAATGTGCACCGGCCACCGGTGATGGACGGGACGTTACAGAAAATACATGCGGTTTCGAACGAATGGCTCGATGATCGTGGCTATGGAGAAATGGTTTTTTCTCAGGGAGTTTATGATTTCGATGAGCTGAAACAGCAAACTATCCTGACCATTGAAAGCCCGGAAGAGAAGGTGATTGCCTTTGCCAACATCATGCCTGATTATGTACCCGGCGAAGCCACGTATGATTTGATTCGGAAAACAAAAGATGCGCCCAACGGCACCATCGAATTTCTGATGGTAGAGATGTTTTTCTTCCTGAAAAAGGAGGGTTTTAAGGCGGTAAACATGGGATTTGCTCCCATGGCCGGCATCGATGCCGGGCGTAATTTCCCCGAAAAATCCATCCGCTTTGCGTACGAAAAACTTCGTTCATTTGCCCATTACAAAGGATTGAAAAGCTTCAAAGACAAGTTTTCACCTCGCTGGGAAAACAAGTATATTATCTACAATAATGATTATGATCTGTTCAGTTTGCCGGGCGTTTTGCGGAAAGTGATCAAACCTTAACCAGTTTATCAATCCTGCCGGCCAGTTCATGATCCTTTAAGGTAACGTGGCCTTCGCTGTGAGTGGTGAGCATGATCTTTACTTTCTTATAACTGTGAATGAGAATATCAGGGTGGTGTTGCATGGCTTCGGCCGGTTCTTTCACGCGGTTCACAAAATCAATTGCTTCCACAAAGTTTTTGAAGGTAAATTCCTTCTCCAGTTGATTGTTTATTTCTTCCCAATTCATACGGCTTTTTAATTTTTCAACGAATCAAGTGGGCGGATTGTTTCCAGAGAAAGTTATCTGATAAGTAATTCAATCATAATAAAAAAGGCTTCCGTTTCGGGAAGCCTTTTCAGCGTAAGCTTTGAGAATATGATTGAAACGACTTACTTTTTCATTTCGTAGTCGAGTACTTTCTGTAAGCGGCGCGCATGGCGCTCTTCTTTGGTGAAATCGGTGTCAAACCAGAGCCTGATAACATCTTTGATCTCATCCATCGTCAGAAAACGCGCTCCGAGTGACAAAACATTGGCATTGTTGTGTACGCGCGACAAGGTGATAATGTCTTTCGGACCACCGTAATAAAGTGCTGCCCGAACACCTTTTACTTTGTTTGCGGCCAGTGCTTCACCCTGACCGGAACCTCCCAGTACAATCGCTTTGTTTTCCAATGGCTTTTCGGCCACTTTTTCGGCTGCCGGGATAATGAAATCAGGATAATCGTCCTGCGCGTCATAGGTGTGTGGACCTACATCCTCAAATTCAAGGTTCATCTCTTTCAGGAACTCCCCGATTTCGTTTTTCAGCTCGTAGCCCGCGTGGTCAGATGCCAGGTAAATCATTTGTGTGTGTTTTTAATTTTTAGCTAAGCAAATTTAGGAATTTTTTCAAGCGATTATGTTTTGTCTATCCTCTGGCACGTTAGTAATTGGTTAATGCCGGGATTCAAACCTTCACGAGCCAATTAATTCTCAGGGACTCCCAGTTTCGTCACAACATATTTGACCGCATCCTCCGGTTTGGTGGGCGTAAAATTGAACCGTTGTTCAAACTTACTGCTGTCGAAAACATAATCACGGTCGTTCTGGTAATTCATCTCTTTCAATTCACGCATGATAGGAATAAATAAACCGACAATTCCGAGCATCCAGTTTGGAACGACTGTAAACCTTGGTTCAACGTTCATTGCTTTGGCAAAAAGTCCAATCCAGTCTTTTCCGGTTAGCCGGGAATGGTCAGTAGGTAAATGCCAGACCTGGTTCCATACATCAGGCGTATTTCCCAGCATGGCCGTTCCTTTTGCCGCATCCGGAGCGAAGGTGTACTGATGGACTTTTCCGGCATTGGCAAGCCATTGAGCCTTTTTCCCTTTGGCCAGGTTTTTATATGCCATCTCCACCGGAACACTGTTCTTCAACGCTATGAAATCAGCTGAACGGGCAATCAGAGCGGTGAGTTCTCCGGATGCCATTTCATCCAGCAGGGTTTGAGCAATCTGACGACGGACTTCTCCCTTCTTACTGGTGGGGCGGATTCGCGTTTCTTCGGTCATGAATCCGAGAGAATCACGATCGTACATGTAAATATTATCGAAGAAAACCAGCCTGGCCTTGTGTTTTTTACACGCGGCAATCACATTGTTCATGACCAGCGGCCATACTTTACGCCAAACTTTGATATCGTATTGAAATCCGGCTATTAGATAAACTACTTCTGAACCTTTAACTGCTTCGTCAACTTGCTCAGCCCGGGTCAAATCGGCCGGGAAAAGTTCATCGCTGGCATTTACTCGTACCGGGTTGCGGCTCACTAACCTGATTTTATCGGTATAAGCCATTAATTCCCTGGCGAGGTCGATTCCAATGGCACCGCCTGCTCCTAAAATGGTCTGCATGGTCATTCGTTTTTTGGTTACATACTGTCAATGCATCTGTCAAGTCTGAGCACTTTCAGGTTAAACCGAAAAAATAAAATTTTTGTTCAATACTGTCAGTTATGATTCAAGTAATTCCTGAAACTTCGTCAGGAACTGTCCTACATGGTAACCATCCATCAATCCGTGGTGTACCGAAACAGAAACAGGCATCATTAGCTTTCCTTCTTTTTCAAGGTACTGACCAAATGAAATCTTGGGAACAGAATCCTTCCGCGCATTATGCCGCGCATGTGTTAATGCGGTGAAGTTTATCCATGGTATCGATGAATAGTGTATCACATCGATACGGCCTGTTTTCTCCTCAAAACAAAGTCCTTCAAGCTGCTGTACCCGATTGATTTCGGGCAAGGCTTCCAAAACGAAGGCTTTCATATTTTCCCGGTAGGGCATGAACGTGAAACCAAATGTGTGATCTTTACGGGCGACGGTGGAGGATGCATGGATTTCGTCTAATATAACCACATCACCATCGATAATGCGATAGCGGAAAGGCTCTACCATGTTGGCAGCCTGAAGCGATTGATAGAGGTACCAGACAAAAAAGGGAATATCATGTTCCTTCGCTTTCCGGTATGCAACGGTGCAATCGACTTCGCTGACGATGCTGAAAAAGGGTTCGTCGAACTGGCTGAAAAAAGCAAAGTGTTCGCGCCGGTTCCAACTTGAAATATCAATTGTTTTCATGGAGTAGAAGTTCATGAATTTCACTGAGTTTTTCGATTTCACGATAGCGAGAATTATCCAAATTGTGTTGAGCGATCTGCTCGTGCTGCCAGGTGGTGTGGAAAGGCACGTGGATGCCAAATCCGCCGAGTTTTACTACCGGAATGATGTCGGAGGGCAGGGAATTGCCTACCATCAGAAACTCCTCAGGCGCAATATCGAGATGCCTAATCAACTTCCCGTAGTCTTCTTTTTGTTTGTTGCTCATAATTTCGATGTGATGAAAGAAAGGATTCAGACCTGATTTGAGCAGTTTTCGTTCCTGATCCAGTAGATCGCCTTTGGTTGCCAACACGAGTTTATAGTGGTTCTGTAATGTGGAAAGTGCCGATTTTACTCCGTCGAGCAATTCGATGGGCTTGTCAAGCAACGCTTTTCCTAATCTGATAATCTCCTGTAAAACGGATGGTTCGACACGATTCTCCGATATTTTCAACGCAGTTTCCATCATGGAAAGCATAAAGCCTTTGGCTCCATAACCGTAAAGCGGGAGGTTCTCCATTTCGGTTTTGAAAAGGACTTTCCTGGTATCTCCTTCCGGAAGATATTCCGATAACAAAGTACAAAACTGTTTTTCTGTTTCCTGATAGTATGATTCGTTCACCCAGAGGGTATCATCGCCGTCAAAAGCAATTACTTTAATATTTTTCATTTTACATTGATTCCAGCTGGAGTTTGGCTCTTACTTTATAGCACAAACCTGCAGTTCTGTTTTATACTGATTTATTCGGTTTTTGTTCGATAACTTTCTATTGAAAATGGCATCTGGTAAATCCGGCTCAGCCCGTTTTCGAACTGATAAAACTCGTCTTCAAGAGCTTTCAGTGTTTGCGGCCGGTCGAAAAATTTGCTGACGTTGCTGCTTTCGCTGGTGAAGTAAAAGGTCTGTGTTTGGCCATCCACAAACGGACAGTAATCAAGCTGTTCGCTGTTAATCATCGGGCCCATGTTTTGTGCGGACTGCCATTTTCCATCGCTTCCGCGGAAAGCGATATAGAGATCGCCGCCACCGTTATCATCCTCACGGCCAAAAGAGGAAAAAATGAGGTATGATTCATCGGGAGCGATGAAAGCATTGAATTCATATCCATCCGTATTAATTTCCGATGGTAGAGGCACCGGTTGAGAATAGCCGTTTTTACTGTAACGACTGACGAAAATATCTTCTTTGTTGGAGTCTTTGTCTGGTGTGGTAGTGAAATACAGGTCACCGCGCTTCGTCACCGAAGGATAAAATTCATTTCCCTCTGAGTTAAGTGGTGCACCCGGATTGATTGGCTCTGACCATGCTGCCTCCGGATTTTTCCGCTCAACATACCAGATATCCCAGTCTTTCGGTTCATTGATGGTATCATTCAGAGGACGCTGCGATGCAAAAAACAGTTTTAACCCATCAGACGAGAATGCGGGTTCCAAATCACTGTACTGACCAGAAAAGGAAGCTACTTCCGGCTCGCTCCATCCGTCTCTGATTTTTTGTATCACAACAATGGCATAGAACTCCTTGTGAAAAGGGGACACGGAAAAATAAATTTCGGAGCCGTCAGGCGATATGGCAATATCGCGGACATTGGGAAAACGATCCATTAATTCAGGCATGAATGGTGTAATCCCTGATGTGTCATCCTGTGGAAAGCCGTCAACTTGCATTCCAATAAGGAGAAGGAGAGCAATTAGCAGTTTTTTCATTAGTTTGTCATTTATTTTCATAGGTTACCTTGAACTCACTTGAAATCTTAATCGTCAGTTTGAGGAAAATAGTTATTAAAATTTACCCTTTCGTTTCATTTTGTTATGGCCTCAGGTTAATTAACTTTATGCATTCATAAAGATAACGCTTCCGAAAACCAATTTTTCGGATTTGTTCCGGAATTCTTTCTGGGATGAATGTTCTGGCTTCTTATCTTTAGTTGCTTGCCATAGGCTGGCAAAAAAACCAATAACCTGATTTCCTTCATATCAGAGCCATCGTTCTGATATCTTTGTTCATGTGGCTGAACCGTTGACTTTAGTTGTGTGTTGAGAGATTAGCTTAAATTGAAACTACATAATACGTTGCAGCGCATGCAAATCAAGCTGATTCTTTGTTTGTGTGCTAAATGCATTGAACGTCTTAAAATTAATTTGTTATTATGTTCATACGAAGAATCCATAACACGGACTTGAGTGTTACTGCTGTTGGGCTGGGAACCTGGGCCATGGGGAACGATTTTTTTGGCCATGTCGATGACGATGAATCGATTTATGCGCTTCGGGCCGGAATCGATGCCGGTATTAACCTGATTGATACGGCTCCGGCATATGGTGCCGGCCATGCCGAAGAAGTGGTTGGCAAGGCGATTAAAGGGTACCGCGATAAAGTGGTGGTGGCCACCAAATGCGGAATTGTCCGCACGAAGGATGATTTCATCAAAAACCTGAAACCTGAATCGGTTTTGAAAGAGATTGATGATTCACTGCGCCGGTTGAAAACCGATTACATTGATTTGTATCAGCTACACTGGCCCGATCCGGATACGCCGATTGAAGAGACTCTTGAAGCGATCGAGAAAATAAAAAAGGCAGGTAAATTCCGTTACCTGGGTGTTTCTAATTTCACTCCGGAACAAATGAATGAGGTGCGGAAAATTACCAATGTCGTCAGCTTGCAACCTCAGTATTCAATGCTGGAGCGCAGCATTGAAAAAGATGTGGTATCGTATTGTCAGGAAAACGGCTTGGGAATTATTTCTTATGGAACATTGGCCGGTGGTTTATTAACCGGAAAATTTAAAGAGATTCCTACGTTTAAGGATGGAGATTTTCGCGATAAGTTTTATGATTACTACCACGAACCGGAATGGTCGAAGGTACAAAAGGTGATCAAGGTTTTGCGTTCTGTGGCCAAAGAGCATAACAAAACTGTTGCTCAGGTTGCCATTAACTGGACGTTCAGCCAGCTCGGCATAACTTCCGTTTTGGTAGGAGCCAGGAATGACAAGCAAGCCCGTGCCAATGCCGAAGCATGCAGCTTTACGCTAAGTCTGGATGATTTGCAGAAAATCAATAAAGCGATTCGGGAGAATCTCGATTAAATAAGATTGACAACAAAAGAAAAAAGCGCCCTGCTCAGAGGCGCTTTTTTTGCACATCAAATGTAAATTAACAGTCAATCAAAAGTGAAAAATCCAAGGGTTGAAACACTAATTCCCAGTATTTTTAAATTCAAATAAAATCGGCTTGGTTTCCATTTATTCCGCCTTTGAAACCTCTTTTGCAGATGATGGATTTAAACTTTGTCCTATTCTTTAGGAAAAAGGTTCCCCGGATGACATGCTCCGGGAAACACTTTGAATTACTAATCGGTCTACCCTAATTAATTCGGTTTAATTTCTTTAACAGGAGCCGCCGGTGCCAAAGCTTTGTTCACTTTTTTCACCATCAATTCCTTATCAAGACTGAAAGTGCCATCTAAGCGGATGTTCCGTGATGAAGCACCAATCTCAACTTTATAGGTTCCTGCGTCAGCAATCCATTCCGATGAATCGGTGTGGAACGATGCCAGGCTTCTGGGACTGAGTTTGAAAGTAAGAGTTTGCGATTCTCCCGGTTTCAACGATTTTGTTTTACCGAAATCTTTCAACTCTTTCACCGGCTTTTCGATGGAACCTTTTGGGGCGCTCACGTAAAGCTGAACGGCTTCCTGTCCGGCTACTTTTCCGGTATTTTTTACATCCATGGTAATGGTAAGTGAACCGTCAAATTTATCGGAGCTCAGTTTCAGGTTACTGTATTCGAATGTAGTGTACGAAAGTCCGTAGCCAAATTCATAGGCAGGTTTTACGTCAAATGCATCGTAATAACGATAACCTACATAGATACCGTCGTGATAGGTCACTTCCCAAGGCTCGCGGCGCATGAATGAGAAACCCGAACCATCCGCTTTGTCATCTGCCGGCTTGTCACTTTTTATGGCGTGGCCAGGGAAATTGTCAGATGAAGGTACATCGGAGTAGCTCATTGGGAAGGTAACGGCCAACTTACCTGATGGATTGGCTTTTCCACTCAGAACATCGGCAATGGAATTACCGGATTCCTGTCCAGGTTGCCATGCTAACAAAATAGCATCCGGAATATCGCGCCAGCTGGCTGTTTCAATCACTCCACCGATGTTCAGAATAACGATAGCCTTTTTCCCTGCAGCATGATATGCATCGGTTACATTTTTAATCATGGCTTTTTCGGTGTCCGTTAACTCAAAGTCGCCGGGACCTGCGGTGCGATCACTGCCTTCACCTGAATTACGGCCAATCGTAATCAGTGCTACATCAGTTTTGGCAGCCATGTCCTTAGCCAATTCAGGTGTCACATTCATTTCCGCTACCGGAATCTTTCCACCCATCAGGGCGGCTAACATATTCTTGGGTTTTGGCTGGTGTGCTCTTGTATCCTTGATGTAGTTTACATAAATATCTTTCAGAGAAGTATCGGTAGTATAGCCATCGTTTTTTAAACCATCAGTCAATGATATGGTATATGCTTCGTTCACGTCACCACTACCGGTTCCTCCTGTAATCATATCATATGAAGTATTTCCAAACGCAGCTACATTCTTTACATTTCCGGCGAAAGGAAGAGCTGAGTTTTTGTTCTTCAACAATACCATTCCGTCGGTAGCAGCCCGGCGTGTGATGGCAGCGTGTGCTTTCAGGTCTGGCTTGTCTGTATGATGAAATCCTTTGAAATCGGGTGTCATCAACATGACTTTCAGAATACGGGCAATGTTCCTGTCAAGTATCTTTTCATCCAGTTTTCCTGCCTTTACAGCATCGATAATTTGATGAATCTGCTTGGGTTCTCCAGGTTGAATCAGATCATTACCTGCTTCCATCTGGGCTATCACGTCACTTCCGCCGGTCCAGTCAGTCATTACATAACCTTTGAATCCCCAGTCGTCACGCAGAATTTTGGTGAGTAAATCACCACTCTCGGAAGTATAGGTTCCATTGATTTTATTGTAAGATGACATCACAGTCCATGGGTCGGCTTCCTGAACGGCAATTCGGAATCCTTCGAGATAAATTTCCCTCAAAGCTCGTTCGCTGACAATGGTATTTACCGAAAGACGGTTCGTTTCCTGGTTGTTGGCAGCAAAGTGCTTGATGGATGTACCCACGCCTTCTGACTGAATACCTTTCACCATCGAAGCTGCCATTTGTCCGGTAACAAACGGATCTTCCGAATAATATTCGAAGTTACGGCCACATAAAGGGTTGCGTTGTATATTCATTCCCGGAGCAAGTAATACATCGGAGCCATATTCCAGCACTTCATTACCCATCGCTTCCCCAACTTTGGTCACCAGGTCCTTGTCCCATGTCGATGCCAGTAAGGTGGCAATCGGGAAAGCAGTACAATAATAAGTTTGGTCAGTTCCTTTGCGTTTGGGCTGAATGCGCAAACCGGCAGGACCATCAGTTAGTACCATGGTTGAAATGTTGAACTCAGGGAACATAGCTGTATGTCCGGCAGCACCAGGAACAATTTTCTGCAGTTCGTCCAACATCTGATTGTAGGCTTTCCCCAACGTTGTATCAGGAGCATGGAAGAAAGGAGAGTTTCCACCCCCGGGTAATTTAGCTTTGATGGAATCGGGAATTTCGAAATGCATTCCGGTACCAATAACCAATTCGGCCTTTTGTTGCAGTGTCATCGCCGAAATAACTTTCGAGATGGGATCTTCTCCTAATTTCGGTTCCTGAGCTGTCGCCCAATGGAATGAGAGCACTAGTAAAATCGCTCCAATCATCAAATGTTTCATAGGTTCGTAATTAATTCTGGTTTATCGTTCATGAATAGGTTTAATCTTTTGCCGGTGAAACACCCTTTCATCTGTCCATGGTAAAATTAGCTTAGGTGTTTTTCTTACCTCTGTAATGGCTTTAAATCAGCCTTTGTGAGATAATTTGGAACACTGTCTTTTGCGTGGTCGCGAAAATGTCTACATTTACCAATGTGTTTTTCTGACACAATGATATTTATTTTCATTTGAAACTGAAACAAAAAATTGATTTTATTTGCAGTAAAATTTTCATGATGGATCAAAAACAGGAAATGTATGAGTTTGTCAATCGGGGAAATGAGCACTACATGGCGCATATTTCAATCGATTCCGTCATTTTTGGTTTTCATGCCAATCAGCTTAAAGTTTTGCTGGTGAAAATCCGTCATGATGATCGGTGGGCTTTACCCGGAGGCTTTGTCCGAAAAGAGGAGACCATGGAAGAAGCCGCCAACCGGGTGCTGAGTGAACGTACGGGATTGAATAATATATTTCTTCAGCAATTTCACGTATTTAGCGAAATTCATCGATCCAATACGGAAAAATTTCTGGAGATACTGCGTAGTGAGGGAATCAAGGTTGAAAAGAATAACTGGTTAACTCAGCGTTTCATCTCGGTAGGTTTTTATGCCCTTGTAAATTATGAGGATGCAATTCCGTCAAGAAGTTGGGATTCGGAAGTGTGCGAATGGTTCGATTTGCAAAATGTAGGCGAGCTAATTCTCGACCACAATAAAATTATTGAGGCGGCGCTGGAAACAATGAGACGCCAGTTGAATTTTCAACCCATCGGGTATAATCTCCTTCCGGAGAAATTTACCATGCCGGAACTGCAAAAATTGTATGAAACAATTCTGGATAAATCGCTTGACCGACGGAATTTTCAGCGGAAAATGCTGGGATACGGAATTCTTGATCGGCTGGAAGAGCGGCGCAAGGGTGGAGCACATAAAGCACCTTATCTATACCGATTCAATCTGGAGGAATATCAAAAAGCCCTGAAGGAGGGCCTTCAGGGCGGTTGGTAAATTTATCTTTTGCCAACAGTTGTTAGCAGATTTATTTCTTGCGAATCAGGTAAACAACGTATCCGACAATTCCTCCAATACCTCCGGAGATTAGAATATTCTGACGCATTTTCGAAATTCCGGCCAGTTTTCGTCCAAACGATTCGAGCGCACCTGATGAACTTTTAAAGATGGTGGAAATGCTGACGTAATCACCCGAAATACGTCCGAAAATCAAATAACCCAATACCAGGCCAATGACGGCAAAGATGATAATGGATGCGATAGGATTCTTCATGATATGACTTTTTGTGGTGAATAATTGATCACGAAGATATCAGATTTTTCCTGCCTACCTATCCATCCATCGTTTAAATTCGGGAACGCGATCACGGCTCACCACAAACATTTCCTGTGGCTTTTCATCTGCAATGTGCAGCTGCAAACGACTCGAAGAATAGGAAACCATCTCCTCAACTGCATCTATGCGAATTAGACAATTTCGGTTAATCCGATAAAAGAATGCCGGGTCGAGCAACCGTTGAACCTGGTCGAGCGAAAATTCCAGGGCGAATGCCTGTCCTTCGATACTTTGCAGGAAAACGTTTCCCTCGCTGCTGAAAACATATTTTATGTGGTTGACCGATATTGATTTGTACCGGCTTCCGATTTTTAGTAGAAAGCGTGATTTATAAGCTGGTGACAATTCCTGCAACAGATGTTGATACCCGGCTTGTCCATGATTGTATTTTTCATGAATTGCACGATACTTGGTCAGTGCTTTTTGCAAATCGTCTTCGTTGACGGGCTTCAGTAAGTAATCAATGCTGTTGACTTTGAATGCGCGAATGGCATACTCGTCATAAGCAGTGGTAAAAATAACCGGAGATGAGATCTTTACTGTATCGAAGATTTCAAAGCATAAGCCATCATCCAGATGGATGTCCATCAGGATCAAATCAGGCTCCTGATGTTCTTGCAACCAGTTAACCGTTTCTTCCACGGTTTCCGTGGTCGCCAGCAGTTCTGCATCCGGGGCGGTTTGCTCTAGTAGCCGGGCCATTTTCTGTGCTGCCGGCTTTTCATCTTCGACAAGCAGTACTTTCATAGCATCAAAGGTATCTTTACGGTAAAGATTTCCCGGTTATTATCGACGATTAATTCTTTTCCGGTCGACAGCCTGATTCGCTCGGCCAGATTTTTTAGTCCTGTTCCCACGGATTGAGGAAGTGTGGCCATCGGTTGTTTGTTATTGGAAACCACAATCGAATTGTCTTCTACGTGCAGTTTGATTTGTAGTGGATTTTCGCGGGTTGCCATATTGTGTTTCAGTGCATTCTCTATCAGTAGCTGAAGGGAAACCGGCAATATTTTATATCCATTTGCATCCGGAATATCGATTTTCATCCCAATTTTTTCCTCATCCCGGATTTTATGCAGATAAAAATAATCTTGCACGAAATTCAGTTCATCATCTAGCATGACACTGTCTTTGGAACTGTTCTCCAGTATATACCGATATATCTGCGCAAGCTTATCGGTAAACTCCTCAGCTAGTTCAGGATTTGTATTTACTAAAGAAGACAACGTGTTCAGACTATTGAACAGAAAATGTGGATTGACCTGGTTCTTCAATGTTTGGTTCTGAAAAATCAGGTTTTCTTCCCTTAGGCGCTGTTCGCGCTTCATGGCATCATTCCACTGGATGTATAGGAAAATGAGTGTACCGCCCAGCAATCCAAAGTTTGTTCCAACTAACCAACCACTCAGTTCCTGGTGGATAAGGTGCGGAAACAATCCGCTGAGGGGATCTCCGTGCCACAGAAATAGTCCGGCCATTACCAACGTGAAAATGATTGCGGCAGCAACGAAACAAGAAAGATAGAACCAAACAAAACGTCTCAATATTTTTCGCATGGCATCTTTCCCCGACTCACCAGGCAGCGACCGGAAGAAACGAACTCCCAACCAGGTAAATAATTCTACCTGAAACAGAATTAAAATGAAACCGACTATATGTCCTTCAGTGAGTAAAGGAGAGCCTTGCAACAGGGACGATATGAGAACGAGAGCAGCGGATACGGCAATCATTTTGATATGGTATCCCAGCGTGTCCGGACGGAAAAAACTTCTTTCGTACTGGTTTTTCATGACTTTGTTGGTTTCATCAGCCGGATGAAATGCAAGGTTAGAAATCATTTCACCCGGCTAAAAGTTACAAATTATTTGGCTGTAAGAATTTCGGGTTTAGCAATATTCCGGATAACGGAATGACGAACGGTGACTGATGACACAGGATTGTTGGGAGCCGGAAGTTTGGTTTGGGCTACGACCACTTCTTCCATTTCCACATGACTAATCCAATGGGTTTTCAGATTGACATACAAATCACCCCAGTAGTGTGAACTTCCGCGGGTTTTCACCGTAAAGCCGGGAGCAGGTTCCATGTTCATAACGAAGTGGCTATCGCCTGAGTCGAAGCCGACCAACGCCAGTGGCGTATCATTTTCTCTCGAAAGACCTTTGAAGGCAAGTGTGATTTCTCCGTTGGTAAATGTCGAGCCTTTGCCCACGTTACTGCCCAAGTCGACGGGCGGTTGGGAATGGGCTGCATAATGGACAATTTTATCATTGATTTTATGCAAATCCCCGATGCTTTTCCCTGCCGGAGAAGGACCTCCAAACACATCGCAAAACGAATGAAAATCGATGAATGTATTGTACACAAAGTACGATTGATTTCCTGCCAATTTTTCCCCGTTGCTATCGGTCAGGTTTTCAAATTTCGCATGCTCGATACCCAGTACCTCGCCTTTGTCGTTATTTCCTTGTCCCGGATTAAAGACATAACTCCAGTCTTTTAGTGCCGGAACAGTAACGATTTTGTCGCTGTCCTTTTGAACGGCAAACTGCAGACAGGTGTAAGTATCTCCTTTTTTCCCTGTTAGGCCCGAAGGTTCACATTTCAAATCGAGAATATATTTCTCTCTTCCGGTTTCCACTCCGTCTGGAGCACGATTAATTAGTACGGTTTCCATATGAAAGTACTGCACTTTAGCTGTGCGGGGAGCAGCCAGATTATATGTTCCGGCAAGATTTTCGGTCAGCGGTTGTGCTTTCGCTGTCTGTATTAAACCGAATGAGATCACCATAATAGTGATGATTTGATGAATTAAACTTGATTTTTTCATGGCTTATTTTTAAAAGGTTAACCCAAAGTAACGGCGTGATTAGAGCGAAAAAAAGAAAAAGAAGTTGGGTGGAAGAATCTTATCATTGAGTCGTTAATTTCTCGCTGCGAACCGGATTGGTTCCTTGCCCTGTAAATGCTCAGTTGTGGAAAACTATTGTGCGGAAATCCCTTCGGTTTTCAGTAAATTTGGGTTCCTTAATTCAACCGCATATGGACGTAAAATTCAATCATATTATCGCCGAAAGGCTGAATATCAGTGAACATCAGGTTCGGAATACTATTTCTTTGCTGGAAGAAGGTGCTACGGTTCCGTTTATTTCCCGTTACCGGAAGGAAGCTACCGGTAGCCTGGACGAAGTAGCTGTTGGTAATATCAAGGAGGAGATGGAGAAGTTGACAGAACTGGAGAAGCGTAAAGCAACCATTCTGAAAACCATTGAAGAGCAGGAACAATTGACTCCGGAACTTCGGCAGAAAATAGAACAATGTCTCGTTCCAAATGAGTTGGAAGACATTTATCTTCCATACAAACCCAAGCGCCGGACACGAGCTACGATTGCGAGGGAAAAAGGACTGGAACCTCTGGCCAAAATAGTGATGAAGCAGTTTGAAAACGATCCGGAAAGTCATGCTGCAAATTTCTTGTCTGATGAAGTTCCGACTGTAGATGATGCTTTGGCCGGAGCCCGTGATATCATTGCAGAGTGGATAAATGAGAATACAGCGGCCAGAAACATTGTGCGGAATATTTTTTCCCGCGAAGGGATAATTCGCTCGCGTTTGGTAAAAGGCAAGGATGAGGAAGGCATCAAATACCGTGATTATTTTGAGTGGGAAGAACCGTTGAAACGGTGTCCATCACACAGGATGCTGGCAATGAGGCGGGGAGAGAAGGAAGGATTCCTGAAGTTGACCATTTCTCCTGATGAGGAGCGAGTGATGGAACGCTTGGAGCGACTTTTTGTAAAAGGACGCAATGCCAGCGCTGCTCAGGTTTCCCTTGCGGTGAAAGATAGTTACAAACGTTTGTTGGCACCTTCCATCGAAACAGAAATTTTTAACTCGTCGAAAGAGGAGGCCGATACCGAAGCGATTGGTGTATTTGCCGAGAACCTGCGCCAATTGCTGCTTTCAGCACCGCTTGGACAAAAACGCGTGCTGGCAGTTGACCCGGGATATAGAACCGGTTGCAAAGTCGTTTGCCTCGATGCGCAGGGAAATCTGCTGCACAACGAAACTATTTATCCGCATCCGCCGCAATCAGAGGTAAAGCAATCCAAAAAGAAACTGGCTGCGTTGGTCAGTACCTATAAAATAGAAGCGATTGCCATTGGAAACGGAACTGCCAGTCGCGAAACAGAGCACTTTGTCAAGAATACTCAGTACGATCGCGATCTGCAGGTTTTTGTGGTTAGCGAAGATGGAGCGTCTATTTACTCAGCTTCGAAAGTGGCGCGTGAGGAGTTTCCGCAGTACGATGTGACGGTTCGTGGTTCAGTATCTATTGGACGTCGTTTGATGGACCCGTTGGCTGAGTTGGTAAAGATTGAGCCAAAATCCATTGGAGTGGGGCAGTACCAGCACGATGTGGACCAAAAGCAATTGCAGAAGAGCCTCGATACAGTGGTTGAATCGTGTGTGAACCTGGTGGGTGTAAATGTGAATACCGCCAGTAAACACCTGTTAACCTATGTTTCCGGTTTGGGGGCTACGCTGGCACAAAATATTGTTGATTACCGGAAAGAAAACGGACCGTTTGCTTCGCGTGAAGCACTGAAGAATGTTCCCCGGATGGGGCCAAAAGCCTACGAACAAAGTGCCGGTTTCCTGCGGATTCCGAATGCAAATAACCCGTTGGATAATTCAGCTGTACACCCGGAGCGATATTCGTTAGTCCAAAAGATAGCGAAAGACTTGGGTAAGCAAGTAACCGATTTGGTTGCCAGCGAGGAATTAAGGAAGTCAATAGATTTAAACCGATACGTGAACGATGAGGTGGGATTACCGACACTTACCGATATCATAGTTGAGTTGGCCAAACCAGGGCGAGATCCGCGTTCCGGAATCAAGGTATTTGAATTTGCCGATGGCATTTTCTCTATCAATGATTTGCAGCAGGGAATGGTGCTTCCAGGTATTGTGACTAACATGACGAAATTTGGTTGTTTTGTGGATGTAGGTGTCAAACAGGATGGACTGATTCACATCAGTGAGCTGGCTGACCGGTTCATCAGCGATCCCAACGAAGTGGTGAAGTTACACCAACATGTCATGGTGAAAGTGCTGGAGGTGGATATTCCGCGAAAGCGGATTTCCCTTTCGTTGAAGCAGGCTGACAGATAATTGAACATATCAAATAAAAGAGGCAGACCAACTTGATCTGCCTCTCCTCACCCAAATTTTTTCCTGATTTTAGCACTTCAGGTTGTGCCGGTTGAAAAAGGTTAGTCAACACTCGGAACGATCACACCACTCACTACTGGTCTGCCCTGCATAATGAGAGCTTCATTCCGGCTACCATCCTGATAGATGTAACTATTGTTCTGGCTTCCCCTGGACATTTCGACGGCTATGTTTTGGCTACCGCTTTGCTCAATTCCCATGAAGGTCCTGTCACCAACATTGATTTGCCGGGCAATATTTGAACTGCCTTCCTGCGTAATTCCAAGGAAAATATTATCTCCTTCAGAATATTGAAAAGCACTGTTGGAATTACCTTGCTGAGTGATAATGGCTCCGGCACCCATTGTTGGATCTGTAGAAGTTCCCTTAAGGATACTGTAGGCAAAATTGGTTTCGCCACGCTGAGAGATGTATGCCATCAGCCCTTTGGTGTCCCCATGTAAATTGCCCGAAGTAATGTTGATGTAAGCTTGTCCGGAATTACCGCGTTGATCAATTTTGGCCATGTTTTTGTCCCCGGTAATCTGAATTCCGGCGATTCCGGTTTTACCCCGTTGTTCAATCATGGCTTTGTTCTTGTCTCCATTGATGTAGATACCCGGGGCTACGAGTGCAAATGAAAAACCGGCAGGTGTGATTGACAACTCGTTGCCGCATGCCAGCGTAATATCGCTGAAACACTGAGTAGAACTCCAACCGGATTGTTCACCGTCAGGTAAAATAACAGAGAAACCATGACAAACATCGGTCAATACGCCATAGGTCGAACCAGCGATGCCACCGTTACCTTTTTGCATAATGTAAGCATCGTTGTTGTTTCCGTAAATGACGATGGAAGCAAGACCTTTATGCACTTCTTCCTGGTTGATGAGTGCATGGTTGTTGGCCCCAATTTGCACGATATAGGCCATATTCTGACCTTGTCCGCCACCTTCTTCACCTTCTTCGTGACCGCCATCTTCATGAGTACCTCCGGAGCCACTGTCGTGGTTACCTCCTTCGTCTTCACCTTCTTCGCCATTGCCCTGGTTTCCATTGTTTCCAGAGTTTCCGTTATTTCCATTGTTACCCTGATTACCATTGTTACCAGAGTTTCCATTGTTACCCTGTTGCTGGCCGGAATTATTTCCGTTGTTGCCATTGTTTCCGCCGCCCTCATCAGCGTTGGCTGATAGCGAAATGCAGATCAACAGAGAAAAGATTAGAGTAAAAAGTCGTTTCATAGTTTTTCGTTTTAAGATTGGTAATTAGTTATTTGGGTTTGATTGGTTTCATGTATGAACGCACGAAATTCAGGGTGCATGTTTCCCGTAAAGGGTGAACGCTCCCCATCATGCAAATAAAATGGATAGATGTAACTATTACTGATACAGGCGTAAAGGGGGAGGCACTCAGTAATGCAATTAATTTCGGTTAGTTTACTTAATGAAAATTAAGGAATCTATTTGAGAAAGTCAATAGGTTGTTTCCGAGTAGTTTATCGAATTCGGTTGTTGCTGCGGTGGAGTTTTATTTGGGCTAAAAAAGTGAAGACTGGAGTGATCATAACTTTTCCATCCTCATGCAGTAAATGCGTAAAGCGAAAATGACTTCGTATGAATAAATCGGTTATTGTTCAGGTACAACAATCCACATAATGATGTAGACCAGTATGCCGGGAAAAGCAGCTGTGAAAATGGTCAATACCACAAAAAGAATCCGGATGATGCTAACATCCAGATCGAAATATTGAGCCAATCCCCCGCAAACTCCGGCAATCATTCGATCGGTCCTTGAACGAGTCAGTCGTTTGGGTGTGTCCATTTGCATGATTAGAGAATTTTATTCATCATCTTCTTCTTCGTCATACAATCGCTCCTGATTTTCCAGCTCCATTTCCATGAAATCGGCCGCCTGATCGAGCAATTCAGCAATCAGTTCATCACTTTCCGGTTTGTCATCGAGCCAGTAAATTTCCTGGTTGGTCCAGAATCCTTCAATGTCACATTCAACAATAAAACGGGGCTGTTCGGTATGTACAATAAAAATATTGTCAGGCAGCTCCTGAGAATTGTCGGCAAATAGAAATTTTGGTAACATAGTGAGTACAATTTGATTAAAATCCAAAATATACCGGACCAGCCGGAATCCTTACCAAAAGTAAGGATTTTTTGTAAAGTTAATGATGCTGCGGCGTTAATCTTAATTAACTTTCGGTGTAGCATAATCCCTTTATTTTTCAGCACTACAGAAATAATTGCAGATAGATTGGCCCTAATTGCTGCGATGGGAGAGCTTGCCTGAAGGAGGTTGGCCTGCTTCAACAAAAGATTTGGAAGAAGGGATTAATCACAGCTAACTATTTGATTCCCCCTTAATATTCCTATTTTTGGACTCTGTCGCTTAACCTCAAATTCCTGATGCATGGAAAAACTGAATGAAATTCTCTCTCTGATTGATCATTTTGTGGGCGGTTCCCAATGGTTTGTATTTCTCTTACTTGGAACCGGCCTTTTTTTCACCATTTACCTGAGATTTCCACAGTTTCGCTACCTCAAGCATTCGTTTCGCATTGTCCGCGGTAAGTTTGACCGGGAAGGAGACGTGGGAGATACTTCGCATTTCCAGGCGCTAACTACAGCTCTTTCGGGTACGGTTGGAACCGGAAATATTGCCGGTGTGGCCTTGGCGATCCATCTGGGAGGTCCGGCTGCACTTTTCTGGATGTTGGTTACGGCTCTGTTGGGTATGACTACTAAGTTTGTGGAGGTAACCCTTTCGCATAAATACCGCGAAAAAGCGGCTGATGGTAGTATTGCCGGAGGCCCTATGTATTACATGAAGAATCGATTGAACATGCGCTGGCTGGCGGTTATTTTTGCTGTTGCCACCATTCTTTCTTCATTTGGCACAGGAAGCTTGCCACAAATTAACAGTATTTCCAACTCGCTGTTTGCGACATGGGGAATCAATAAAATTTTATCTGGAGGTATACTGGCTATTCTGCTTGGGTTAGTGATCATCGGAGGAATTAAACGTATTGCTAAAGTCACCTCGAAACTGGTTCCGGCGATGGCACTGATTTATTTTATTGGTGCGTTTGCTGTTATCTCCTATAATTACGAAAATATCATTCCATCTTTTATTGCTATTTTCCGCGATGTATTTACCGGAACAGCAGCTGTTGGAGGATTCCTGGGAGCTGGTTTCTCCTTTGCGTTCAACAGGGGAGTCAACCGGGGACTGTTTTCCAATGAAGCAGGCCAGGGTTCGGCACCGATTGCGCACGCAGCAGCCCGCGCACACGAGCCTGTCTCGGAGGGGTTGGTTGCCTTGCTCGAACCGTTCATCGATACCATTATCATTTGTTCATTAACCGGACTGGTATTGCTTTCATCAGGAACCTGGAACAAAAAATACGAAAACCGGTTTCAGGCTGCCGACCTGGAAATTATTGCTCAACACGTTGATGAGCATAATGCGGTCGAATTAAAGGCCTTAAGGAAAGACCTGAACGGACGTACAAATAATGCTGAATTTCCACGTTTCACCGGAAATCTGATTGTTAAAAACGGTCTGATTCAAAATAACCTGACCATTATTCATGCCCGTTCCATCGCTGATGACGTGAAAGTATTTACCCATGACAATGAACCATACAACGGTACCATTCAGGTGTCAGGAGGTAAAATTCCGGAATTGGAGGATTATTACCTGGAAGGAAAATCGTTGCTGCATAGTGCTCCTTTAACGACAGTGGCTTTTACGAAGAGCTGGTTCGGCCGATACGGAAGTTACATTGTTGCCATTGGATTGTTGTTATTTGCCTTCTCAACGGCTATTTCCTGGTCGTATTATGGCGACAGGGCAATGACTTACCTTTTCGGTGTGCATACCGTTATTTACTATCGAATTATCTATGTAATTGGTTTCTTTCTTGCCTCTTTTGTCGATACCACCATTGTCTGGACGTTTTCAGGTATTACCATTGCCATGATGACCATTCCTAACCTGATAGGTATTCTGTTGCTTAGAAAAGAGATGAAGTCAGAAGTGAAGAGTTTTTGGGTAGAATATGCTGATCGCTTTCCCGGAGAGAAGGTGCCGAAAGGATAAAACTGAAGTTTAAGACGATTTCAGGTTACAAGTTTCAGGTTGAGCTTCGCTGTTTTGTTGTTTCTATGGTTAGTTTAGTTTCTGTTGTAGGAATGGTTTTAAGTATTTAGATGTCAGAAACAAGATCTAAGATATTCGACTTTTTATGTTTCTTAGGTACAGTTGTAAAAAAATCAGGTTTTAGGTTATAACCTGAAATATCTAACGTCTGGAGTCTTTCTTCTTAACACTTACTTGATATATAGATTTGAATCACCGTAGCTCAGGAAGCGGTAGTTGTTATCCAGCGCATGTTGATAGACCCTTTTCCAGTCGTCTCCCAGAAAGGCCGAAATTAGTAACAGCAATGTACTTTGTGGTTGATGGAAGTTGGTAATCATTCCCCGAATAACCTGGAACTTGTATCCCGGTAGGATAATAATCTGTGTGGCCGTATTCAACTTGTCCATGTTATTTTCCGATAGGTAGTCAAGTACGGCTGATAATGCCTCTTTCGGTGATGGAAGATGGTTCCTTTCCTGGTATGGTTCCCATTGCGATACCTGCAAATCCTTTTCGCTCAGATTGGGGGTTTGTATGAGTTTTCGACCTATCCAGTATAAACTTTCCAGTGTCCGTATGGAAGTGGTACCCACCGCAATTACTGAATCAAGTTTATCTCTCAGTTTTTCAATGAAATCTTTCTCTACCAGAATATGTTCAGTGTGCATTTCATGGTCTCCAATGGTACCTGTTTTTACCGGTTGAAATGTGCCGGCTCCGACGTGCAGGGTCAGTTCCGCCCGCTCGATATTTCGTTGAGGAAGGGAATCAAATACCCTTTCGGTGAAATGCAATCCTGCTGTTGGGGCAGCTACCGATCCTTTGATGCGGGAATAGACTGTCTGGTAACGGATCAGGTCACTTTCTTCCGATTCACGATGTAAATAGGGAGGGATCGGAATATTGCCGGATGCTTCGAGCAATTCAGAAAATGTGATTGCCGGATTGTTCCACGAAAATTCAATTTCCTGTGCATTTCCTGCTTCACCGATTCTTTTCGCACAAAACTTTACTGGTTGATTATCCAGCTCCAGTGTTTGTTCCAGTATTTCGCCCTTCCACTTTTTCAGGTTTCCTACAATGCACTTCCAACGGCATCGTTCAGTTTGTGTAAAAGAAAGTGCATAATCGGCTGGCGTGGTTGGTTCCAGGCAAAATATCTCGATGCGGGCCCCTGTTTGTTTCCGGAAATGCAAACGTGCTCGGATCACCCTGGTATTGTTGAATACCAACAAAGTTCCTTCCGGTAAGTACGTTGAAAGATTCCGAAATGTGTCATCAGAGATTTGCCCCTGGTTCCAGATCAGTAACTGCGATTGATCGCGCTCTGCCAATGGATATCTGGCAATGCGCTCGTCTGGTAAATCGTAAGTGAATTCCTGTACGGAGATATTATGAAGATTCTCAGCTTGAATCATGCAAATACTAAATTTTAAATATGGCGTCAGAATGAATAACTGATCCCGGCAAAGGCGCCTACCCGTTTCTGGAAACGATCGCCATAATCGCCGGCTACACCGAATTTTACATCGAAAGGCAACTTATCGCCGTGGTACCGGCTTTCTGCGAGAAAAGAGAACTCGTCCAACGGTGAAGGATAAGGAGCGTCATATCTACCGAAATTGCGCGACCAGGATAATAACGTACGCCAGGTCAAATGACTGCAGAGATTCCCTTTTAACCCGAAATGCTGCATCCACATGCGGGTGCTGTGAAAACCAGTGGAAATCCCTTCGTTGTTAATGTTAGGAACAAAAAACGGTGTTCCCATCATATGATTTTCATATACATAGCCGGAACTGTACACGCCGTGATTGAAATAGTCGTCATTCCCGCGTCCGTGCCGGCGGGTTGGGTTATCAGGTGTTGGCGCAAGAAGATCGTGGAATGAGCCGCTCTGGTTACGGGTATTCATGTACTCGACTACAGCATCGGTGAGGAATGCTTTCCGGTTGGTATTGACAAAATGCAAACCCCATAAACCGTCGCGCAGGTTGGCCATTTCCAGTCCTGATCTATCTTCAAAAGGATGATTGTAGTAAAACGTCAGGGCAAAATTACTGTATCCCTTTTTTACCTCCAGGCTATACATTCCCAAGGTATTGCCCTCAGCGTTTAAGATGTCGGTTTCCAAGGCATTTTTGCTCCCTGCCATACTTAAGATATAACGCAGATAATCTTTAAAACCCGGTAATTTCCCATATAGTGGATCGGTTCCGCCCCAAAACACCCAATGTTCCAGTCCGGCCGTGATACGCCAGTTTTTTGATAGTTGAGCACGAAAATAGACGTTTTTATGGTGCAGATGACTATCCATCACATAACGGTCGTCACGCAGCAAATTTTCCTGGTATTCGGCTTTAAATGAAAACCAGTTTTTCCAGAAGAAAAACGGAATGAAGCCATCAGTTGAAAGAGTCACTCCCGGTAGCGGCCGTGAATTGTTCGACCAGTACATGTTGCCATTGGTGGACGAAAGTCCGGCGTACTGAATGGGTTCTGATTGCGCACCTGTTTTTAGCACCAGCCATTTGTAACGAACTCCTGCCCAGTATTGGTTCACCTGAAAATCGGAAGCGCCGGCATAACCATAGGCGAAATCAGCTCCGTAGGTATATCCCCATGTTTTGGATGAATCACGTTCCAAACTTCTTTCCAGTCCGGCCTGTAGCAATTGATACGTGCTGTTGTGTATAGTGAATACACCATTTTGGTTGGCAGTCATCCAAAAGGGAAGGTCGTTGCCCGAAGAGGCGTAACTGCTGAATGAAGTATTAAAGTCAGGAGTGAATCCGGTCTTCTGGGCAAATAAAACCGAGCTTATACTCAGGAGGAAGATGGTGGCGAAATATTTCATAACAAGATTTTAGATAATAGACTCCAGATGTTAGATACGAGACTCTCGACAATCCATTACAATGTTTTTTTTAATCGTTCGATTAAGCCATGAAGCATGGAAGAGATTTCATTTAATTCTTTCATCATTTTCATGAATAAGATTTTAGACAATAGACTCCAGATATTAGATACGAGACTCTCGACAATCCATTACAATATTGTTTTTAATCGTTCGATTAAGCCATGAAGCATGGAAGAGATTTCATTTAACTCCTTAATCATATCAGTGACCGATTTTGAAGAATGATTGTTTAACTTTTCAACAAGCATAAGTTGCGTACGTAATTCTGCAGATGAGCCTTTTGCGATATGCAAAAAGCGAATGAAGTCCTTGTTTGAGCTACGTTCTGCACCTTCCGCAATGTTACTGGGAATAGAAAGCGACGATCGAAAAATTTGTTCACGCAGTGCGTACAGCGGATATTTTTCAAATTCAAAATAAATCTTCAATGTTAAATCGAAGCTGCGTTTCCACACTTCCAGTTTCTCAAATGCATGTGGCATTATCCGTCTTTTTTCTTTCCTCTAATGTCTTGTTGTCTAAAAAAAATAAAAAATCGCAGACCTGTAAGCCGGGTTCTGTACCTTACCGAAGCAAGGCTTCTATCATTTATCTGGGACTACCGTCACCGGCAGCCTCGAGCAGCCTACCCCCTGCGATATCCGGCGAACCGGAACCAGCGCGGGCCGCACTGTGTCCTTGCGGACTCGCAGTATATTTGGCCTTACAACCCATGAGGCGTACGGCTATCTGTGTTGCCACAGATACCGGTGGGCTCTTACCCCGCCTTTTCACCCTTACTACTTCAGGTCGAAACCCAAAGCAGCGGTTATTTTCTGTTACACTACTGCAAGCTTACACCCGCCTTCCCGTTAGGAAGCATGGCGCCCTACGTTGCCCGGACTTTCCTCATTCCCCGAAAGGAACGCGATAGAACGGTCTGCGACGGCACGAAAATACTCAATTATATCGAGAATCGGATGAGCGTGTAGGAATTGGAGAATGGGTGAAGTGGTGAAAAAGGAGACAAGGTGAAAGGGAGAGTGGGGGAAAGGGAGAATGGGAGAAGTGGAGAAAGGGAGATGAGGTGAACGGGAGAAGTGGAGAAAGGGGGAAGTGGAGAATGGGGGAAGTGGAGAATGGGGGAAGTGGAGAATGGGGGAATTGGAGAATTGGAGAATGGGAGAAGTGGAGAATGGGAGAAATGGAGATGGCGATAAGAAAGCAGTGACCTTAAAAAGGAATAGGCTATTTCTCTTAAGTTCAGTAAATTTTGAATAAAATTGCTCAAATGAAACAGATAATTCGTACTCATAACCAGTTGGAGGTATATCAAATTGCCTTTCAAACGGCTCTGAAAATTCACCAACTGACAATTCATTTTCCAATGGAAGAACGCTATTCGTTGACAGACCAAATCAGACGGAGTTCAAGATCGGTGGCTTCAAATTTAGCGGAGGCTTATCGAAAAAGACGTTACCCCAAGGCATTTATTTCGAAATTATCTGATGCTGAAGGAGAGGCGGCCGAAACACAGGTATGGCTTCAGTTTGCTCATTCATTTGGCTATCTTTCAGAAAATGATGAACAAGAGCTGAGTTCTCTATATGACCAAATCATTGGGAAAATAGTCACCATGATAAATACCCCGGAGAAATGGTCGCTTTAATATTGATAAAAAGCACTCCCTCAGGCTCCCACTCTCCCCATCACCGTTTCGCCCGCTCTCAGCATCATCGCTTCAGGTACACCATGGTGGCACCATAACCATATTCCTGGAAAGAGGCGTCCTGGAAAGGATATTTGCGATACTTGCGTTGCAATTCACGGCGTAATTCGTTCTTCAACACACCATTGCCCACTCCGTGTATGAATACAATTTTTTTAACACCTAAATCAATGGCTTTGGCCATCTCTTCCCGGAAGGTATCCATCTGTACCTTGAGCATATCGGCATTGGACAAGCCGCTGGTGTTATCAAGCAATTCCTGGATATGCAGGTCAATTTCCACTAAATCCTGATTGGGCAGTGAAATGGGCTGCATTTTCTTTTTTGCCGGTTTTTCCTTTTCACGGACAATCTGTTTGAATTCCTTATCCGAAAGTTTTTCCAGTTCTGCTGTCAAGGGATCGGTGACAAGGGAAAATATCATGGCCGGTTTCCTGAAATAGTCGTTCTTCGAAAAGGAATTTTGCTTATAGAATTTTACCGGATTGAGCGTTATCTCCTTCTGTACCGGGTTTTCTATTGATGTGGCATGTTTTCGGAAGTATAGTAGCTGGAAACAGAATGCAGGAAGCTCATTCAGATCGGCCTGGGTGAGTTGTTCCAGTTGTATGCGGGTATTCGGTTCCAGTGTTCCACTGTCGCGGGTCTCATAGTTTTGGTCACGCCTGTACGCAAACTGATAGAGTACCGTGTAGTTGCAATCGTTGATGAGATACAGGCCGATTCCAGCTCCTACGGCATTTCCGGCATCCTCGGGTACTACCGCAAAGATGAAACGTGGCTTGTCGTTACCTTCCACCTGATTGATTTCGGCAAAACCAAAGAATTCCGGTTCATTCTCTTCTTCATCTTCTTCTACCGGTGCGGATTGTTTGCCGGCAGCTTTCTTCGGCGATTCCTTTTTTGATAAATCCGAAGAATTATAAGTGTCGCCACTGTTGACAACAACCAGTTCAGTCACGAGAGTAGGGACCTCGAAGCCATCCTCTGTTTCGACATTGACCATGTTCTGATTGAGAATAGCTGTTACTTTACCACCACCTACATCATTTAAAAAGCGTACGCGGTCTCCTATTTTGATTTGCATGTTGAGTCTTTTTTTATTCCTGCGAAGGTACGAAATGCCAGACAATAGACGCTAGACGAGAGACTGCAGATTTGTTCGAAGTTTAATTGTTGAATTGTTGAAGTGACGTTTTGAGAAATTCGAATCCGGTTCAATGATTAAGTTTCTGCAAAAAAAAGAAGAGCCAGGTTGTTGTAACCCAGCTCTTCCGATACTTAATGTCTTTATAGTAGAGTATATATCTCTGTTTTAATCCGGATAAGTGCGTAACGCTGTTTCGCGAATTTTTTTACGATGCAGCAGGTACGACGGCACATTTGACATCAGTACAGCCAGCGGTGCAATGATCATGAATGCTTTTCCTACCGGAACGTTTTGCAACGAAATGCTCAGAACGATAAATCCCAGATTAACCGTGAGAATGGTCAATGTGGCCTGCAGATGGTTTAATCCCAAATCGAGCAGTTTGTGATGAATGTGGTTCCGGTCAGCGGTAAAAGGTGATACTCCGCGTGAAATACGCAAGACAAATACGCGCAATGTATCAATCAGCGGAATGATCATGATTCCGATGGAAATAGCTGGCGCACCCTTGAAGGCATGGATACCGCTCAGTCCAATATTGAATTCATTGAATTGAATAACCAGAATGGACATAATGGTTCCCAAAATGAGTGAGCCGGTGTCACCCATGAATATTTTATTCTCTTTTCCAAAGACGTTGAACCAGAAAAATGAAGTCAGGGCACCTGCTAGCGCAAAGGCTGTTACAGCATAGGCGTAATGCCCGGTAGCAAAGAACCAACCACCAAAAGTGGCCGAAGTCAGAATGGTGATTCCCGATGCCAGACCGTCGATGCCATCAATCAGGTTGAGGGCATTAATCATGACTATCATGACAAATAAGGTCAGTGGAACACTCACCAGAAAAGGAATTTCATTAATGCCCAAAAAACCATGCAGGCTGGTGAACCGTATATTTCCCAGGATAATGACAATGAGTGCGGCGAAGATTTGTCCCATCAGTTTTTTCTTCGGGGCCATGTCTACAATATCATCTTTCAGTCCAACGAAAAGCATAATGGTGAGTGCAGCAATGATGTACTTGATTTCAGAAAACATAAAGCCGTTGCTACCGATAATCATGCTAATGATAAAACCAACGTAAATGGCCACACCACCTAAGGTGGGAACAATTTCTTTAGCAGCCGAACGATGATTGGGTTCGTCGTAGAGGTGCTTCATCCGGGCTACGTTGATAATGGTCGGGATAGAAAAATAGGTAATTCCTGCAGCCATGATGAAGGTGACAAACAAATAGATGACTTCCTTCAAGGTGTTCATTTTTTGAGGTTAAGGTTATTACTTTAAGAACTGTTGGTGTCTGTCTTATTATAATTCTGTGCAAAGTTAAATGATTAATTTTGTTTTCAAAATAATTGTTCAGCATATTTTGGGCTCCCTCGGGTTGATTTATAGGACTTTGTGCGTGAATTGATTCCAAATTAACATGACAACTATTCAAAAGTCCCGGAATATCCCATCTGTCAGACATAAAAAAGCTCTCCAGCTACCGAATGTAAAGGTGGGAGAGCAAACCCTTGAAGCTTAATAAATGCTTTTGTTTTACCAGAAACTTATCTTATCCAGCTGGCTCAGTGCCCTTACAAGACCTCGCCTTACAGTTGCTGGTTTTCTATCCTGTTTTTCTAATCCAGGCATGTCGATTAACCGTTCGTTCCGGCGGGGAATCAATATCTGCTGGAATGGATCATCTTTGTGGATAAATTGTTTAACCTGAATGTGTTTTCCCAAAAGGATAACTACACCTATAGCAAAGGCAATGTTCACACTCATTAGGCCAATGATACCGATATCCTGTAAAAGAAATACCGGAACAAGGTAGAGAGCCGAGATAGTCAACAGTGTAAAGGTGGCTTGCCGGTGCGACATCCCCATGGCCAGTAAACGGTGATGAATGTGGTTTTTATCGGGCGAAAATGGTGAGCGTCCCTGGTAGATCCGGAGTGCAAATACCCGGATGGTATCGAACAACGGGTAGATGAGAATGCCGAATGAAACAGCCGGAGCTGAAGCAATGGCAAACGGACGGGTTTGTATAATATTCAATTCATTAAATTGAATGACAAGCACCGACATGATGGTTCCCAGAATGAGGGAACCGGTATCGCCCATGAATATCTTATTTTTCTTGCCATATACATTGAACCAGAAGAATCCGCTCAGTGCGCCGATAAGGGAAAAGGCCAATATCGTGTATTCGATGTGACCGGCCAGATAGAACCATACGCCAAAAACGCCGGCTGCGATGATGCTGATGCCGGAAGCCAGTCCGTCGATGCCGTCAATAAGGTTGAATGCATTGATGAAAACAATCATCACGAAACCGGACAATATTACACTGGGAATAAAACTAATTCCGTGAATGCCTAAGAATCCATGCAGATTCGTAAACCGGATATCCGCCAGTACAATTAGCATGAACGCGGAAGCCAGCTGTGCCACCAGTTTTTTCCAGGGCGAAAGTGAAAGAATATCGTCCTTCAGACCCACAAAAAACATGATAATGACTGCTGCAATGATGTATTTCAGTCCGGGCATCACAAAACCGTTACCGGCAATGGTTACACTCAATACAAATCCCAGGAAAATGGCAATTCCACCAAGCGTGGGGACCACCTGTGTGGCGGCAGACCTTCCGTTGGGCTCATCGAACAGGTGTTTCTGGCGGGCAACACTGATAATGGTCGGAATGCTCCTGACAGCAATCAGCAGCGATAATCCGAAACTCAATATCACGTATGTGAATTCTGGCATGTTCTTTCAAAGTTTGAGGTTAACTAATGTTTGGCAAAGGTATGCAAATCATAATGTAACCTGTTTATCCTGTATCTTAAATCATATTTAATTTTAACGTCAGATTCAGGTTTTCATTGTGCATACCTTCAAAAATGATGCACTTTGATCAGAAATGGTTGCAGGAAAGTAAAGATTTTTGAGAATTTGTATCAAGGGTTGACACACTTGGGGAGAATGCGAATTGATGCTTTGATGGTATCAGGATGGTTAAAGATTAGGCATATTCTCTACTGTTTCGTTTCTTAATAGATTTACTCCCCCCAACCCCTCTCTATTTTAGAGAGGGGCTTTGGCCGGTGAATGGAATGCAACTCTGAGACCGGGAGATGGTACACGGATGAATGAGAGCGTTTTTAATACGAATTACACGAATTTTTGCCCCGGCTCAGTCTGCCCGCACTAATTACGCTAATTGGGGCTTCGAAGCTGGGTTCGTTGATGGATTGACACGGATTGCATTCACTGATGCCACGCCACGACGTTCGTCGGGACAGGCCCGGGGTTGAATGCCGTGCATTTATAAGAGGCGCATGTTTCGGTCGGGATTGAAATGGTAATGTTGTTGCGCCGCAATATAAGGATTGAATAAGGGGTACAAATTTTTTTACCACAGAGAACACAGATTTTTATCACAGATTTACACGGATTTGATTGCAAAAAAAACGGTTTACCTGTGGGATACATAGATAAGCCGGTTATTAACTCTGTTCAATGTCTTTATTCTCTCATTTTTAATTTCTCATTGTACATTGTTTGTTGCTATTACGCTTTCGCGGAAATCCTTAATGCGTTGTTCTTCCTCCTTTTTGCAGACCAGTAGTACGCCGTTGGCTTCCACCACGATGTAACCATCCAGGCCTTGCAAGACCATGGGGCGTTCGTTGGGAACATGGACGATGGTTTCGGTGCACTCGAAGAGATGCACGCCACTACCCACTACGGTATTGCCATCGGTGTTGCGTTCGCGCTTTTCCCACAGGCTGCCCCAGGTTCCCAGGTCGCTCCAGCCAAAGTCAGCCGGCAGTACAAAGATGTTACCGGCTTTTTCCATGATGCCGTAGTCGACGGAGATTTTCGGGCACGAAGGGAAATTCCCGTTGATGAAGGTTTGTTCTTTTTCGGTGTAGTAGATATCCTTTCCTTGCTCAAATATTTCAGCAATTTCCGGAAGGTGAGCCTGGATGGCTTTCATGATACTTTGTACACTCCAGATGAAAATACCGGAATTCCAGTAGTAACCTCCTTCGTCAAGGTACTGTTGAGCGGTTTCGCGGTTGGGTTTTTCCTTAAACGCCGCCACTGGGTGAATTGAAAATTGAGAATTAAGTCCCGATGGTTCGGGAGAAAATTGATTCTCCGCTTCATTGGCTTGAATGTAACCATATCCCGTTTCGGGGCGATGGGGTTTCATACCCAGTGTCAGGAGGGTATCGTTCGCAGCGGTGAAGTCCAGTCCGGTTTGGATGACCTGCTCAAATTGCGACTCATCGGTGATGAGGTGGTCGGAAGGAGCCACCACGATGTTGGCTTCCGGATTCTGCTGGTTGATTTTCCATGCTGCATAGGCGATGCATGGCGCGGTATTCCGCATGCAGGGCTCCAGCAATACCTGCCCGGATGTTAGCTCGGGGATTTGTTCCAACACCAGTTTTTGATAACTGGCTGAGGTAACGATGTAGATATTTTCAGCGGGAACGATGTTCCGGAAACGGTGGACGGTCTGTTGTAACAGGGTTTTTCCGGTTCCCAGTACGTCCAGAAACTGTTTGGGTTTTTCGGCGGTACTCATGGGCCAGAACCGGCTGCCGATGCCTCCGGCCATGATGACGAGATAGTTGTTGGTGTTCATATTTTTTTGTTGATTTTCAAAGTTACGAATGCAAAGATTTCAACATTTTTACGATTATCGAGATGAATTACGCGAATTTTAGCGAATTACACGAATTGTGCTTCGATGTTGCTGTTGTAAGAGGATTGACACGGATTTGATTCACGGATGCCACGGATTGACGCTTCGATGTTGCTTACAAGAAGGCCTGAAGGGCCGGATTACTTCAGCCCAATGGCAACGCCCCACGACGTTTGTCGGGACAGGCTTGGGTAATGAATGCCACGCATTTAGAAGAGGCGCATATTCAGACCAGACTTGAAATGATAACGTTCCTGCGCCGCAATGCCGACTTTGAACAGGTGAAAGGGAGAAGGCGCAGGCAATGGCGAAGGTTAAAGTAAGAAGTAAAAAGTAAGAAGTAAAAAGTAAGAAGGGAAAAGGGAGATGGGGAGAAAATGGGAAAGGGAGAAAATGAGAGAGGGAGATGGGGAGAAAGGGGGAATTAGAAATGTTGAATTTTAAATTTTGAATTGCGAGGGGCCCACGCAAAGGGCGCAGAGATTTTCGCGGAGAGCGCAGAAGAGTCACAACAGATTAACACGGATTTTTCTAATGGATTGTGAGTTGGTTAAAGGTTAAAGTCAAAAGTAAGAAGTAAAAATATCCTCTGATGAACATCTATTGGTTTCCATATAAACCCCGGAGGGGTGATATGATGGTAGCCCGGGGTAAGGAGTTTACGACGCCACCCCGGGATCGAATGCGAAGCATTTAAAAGAGGCGCACGTTTGGGCCATGATTGAAATGGAGTTTTTGCTGCGCCGCAATGCCTTAGTTGAACAGGAGAAAAGGAGAAAATTAGAAGGTGAGAAAATGGGAAAGGGTGATGAACAATGAGCAATGAAAAATGAACAGTTAGTAATGAAAATGGAAGATTGAGATTGTGTAAGATATGGTATAGGGGAAAAGGCAATTAAGGTGAATAATTAGTAATGAATCAATACGGATTAAGCGAAACGAAGTTCGACGAAGTCAATTACGATAGCACGGATTACGCGAATTAGAGCGAATTACACGAATTGCTTCGAGGCTGTTTTCGTTGGTGGATGTCCACGGATTGTATTCACGGATTTTTCTGTTTGTTCTGGCAGTATCACTGTCGGAGTTTCACCCCTACATCCCCTGAAGGGGACTTTGGGCCGGTGATTGGAATGGGGTTCGTAGTTTATAGTGGCTGTGCTAAAATAACCATAGTGGGAGGCTCTGACCACCGACAGGGTGGCGGTGATACTTTTGGGGATTGTCCAATAAAAAAAGGGACTCCGTCATTGATTGGCGATGGAGTCCCTTTGTAGGTTGAAGGCTTTGGGCCTTACTTTTGTAGCTATGACAAATTATGAACGGGCGATGATGCCGAGTTTTTCGAGGTATTGTGCTTCGTCATCTTCGAAGATGAGTTTGGCCAGGCGGGTTATCTCGTTGGCTGCTTCGTAGAGTTCGTCCATTTTGGTATTCCGTTCTTTGGTGGCGTATTGTGCATCTCCGCCTTCTTTTTCGCGGTTGGCACGGAGGACATCGAGTTGGTCTACGTCTGCCTGTAGCGCCTGAACTGATTCGAGGGTATATCCAAACGGTGCTAGTTTATCGAGCACTTCCTGCATGCCCACCAGGTTACCATAAAAGTTTTTGGCTACCTGCAGGAAATCGGTGTATTTGGTGATTTTGTCTTCGTAGAGACCCAATGTATTGGCTTCGGCAGAGGTGGCCGGATAGTAGAATTTCAGTTTTTTTCTGATCTGGGAGAAAACCTTCCGGGTCTTTTTCTGCTGGTTGTTGAATAGTTCGCTGGCCGTTCGCCATTCGGCATTTTCGTTTTCATTTTTCTTAACGAGCGCTACCGTGTCGGTGTAAATTGCTTTGTTGGCGGTGTGTTTGGCCTCATCGTATCCAAAGGGGAGGAGACGGGCACTGATGACTTCGTCGCTGGAGGCATTGTAAATCTTGATGCGACAGTCTTCCATGAAATCGTTAATTGATTGGTCTTTACCCATGGTTTAAAATTTTAGATTAATTAATTTTTGTTACAAGAAGTTACAAATTTTAGTATGAGTAAAAAAATCAAACAATAATATTGATTATTCGAAAAGCAGGTATTCTACGCTTATTGGTATGATGGCTGACATATAATTGTTAATTATAATTATCTATTGATGGGTTATTTTGTCTAATTATGCTCTTATTTCACCTATTTTATATTGTTTGAATATTTTTTTGATAAATGGAGTTGATGAAATACATGCTGCTTAGCATAATATGGCCTTTGCTGGAGCGAAATGTATGTATGCTTAACATGTTTTAGCCACTGCTGCGCGAAAAAGTATGTATGCTTAACATGTTTTGACTGCTGCTGCGTGGAAAAGTATGTATGCTTAACATATTTTGGGCATCGCTTCCTGACCTTGTGGGTTACAAGGTGACTCCAGAATTTTAACTGCACATCCTGGTCGGGATTGAAATGATAACGTTGTTGCGCCGAAGATGTCGACGATGAACAGGTGAATATGAGAATCTTATTCCACGCGAAGGGCGCAGAGATTTCTGCAAAGAGCGCTGAGGATTATGCACGGATGGACACTGGTGTAGAAAGTGAAAAGGCAGAAGGGAAAAGTAAAAACACGGACTCGGTTTCCGCAGTTGGTGTTGGTATTGTGTTGCTTATCGAGCGTAAACCTTTTCCAAAGTTTTGAACTTTGGAAAAGCTGATACTACCGACGGCCACTGTCAGGGTGAAAGACCACTGACAGGGTGTGGAAGGCATAAAAAACGCCGACAGGGATGGTTCCACTGCCGGCGTTGGTATCGTGTGTTTTGTTGTGCTACTTCTTCGTGTATTTTCCCAGATACCAGTCGACGGTTTTGATGATGCCCGATTCGAAGTTTTCGTCGGCCTGCCAGCCGAGCTGGGTTTCGATTTTGGTGGCATCGATGGCATAGCGGCGGTCATGACCAGCCCGGTCGGTGACGAAAGTGATGAGGTCAGCGTATTTTTTCCCGTCGTTACGGGGTGCCCGTTCGTCGAGTAGTTGGCAGATGTGGTTTACGATAAACAGGTTGTCGCGCTCGTTGCGACCGCCAATGTTATAGGTTTCCCCGGCTTTTCCTTTCTGTTCCACCAGGTCGATTCCCTTACAGTGATCGAGTACGTATAACCAGTCGCGGATGTTTTTACCATCGCCATAAATCGGAATAGGCTCTTTCGCCAGTGCTTTCCGGATGATGGTCGGAATGAGCTTCTCATCGTGCTGCTTGGGACCATAATTGTTGGAGCAGTTACTGGTGGTTACATTCATCGCATAAGTATGAAAGTAGGCCCGCACAATCAGATCGGAGCTGGCTTTGGATGCCGAATAGGGGCTGTTGGGCGCATAGGGTGTGGTTTCTTCGAACAGGCCTTCGGCACCCAGCGTTCCGTATACCTCATCGGTGGAGATGTGATGAAATCGGCACGCTTCGTAACCCGGTTTCACGGTGAAGGGCTTTTCCATCCAGTATTTGTAAGCGACATCTAATAGATTGAAAGTTCCGTTCACGTTGGTACGGATGAAAACCTCCGGCCCGGTGATGGAGTTGTCCACATGCGACTCGGCGGCAAAATGGAATACGCCCCGGATATCGTATTTGGCAAACAGGTATTCCACCAGTTCGCGGTTGCCAATATCTCCTTTTACCAGTTCGTAGCGACTGTGGTTCTCCAGTTCGGAGAGGTTGTTCAAATCGCCTGCATAGGTCAGTTTGTCAAGGTTGATGATAAAGGCTTCCGGATGTGCTTCCAGGAAGTAGGGAATGAAGTTGGCGCCGATGAATCCGGCACCGCCGGTAACGAGGATGTGTTTCATTGTTGGTTGTGTTTCTATTTCTTTGAATTGTAATCAAAAGAACCAATAGGTAATGTTGATTTATTAAATCTCTTAAGGTTTTTGTCCTTAAGCCGGACGGGCTTTTCATTTTTCTCCTTAGATGAGAAAAACGAAACAAAAAGAATCAAGTCAAAGTGATTCCTTCCTCCCGCGTCATGGTTTTTTCTTGCTGACCCACTATCCGGAATCCCCGCCAAAAACCAATCCCGCTCTCGCCGGCCCTGTGAAATATGAAATTGATTTCACGGGGCTGGCCCGGACGACTTTGACGGGCCTACCCGCTTTTCGCCTGTTGGCGAAGTGGGGGACGTGAGAATTCATACATTTTGGTCGTGAGTGATCATCCAGGCGTTTTGGGAGGGCAAGGAAATGACAGGGTTATTCAGCGGTCAGTTTAAGCAAGTACTGCCCATACCCGTTTTTCTTCAACGGTTCGGCGAGTTTGCGGACCTGGTTGGCATCGATGTAGCCCATTTTGTAAGCAATTTCTTCGATGCAGGCAATTTTGAGGCCCTGGCGGGTTTCGACTGTTTGGATAAATTGACTGGCGTCGAGAAAGGATTCGTGTGTGCCGGTATCGAGCCAGGCATAGCCGCGGCTCATGAGTTCCACTTTTAGGCGACCTTCGTTCAGGTAGTGCTGATTGACCGTAGTAATTTCGTATTCTCCGCGAGCTGATGGTTGGATGTTCTTGGCCACTTTGACCACATCGTTGGTGTAAAAATAGAGTCCGACCACCGCATAGTTGGAAGCCGGTTTTTCCGGTTTTTCCTCGATAGTGGTGACATTTCCTTCTTTGTCGAACGTAGCTACGCCATATCGTTCGGGGTCTTTTACGTAGTAGCCAAATACAGTAGCTTTACCCTCTTTCTCCACGTTGCGGCGTGCCTGTTTTAGCAAATCCACCAGACCATGGCCGTAAAAGATGTTATCCCCCAGAACCATGCAGACGCTGTCGTTTCCGATGAATTCTTCCCCGAGGGTGAATGCCTGGGCCAAACCGTCCGGACTGGGCTGTTCTTTGTAACTGAATAGCATCCCCAAGTCTTCACCGTTCCCCAACAGTTTTTCAAATCCGGGCAAATCTTCCGGGGTGGAAATGATAAGTACTTCCCGGATGCCTGCCAGCATGAGGACCGACAGTGGATAGTAGATCATTGGTTTGTCAAAAATCGGAAGCAGTTGTTTGGAAATCCCTTTGGTAATGGGGTAGAGCCGTGTGCCGGAACCGCCGGCAAGGATGATGCCTTTCATATAAATCTTGTTTAATCGTTGAAGTGTTTAAACAATTAGTTGATGGAGGTGAGCAGTGATGCTAATGATATTTTATTCGCTTTCAAAAGTAACGCCGTCTTTTTCTGTGTCAATGAATTCATAGTGAAGTGTGCGGTGTAATCCTTCGGCTAGCGTAAACGGAGCCTCGAAACCGGAATTATGCGCATTGGTGGCATCAAATTGCGTGGTTGCACAGAACTTTTTAACCCTAACTGAGCTTACTGCAAATTTTTTACCGGTCACTTTACTGAGTACATCGAATCCATAACCGCCTAACATCCCCAACCAGTAAGGAAAATGTGTTGACGGGATATTCTTTTTTAGGCTTTTCTCTACCTGCGATACCAATTCGTTCATATTGAAATCGGGTTTGTCGATGTAGTTGTAAACCCGATACCCCGGTTGCAGATTTTCCAACTGAAATTTGATGAAAGCTGCAATATTGCCTACGTAGGCCATGGACTTTTTGTTGGTACCTTTTCCAACCATGAGGAATTTGCCGGAAGCGATTTGCTTGAGTAGATTGAACACATTTCCCCGGTTGCGTTCGCCGAAGATAACGGTTGGACGAATGATGGTCAGGGAACGACTTTCGGGAGCTTTTTGACACCATTCCCGTAAAACTTCTTCAGCCTGCCATTTGCTTTTGCCATAATGATTGAACGGATCAGCCGGGTGGGTTTCATCCGGATTCTTTTTGTTTAATCCATAGACGGCTACTGAACTGGTGAAGACAATGTTTTTTACTCCATTTTTATCCATTGCCTCTAAAACGTTTTTGGCTCCCTGTACATTGACATCGTAGTACAATGAGGTGGGAGAGACGTCGTCCCGGTGTTCAGCTGCCAGCAGGACGACGGCTTCCTTGTTTTGCAGTGCCTTGTCCAGTTCGATTTGATTTCGAACATCTCCAATTGTGGTTATCTCAGGGTGGTAGATGCTTTGTTGTTTGTCGAAATTAGAAGTATCGAATTCTTCTTTGGTAATATCAAGTACTCGAGTGCCGACGAAGCCACTGGCTCCTATCAAGGTAATGTTTTTCATGTTTTAGATATTGCAATTCTCTGTAAATAATCTACATATATTTTTGTAGTCATAATCATTAGCTGTTTTTCTAACTCGCTCGGACATTTCGTTATATGACTGCTCATCCATATTAACGATGGAAAGAATGGCATCTGCATATTCTTGAGCGGATGAAAATGATCTATCTATGCCTAAATTATTCCTTTGTATTATACTATAATTCATCCCCGCATTACATAGGACGGGTTTTCCACTGGCAAAGGCAAGAAACATTTTATTCATACTACCACCGTACTTTCCCCAGTCTTTGTTATAATTTAATAAATTAAGAGATGCTTTTGATAATACATACGGAACAAATTGAGGTTCTATCCATTTTTGTTTAAACTTTACGTTAAACAATTTATTTTCAGAACATTTTTTTTCAAGCTTTTCTCTTTCATTCCCGTCACCATATATTAAAAAAACAATTTCAGGATGACTACGTAAAACATTTGCAGCATTAATAATTTGTTCAATGTTATTTGCTAATCTGATACTTCCCAGGTATATAATTTTAAACAACTTATCATTTTCAAGATGTTCATCTTCTATTCTAAATTGTCGTAAACTAGTATCAAAAGATTCTAAATCAACTCCATTATTAATATAGTGAACTTTATTAAAATTTATTGGCCCCCCATTTGACTGATCCCATTTTTTTTCAGCTATATAGTCTGTTGCACCTTCCATTGAAAAAACAACATGATCTGCTGAAGAATATAATTTTTTTTCTATTTTATAAAACAGCTTTAATATCGGACTTTTTTTATTTAAAAAACCGAAATGTTCAAACTCCATCGGCCAAAGATCCGTTATGTCAAGAATATATTTAGATTTTAACCGTTTTGCAGCATAGTAAATTAATAAATCAAATGGTATTCTCGATGTATGAATAATGATTTCTGGTTTTGGGAATAATTTTCGTTTTCTAAACAGAAACAATGAAAATTGAACATAGCTAATTATTCTATTAAGTCCATTATTACTATATTTTTTTGACTTAATAAATAGAAAAGGAATGTCATCATATTCTTCTTCTAAGTATGATAATTTAGTTCCTTCAAGATGATTTATTGTACTATTATGTACCTGTGCAGAACATATTAATTTAACATCATATCCTAAATTCTGAATGAATTGTGCTAATTTCACCGTTCTAAGATGAGTTCCATTTTCTTTTAAAGGAGCCGCATCTTTATTAATGAGCCAGACGACTTTTCTTTTCATTATTTACTTCCAATTATTAATCGTTTGAACTACCTCTTTTGCTTCTTCAACTGGCATTATTGGACTAATGGGCAAACTTAAAATCTCATTGTGGATTTTTTCAGATATTGGAAGGGACAAATGGTTCCACTCTTGATAGCATTGTTGTTTATGTGGTGGAATAGGGTAATGGATTAGTGTTTGAATGCCATTGTCTGCTAAATATTTTTGAAGTTCATCTCTTTTTGTTGATCGTATCACGAAGAGATGAAAAACATGTTCACCATTGTCTTTCACCTCAGGAGTAATAATAGATTGGTGCCTGATGTTTTCAAAATAAAATTTTGCTATGGCTATCCGTTTTTGATTATCAGCGTCAAGACGTTTTAGTTTTGTCCTCAGGATTGCAGCCTGAATTTCATCTAAACGTGAATTGAGCCCTTGATATTCAAAGGTGTATTTTTTATTGGAACCATAATTTCCCAATGAACGAATTACATTGGCGAGTTCTTCGTTGTCTGTAGTGACTGCTCCTCCATCACCCAAACAGCCCAAATTTTTACCTGGATAAAAACTGTGTCCTGCAGCATGACCTAGCGAACCTGTTCGCTTTCCTTTATAGGAAGCACCAATTCCTTGCGCATTATCTTCAATCAATTTAAGATTGTACTTGGTGGCAATGCGCTGTATCTCGGGATGCATTCCGTTTTGGCCATATAAATGAACAACAAGAATCCCTTTTGTGCGTTTTGTGATTTTTTTTTCAATTTTGAATGGATCGATATTGTAATTTGAGATGTCAGGTTCTACTAATATTGGTACTAAATTATTATTTGTAATGGCAAGAATTGAGGCTATAAAAGTATTTGCCGGGACAATGATTTCGTCTCCCTCTTGCATAATTCCCAGTTCAATATAGGCTCTCAGTATCAGACGCAAAGCATCCAGTCCGTTGGCCACTCCAATACAATGTTTCGTTCCAATATAATCCGCGTATTCCTGTTCGAATGACATTACTTCGTTACCGAGCAAGTACCAACCCGAATGGAGTGTTCGTTTTATCGCTCGTGTTAAGTCAGGTTCAAAGCTATCGTTAATCGCTTTTAGATCGAGAAATTTGATCATATTTATTTGATTTTTCCGATTATGTTTTTATACGAATTTTCGCAGTTCTTGCAAAACAGATTTTCATCAAGCTTTCGTCCACATTTACAGACATATGCTTTAAATACGGCAGGAACTCCAAACCAAAGCGTGTAATCGGGAATATTTTTTGTCACAACACTACCTGCACCTATCATGGCGAAAGAACCAATCGTAATTCCACCAACTATTGTTGAATTGGCTCCGATTGAAGCTCCTTTTTTTATGATTGTTTCAAGGAACTTATCAGGATATTTTTTTGAACGAGGACGAAAATCGTTCGTGAAAGTTACGTTTGGTCCAATGAATACATCGTCTTCGATCCTTAATCCATCCCAAAGCTGTACTCCGCTTTTTATCGTAACATTGTCTCCGATAATTACTTCATTTTCAATGAACACGTTGAAATTGATATTGCAATTTCTACCTATTATGGCATTTTTTAAGACTACGCTGTATTGCCAGATAGAGGTGCCTTTGCCAATATTTTTTGTTTGAACTTCAGCTGTCGGGTGGATCATCTCTTAAATTCTTTAAATACGTTATAATCTCTTATGTAATCTCCCTCATCGTATTCATGAGATGCTAAAACCAGGCATACTGAACCAGACGAAAAATCGTCCAATTCACGCCAAATTCCCGGAACAATTAATAATCCCTGATAAGGCCGATTTAACCTAAAAGTTCGTTTCACATTTCCATCATCCAATATTACGTTAAAACTGCCGCTCGCAGCAATTATTAGCTGTCGGAGTTCTTTATGAGCATGTCCACCGCGTGATTCTCCTCCAGGCACATCATACAGATAATATACTCTTTTGACATCAAATGGAACGGTTACTTCATTTTCGATAACACTAATATTTCCTTTTTCGTGATGATGCTTATCAATTTCTATAATTGAGCAGTCATATACGGTTGTCCTTTTCATTTCACTAATTTTGTGAATTCTTCGTAGTCATAAATGTAATCGTTCCGGTCAAATTTTGTCGATGCTAAAATAAGGGCCAATGAATTGGTGGAGAAGTTTTCCATTTGTCGCCAAATCCCTTGTGGAACATACAGCCCGTAGTAAGAGCGATTTAAGGAATAAACCTTTCTGTTTTTCCCGTCATCCAAAATAACATCAAAGCTACCCGATAGCGCAACAATAAACTCTTTATTTTCTTTATAAGCATGACCTCCCCGTTTTTCTCCACCCGGCACATCATAAATCCAATAAGATCGTTCAATTTTAAATGGGATATGGTTATTTTCTTCGACGAATGAAAGGTTGCCTCGTTCATCCAAAATTTTGGGAAGGTCTAATATTTTACATTTGGTATTTTTCATCTTAGTCATATATTTTACACCTGCAAAGCAATTATAGTAAATCCGAATATAGTTTTAATAAAACAGCCTCTTGGGTTTTCCAATTGTATTCATAATCAATAGCTTTTTGACCATTTTGTCCCATTTCCAAAGCTATTGAGGGATTGTCTACTAGATATTGTATTGCCCTCCCGATTTCATTGATATCGTGCGGGTTAACGCAAATTCCGCATTTGTACTTATCAATTATTTCTTGCCATAACTTAAAATCAGTACATATTATGGCCATTCCCGCTGCCATATATTCAAAGAATTTTATAACACCGAGTGATCCTTCTTTATAACCGACATTAGGTGTGTAATCTAAACAAGCTATCCCTATTAAAGATTTTTTGTAAATATTTTCAACTTCAATATGTGAGATTTTTCCTATATAATTAACTTTTGACCAGCCTTTTAAGCTCTTGAGGTAATTGAGATATTGATTTGAAACGGTCGACCCTGCAAGTATTAATTTTGTCCCTCTTGTTTTATCCAATGCTTTTAGAGTATTATCTAACAGATAAGCGTGTGAAATCGCTCCCGCAAATGCGATATTTTCCCTGTTTAAATCTAAAATTAGCTTGTCAGTGTCTGATGATATTTTAGGATAATTTGTTATTTGATGTGTATTTTTATTAATACGTTTGAATTTTTTGACTATAAATGGGGTAACGGATATTATTGCATCAAATTCTCTTACGTTTCTTTTTTCATAAATAGAATAAACAAGCGATACTATATCTCGAAAAAAGACGGGTATCCAATTTGCGGATTTTAGCAGAACAGGGGTGTCTTCATGTGAATCATACACTACTTTTTTCCCTTTTCTTTTTAACTTCAACCCTATTGGTATAAGCTCTGGATCATGGAAATGATAGATATTTGCATCTATTTCTAACGCCTTTTTATATACTGCTTTCGGGCGCCTTATCATCCGCTGAAGTTTATTCTTTACGGGAATGTGCAATGAAATTCGTTTTACTCCATTTTTTTCTTCCTCAAAGGTAGTATCTCCACATGCAATTAGGGTAACATCAAACCCATTCGCTGCCAGACTTGAACATTCTTTTACGAAGATGCGTACGTCGTCAATTGAATGAACCGAGGTTAAGTGACAAACTTTTTTCATTTTAGATTTAATTTCATTTTCTAGGTAAAAAATATAATGTAAGCATCATTAATAATAGCCCACTTGTGAGTAATGCTATAGAAAATGAAGTACTTATTAAAGTCATTGATGTAACTAGTATGGGAAGAAATACAAATTTTTCATCTAATCCCTTGGCAGAGGCATCCAAAAATCGAAGAATAATAACGATGATAAATGGAAATATTACTGCACCTACAGAACCCAGATTTAAATAAGCATCAGAAAATAGTCCGTTATTAGCTCTGACTGCGGGATCGTGGAAATAGTTTTGCCCAATAATAAATGCAATATCTTTCTTATAAGGCGAAGAAAAGAAAAACCATCTTAATATTCCTTGTCTGAAATAATCTAACTCGTGACTGGAGAAAAAGTCGTAATAATAGAAATGTAATTGAGCCGGTATAAAAAGCCCCCTGTCAATTAAGATGGAAGAAAGTATGTATGTGTTAAAAAAATAATATTCGCCTACGCTGAGTAAACTCAAAAAAACTAAGCCCCAGCTGACGTATGATATTCTGTTGTATTTATAGAACCAATAACCTAAAAAGCTTAGGACAAACATTAATATCACGGATTTATGTCCGCCAATTCCAAAATTTAATAAAATAACAACTGATAGTATTATAACCCAACGGTATTTCCTGAGATAAAGAAAATAAACCAATATTACAGGTAGTAATGTATTCGCAGCGGCATGAAAATATTTAAGTATAATAGGTAAATTAAATTCTCGTTCTTCCATTCGTAATTCATAAATGTCAAATAACCCAAAATGAAAACGAAAATGGGTATATCTTCCGGAAATATAAATCACAGTTAAACATAGCAGCGTTAAGATGAACCAAAAAAAATAATTTGTTCTATTTGTTTGTGGTAGATTCAACTTTATTCCAGGCATATTATTACTAACGACTAATAATAAAAACCAATATATAAAAGTCAGTAATATAAAGTTATTGCTGGTTGGTATATACGCGATCAGTGAAGTTGTTGGAACAAAAGAAATAAGAGAGAATAAAATTATAACATTTGCAGACAGTGTTTTTTTAGAAAAATTACTAATTATAAATGGCGACAAAAAAAGCAGCATTGCCCAGGAAGCCAGGTATTTAGATGTGTTTGTATTATCGACCAGCCCGGTTGATTTGTAAATTGGTGAAATAATAGTTATGTAGCAATAATCGAGAATTATACGGTACAGTATTAATCCAAGATAATTAAATGCGCTGTTTTTCAGTTTTCTCACACTTATTTTCATGCCATTTGATCGAATTGAATGTTCTTTCCTTTTGAAAATTTGTATGATAAAAAGATATATAGCAGATATGCACTACTCCGACCAACTGCAAAGAAAATGAGGGCTACTTTAACATCTTTAGAAATGAATAGGCCTAATAATAGAGATATTATTGTAATTAGAACATAATAGATTTGCCAATACATGGATATTTTCATTTTTCCGGTGATAATAAGAACTCCACTTAAAGACATACTAATAAAACTTAGCGTGATCATTGGAAGCAAAATTTGCGAGTATTCTCCAGCTACCAGCCATTGTTTGCCCAAAACGAATGAAAACAAGCCAGGTAATAAGAAGAATAATGGAATGGAGCCAACTATTCCGGCTAGCGACAAATTTTTTAATAGCCGTTTATAAATTACGGTACAGTTACCACGTTTAATGTAGTCATCATTCGCTCGTTGTCTGAACACATCTCTAACAGCAGCACCTATAACACTAATTGGAATTGATAGAACATTCATTGTCATTGCATAATAGCCTACTTCAATGCTATTGTAGTAGGCGCCTATAAATAAAATGGGGAATGTTCCACCAATTTGACTTAATAGCTGGTCGGGCATGGTAAACTTAGGGAATTCAATATACTTTAGAGAGATTGGTTTGAATCGTTTATAAGAAATTTGTACTAAAGTATCTTTGTCTTTTTTTATTGCCCGATAAACACATGTCCCTGCTGAAATTGTTCTGCCAATTACATCACCGGCAACCAAACCATTCCCTGTTATTTTTACAAAGCCCAAAAATACTTTGCTCAGCGTAGTTGCTGCAGCATTGGTTATTTTATTCCACGATAGGTTAACAAAGTATTTATTTCGAACACACCACTCGTTATAACAATTGAAAATAATGGTAACAAAGGCGGTAATAGGACATATAAATAACCATTTATGTAATTCGGGTTCATTGAACCATCCTGAGAGTTTTTGCGCTGATAATTGCAGAATAATAAAGGCAAAAAACAAGAAAACAAAACTTAAAGTCAACACTAAACCAACAATGTCGGCAGCTTCTTTTTTTGTGTTGGCAATTAAAATGCTGCTTTCATATTTGCCGCTAGCGATAACAGTGAGTATTGCTGTAATCGAACTTAATGTTGCCAATAATCCAAATTCTGCCGGAGTAAATATCCTACCTAAAATAGGATAAAAAAGCATCGGAAACGCTTGAGCAACACTTGTACCGACTGTAAGTGTCAATGCGTTTCTGGCAAACTCACCTTTTATTGGAAACCTATTGCGAATTTTTTTAAACAATTATTTTAGATTCTAATTAAACCTATTTGATTATGGAAAAGGGATGATTACTTAAGGAAAGTTTGGCCAGCGGATGGAAGTCTCCTTTTAACCCTACTGGTTGCTGGTGACGAATATCATGTACGGTTCTAATAGCCTTTTCAGCTTCACCAATACGAAATCCGGTCCCGGAAAGAATGTGCTCATAACTTTTTGTATGCAATTCTGTGAAACCTCCGCTGAATTCGAATTCTTCTCCGTTTACTGTGATGGACCGGAACGTCCTCATACCTTTTGCCTTTATCTCATCAGGTATTGTATCATAATTGATACTTAAGAACCATCGCACTCTTGCTTTTTCCAGTTGCAAAAAACCTGCAGCCCTATCATGTTCATGGAGGTGTACGATGTTCTCCTTTATATCGCCAAAAATCCAGGTGAGCATATCAAAGAAATGTACGCCAATGTTGGTTGCTACACCACCTGATTTGTGCACATCGCCTTTCCAACTCGTGTAGTACCAGTGACCACGTGAGGTGATGTAGCTCAGATCGACATCATAAATTTTGTTTGGATCTCCATTATCTACTTTGTTCTTGAGTTCTATTACACTTGGATGGAGGCGTAATTGTAAAATGTTGTAGATATTTTTACCGGTCTCCTTTTCTATTTCTTTTAGGGCTTCCACATTCCATGGATTCAACACAATGGGTTTTTCACAGATAACATCGGAGCCATTACGTAATCCGAAACGAATGTGTGAATCGTGTAAAAAATTTGGCGAGCAGATGCTTACGTAGTCTACGTTGGTTCCTTTGCGTTTGAGTTTATCGATATGGCGGTCGAATCGTTCAAATTCGGTGAAGAAGTCTGCGTCAGGGAAATGACTGTCCATAATGCCCACACCGTCATAAGGGTCTAAGGCTGCTACCAGATTATTTCCAGTATCTTTAATCGCTTTCATGTGGCGGGGTGCAATATAACCAGCTGCACCTATAAGAATGAAGTTTTTCATTATCTCAAATCTTGTATTTAACTATTTGTTTTTTCAACCTTATTGTCTACTAAAATATATGCCTCTTTACTTTCCGGACAAACTGCAGTATTATTGTCGTTGAACTCTAATCTGTGTCCATATTCACTAACCCAACCGTTTTGCCGTGCTGGATTGCCGATGACCAAGGCATACGCAGGAACATTTTTGGTTACCACAGCGCCAGCTCCAATTAGTGCATATTGTCCGATGTCGTTACCACACACGATTGTCGCATTGGCCCCAATTGAAGCCCCTTTTCCTACATGGGTTCTGGCGTATTGGTTTTTTCGATTGATGGCTGAGCGGGGATTTATCACGTTTGTAAAAACCATTGAAGGCCCCAGGAAAACATCGTCTTCACAGGTAACTCCTGTGTATATAGACACATTGTTTTGCACTTTCACGTTTTCACCTAAAACAACTTCCGGTGAAACAACTACGTTTTGCCCTATATTGCAGTTTCTCCCAATGATACAGTTTGTCATTATATGACTGAAATGCCAAATCTTACTGCCTGTTCCAATTTGGCTGCCTTCGTCGATGATCGCCGTTTCGTGGGCAAAATATTCTTTAGCTGTCATTCTCAATTAAAGTTTCTGATTGCTTCAATTATTTCATCTTGTATCTCCTTTGTCAGTTCCGTATGCATCGGAATTGAAAGAACCAACTTACAAAGCATTTCTGTATTTTCAAGTTGGAAGCCAGATGGGCTAAAATGCTTAAAGGCCGGTTGTGCGTACAAAGGGAAAGGATAATAAATGATGGATGGTATGCCCTGTTCTTTTAGATAAGCCTGGAGCTTATCTCTATTTTTGTTTTGAACCTTTAAAGTGAATTGGTTGAAGGTATGGCTGGCATATAATGCTTTGTTTGGCAGTGTAAGCCATTCCAATCCATCCAGATTTTGGAAGTAATATTCGGCTGCCTTCTTCCTGGCAGAAATATATTCATCCAGATATTTCAACTTAACATTTAAAATGCCTGCCTGAATGGTGTCTAACCTTGAGTTGCACCCGATTGTTTCATGATAGTACTTCTTCTCTTGACCGTGACTGGCAATCATCCGACATCGCTTTGCCAATTCCGGATCGTTAGTCGATAATGCGCCACCGTCTCCAAAACAACCCAGATTTTTGGTTGGAAAAAATGAATAGCAACCAATGTGTCCGATGGTCCCTGTTTTCTTTTTTGTCCCGTTTGAGAAGATGTATTCAGCGCCAAGCGATTGGGCATTGTCTTCAATTACAAATAAGCCATATTTATCAGCTAACTTCATAATTGATTCCATATCGGCACTTTGACCATAGAGGTGAACCGGAACAATGGCTTTGGTTCTTGGCGTGATCGCTTTTTCTAAACCGTCAATTGAGATATTGAACGTATCGATATCTACATCGACCATGACCGGTTTTAGTTTTAATAAGGCAATGGCTTCAGCGGTTGCCACGTAGGTGAATGCCGGAACAATCACCTCATCTTCCGGTTTTAAGTCCAAAGCCATTAATGCGATTTGAAGTGCGTCAGTCCCATTACCACACGAAATGACATGATCGGTGTCTAGATATACTGCCAGACTATCTTCAAATTGTTTGACTTCATTACCTTTAATGTAATTCGCAGATTCAGCGCAGGAGAGTAATGCCGTATCAATCTCCGGTTTTATTTTCTGATATTGACCTTTGAGGTCAACCATTTGAATACTCATTGTTTACTATCGTTATAGTTTGTAAACTTTGTCATTTCCTTCCTTCACCATGTTTCGCATATCGACAATTAACTGAGCATTCTTTTGGATAAAATCCATGTCAAATGCATCATGATTGGTTGTCAAAACAACACAGTCGGCTTGCTGCAATGTTTCTTTTGTCAATTCTACCGATTCAAATATATGTCCCTCATTTGTCTTTACTTTAGAAATAAAAGGATCATGGTAGGTTACTTCACCTCCTTTGTGTTTTGCGATGTCCATAATTTCCAACGCCGGAGATTCTCGTTCATCGTCAATATTGGGCTTGTAGGCAACTCCCAGAAACAGAATCTTACTACCATTGATTGCTTTTTTATGACGATTCAGCGCTGTAGCAATTTTGATATTCATGTAATGAGGCATGCGCATGTTGATGTGCCCGGCGGTATGAATCATGCTGAGGTCGAAATCGAACTTCTTGGCAATATGCTCGAGGTAGAAGGGGTCCAGCGGGATGCAATGACCACCAATTCCCGGACCAGGATAGAAAGCCTGGAAACCGAAAGGTTTGGTTTTGGCAGCTTCAATGACTTCCCAAATATTGATATCCATTTTACCCGACAACAATGCCAATTCATTGATAAGGCTAATGTTGATTAAGCGATAGGTATTTTCCAGTATTTTGACCATCTCAGCCACGCGGGGAGAACTAACCGGATGAACATGATCGATGGCCTTTTCATAAATTGCCTGTCCTATTTCCAACCCTTCCGATGTCATTGCTCCCAGCACTTTGGGCGTATTCCGTGTGTGAAAATTTTTGTTTCCCGGATCGACTCTTTCAGGACTGTATGCCAGCCAAAAGTCTACGCCGTGTTTCATTCCACTTTCTTTTTCGATGATGGGAAGCATAAAATCTTCTGTGGTAGTGGGGTAGGTCGTGCTCTCGAGACTGATAAATGTGCCAGATTTCATACTGCGGCCAATTTCGGTACACGCGCTTTCGATGTAGCTCATATCTGGTTTTTTGAATCGATCGAGTGGTGTAGGAACAGCGATAATCAGTGCATCGCACTCTGCCATCCGGGAGAAGTCGGTCGTCGCCGTAAGAGTAACTTTGTCAACGACTTCTCTTAGTACTGCATCGCGAATGTCTTTAATATAGTTGCTTCCACTGTTGATCTTATCCACTTTTTCCTGATTCTTATCGAAGCCTATTACTTTTATGCCTGCTTCCGCAAAATTAACAGCCAGGGGTAAACCAACATAACCGAGTCCAACGACTCCAATAATTTCCTTATTTGAATGAATTTTTTCCAGAATTTGTTGAGTGTTGTTCATGATAATATTGTTGATGATTGAATTGATTACTCGTAATTAATAAGTGAATAATGTATTGTTTGGATGTTTTGATTTTCAGCCTTTCCCGATGCCTTTTATCTCGAATCCGATGCTTTGCAGTTCTTCCCGATCCAGGATATTTCGCCCATCGAACATGAAGGCTGGTTTTCGCACGATGTCGTATATTTTTCGCCAGTCGTAGGAGCGGAATTCGTCCCATTCAGTGAGCACGGCGATGGCGTGAGCGTCCTCTATGGCGTCGTAAGATGTTTTGTGGACATGGACCAATTGCCGAATTTCCTCAGAACTTAGTGTTTCCGGTGCATCAGATTGCTTCGCTTCACTCGCAATGACAGATTGTGGGCGACGGTGAGACTGGAGATATTCCAGGTCGGTATAGATGCGTTCGGCCGGTACCTTGGGGTCATAGACGTGAATCTCGGCCCGATCCTGGAGGAGTTCGTCGGCCACATAAATGGCGGCGGACTCACGGGTATCATTGGTATCCTTCTTGAATGCCCAGCCCAGGAAGGCGATCTTCTTCCCGGAAACGGTATTGAATAACGTATCGATGATTTGCTTGGCAAACCGGTGCTTCTGGTAATCGTTGAGTTTCACTACCTGCTCCCAGTAATCGGCTACCTCGGGCAGATTGAAATGACGGCAGAGGTACACGAGGTTGAGAATGTCCTTTTGGAAGCAGCTTCCGCCGAATCCGACGGAGGATTTCAGAAATTTCGGCCCGATACGGGAATCGGTCCCAATGGCATGTGCCACCTCGTCGACATCGGCCCCTGTTTTTTCGCACAGGGCAGACATGGCATTGATGGAAGAGATGCGCTGTGCCAGGAAAGCGTTGGCCGTGAGTTTTGATAACTCAGACGACCAAATGCGGGTGGTGAGGATGCGTTCGCGGGGAACCCAGTTGGCATACACATCCACCAGGGCATTCATGGCACGTTGGCCATCTTCATCTTCGTCACCCCCGATAAGTACCCGGTCAGGGTTATGCAAGTCCTTGACAGCCGTTCCCTCGGCCAGGAATTCGGGATTGGACAGAATGCGGAATTTTGCACTGTTGCCGTTGGTTCCCAGAATGGTTTTGATGGCCTGGGCGGTACGGACCGGGAGGGTGGATTTTTCCACCACGATTTTGTCCTCCGTCGCTACTTCTGCAATTTGCCGGGCACACAGCTCCACATATTTCAGATCGGCGGCCATGCCTTTGCCTACCCCATACGTTTTGGTGGGGGTGTTGACAGAGATGAAGATCATCTGCGCTTCGCGAATAGCATTTTCCACATCGGTGGAGAAAAAGAGATTCCTGCCGCGGGCTTCGGCCACTACCTGGTCGAGGCCAGGTTCATACACCGGTAGTTTGTTGAGATCGGTATCATTCCATGCGGCTATGCGTTCAGGGTTTATATCTACCACAGTAACTTTGATGTGGGGGCATTTCTGCGCGATAACGGCCATGGTAGGCCCTCCCACGTATCCGGCGCCTATGCAGGCGATGTTTGTTACTTTGTTGGGAATCATTTTATGTTGAAGTTGCTAATTATATATTGATTAAGGATATGCTACAAGAGTTGAGAGGTTTCAGGTTAAGCTTCGCGCTTTCTGTTGTTTCTGTTGTTTCTATAGTTACTATTGTTTCTGTTGTTGGAAGAGTTTTAAGACATTAGACATCAGATTTTAGATGCGAGACTTTTTACTTTCAACTTTTGATTTGTTCACTGGCCAAAGCTCCTCGTTATTTTGAAGAGGGGTGAGTCGATTTTACAAATAGATTAAATATTCACCACTGATTAATTTTTATTCACCACTGATTACTCAGATTGATACAGATTGAGTTTTATTTTACCACGGATTACTCAGATTGACACAGATTTTCGATTAGGTTTAAGTGTTATGATGATTTCAAGTTTCGATCTTCAAGAAAAAAGACACGAGACATAAGACGCCAGACTTTTGACTTTCAACCTTTGATTTGTTCATCTGCCGAAGCCCCTCTTTATTTTAGAGAGGGGTTGGGGTGAGTAGATTTTGCCACAGATTATCTTTTCACCACGGATTAGAATTTAAGTGTTTTATTTCTTGACAAAAGAATATGCTCGGCCCGTTGAAGGTCGAATAGCGTATCGATATCCACGGAATCTTCTTCGGACATGATGTATTTTACTTTCGCAGGTAACTCACTTAGTTGGTATGAACATACTGATTCACTTCGGATGATGTAAATGGCACCGTTGTATTCCCAAACTTTCGGGGCATCCTGTCGCCGGGTATAATGGCCTTCCTTCGATTGCCGCAAATGACCTGCTTCGTCTTCTTCAAAAAGGTTGAAGTAGGGATTGGCTTTGCTCTCTTTTACCGAAACCACCATGTCGGTTTCCGTGGAGAACAACTCCATCGCTTCCTTGATGTGCTGTCCGGTGCGTAGCGGACTGGTGGGTTGTAACAGGCATACTTTGCTGTAGCTTTTCCCCAACTTTTCGTGATAGAAATCGAGTGCCTGCAGGATGACCTCCCGGGAACCGGCTGTATCGGTGGCCAGTTCCGCCGGACGGATAAACGGCACTTTCAATCCGTAACTCTCCACCCATTGTTTGATCTCCTCATCATCGGTGCTAACGCAGATGTTTTCATCGTTCGTTACTTCCCGTGCTGCATCAATGGTCCAGGCGATTAATGGTTTGCCGGCCAGTGGCAGTATATTTTTCCGGGGCAGTCCTTTGGAACCTCCGCGTGCAGGAATAATAAACAGGGTATCGTTGTTATTTTTCATTTTTCAGATGCCTGACAATTTCCTGCGCATTGAGGTAATCCTGGTGTTGACCGATGTCGATCCAATAACCTACAATGGGATTATGAATGACTTTTTCACCTTCCAAAATGAGTTGTTCCATCAAATCGGTGATGTTGAAAAAGGCATTGTGCGGTATCTTTTCAATCACCTTTTTGTTCAGTATATAAATGCCCGCGTTGGCATAGCTGGTATACGTCGGTTTTTCCTTCAAACCAGTGATTCGATTCTCTTCCGTTGTGAAGATTCCGTAAGGAACTTTGGTGGTGTAGGGAACGGTGGCTGCTCCCAAAGCAGCATTTTGTTCCAACACACTCATGTATAAATCCTCGAAATCGGCATCGGTGAATAGGTCGCTGTTCATGACTAACAGGTGCTCGGTACCAAAACTGCTGGCCAGTGAAAGCGCTCCGGCGGTGCCCAACTGCTGTTCTTCCCGGATGTATTCGATGGATACTCCTTTTGACGAACCGTCTCCCAGGTAATCGATGATTTGTTGTGCACGATACCTGACCGCGATATAAATTTTCCCGATGCCGTAGCTAATGAGCCGGTCGATGATGTGCTCGATGATGGGTTTATCGCCTAATGGTAACAGCGGTTTGGGCTGTTCGTCGGTTAACGGACGAAGCCGTTCCCCCCGCCCGCCGGCCATGATGACACACTCCAGCGGCAGGATGCTCTTTTTCTTTTTCAGGTCATACACCTGCGTGATGCAGTTGTTCTCGTCGAGGACGGGTAACAACCGTACGCCCAGATCGCGTGCCGCTTTGAAATCGTATACGGTAAAACCTTTGCGTACCGAGTGAAACTTGGTGAGCATGAAACGGGAAACCGGATCGTTTAGCGTCAGGCCCCTGATGAATCCCCGGCGTATGTCGCCATCGGTGAGGGTGCCCACCATTTTCCGGTCATCGTCGAGCACGAAAAGCGTCAGTGTTAGCGGAACATTGTTCAGCTTCTTCATCGCCTCAATCACGCTGGCTGTATGTTGAATCAGGTTTTGTTCCAGTTCGTTCATGCTTCGGTTCCCGGAAGATTATAAAATGTTTTCTTCAGCGAAATGTGCTGTATTTCTTTCAATTTTCTCAATATCTGTTCCGTGGCTTTTCCATCCCCGTAAGGGTTTTCGTACGGAATATTCCGGTCCATCCGGAAAGCCTTTTCGAGGGCTTTACTAATGGCTTGTTTTGTTGGCTCACAGTTGAAAATCGTTGGCCCGGTAAGGCGTCCTTTCTGGCGGTCGCCAATATTAACCGTTGGTACACCGAATGCCGGTACCTCGATGATGCCGCTGGAGGAGTTGCCGACGACTGCATCCATGTACTGAATGGCCGACAAGTAACGTAAATGCCCTAGCGAGGAGAATGAAAGCGCCCTCTCGGAATGTTCTTCCACGTACTTTTCCAGTAGCCGGATAATAATGCGCCCGTCCTTGTCGGAGTTGGGATGGGTGAACAAGAGTAGAGTGTCATCCAGTTCATCCACGGCACTGAGTAGTTCAGTAAACTGTTCTCCGGCAGACCGGTTCTCCAATGTTGCCGGATGGAATGTAATCAGCAGGTTATGCTTCATCAACTTCCGTCCCAGTACTTTTTCGATTTCCTCGCGGGAAAGAAGCTGCATCTGACGAATGTTGTCCAGTCCGGGAGCACCAACATTGAAAACGGAATCGAGTTGTTCACCCAATTGTATCACGCGCTGGCGATAAACTTCCGTTGCCGTGAAATGCAGATGACTCATCTTGGTGATGGCGTGCCGGATGGCATCGTCATAGGCGCCTTCGGTCAGTTCGCCACCGTGAATGTGCGCGATGGGAATACCGGCAATCAGCGCAGCAGTAGCCACAGCGAGTGTTTCGGTGCGGTCGCCCAACAAAACCACAATCTCTGGGTGGAGTTGTTCGAATGCTTCGGCGAAGGAGATTTGCGCGAGTCCCATGGATTTGGAAATACCTGTGGCAGTGTCGGAAGAGAGCAGCATTTCAATTTTCCGGGTAACCGGAAAGCCGTCTTCTTCGATTTGCTGAACAGTGAGCCCAAATTCAGGGGAGAGATGCATGCCGGTGACCAACAGCTGGAGTTCCAACTCCGGGTCGTTATGTACACCGCTGATGAGGCCGTATAGCAGGCCGTATTCAGCACGTGTTCCGGTAACGATGCAAATCTTCTTCATATTATTTACTACAGATTAAATATTTACCACGGATAACACTGATTAACACAGATTTTCGATTAGGTTTAAGTGTTATGATGGTTTCAAGTTTCAAGAAAAAAGACACGAGACATAAGACGCCAGACTTTTGACTTTCAACCTTTGATTTGTTCACCGGCCGAAGCCCCTCTTTATTTTAGAGAGGGGTTGGGGTGAGTAGTTTTTACTACAGATTAAATATTCACCACTGATTACTCAGATTGACACGGATTATGAATTTTTCTCTTGGGCATCTGTACTATTTGTGGTGTGTTTTTATTTTACCACAGATTACACGGATTTACACAGATTATTAAAGTATCAGGCGTTTAATACCTTTTTTCAAATCAATTTCATTGAAATTTATTAGTAATCCCAATTTCTTGTTGGAAAGCTTCAAGTAAGTAAGCACTTGTGCTGTATGAATTGGAGCTAACGCGTCGACTGACTTTATCTCAACAATGATGGCATTATTGACCATCAAATCGATACGGTATCCCGCTTCCAACTTAATTTCATTGTAAATCACCGGTAATGCTACCTGACGGGCAACTTCATAATCTTTTTGCGCTAATTCATATTCCAAACATACTTCATAGGTCGATTCTAAAAGTCCGGGGCCCAATTTTGAGTGGACTTTATAAGCACAGCCGATGATTTCGTATGAAAGGGTATTTAGATCCATGTTTTATTTTACCACAGATTAAAAATTCACCACAGATAACACTGATTAACACAGATTATAAATACGGATTTACACTGTTGTTTAATGCTACATTGAATTTTTCCTCTGTGGATATCTGTGTTATCAGTGGTGCATCTTGTTTTATAGTTCAATCAGTTCATCTGGTTGGAAATCTCTTTTGGCTGTTTGGCCAAGGACTTCGTCCCATTGCATTGGACTGATGCCGGTTCCGGGGCGCTTCACCGTAAGGTTTTCCCGGGAGAAGGTTTCTCCTCTGGAAATGGAGCACGCTGCTACAATGCTTTTACGCACCACCTCCCGGTTTTTTAATTCCCCGGGTGAGGGTTCCTTCTTCCCGTTTCCGGTAATGGCTTTTTCCACCTTCCGAATGGCGTCATTCATCGCCTTTAATTCTTCCGGCTCCAGCGATGCTTTATGATCGGGACCGGGAAGATTTCGGTCGAGTGTAAAGTGTTTTTCGATGACGACTGCTCCAAGGGCTACGGCAGCTACCGGAACTTCAATTCCTTCCGTATGGTCCGAATAACCAACTTTTATGCCGAGCTCTTCCTGCAGAGTCAGCATGGCTTTCAGGTTGACCTCTTCCAGCGGAGCCGGATATTCCGTACTGCAGTGCAAGACGGTTATCTCTTTCTTGTTCAGCCCTTCTTTCGTGAGTACCTGTAATGCTGCCTTTACCTCGTTCATCGTTGCCATTCCGGTACTCAGAATGACTGGCTTTCTCTTTCGGGCGATGTGTTGCAGGTAGGGCTTATTGGTGATTTCCCCGGAAGGGATTTTAAACAACGGTACCCCCAACTTTTCCAACATGTCAATGCTCTCTTCATCGAACCCTGTGGAGAGAAAGGCTATATTTTTTTTCTGACAATAGTTGATGAGTTCATGATGCATCGCTTCGTTCAGTTCCAGCTTTTTGAGCATGGTGTACTGTGAGTCATCCTCATCGTTTATATTCTGTTTCTGGTATTCTGCTTTTTTCGCTGACAGACTTACCAACCGATCGGCTTTGAATGTCTGGAATTTCACATAGTCTGCACCCGCCTCAGCCGCTGCATCGATAAGCCTTTTGGCCATTTCGATGGAACCGTTGTGATTAACTCCTGCTTCCGCGATAATGATGGTGCGCATATCAGCGAATTTTCCTTAACGGATTGATCCCGTATGTTCCCGGAATGCTAATGTTTTTCAATACCTGTGCACCTGCAGCAACCAGGGTGTTTTCCGTTATTCTGACGTTATTGGAAATAACGGCATTGCTTCCGATGAAACAGCGATTGCCAATGTGCGCCTGTCCGTTGACGACTGCTCCGGTGGAAATGTGGCAAAACTCTCCAATGGTCGCTTCATGCTCGATCAACGCTTTGGAGTTTACTATGCTGACATTGCCAACCGTTGCTCCTGCATTCACCATTGCCTGATGCATCACGATGGAGCCTTCACCCACCTGAGCATTCGGGCTTACATAGGCCAGTGGACTAATGATAACCGGTAACATTCCGCCAGCCTTTTTCACCCGCTTGAAAATTCTTTCGCGGATAGCCGGTGATTTGATTTGTCCTACCGTGATGTGAAAATCGCGGCACTCTTTCACCAATTCTTCTATATCCTCATCGGTCCCGATAACCGGATAATCCTGTATGGTACTGCCGACCTTCTCCGGTAAATCCAGAATTCCCCTGATTTCGTACTGTCCATCCAGTTCGATCACATCGATGGCAGCCAGGCAATGGCCTCCGCCACCAATCAATATAATGGGTTTTTTAACGGGCTGAATGCTCATATTACACTGCTGGGTATGTTGACCAACCGTTCGGCCAGCCACTCTGCATTTTTCAGTTCACCTCGCTGAGCCTGACGGAACATAGGCAAATGGTGCATTAGCTCCCATGCCGGACGTGCCATCACGCCCTGTTGATTGCTATATTCCAGAAATGCGTCCCGCTCATTTTTGTTCTCCAGTAAAATAGCGTTAAGCCAATGATTGGAACGGGAGCGTGGTATTTCTTCAACGAAAGTGATTGTTGAATCGTCGAAGTGTTGAAGTGTTGAATCGTTTAATTGTTTAAAGAAGGCTTTATATTCTTCGGCTATTTTTTGCTTGGACGCCAGAAATTCCGGGAGTTGTTCCAGCTGTGCTAATCCCAAAGCTGCATTAATATTGGGCATACGATAGTTGTAGCCAATTTCATCATGCCGGAATTCCCACGCGTGTGGAACCTTTGCCTGGGTGGTGAGGTGTTTGGCCCGTTGTGCCAGCTCTGCATCGTTGAACAGCAACATGCCACCTCCGCCGGTTGTCAGAATTTTATTTCCATTGAAACTGAGGACACCAATATGACCAAAGGTTCCGGTATGTTTGTCCTTATAATAACTTCCCAAGCTCTCAGCGGCATCTTCCACCACCTCGATGTGATATTCACGGCATATCTCTACAATTTCGTCAATCCGGCAAGGATTCCCGAAGGTATGCATGGGTATACAGGCAGCGATTCGTTTGCCGGTCACATTGTTAATGGTTTCGGGTTGATTTGTTGAATTGTTGAATCGTTTAATCGTTGAATCGTTTAGCCAGTTTCTCAGAGCGATAGGAGAGAGCCCCAGGGTATCCTTGTCCACATCCAGAAAAACGGGTTCGGCCCCACAGTAAATGATGGCGTTTGCGGTCGCGATAAACGTGAGCGGTTGAGTGATGACTTCATCTCCTCTTTTTACCCCGGCCAGCATTAAAGCCATATGCAATGCGTTTGTTCCATTCACACAAACAACAGCCGTCTGTGCGCCGGTGTATTCCGCCATCTTCTCCTCAAATTTGTCTACAAATTTCCCCACGCTGGATACATAAGTAGAGTCGATGCATTCCTCCATGTATTTTTTTTCATTTCCGCGAAATACCGGGTCATGAAGCGGGATGAAAGCTTCCGGTACATGATACAGCTCACGGATGAATTGGATGATATGGGGGAAGAGGGGATTCATTTTTTGTTTGACGTTCGGAGTTTTATGTTCTGCGTTTGGTGTTAGGCGTTGAAAGGTTGAATCGTTTAATCGTTGAATTGTTTGTTTAGTGTTCGGAGTTTTATGTTCTGCGTTTGGCGTTAGGCGTTGAAAGGTTGAATCGTTTAATCGTTGAATTGTTTGTTTGGTGTTCGGAGTTTTATGTTCTGCATTTGGTGTTAGGTGTTGAATTTAGGCCCTTTTAATGTTGATTTTTTTAGATATTGGATGAAACTATTGGATTGACGGGATATTTTGTCAGTTCGTTCCAGAAGTTTATTAAGTGTTTCTTCGCTAATGTAATTAAAATCAAAGGCTCTATATGCCTGAGATCTGACTTCTTCATTTGATCCTTTTGCAATCGAAATGAAATTGATTAGTTCTTTGTTTCCACCTCTTCCGAATCCTTCCGCGATGTTATCCATAATTGAACCACCTGCGGCTCTCATTTGGTCCCGGAATCTGTAATCCTTCGAGAATGGTTCAATTGACGATATTTCAAAAACTAATTTGCACAGTTCTCTTGCTTCCTGCCAAATTTCCAAATCTTCGAATCGTTCAATTTTCATTTTATCTGTTTACTCATCAAGAGCTGGTATCTAACCTTAAATCCCGAACTATCAACTCCTAACCCCAAACGCTAAACTTCCAACTTTAAACGTTATATATATCCGCCTTGTACTTCACCAGATTCTCCTTGCGTGAGAACCATTCAATCGTTTCGGCGAGACCTTGTTCTATTGTATAGTCGGGAGTGAATCCGGTCAATTCTTTGATCAGCGCGTTTTCTCCCCATAACCTAAATACTTCCGAGTTTTGTGGGCGTAACCGGTTGTCATCCGTAATAAATTTGACATCTGACTTCATAATTTCTTTGATCATATCCAGCGTATCCCGCATCGAAATCTCAAAATTACTACAGATGTTTACCTCTTTGCCAATTGTGGTTTCGTTCTCAGCCAATGCAATAAAACCGTTGCAGGTGTCTTTTACAAAATTGAAATCTCGGGTAGGGGTGAGGTCTCCTAGTTTGATCTCTTTTTCCCCATTGGCGATTTGCGTAATAATTGTCGGGATGATGGCCCTGGCCGATTGTCGGGGACCGTACGTGTTGAATGGTCTTGCAATGGTAACGGGTAATCCAAAGGCATTATAAAAACTCATGGCCATGGCGTCGGCTCCTATCTTGGAAGCTGAATATGGGCTCTGTGGCTGTTTCGGATGTTTTTCGTCAATTGGAACGTATTGGGCAGTTCCGTACACCTCCGATGTAGAGGTGTGAATTACCCTGATATTTCCATTTTCTTTGGCCGCCTGGCAAATGTTGAGCGTCCCTTTTACATTCGTATCGACATAACTGTCGGGAGCCACATAAGAAAACGGAATGGCAATCAGTGCTGCCAAATGGAAGATGATATCGACATCCTTTGTCACTTCTTTACAGAAATGCGGATCACGAATGTCGCCGGAAATCACCTCCAGATTTTCGTTTTTGGGAATCTCTTCCAGCCAGCCCCAGTAGTTGAAGGAATTGTACTGAGCCAGTGCTTTCACCTGATAACCTTTAGCCAACAATGCCTCAGTCAGGTGTGAGCCTATAAAACCATCGGCGCCGGTAACGAAAGCCTTTATTTTATTTTTATGATTTACCACAGATTGCACTGATTACCACTGATTTTTTATTGAACGTTGAATTGCTGAAAGGTTGAATCGTTGATTTGTTTAATCGTTTATGTGTTTGACGTTTATTTGGGGTGACTTTTGTCGTCAATTCTATTTCAATTTTTCTTGCTCCTCGTCCGATTCCCAGAGTAGGAGAGCCTGTTTTTCGTTTCGGAGGTAATCTTTTTCCTCCTCAGGATGGATGCACAGTGTCCTAATTTTTCGACCGGTTACTTTTTCAGCGCTGGAAGTCAACCGACTCAGGTAATTGCGATCGATGTGACGACCCACCAGAATAATATCGATAATACGGCTGTCGCGACCGGCGGCCATTTCTCCTGTTAGCCATGCCTTGGTTACGTTTCCAAGATTTTTAATCAGATCGTTGACTACCCGATCGACGCCCACATGTTTCAACAGAATGTTGTGGATGTCACGGTAGAGGGGATGTTTTGTGTTCGCAGTGAACATCTTTTTATTGCCATCGAAACTTGAGATAAGCAGTCCGGCCTGTTCAAAGCGGTTCAATTCTACCCTGATGGCATTGGACGATTCATTGAACTCATCGGCCAGTCCACGCAGGTAGGAAGAAGTACTGCTGTTGAGAAAGAATTTCAACAACAGTTTGATTCTTGTTTGTGATGTAATGAGGGATTCCAGCACGTTTGTTCCAGGTTGATGTTTTGGGTTGATTGGTGTTATTATTCTAATTTTTGTTATCCTTCTTTGTTTGTATTGTTCCAGCGTTCACGGAATTGTTGCAGGTACTCGCTCCCAAAAACCAGGCCTGTACCAATGATACCTCCCAGGAAAATCCAGATGATGAGAATCATGGGGCGATTGGGTTTTGATTTTTCCAGCGGGACAGATACCGGTTCGATGATGGTGAAAATGGGTGTATCCTCTTTAACTTGAATTTTCGCCTGTTCCAACTGTTTCGCTAATTCACTATAGACACTGTAAATCAGATTATAATTGCTGGTCAATCTATCCAGTTCAGTTTGTGCCATGGCAGTCGCCACATTTTTATTTCTGTCGCGGAAACGGGCGAGATCGTCTTGTGCCTGCTCAAACTGTTTTTTTGTTTCATCATACCGTTGTTGCACAAAATCCAGACTGGCAGTGGCTTTCTTCACTTTGAAATCTGTGATGTACTGCTGCAGCATTTTTTGTGTGTGCTGTGCCAGCTGTGCAGCCGGAAGTGCCTCGGGCATGCTGCAGGTAAGCGTGACGTAACCGTCCTTGTCGTTGTAATCAATGGATACCAGTTCCGATAGTTTTTTCTGCACCTTTTTCTGATCTTCAGTTAACCTGATGGGACCATTGTTTCCTAAGGCCGGTCCTTCCTTCTTTTTCCCTTTAATGGCTTTCAGGAGGACTCCAGGTAATCCAAGGGTGTATTTGATCAGTGGATTGGGTTTATCATACTCAGTGTAATAATCGTAGAGCGATACCGGATGATCAATACCTTTGAAGGTGAGCTCAGTTTTCATCAGCTCCAACTGGAACGGAACGCTGGAAATGATTTGCGGATAGACAGCCGGTGTAATGTCAGAGGTTCCAGCCAGGTTGAGATTGAAACCGGCCATGGCTGCCAGTCCTGAGAGACCACCGAGTTTGGATTGGGCATCATTGTCCTGTGGAACCATGGTTGTGGTAGCCGTATATTGTTTGGGACTGAAGAGTGCGACCAATAATCCCAGCACGGCGAAAACGGCAACTGTTTTTATAATGGTTCGTCGTCCCTCCCAAAATGTTTTTGCCAGTTGGATGAGATCGATTTCGTCATCCGCTACTTCAGGAGAAGGAGTATGTTGAGTTTCTGTTGTCATTGCAAAATTTTATTTAGTCAGAAGTAAGAAATAAGAAATAAAAAGGAAAAAGTAATAAGTTACTTTTTGCGATTGTCCTTTGCTTTTATGATGATACTTGCAAAAATCAGCTTTAATTCTCGTGATTCGTTTAGCAAGACATTCAGCTCATTAGCGAATCCATCATCGGAATTATTGTTCGTCGCCTGAATGATTCTTAACCAATAATTGCTTTCACGCATTTCCCGATAAGCAATTTCTACTTTGTATATAAAATCAGCAGTTGATGAAGCAGCCTGGGCTTCCTCATAATTGGCTCCTGATGAAGTTGATGATTTTGAAAATTGGTATCGGATAACCCTGAATTCTGGTGAATCAGGTAATTTGCGAATAAATTTTATGGATTTAACCGAGAATCTGAAAAGTCTGTTTGTCAGGTCGTTTTCGTTACTTTTCACTTTTGACTTTTTCCTTATCTCGATTGGATTTTTTTAATTATAGCTTGTTTACCAGCGTAACAATTGTCAATGACATGGCACTGAGAGCGCTGGAGATGCTAATCCACTGACCGGCAGACATGCCTTCCTTGTCGGGACGGGCCGGGACAATGATTTCGCTGCCAGGTGTTACCCTGGGATAGTTTCGGGCGATGAACAGAAACGAATGAGTTGTAGCTGTCGTTCCGTTTGGATAAATCACATACACCTTGCCACGTCGTGCTCTGGGAGCAAATCCGCCCGATTTGTTGATGTAACTTTTCAGCGATTTTCCCTGTTCGAATGTTTGGGCCACAGGATTCATCACTCCTCCCGATACTTTAATGGTCTGCATCCGTTTCGGGACGTGAATTTCGTCACCCGGCATTAATAGAAGGTCGATATCACTTCCGGGATTGGTCATGATTTTGGGAAGGTCAATTCCGACCAGTTGTTTTGGAGTGATGTCCAGTTTCAATGTGGTATCTTTTTCCATCAACAATTTGCGGGCTTTAATCTCTTCTTCTGTCAGACCCGTGCTTCGGGTAAGCGTGGCACCATTGAGATAAGCATCCGGGGTAAATCCACCGGCACGATTGATGATATCGGAAATGCGCTCATTCTTGTGTGCGATGCTGTAACTGCCGGAATAAACCACTTCGCCTGTGATCATTACACTTCCCTGATCCCGAAATCCAGGGGCCCGGCGAACATAAACCTGGTCGAAAGGTTGCAAAACGAAACCGGCATCTTTGGGATTCAGTTTCAGATTGCGGGGAACCTGAAAGGTGAAAATGTGTGAAAGATCATTTGTTGTTTCTGCTGCTTCAGCATGACTGAGACGGCGAGACACTTCAATGAACGCTACATCGGCATTTTCCTTAAAACCACCGGCGCGGAAGATCAAATCTTCCAGTGTCATCTTATCGTTGTAAGGAAATTCACCAGGGTTCAGTACTTCTCCTGAGATATTCACCATTTGGTTTTCCCTCATTTCGAAGATAGAGCGGATGGTCACTACATCGTTAGGTTTCAAATCCAAATCGTAGGATCCTTTTTCCACATCACCAAGATTGAATGCCATGTTTTCCCATTCCCAGCTGGCTGTGCGACGGGAGAGAATTGCCCTGTTAAGGAACGCTTCTTCACGGGCTCCATCTGCCTTTTTTAACAAATCGGAAAGTTTCATCCCTTCTGTCCACTCGTAAGAACCAGGACGGAAAACGGCTCCATTGATGGTCACCCTATTGGTATAGCGATCGAGCAGGGTATCAGCCTTCACTACATCACCGTTCTGCATGGCAAACAGGTCATACTGCGCCTGATCGACATCCTGTATACTTTTCTCCCGTTTCGTATTCCGGGTTACCGATATATTTTGAGTGTAGGCATTCTCGGCAAATCCGCCAGCATACTTGATGAGGCTGGCCAGGGTCTCACCCTTTTTTACCTCAAAAAGGCCGTTCCGTTTAAATGCGCCCTCTACATCGATTCTGTTTACGTAAGTAGGTACAAAGAGAATGTCCTGATCACGTAACTGGACATTGGCTTCAGGGTTGGCGTTCACCAAAAAGTCATACACATCGATGGTATGTATTACTTTACCACCACGAATCACCTGAATGTTACGGAATGAGCCATTTTCGGTAGGTCCTCCAGAAAGATACAATGCATTAAATGCCGAAGCGGTAGCCGGAAGGGTATAGGTTCCCGGCGCATTTACATCGCCAATAACGTTCACCTTAATGCTGCGAACCGTTCCCATGCTGACTTCGGCGTATGTGTTGGGATTCGCCCCTGAGAGCCCGCTGTAGATACTGATAAGTCGTTTTTGGATTTGCTGGCTGGCTGCTTCGAAGGTGCTTCCTGCCACATAAACCGGCCCAATGTCAGGGATATTGATGGCTCCGTTCTGGTCTATGGTCAGCTGATAAGTGGCCTGAGAAGCCCCCCATACGGTGATAACTATTTCGTCGCCAATGCCCAGTACGTAATCCTTTGGGGTGGGAATATTGACGGAAGGTTCGAAGGTCAGATTTTTCGAATTGAATAATTTGAATCCAAATACCTGTTTGTTTTCCGGAGTCGGACGTATTGGAGCCTTTACAGATAATGAATCACTTGATGCTAATGGTATTTCTGTTGAAGTTTGTGTTGCTGTGGGTTGATTTAGGCCTGTGCCGTTCTGCAACTGTTGAATTCGCGTGAGCAATTGGTCAATCTGGTCCTGAGAAGCTCCGCGTGCCCGTGCCAATGCCACAGCCTGTTCCTGCGTCAATCCGCGATCCTGAATTTCTTTCATGATTTTCCGGACCTGAGCATCACTCAAATCATTTACGTTCACCTGCGATGGATCGACATTGCTGCCGTTGGTCTGTGCCATTCCTTGTGATGCAGCCAGGGAGAGCGACAATACCAGCAGGAAAAAGATGGTTTTAAACTTCAACATATTCAGTTATAATAGATGATTTATGATTTCAGAGAATGGTATCAATTGAAAAATGTCAGATAAAAGGTAAAAGTCGGCTGGTAAAGGTGAAATATCAGTGGATAATTTGCTGCCTTTTCACAGCTTCGCCTCCTCAGTCCCACAAAATGGGGGTGAGCAGGTAAAAAAAGATTGGCGCGAGGTTAAATTCGAGCTATAATTATTGTTCGTTATTAACCATCAGATTGCCAGTATTTAATCTATTCTTGTCTTTGTCGTTAGCCTGCAATCCTGCCTATACACGATTACACGGTCAAATGTAATGAATAAAAATATTACTCAAAATCTGAAACGTAAGGGAATTGTTAAAATTGTGGTGAACGGACGATTTTTTATGCCGAATGCATCAAACTTTCTGACGAAGGTGCGAAACTTTCTGACGAACGGTTATCGAATTACGGCCAGTTCGGAAATAGGTACTTCGACCATAACAGTGTAGCCAACCGGTTGAATGCGAATGCCTACCTTGTTCTTACCTTTGATTTGGACCAATTCACCCTTCATACCCATTAACGGACCTGAGAGAATTTCAACCTGTTCACCCGGAGTTAAATCTTCGCGGGTCAGTTCCACTTTTACTTTGTCCTGGTGAAGCATCCGTTTCAGTGAATCGATATCTTGATCACGGACAGGAGCGGCTTTTCCTCCAAAAGTGATGTAGCAAACTACATGTTCGGTTTGTAATACGCGATCGTAATCTTTTCGTTCAATGTGAACAAAAACATACCCAGGCATAAGGGGCATTTCCACCAATTTCTTTCGATCGCTCCATTGCCGAAGTTTTTTCTGAATGGGAAGGTAAGCTTCGATGCCTTTTTCAGTGAGGGTCTGCAACACTTTTTTTTCGGAGCGGCTTTTCACATATATAGCATACCAACGTACCGAAAGTTCTTTTGTGGCTTCCATACCCGGGGGAATTAATTGGGTTTTGTTTTTAAAACTGTTTGAATGCTTTCAACTGCATTTCTACTTCATGCTGTATTACCATGAGTTGATATGCAGTTATTTACCATCCTGTTGCTCTGTTCGTTTCGTATGCAAAACTAAAAAATTCATTGAAAAAGTGAGGTTTAATTTTCAGTGATTTCTTAAAAAATGGCGAAATAGGCATCCTATTCTTTCAGAGAATATCCTTATGTTGATTACGCAAGCGGTAAGGTCTACAAGTAAGAGTATTCCATTCAAGTACAGGAGTAATCGTCTTGAGAAAGCTGTGAGTTTTTCGTTGAAACTGGTGTTATGTAGAATAAATCAACCGATGTTATTTTATTTGAAATGAATTATGTAAATAAGTATCATTGAATTTCTTGCAGAAAATTGGCAAATCAATCTGTTTTTTCGACAAGAAGGTACTTGTTTTTTGCTGTTTTTTAGTATCGTTTTCAGGAGAAAAATGGATAATTGTGAAAAAATGTTAATGGAATTCAAGTTGGTGAACTTGTAGGTAAATTGCTTAAAATAAACGATATACGACATTGATTGCATCCGGAAGACATGCGTTAAGTAAAGTTTTTTTGGAATAAATTCGATTTTGTGAAAAAATGTTTAAATTGCCATTGCTAAAAAACTAACGAAGCTAACTGAACCGAACATTATGAAGTACAATGATACGCTGCATCGATGTGGCTCATTGTGGCCGCATGTATTCATGCAATCCATCGCTTACCCAGGCCCGTTCCGGGACTGCTTTTTCACTCTGAAATTTGAAATTAACTAGTAGTTGGATGGCTTTAAGCTGTTTGACTAACCTAACAGATACATGCAACAAGTATCCATTTTTTACTAATCTAAATCTATTATCTATGAAAAAATGTAATCTGAGTTCTGTTCCGGATGGAAATTGGACAAGGAGACTCCTTACCATGCTCCTTCTGTTTGTATTTATGGCAGGATCAGTCTTTGCACAAACAAAGACCTTAAATGGTACAGTCACCGGTTCGGATGGAGCACCTATTCCAGGTGTTACGGTCATGGTTAAAGGGACTACTGTTGGTACGGTAACCGACCTTGACGGTAAATATTCATTGACCGGTGTTCCTGCTGATGCCGAAACGTTGGTGATTTCCTATATTGGAATGAAGACGCAGGAAATTCAAATAGGTACACAGACCACCATTAACGCTACATTAGCCGCCGATGTTGTTGGTGTGGATGAAGTTGTGGTCGTTGGATACGGTACCCAACAGAAAAAATCGTTGACCGGTTCGGTTGCTTCCGTTTCTGCGGATGAGCTTCGTGCTGTTCCTACTGCCAACGCTGCTTCCCGTCTGCAAGGACGTGTAGCTGGTGTTACCATTACCAATGACAACGCTCCTGGTGGAGATGCTACTGTACGTATTCGTGGTTACGGTACCATCAACAACAACGACCCGTTGTTTGTGATTGACGGTGTGCCGACAACAGGTGGTTTGAGCCGCATTAACCCGAACGACATTGAGTCGATGACTGTTTTGAAAGATGCTTCTTCGGCTGCTATTTACGGGGTACGTGCTGCAAACGGTGTTGTGATTATCACCACCAAACGCGGTAAAGCCGGTAAACCGAAAGTAAGCTTCGACGCCCGCTATGGTGTACAGCGCACAACCAATAAACTTGACCTGTTAAATACACAGGAATATGGAGATTTGGTATGGATGGTAGCTGCCAACGACAGTTATTTAACCGGTACGACTGTAACACCAAACCATCCGCAGTATGGGGCTGGTGCTTCGCCGCAAATTCCGGATTATATCATCCCGACTTTTGCATTTGAAGGTGATCCGAATACCGACCCGTCCACTTACAATAATGATGATACGGCTGGTACACTCAACCTGATTACCAAAGCCAATAAGCAGGGTACAGACTGGTATGGCGAGATTTTTAATCCAGCTCCCATACAAGAATACAACCTCGGTATCTCTGGAGGAACAGACAAGGCCACTTATGCTATTAGCATGGGCTACCTGAATCAGGAAGGTGTAGTTATCCATACGGGTTTTGAGCGTTATTCCATGCGCTCGAATATGGATGCTCAGGTGACCGATTGGTTGAAAATTGGTCAGACTCTGGGAGTTGGCTATACTAAACGGACCGGTTCGTATGGAACAAACAACGATGAAGGTAACGCAGTTTCGCAGGCTTATCGTATGCAACCGATCATACCTGTATATGATATTATGGGTAATTTTGCCGGTACCAAAGCTGCCGGAACCGGTAACGGTGCCAACCCTGTAGCCAACCTGGTTCGTAACAAGGATGATTGGGGAACTGATCTACGCGTTCTGGCCAATGCCTACATGGAAGTGAAATTAATGAAAGATTTAACTTTCAAAACATTGGGTGGTATTGACCTGAATAACGGTCGTAGCAAGGATTACACCATTCGTAATATCGAATTTGCTGAAGCTATTGCTACCAATAGTTTGTCAGAATATCATGGTTACACTTTACAGTGGAACTGGGCAAACACCTTGAATTATAACAAAACCATTGATAATACGCATTACATTAATGTATTATTGGGTTCTGAAGCAGTTTCGAATAAGTATGAGGAATTTAATGCTGGCCGCAGCAAATTCTTTTCAGATGACGTTGATTACCGTTACCTGAATGCAGGTGAAGGTGACCAGACCAATAGCGGTTATGCCACTGACTGGAAGACTTTCTCCTACTTTGGACGTTTGAACTATGATTATATGCACAAATACCTGTTGGAAGCTGTTGTTCGTCGTGATGCTTCATCACGTTTCGGTGCCAGTAACCGTTGGGGTACCTTCCCTGCATTCTCTGTAGGATGGCGTCTTTCGGAAGAAGATTTTATGGGTGACATTCCCTGGCTGGATGACTTGAAATTACGTGCAGGTTGGGGACAAAATGGTAATGACCAGATTGGTAATTACGACACCTATGCAATTTATAGCACCAACCGTATTACTTCCTATTATTCAATTACAGGAAGTAATACCTCCACAACTGCCGGTTTTAACAACAGTTCACTGGCTAACCCTGATGTAAAATGGGAAACTACCACCACTACTGATATTGGTTTGGACATGACCGTTCTGGAAAATCGGTTGGAGGTCAACCTTGACTGGTATGATAAAAAAACCACCGATATGCTTTACCCGGTGCAGTTGCCGGCTACCTATGGTAATGCCAGCCGTCCGTCAGTAAACATTGGTGATATGAAGAATACCGGTATCGATGCAATGATTACTTATCATGGAAAAGTTGGTAAGGATTTCCTTTTCAATATCCGGGCCAATGCATCACATTATAAGAACGAGGTTATTAAGTTGAATGATAATACAAGTGAAGTTCTTTGGGGAGCAACACTTCGTCAGCGCACCTATACACGTTCAGAAGCAGGACATCCGATTTCTTCTTTCTACGGTTATGAGGTAGTTGGAATTTTCAATAGCTGGGATGAAGCTAATTCATGGCCAACTTTCGGTGATTACAACAAGCCTGGTCGCTTTAAGTACAAAGATCAGAATGGTGACGGTGTAATTGACGCTGACAATGACCGTACATACATCGGAAGCCCGCACCCTGACCTGACTTATGGTTTGAATATCGATATGACATACAAGAACTGGGATATGACCATGTTCTTCCAGGGATCTCTTGGAAACGACGTAATCAACTACGTAAACCGCTGGATTGATTTCAACAACTTCGCCGGTAACCGTAGTAAAAAGCGGTTGTACGAATCATGGACTGCTGAACGTTATGCAAATGGCGATAAAATCTCTCTGCCGATTGCTGAATCGAACGACGAGACCAGTCAGGATCCGAACAGTTTCTTTATTGAGGATGGTTCTTACTTCCGTATGAAGGACTTCCAGTTGGGTTATACTTTGCCATCACGAATTGCAAATCGTTGGGGAATCGACCGCCTGCGCGTTTACTTCCAGGCTACCAACCTATTTACTGTTACCAAGTACAGTGGATTGGATCCGGAAATTCGTGATACCGATAGCAATGCTGACCAACGTCTGGGTGTAGACGAAGGTATTTATCCGACAGCACAAACCTTCATGTTTGGTGTGAATCTGAACTTGTAATTAAAAGGAACTTAAAAAGAAATTCATTATGAAAAAGATAATTTTCCTAACCTTATTGGCTGTTGTCGGAACGTTTTACTCTTGCTCCGACAGCTGGTTTGAGTTAAAACCAAAAGGTTCAGCATCGATTTCCCAGTTCTATAACGAAAAGGGGATCAGTGCCCTGTTAACCGGTGCTTATGCCGCGCTTGACGGTGCTGGTACAGATGCTGGATGGGGTGGTACCTATGCGTGGGCCGGTTCTGTAACCAACTGGGTGTGGGGATCAGTAGCCTCTGACGATGCTTACAAAGGTTCAGAAGCTGGTGACCAATCTACCATCAACCCGATTGAGCGATTTGAAGTTACTTCAACCAACGGCTATGTTTCTGATAAATGGCATGCCTTATATGATGGTATCGCTCGTTGTAATGATGTTTTGAGAGCTATTGCTGAAACTCCAGATGATGTATTATCTGCTGAGAAAAAGACATGGTTTGCTGCTCAGGCCCGGTTCCTGCGTGCACACTTCTATTTTGATATGACCCGTACTTACAAAAAAGTGCCTTATATCGATGAGAATACGGAAGCCCCTGAAACTGTAGCGAACGACCATATGTTATGGCCGGAAATTGAGGCTGACTTTCAATTTGCTGTTGCTAATCTGAATACATCAGAATCAAACAAGGGATATGCTACCAAATGGGCTGCAGAAACGGCGTTGGCAAGAGTATACATGTTTGAAGCAAAATACAGCGAAGCCAAAACGTTGCTGGATGATATCCTCACCAATGGTCCGTTTAGCCTGATGGATGATTACACACAGAATTACCTGATTGCCTATAATAACAACGCTGAGTCGATTTTTGAAGTTCAGTATGCGGTTAATGATGGTACGTCAGATTCATTCAACGGTGGTTATGGTGATGCATTGAACTTCCCTTATGCTTCTGAAATTGGTGTATGTTGTGGATTCCACCAGCCTTCTCAGAACCTGGTTAATGCATTCAAAGTAGACGCTAACGGTCTTCCGCTCTTCGATACCTTTAACGATTCAGATATTCCAAGTCTTGATGCCAATGGTGATCCGATCACCACAACCTATACTGATCCGGTTGACCCGCGTTTAGATTTTACGGTTGGACGTCCTGGTCTTCCATATCTTGACTGGGGACTTCAAGGAGGCAAAACATGGGTGCGTGACCTTGGTAACGGTGGTCCTTATCTGTACAAGAAAAACATGTTCCTTAAATCAGAAAAAGGAACGTTGTCTACTACCTCTGGTTGGGCAACTGGTGTAAATGCCAACAACTATCGTATGTATCGTCTGGCTCATGTTATTCTGTGGCGTGCCGAGGTAGCTGCTCGTGAAAATGATTTACCTACAGCTTTGAATTTGGTGAACGAAATTCGTAACCGAGCCAAGAATAGTGCTGTTGTTACCTTTGACGATGGTACTCCTGCTGCCAATTATAACATAGAACCGTATACTTCATTCCCGAATCAGGATTATGCATTGAAAGCTGTACAGTGGGAAATGCGTCTGGAATTTGCTATGGAAGGTATGCGTTTCTTTGACCTGGTTCGCTGGGGCATTGCATCAGACGTAATGAATGCTTATTTGACTGAAGAATCAACTAAGCGTACTCACCTTTCCGGTACCAGCTTTGCGGCCGGTAAGAATGAGTATTTCCCGATTCCACAAACACAGATGGACCTTTCAGTGGTTGATGGTCAGAGTGTTCTGGAACAAAATCCGGGCTATTAAACAATTACATCTTATTCATAGAGTTAAAGGGGTGGATTTTCCACCCCTTTTTCGTTTTTGCGGAAGTTGATATGTCGGGATTGAATAAAACGATTTTGCTGATCTAAGAGCAGATGGAACCACTTTTAATGGGGGGCATGATTGGAGTAATAGTCAATCTTCCCAGAAGACTGACGGGATGAAACAGAGAGTGCTCATTCTCTGACATTGTAATCCGGAGTTTTTGAAATCCAAAGAATGAAGGGAATAGAAATGAACTTAATTATTCATTTGAGGCTGTTTCCAAACGATATGTTTTATTCGGCTTTAAAACAGTCGGTTATCTATTCGAGGTAATAAACAAATCCGAAAGTGGCATTTAGGGTAGCCAGCTTGTAGTGATTGTCTTCCTGTCCGATTAAGGTTTGATTCAGATTTGTACCAGTTCCCTTTTCTACTTCTTTTTCTTCACGTGAGATTTTTGCCGCTGAGCGGAAATAACTGACACCGATTTTTAAATTTGTTCGCGGAGTGACAGCAAAACGCAATGCTGTGCCGGCCAGCCAGGCAAAAGCCAGATTGTTCCTGTTGATTGCATGATTAATGTAAAACCAGTTGTTGTTTGGATTATCGTAAATGAGCTGCTGATTGGGTAGAAAATTGATATTTACCCCTGCCAGAGCCTGAAAATCCCAGCTAACCGTGTTGAAATTGATGCTGTATCTTGGCCCGGTCATAATGCTTCCCCATAACCAGGGATTGGCGTTTAATTTCAGGTAATCTCTTTCGGAAGTAGTAATGGTATAATTTTCACGGAACATATTTTCGAGTTTCGTGCCTACACCATCCCGGTTAACGGGATTATTACCCAAATAGAGCATTCCGGTGAGTGACAGGTTATCCTGAAACTGATAGTCGGATTCAAGCGTCATGTTAAATCCGTTCTCGGCATGACCAGCTTTGTTGTTATCCGGCGCATTCTCTTTGAACGTACTAACCGGTATGGCTCCTCCCATTGATAAAGAGAACGACCAATTCTCATTTTGGCCTGAAGCATTCATCCCGAATAGAAAGAGTAAGGAGAGGAGTGTTATATATTTCATTTGATTCATTATTACTGGTTGTCAGATAAAAACTTGATGAATTTTTCAATGCCCGGACGATTACTCTTTGTTAGGACTATTTGAATTCTTCATGATATACCAAAGTATATTATTTATTTGTATTAATCAGTTGGGCAAATGATTTTCTTGCCAAAACTCAATTTATTAACATGACGGAAAAAGAGGATGGAACGTTTCGTCAAATTCATTAAAAAATGATTGTCAAAGGAATCACTGGAGCAAACTAACTGATGCGCAGAATAGATGAAGAAAATGATATTTGTATTCTTTTAGGGCGTACTTCGATAGTTTTTCGTCAATAAATAAAATTAAAGAGATAATGAGCAATCCTACAGCTGTAGGGTAGATATGCTCCCGGATTTTTTTAAATTTACGCCTGATTCGTCTTCGGAAGTAACAAATTGTTATTTAATCCGGATCCATCCTGAAATATAAAACGCTTTTTATGGCATTGAATTACATTTGGATTTTCTTCTTTCTTACTGCATTTGTTTTTGGTCTGGTTAAGCTAATTTTCTTTGGTGATACATCGGTTTTTACCGAGATGGTTGCTTCCACCTTTGACATGGCAAAGACGGGATTTCAGATTTCATTGGGGTTAACCGGCGTTTTGACTTTATGGATGGGAATTATGCGGGTTGGTGAGAAAGGAGGGGTTGTCCGCATTTTTTCACGATTAATAGGGCCATTTTTCGATAAACTCTTTCCCGATTTGGGAAAAGATCATCCGGCTTACGGTTCGATAATGATGAATCTGGCGGCCAATATGCTGGGCCTCGACAATGCAGCAACACCCATGGGATTGCAGGCTATGAAAGAGATGCAGGCAACCAATCCATCCAAGAAAACGGCATCGAATCCGCAAATTATGTTTTTGGTGTTAAATACTTCGGGATTAACCGTTATCCCCATTTCAGTAATGGTTTACCGTGCCCAAATGGGGGCGGCTGATCCGGCTGATGTTTTTATACCGATATTACTGGCTACGTTTTTTTCCACGCTGGCCGGAGTGATCAGTGTTTCTATTTACCAGCGTATAAAGCTCTTCGATAAAGTTATTTTAGCTTACTTGGGTGGTTTGTCGATTGTTATCTTCGGCATTATTGCCTGGATGTCCACTCTTTCAAAAGATCAGGTAACACTTTATTCCCAGGTTGGCAGCAATGTAATTCTTTTCTCGACTATCATTGCTTTCATCACGCTTGGCGTAATAAAGGGTATTAATGTGTACCAAACGTTTATTGAAGGAGCCAAAGATGGCTTTTCCACGGCTATTAAAATTATTCCCTATCTGGTGGCTATTTTGGTAGCCATTGGTGTTTTCAGGGCTTCCGGAGCGCTCGACTTTCTGACTGATGGCATTGCCTGGGTGTTTCGCTCGATGGGTTTCAATACCGATTTTGTCGATGCCCTTCCTACGGCACTGATGAAACCGCTTAGCGGCAGTGGTGCACGTGGAATGATGGTGGATGCTATGAAGAATTATGGTCCTGACTCATTCGTTGGCCGTGTGGCTTCAACTGTTCAGGGAGCGACTGATACAACATTTTATATTCTGGCTGTATATTTTGGTTCCGTGGGTATTCGAAATACCAAATATGCCGTTACTTGCGGATTAATAGCCGATTTTACGGGCATTGTGGCTGCGATTCTGCTTTCCTATATGTTCTTTCATTGAGCAAAAAAGCCTAAGAAGGAGTTGCCCTTTTTCTTCCAATCATTTGGGTTTCCCTGTATGAACCTTTGAAAGTATAAGGAATCTTTACATCCTTAGAGATAAGAACGAACCATGTAGCGATTTTCATTGCGAATACTTCTTCTTTAACTGCGCAGGGACTGTTGGTACGCCTGAAAAGAGTCTGCAATAGAAGTGAAAAAGATGAATTGGAAAACTTTCGGCGACGGTTTGCTCTTATTTGGTAAAACGTTCCTTCCACCAATGTTTCAGGCGTTCCAGTATTTTCAGCTCGGTTGGATTGTCTTGCGTATAATAAAACCGTTTGGAACGAAGTTTTTCCGGAAGAAAATCCTGTTCAGTAAAATTACCATCGTAAGAGTGAGCGTATTTGTACCCTTGTTTGTAGCCCAGGTCTTTCATCAACTTGGTTGGGGCATTGCGTAAATGCAATGGAACTGGTTGGTGACCGGAGTTTCGAACTTCTGCCAACGCACTGTCAATGGCTTCGTATGCCGAGTTACTTTTAGGCGAAGTGGCTAAATAGATGGTGCATTCCGATAGGATGATACGGGCTTCAGGCATCCCCACTTTGTGTACGGCATCAAATGTGCTTTGACTCAGGAGCAGCGCATTTGGATTAGCGAGTCCGATATCTTCTGCTGCCAGAATAAGCAAACGCCTGGCAATGAATTTAATGTCTTCGCCTCCGTCCAACATGCGTGCCAGGTAGTAAACCGCAGCATCGGGGTCGCTACCACGGACCGACTTGATAAAGGCAGAAATTACATCGTAGTGCATTTCCCCTTTCTTGTCGTACATGGACAAGTTTTCCTGTAATCGGTTGGTTACTTTTTCGTTAGTCAGGACAATTTCGTCCCCTTCCTCCGCATTCAGCACAACTTCCAGAACATTGAGCAGCTTACGGGCATCTCCCCCAGAATAACGAAGCAACGATTCGTACTCTTCGACTACGATCTTCTTTTTTGACAAATCGGTGTCTTCGGTTAGCGCCCGGTCGAGTAAAGTAAGCAGATCTTCCTTTTCAAGCGATTTTAGTACATATACCTGACACCGGCTGAGGAGCGGAGAAATAACCTCGAAAGAAGGATTTTCGGTGGTTGCACCAATTAATGTGACGATGCCTTGCTCAACAGCTCCCAGCAAAGAATCCTGCTGTGCTTTACTGAACCGGTGAATTTCGTCGATGAAGAGAATTGGGTTGGGAGAGGAGAAAAATTGCTGCTTCTGTGCTTTCTCGATGACTTCCCTTACATCTTTCACACCAGAGTTGATGGCACTTAAAATGTAAAATGGCCGGTGCAGTGTGTTGGCAATGATTTTAGCCAGTGTCGTTTTTCCTACCCCTGGTGGTCCCCACAAAATGATGGAGGAGATGTTTCCCGACTCAATCATTTTGCGCAAAACAGCATTTTCACCTACCAGGTGTTTCTGCCCGATATAATCATGCAGTGTTTTCGGGCGCAGACGTTCAGCAAGTGGCTGGTTGCTGCTCATAATTCTCCTTGTCTTTTTCGATATTCTTTATAGTACTTGTTCGAGCGTAAAATGAATGGACTCAACGGAAAAACCAATGCAATGAGCAGCACGCTGCTTCTTCCGGTCATCATTAAGAAAACCTCAAGAGCCAGAATTACGCCAACTGCAGCCCAAATGAGAACACGCAACTGATTAATTTTGTGTTTTAATTCAGTATCTGAAAGGTTTCTGAGTCGATAATCGTCCATCAATTGCAATATTGTTTGATAATGCTGTATGCTTCATCGATTCCCAGCTCGCCTGCTTTACTAAGGTCAAGTGCGCCACCGTCAATGTCATCCATGTAAATACGCGTCAAACCTCTGTTAAAGTAAGCTTCCGCAAAATCTGGCTCCAATTCAATGGCTTTCGAATAGTCGTCCAGCGCTCCGTAATAATCCCGCTTTTTCACTTTCGCATTCGCCATATTGAACCATGCAAAGATGAACTTGGGATTCATGTAAATGATGGTTTCATAGTCCTTGATTACCTTCTCGTAGTCCAGAATTTGTTCGTGCGTTTGCGGTTTATCGGTTTGACTGGTATTTTTTCCTCCTAAATTAATCGTTTCCGGTTCTGGCAATGTGTTGAGTGATTGAATGTAGTCAGTCATTTGCATTCGGGTGGTGGCTCGTCCGAAATAGGCCAGTAAGTTGTGTGAATCCAAACTAATGACATGATTGAAATCCTCGATGGATTCGTTGAACTTGTTATCTAAATCGTAATAGATTGCCCGGTTCAGGTAAGCTCTGGCATCTTTCGGATTCGTTTGAAGAATGGCTGTTTCGACAGCAGTTCTGTTACGGTACTGCTGCAATCGCCAGCTATTGTCGCGGGCTGGTTTATTGGTGATAACCAGGAACGGATCGTTGTTATTTTTCTGATTCAATGCATCAATGGCCATGCTGTAGTACTGCAACTTATCGTAGTCAACCGAATCTTTGTGGAACATGGAAATGTTAAAATCAGGCTCAAGTTTGATGATAACGTTTCGGTTTTGAACACGGCCATCGGTTACTTCCGTTTCTTTTACCTGACCCTCGTCATCAACTACGATAAGACGGCGTCGGCGTTTCCGTGTATAAGGTCCGGGTGCATTCGATTTGTTTTTTGTTGAATCGACTGCAGCGAAAGCATTTCCTGGTTGAGCAGGCGATTTTGTCGCCGTAGAGTCGGTTTTAGCAGCTGGTGTTTTCGGTTGTGTTGCACTGGTTTGGCCTTGTTTTTGGCCACTTTTCTGTGAAGATGAAGACGCAGCGGAAGCATAATATTGTTGTTGCTGACGGCGTTGTTCTTCTTCGTACCGTCTTTGTTGTTCAGCAAAACGCGGGTCGAGTTGCTCCGCCATTGCATAATCCTGTTTGGCTCCCGGTCGTCCCAGACTTTCCCGGGCAATTCCCCGGTTTAGCCATGCTACCGCAATGTTCGGGTTCAGCTTGATGGCCATATCATAATCAATAATGGCACCTTCTGCATCGCCCAGTTTGTGTTTGACGATTCCCCGGTTTACAAAGGCCTGCGACATCTTCGAATCAAGTCGGATACAGATATCGTAATCTTTCAAGGCTCCGGCATAATCTTCCTTCTCAAACTTTGCTATACCACGCATGAGGTAGGCGCTGGCAAAATGAGGTCGCAAATGTATTGCTTTGTTGCAATCGGCAATAGCACCACTCAAATCATCTTTCATTTGCTTGGCCGAACTCCGGTTGAGGTATGCATTGGCCATGGTTGGATCGAGCTCAATGGCCTTAGTGTAATCAGCAATTCCCGAATCAATACTGTCCATTGTTACTTTGGCGATTCCCCGGTTGTTATATATGGCTGCATTGTCGTTGTCCAGCTGAATGGCTTTGTCGTAATCGGCAACTGCCGCTTTCAAATCACCCAATTCATGATTTGCCATTCCTCGTTCCATATAAGCCTCCGGATAGAACGGTTTGATCGAAATCGCCTTATCCAGATCTTCTTTCGCTCCGCGGAAATCTTCGAGGTAATATTTGGCCACAGCCCTGTAAAAATAGGGCTCCGGTAAATATGGTTTTAGTTTGATAACGATGTTGAAATTCTCGATGGCACCTACGTAATTACCAAAATAGATGCGACTCTTGCCGACATAAAAATAGTGGTCGGTGTTGAGCTGGGCCATGGCCGGCAACACACTCATAACGAGAAACAGTAGTGAAATCAGTCTTTTCATCGGCAAGATGCTGGGATTATGTGATTAGCAAAAATAACATTTTATAGGTGTTTCGAACCCGATGGTTTTTTAATTTTACCCAACAACAAAAAACACGCCATGAAACACCGATGTTCCTGGAGTACTAATGAAGAGATTTATATCCGTTACCACGATGAAGAGTGGGGAGTTCCGGTTCACGATGATCGGAAATTATTTGAATTCCTGATTCTGGAAGGAGCTCAGGCCGGACTGAGTTGGATTACAATACTGAAAAGGCGGGAAGCTTACAGGGAGGCTTTTGAACAGTTCGATCCCGAAAAAGTGGCACGTTACAACGATGCTAAAATCGAAGAGCTGCTTCAGCGGTCGGATTTGATTCGGAATCGATTAAAAATTACTTCGGCGGTCACAAATGCGCAAGCTTTTCTTAAGGTACAGGAAGAGTTCGGATCTTTCGACAAGTACATCTGGGGATTCGTTGATGGAAAACCCATTCAAAACAACTGGAAGACATTGTCGGAAATACCGGCTCAAACTCCGCTTTCGGTAAAAATTTCGAAAGACCTGAAGAAACGAGGATTTAAGTTTGTGGGGCCAACCATTGTCTATGCACACATGCAGGCCACCGGAATGGTAAATGATCACCTGAATGAATGCTTCCGTTACCATGAAGTAGCCGGGTAACGAATTCAGAGATACCGTTTTTTCAGAAAATTAGCTCTTGAGTAGTCGAGCAGTCGGTAATGCGGATGATAGAGCTTTTCGTATTCTCTGCTGTGATGTCCCACATATTCTCCGTTTTCCAGTTGATCGTGTATTGCTTTTTCATCTTCAACGAAACCTTTTAGTGTAGGGATGATTTCCTGAATGATTTCAAGAATACTGTTCCATTCTGAAATCCATTCATCGATTTCCGGCGGGTTGACTGACTGAGCACTTTCAAGAAACAGTGGAAAAAATATTTCCATGGGTATAATATCTTCCTTAACTAATCTCAGATTCACCCTGAAAAACTGCTGATTATATCCTAGCGGGAGTAAATCGGGAGCGCCAAACAATTCCGATTCATCGATTTCTTTTACCAGATAATCGTACGCCCGACCAATATCTGAAATAAGATGCCCCGGGCCATACTGGTCCTGGAAAAAATTTTTATACAAATCGGTTAACCGTGCTTCCGGATGCCATCGGAGTTCCAGTTTTAGTGCGTCAATGATTTTATTCTTTTTAATCTTGGGATCCATCTTGTCTGTTTGTTTTGTTCAGTCTGTGAGCAAATGATCTCGGTCTGTTCAAAATAAAATGATGAGTTGTATTCCTTTAATCTGCCAGGTTTTTAAGACTAATTATTTTCTGAAACAAGATCATCTGGATTGCTTTTTGCCAGTTTTGGCGTGAAATTCAAAGCAAAATTCCCAGGAAAAGAAAAAACACCAGTTGAATGGCCATTAATGGAATTGCCATGTGATTTTTTGTTTGTAAACGGAACAGATGAAACAGATCGAGCATGACTATTGAAGTGATGAACCATGCGAGGTAATTCTGAAAGGGAACTTCACCATTGCTCCAGTTCCACATGCCGGTTTTAATGGCGGCCGGCTCAAGCACAAGATCAAATAAAACCAGTGCAACAGCTCCAATCAGGGCCTTAAGCCAGAGAGGAAATGAAAAAGGTTCCAGAATGGTATATATGCAATAAACCTGAATAAGCCATAAAATGCCAATAATAACAGGGGTTTCAAAGAGTTTAGGACCGAGTGTCGTTCCATATTCATATACACCGAAAACATGACCAGTTTTTACTCCCATTACCTCCACCAGAAATCCGATGGAGAATACAAGGAAAGAAGCGATGTACAAACCATGCGTCGGGTTTTCTTCAAATAGATATAGAAGAATAATTGTTCCTAAGAGAAATATCGGGGTAATGGCCTGAAATAGCGGTCGTGAATGAGGAAAGATTAATCCGATGAGTCCTACTGCGTAAAATAACATCAATATTCGGCGCAATGTCACCTGAGAGATGTTTTGTAATGATGTACGAAGATTTTTCATAGGTTGCTATTTGTTGGGTATCATGTCCGAAACAATTTTTGCCGAAGCCAGGCAGAGAGGAATTCCTCCTCCCGGGTGTACGCTTCCTCCTGTGAAATAAAGACCTTTCAGCTTTTTGCTGAAATTGGGATGCCGCATAAAAGCCGAAAATATGTTATTTGAACTGGGACCGTACAGGGCACCGGCTTCTGAGCTGGTTCTGCGCTCGATATCGCCCGGAGTTAATCTTTTTTCAACCAGAATATGTTTTTCTATCTCCATGTTGAGATGCGACTCAAGCTTGGCAATCACATGCCTGCGAGTTCGCTCAATCAGATTATCCCAGTTTTGACCATTGTCGGCAGGTGCATTTACCATCACAAACCAATTTTCCTTTCCTTTTGGGGCATCTTCCTTTTCCATTTTACTGCTGATGTAAAGGTAAATGGTTGGATCGTTACTGATGGCTGCCTGGGCAAACAACATCCGAAATTCTTCCATGTAGTCGGCACTATAAAAGATATTGTGCAGCCCAGTTTCCTTACAGCTTTGATCCATCCCCCAAAAGAAGATTAACGCCGAGGATGAGAGTTCTGGTTGTTCTTTCCGTGGAACCTGCTGATGAAGGAAATGTCGTTTGAAATGGTGAATGTCCACATCGCTGATGATAACGTCGGCCGGAAAAATCACTTCGCCTGCTTTAACGCCCGTAACCCGATTATCTATACTTTCCAGTTGATCGGCCCTTGTGTTGAAATGAAAATTCACGCCGATCCGTTCGGCCAGCAGATGTAGTTCACTGGCTATTTTAAACATTCCTCCTGACGGGAAATAAGCTCCCATGTTGTGTTCGAGATGGGATATGATCTTCAAAGTCGCCGGTGCCCTGAATGGATCGGAGCCATTATAGGTGGCATACCGATCAAAAATCTGTCTTACTTCTTTGGTTTGAAAAGATCTCCGGTTAGCTTGATGAAGTGACCGGAACGGGTCGAGCAGTCCGGGTCGCATTAAAGTCCCAAATGCTTTTCGGTTACGGAATGTTTTGATCCGGTGAAGCGATGAAAAGAAAAACAGATCGGCTGTAAAATGATATAACCGTTTTGCCTGGGTGAGATACCGGGAGGTATTCTCTTTGGGCTCGCCAAGAACTGATTCCAGTTCCTCACTGAATTTTTCAGGCGAGGTCCATGCACGAATTTTCTTCCCATCGGGATAAAAATATCGGCAAGATTCCTCCAGTTTATGAATGAAAAGATGATCACTGGCTTTTTCTCCGGCCAACTCATATAACTCTTCTACGAGGTGCGGCAAAGTCAATAATGACGGACCCGTGTCAAACCGGAAATCTCCCGCTCTGATTTCGGACATTTTTCCTCCGGGTTTGTCTTCCTGTTCCAAGACGGTAACGTTGTAACCTTTTGCTGCCAGCCTAATAGATGCCGCCAGACCTCCGATTCCGGCTCCTATGATAACAACTTTTTGCATGTTATATGTCCCTGGTTCTTGCCTGAGTTCCTTCCTTTCTAATCAATCCGTCTTTGCTTTTTCATTCATCTGTTGAGTACCTTCATGTAGCTTAAATGAACAGCTCTATACATGTCAGACCGAAAGCATATTAAAGTGAAAGTTCAACGGACGACATTAAAATTCAATCAAAAAATATTGTCATGCTAATTCTGCAAATAAATTTAATTAATTAAACATGAAGAACCGTTCTATTCTATTTGCACTGTGTCAAAAATCAATATTGCTAGTAGGTTCCTGACCTGACAGTTCCCGTGCATTTTGCGATGAATATTACACCTTTATTGTGATGCATCTTGCCGCAGGTGGTCTGACCATTATTCAGCCTATATTCCCGGAATTCGCTTTATGACAATCCCGATAAAAGTTTTTTTTTAGCAGCTTGAGGTAACCGATTTCGTCTGGTACTCAAGGTGCGGAAACTTAAATGATTGAAATTTAATTAAGTATTGTCTTATTGGCTATTTCCCTCATTTTTCCTGTTAAGCAATTGTGATCTCAGTCGTTTGTTACCGTTAATTATTTTCATATTTTCGTTGGCCATGAGTTAATTGTGATTAACATATAAATTTAATATCTCTAATGAATCAATTTAAGTTTTTTATTCTCCTGGCGGGATTACTGGCATTTACATGGAATGTATCGGCGCAGGACAAGGAGAAAAGTAGTGATGAAGAAGGCTATCATTTTACCACCATTAAAGAATTACCTCACACTTCGGTTAAAGATCAATACCGTTCAGGCACCTGTTGGGCTTTCAGTGGATTGTCTTTTCTTGAGTCGGAAATGTTGAGGATGGGGAAGCCGAAGGTAGATCTCTCGGAAATGTTTGTGGTTTATCATTGTTACATCGATAAAGCGATTAAAACGGTACGTTTACATGGTAATTTGAATTTTGGTCCCGGAGGAGCATTTCACGATGTTACCTATGTATTAAAAAACTATGGATTTGTTCCTGATGAGGTTTACAAGGGACTGAACTATGGTGAGAAAAAGCATGTGCATGGCGAAATGGACGAAGTCTTGAAAAGCATCGTCGATGCAGTGGTCGAGAACAAAAACAAAAAATTGTCGACTGCGTGGGAAGAATCGGTTACCGGCACTTTGGATGCTTACCTGGGGCAATTGCCAGCCAAGTTTGAATATGATGGGAAGTCATATTCTCCGAAAACCTTCGCTACCGATTATTGTGGATTGAATCCCGATGATTATGTTGAAATAACATCATTTACTCATCATCCGTTTTACTCAAAATTCAAACTTGAAGTTCCGGATAACTGGGAGTGGAGTGGAGTATACAATGTTCCCCTGGATGAAATGATGAAAATTATTGATAATTCACTGAATAGTGGATATACAGTAGCGTGGGCTGCTGATGTCAGTGAAAAAGGATTTTCTACTTCGAAAAAAGGAGTAGCAGTAGTTCCCGATGCGGATGAAAAAGACATGTCCGATGCCGAAATTACCAAATGGGAAAAACTTTCGGATAAGGAAAAGGATGAAGAACTCTACAAACTGGATAAACCAGGCAAAGAGAAAAATATAACACAGGCCATGCGGCAGGAAGCTTTCGATGATTATGAAACGACCGATGATCATGGAATGCATATCATTGGTTTGGCTAAAGATCAGAACGGCACCATCTATTACAAGGTGAAGAATTCATGGGGCGATTATAACTCTTATGATGGCTATTTTTATGCATCGAAGCCTTATGTTCGTTATAAAACGACTTGTATCATGGTGAATAAGAATGCTATTCCCCAGGATATTAGAAAAAAGCTGGGACTTTAATTAGTTGTTCCGAAAACAAAAAAAGAGGCTGCATGAATTTGCAACCTCTTTTTTTGTTTATAAGAAAACCCGACTTGAATGCCGGGCCTCCTATTTGAAGAAAATCGAAAAACTAACTACTTGTGCTGTACTATATGCTTACTTAAAACCAATTATGAATCTTAATATTGAAAATTATTATTTATCTCACTCCCCAGTAGGTGTTTGATGCCATCCAGTTTTCGACCACCAGTGTATCAACACCTGCCTGGTCTTTACCTGTCCAGTAACTGTTGGAAGTCATCCAACTCTGAACGGTCAGCGGGCTGTCCGATACTTGCTCACTTTTGTCGATGCCCCAGTAATTTTCGTTACTCATCCAGTTTTCAATACTCAACTGGCTGTCCCGTTCGTTTCCGGTCCAGTAGTTGTCATTGCTCATCCAATCTTCTATCTCCAGATTATTGTCCGATACAGATGCTGTATTCATATCATTGAAAGCTTCCAGCGAGGTCCTGGTCAGATTGACAGCAGGTGAAAGCATGGCGATGAATGCGGAAATACCCTGAGCATTGACAATGCTGGTTATACTTACTATTAATATTATCATGATGGTGGTAAACACCTTTTTTGTTGAGTTTGATACTTTTGTTTTCATGATGTTATCTCCTTTATTTTTATTCTTTTTTGTCCGTTAATTTCAATCTTACATTTTGCGTGCCAAAAGATGTAATTCACACAGATACAATTAGATGTGTGCTTAAAAATGAATTGTGTAATTGCATTGTTTTGAACGTTTTGGAACATGTGATGTACGATTACGGACAGATACCGACTTAATTCACTATGGCATTCATTACGCCTGTTTAGGTTATAAAGGTTACGGGAATGCTTCTGACGTATCGCGCAAAAAATTTTGGTAATAAATATTTATTCATGCTCGAAGGATATCACAAAAAATGCCCGACTGAAAGCCGGGCATCCTCGGAAAAAACGAGTGCTTAATCTACTAAACCTAATTTATGAACTATTTGCGTTGGAAATTTTCTTGTTATTTTGTTCCCCAGTAAGCATTCGATGCCATCCAGTTTTCGACCACCAGTGTATCATCACTTTCTTGGTCTCTACCTGTCCAGTAGTTGTTGGAAGTCATCCAACTCTGAATTGTCAGCGGGCTGTCCGATACTTGCTCGCTTTTGTCGATGCCCCAGTAATTTTCGTTGCTCATCCAGTTTTCAATACTCAACTGGTTGTCCCGTTCGTTACCTGTCCAGTAGTTGTCATTGCTCATCCAATCTTCTATCTCCAGATTATTGTCCGATACAGATGCTGTGTTCATATCATTGAAAGCTTCCAGTGAAGTCCTGGTCAGATTGACAGCAGGTGAAAGCATGGCGATGAATGCGGAAATACCCTGAGCATTGGCAATGCTGGTTATACTTACTGTTAATATTATCATGATGGTGGTAAACACCTTTTTTGTTGAGTTTGATACTTTTGTTTTCATGATGTTATCTCCTTTATTTTTATTCTTTTTTGTCCGTTTGTCTCAATCTATGCATTTTGCGTGCCAAAAGATGTAATACACAAATAATCAATAGTTTATATGCTTGAGCGCATATTGTATAATTGTATTGTTTTGAACGTTTTTGGAACAGAGAGTGTACGAAATCGAACGTAGTAAAAGAGATGGAATGAGATTCTGTTAGACGAAATTTATTTTAAAAGAAAAATGCCCGGAAGAACCGGGCACTCTTTCAATAGATAATAGCTGTTTCTGTAATCAAAATTAAAACCAATGCTTTTGTGATATTTTGAAAATTATGTGTACCACACTTGGTGCCAGATTTTGTACATAAAATGTGCCAGAAAAATTATTCGAATTGGGATGTAATTCATTGGGTGAATCATATAAAAGTTGAGCAACAACTGTAATAATAGGTGGACAGAAGGTTTGCAATTTTAGACAAATCATTATCGGAATTTGTTAGTTCAGGTAGAATAGAGTGGAAGCATTAAAGAAAAACCCGGAAATATCCGGGTTTGGGGTATATTGAATTACAGGAGAGGGCACACAGGGTGTTTATTTCCCGCTCCAGTAATGGTCGTCAGACATCCAATTTTCAATCTTCAGAGGTTGTTCATTGACCGGAGTTGGTTCGAGCAATGCTTTACAGGGCTTTCCAGTCCAATAGTAGTCGCAGTACATCCACAGTTCAACTTCCAGTTCGTTGTCTGCTTCAAACCGGTAATCAACTGTTCCCCAGTAGTTATCACTACTCATCCATGCTTCGACATTATTCGGATTGTCAGTTTCGACTGCTTCGTAAAAAGCATTTTCAGAATTTGCTTCTTTCAATCCCAAAATATTTTCACTCTCAACAAGTGCCAGTTGTTTGTCTGAAACCTGCGACCGAGCTGGTAAAATCATTGCCAGGCTCAGTAATACTGCCAACAGGTAGGCTGCCAGTTGGTGGTCTTTTCGGGTGGTTAATGCTTGTGCTTTCATTTTATGGCCCTCCTCATTTTGGTTTTAATTCACCAACATCAAAACAGGATGTATGCCAAAATAAGTAACTGATACATATAGAGTGATTTGTGTTGAAATGATAATAGATGGGATGACAAAAAAGTGAACGGATTGGTTCGTCCGCTTGTGCGGTATCGAACAAATAGCTGATTTATGATAGAAAAAGGACTAAAATGATTTTAAACTTTTGAATATACTGGGTGTCCGCTTAAAAATATTGGAACACGTTGTAAGGTTTTAGTTCAAGCACTCAATTGAATATATCGGTTAATTAGGGGGAAAAAGGAGAACAGCTGTCTTTGAAATATACATTTGAATAAACCCTAAGCCGAATTACATCCTATGTGACACCTTTTCAGAAGGAGATTAATTTGAGTAGGTAGTATTATAGCTGTGAATAAGGAGTGTGTGTGAATCTGAGTCGAGACGGACTCCTGTAACAGCAAAGGGGAGGATTGCCGATTGGTTTCCTCCCCTGATTTTTTAAAAACTTTATTCTCATTCGTAACGAAGAGACTCTGCCGGGTCGGCATTAATAGTTCTCCACAATTGACGGTAAACCGTGAATATGGCAATAGCAAATACTGCTGCCGAAACAAAAAGGTAGTTGGTAATACTGAGGTTTACCTGATAAGCAAATCTCGATAACCACAGTCTTGAAATCTGATAAGCAAGTGGAAGTGCCAGCAAACTGGCCAGAATAACCAATTGAAGAGTTTCTTTTGAAAGAAGAAAAACCAGTTCGCGGGTTCCCGCACCCAGTACTTTTCTAATGCCAATCTCTTTGGTTCGGTAAACCGTAATCAGCGCCATCAATGAATAAAGTCCCATGCAGGCAATGAAAATGGCAAAAAATGAAAATGCCACTGCAATTTCACCGGTCGAACGTTCTTCTGCATATTGTTTCAGCAGACTTTCCGACATGGAAAATTCGCTGAATAAGGTCGTTGGATTCTCCTCCTCCCATATTTTCTTGATTTTTGCTACGTCCTTGTCTGTGGGTGGGGACGAAAAACGGATGGTTGTGAATCGGCTGAATCTTGGGACTTCGGGTAAAAAGATCATGGGTTGCACTTCTTCGTGAAATGACTCAAAATGAAAATTCCGGACTACGGCGACAATGGTGTATTTAACATAGCTTCCGTTTTGAAGCAATCGTATCAGGTGGGTTCCAACCGGATGTTTCAGGCCCATATATTGAACCGCTTTTTCATTTACTACGACGCTAATGGGTATGCTGTCTTTGTTCCCTTCATATGCTGAAAGGTTGTCATTTAAATCTTTCAGGGACAGCTTTCTTTCTACCGATTCGCCAGGTAATGCAGCCGTTGAGTCGACAAAATGCATTCCGTAAGTTTTCAGGAAACTCTTATCGGTCCAGTTCACCTGCAGCAAATAATTTTGATTGGTCGAATCATTGGCAATGTGAAAAGTGTACATGTCGATAAGCTGCCCGGGCACGGCACTTGAGTAAGAAAGATTTACAACGTCAGGCAATTCAGTTATCCTCTTGGTAAAAAGGTCGCGGTTATCGCCCAATCCTGTAGAGTTATCCAATACCAGAAGGTTATCCTTGTCAAAACCGATACTCTTTGACTGAATATAATTGAGCTGACGATAGATAGTCGATGTTGAATAAATGATGACAATGGAAAATAAAAACTGTAGCACAACCAGTACTCCTCTCAGTCCTTTGGCCCGTGGGCCGAATTTTTTCTGATTTTGTAAAATAGTTGCCGGAGTGAAACGGGTGACATAAAAGGCTGGATAAAGGCCTGCAATGATCCCAGTTATTAAAGCAATTCCCAATATCGCTGGTGATAAGTTGAGTAACGAATGTGACAGTGATTGATTAGAAAACTGGTACATTTTTTCCAGTTGTGGATAAGCCAGTTCTACAATAACAAGCGCCAGAAAAAGCGAAATAAAACTGATGGTGATTGATTCGGCAAGAAACTGACGGGCCATATCCCTACGATGTGAACCCAGCAATTTGCGGATACCTATTTCGCGTGTTCTGCCTGCCAGCCGGGCTGTTGAGAGGTTGGCATAATTGATGGCCGCAATCAGAATAATCAGCAGTGAAATGGCTCCCAGGATAATCAGTGTCTCGATATTCGCATTCTTCGACATTTCGTAGTTTAGATGCGAGAATAAATGTATTCTTCTGATTTGTTGTAGTTTAACGACAAAATTATTCCCCATGTCATGAAATTCCTGGGGAGTCATCTTTGTGGTTTGTTCAATTTCCGGTGTAGCCGCATCCAGGAATGCACTTAGGAGTTTCAGTTCAATATTGGTCACTCCGCCTATATCATTTTGCGGAGCGGGCTTATTCATATCAACTCCTGGCTTGAAACGGTAATAAGTGTATAGAAAGCTGGTCATCCACGAATTATTTGGAAGTTCTAATGTGGATAGAGAAACCAAACCGCTGTACTGGATATGAGTATTGTATGGACAGTCTTGTACTACCCCGGTAATAGTCCATTCTGTGTCATTTTCCGAGATAATTTTTTTCCCGATTGCACCTTCCGGATAGTAGGTTTTTGCCATCGACTCGGGAATGACAATGCTTTTCTCTTTTGACAAACAGGTTGCCGGATTGCCTTGCAAAAGTTTGAAGCCAAACATGTCAAAGAATGTGGAATCGACGAACAGGAGAGACGGAGCATTCAGTATCTCGTCATTTTGAGTCTTTAACAGTATTTTTCGTTCACTTTTGCTTATACGGCAGGCCTGTTCAATTTCGGGAACGCGCTTTTTTAAACCAAATGCAAATTTTGGGGAGGTAACGGCAAAATTGGTTCCGATACTACCCATTTTGGACTCGATAATGACCCGGTAAAGTCTGTCATCATCCGGATGAAAATTATCGAAATGGGTTTGGGTCCATACGTGAAGCATAACCATGATGGCACAAGCCATTCCAACAGCCAATCCAAAGACATTGATGAAAAAATAGTCTTTGTTTCGACGCAGATTCCGAAAGGCCAGTTTTATGTAATTTTTTATCATCATGATGCGACACTTAGATCCCCGCCGGAATGGTAAAATTCTCAGTCACCACATGGCCATCGAACAGGTGAATAATGCGTTGGGCCCTTTGGGCATGCATTTTAGAGTGAGTAACCATCACAATGGTGGTTCCTTCTTCGTTTAAACTGGTCAGCAGTTGCATGATTTCTTCTCCGTGCGTACTGTCCAGATTCCCGGTCGGCTCGTCGGCCAAAATAATCCGGGGACGGCTCACGATAGCCCTGGCAACTGCAACTCTTTGCTGCTGTCCTCCTGATAACTGTTGCGGAAAATAGTCGCAACGGTGTCCCAGATTAAAGCGATCGAGTAGATTATCCACTCTTTTTTTGCGTTCTGATGTATGTATTTTCTGATAGATTAGCGGTAACTCGATGTTTTCTCTTACCGTTAGTTCGTCTATGAGATTGAAGCTTTGAAACACATAGGAGAAGCTCTCTTTTCGGATGTCTGTCCGCTGACGTTCACTCAGGTGCGAAACTTTTCTGTTATCAAAGTAATATGTTCCAGATGATGGGGTTTCTATTAGTCCGATAATATTGAGCAATGTTGTTTTTCCACATCCTGAGGGACCCATTACGCTGACAAATTCTCCCTCGTCGATTATTAGGTTTACATTGGTTAATGCTCTGGTCTCCACTTCTCTTGTTGTGAAAAATTTGGAGATATCCTGTAAATTTATCATAAGTTTTATCGTTCGAATGCTTTTACCTTTTCTATACGACGCAATTCATGAATTGTGCCAATTTATAATAGTCATACAATCAGGCATATGTGATTTTGTTTTAATCAATTTATGTCCGTTTACGGACAGGCTGTGTCCGAATTCGGACATTTGTTTTTGTTTCTGAAAGTAAAGAAAATTAATTTTAGTAAATTGCATTGAGTGAGTATGAGTTGATATTTACTTGTTTATGGAGAGAGAAGGAATTTCAATAGCGAATCCGTCTGATTTATGGCTTAATACTTGTAAACGCCAATAAAAAACTACCTATGGAAAAATTTGGGAAGATTCTCGTTGTAGACGACAATGAGGATATTTTGTTCTCCTTGCGCCTCCTCCTGAGGCAGCATGTCGAAAGAGTTACAACGGAAAGTGATCCGAGTAACATCCCCGTGTTGCTGAAAAAGGATGAATTTGATGTCATTCTTCTGGATATGAATTTTACCAAAGACGCCATCAGTGGGCAGGAGGGATTCTTCTGGCTCCAGAAGATTCTCGAAATTGATCCATCGGCAGTAGTTCTTTTTATTACGGCTTACGGTGATGTGGAAAAAAGTGTAAAGGCCATCAAGGAAGGAGCAACCGATTTTATTCTGAAGCCCTGGCAAAACGAAAAATTACTGGCGACGATCAATTCAGCCCTAAACCTTTGTAAATCGAAGAGGGAGCTGGCTCAGTTAAAAACCCGTCAGCAAGCCATTAACCGGGTAATGAATAAGTCATTTGCCGATTTTGTTGGCAAGTCTCCTGAAATGCAGGATGTATATGATGCCATTAGTAAGGTGGCGGGGACGGATGCCAGTGTTTTAATTCTTGGTGAAAATGGAACCGGAAAGGAGTTGGTAGCGCGTGCACTACATGCCAATTCATTGCGAAAGGATGAAACGTTCATCAGTGTGGATTTGGGAGCCATTAGTGAAACGCTTTTCGAAAGCGAACTGTTTGGTCATGTAAAGGGCTCGTTTACAGATGCTAAAGTCGATCGGCCCGGACGATTTGAAATTGCTTCGGGTGGAACACTTTTTCTGGATGAAATAGGAAACTTGTCGCTTCCGTTGCAGGCAAAATTATTGACTGTTCTTGAGCGGAGAGAGGTACTTCGGGTCGGCTCAAATAAACCTAAGCCCATCGACGTTCGCCTGATATGTGCAACCAATATGAACCTTCCCCAAATGATTGCTGAAGGCAAATTTCGACAGGATCTGTTGTATCGTATTAATACCGTTGAGGTGGATTTACCTGCGCTACGTGAGCGAGAAGGAGATATACCCTTGTTGGCTAATCACTTTTTTGCTGTGTATGCCCGTAAATATAAAAAATCGGTTCGCGGGATAACCAAAGATGCCATGCAACGACTAGAGGAATACAAATGGCCGGGAAACGTTAGGGAACTTCAACATGTTGTTGAGCGTGCTGTGATCATGAGTGAAAGTGAATGGATCAATGCGGATGATTTACAATTGCGAACCGTTTCACAATCGAGTGAAGGGCTCGACCTGGATAATTATAACCTGGATGATGTTGAAAAAACTGTTATTCTTAAAGTGATGAAGATGCACCACGGGAATATTTCCAAGGCTGCATCGGAACTTGGCCTTACCCGAACCTCACTTTACCGTAGACTCGAAAAATATGGGCTCTAAGAATTTTCGGCTTTCTGTTGTGCTAAGGGTACTGGCCCTGATTGCCACCATTGTGCTTATGGTGGTTCTTTTTCTGGTAACTGATTATTATCTGACCAGTTTACTGGTTTTGATGGTACTTATTTATGAAGTGTATTCGCTTATTTCTTTTGTCGAAACTACTAATACACTACTTACTAATTTCTTGGAATCGCTTCGCTATTCCGATTTTTCCCGGACATATGAAATCTCAGGTGCAGGAAAATCTTTTGCACGATTGAGCGAGTCATTCAATCAGGTTATCAGTGATTTTAGAAAGGTTAGGGAAGAACGTGAGCAAAATTATTTCTATCTCCGAACCGTGGTTGAACATATAGGAATCGGTTTGATTGCCTATCGGCAAAATGGTGAAGTCGAATTGATTAATAATGCTACTAAAAAGCTGTTTCAGCTTTCACAGTTAAAAAATCTCAAGGAACTGGAAATTGTCTCGCCCGAATTAATGAGCGGTTTGATGAATATCAGTAACGGGGATAATATTTTGGTAAAAATCAGGGAAAAAGACGAAATATTGCAGCTGGCCATTTATGCTACCGAGTTTAAAGTGGCTGATAAAAATATTCGACTAGTCTCCATCAAAGACATTCAAAGTGAACTGGAAGAGAAGGAGATGGAAAGTTGGCAAAAATTGATCAGAGTGTTAACACACGAAATCATGAATTCCATTACACCCATCGCTTCTTTGACACAAACGCTTGATTATTTGATTAAAGATGTCCGTGAGCGATACGATAATATTTTCTCTGACGAAGGAGAAGCAGAGGTGGTGGAGGAGGTTGAAATGGCACTGAAAACCATACATAAAAGGAGTACTGGTCTGCTTCATTTTGTAGAATCGTACCGGGATCTAACCCGGGTTCCGAATCCAAATTATACCATTTTTCCCGTGAGTAAGTTATTTGAGACTATTTCCTCATTAATGAGAGAAGAAATTCACCGGAAGGGAATAACCTGTGATATAAATGTTGAACCACCAAATTTGGAACTTTCAGCAGATGAACAACTTATTGAACAGGTAGTCATTAACCTTATCAGAAATTCCATTCAAGCCCTGGAGAGAACTGATAATCCGCATATAGCGATGAAGTCATTTCTTGATCAACGCGGCCGGATTCTTATCCAGATATCGGACAATGGTCAGGGGATTTTGCCGGATGTCCTGGACAAAATTTTTGTACCTTTTTTTACTACAAAACCAAAAGGAAGTGGTATCGGGTTAAGTCTTTCACGGCAAATTTTGCGACTCCATGGAGGAACGTTAACAGTGCACTCGGAGCCTGATGTGGAAACAATTTTTACCCTTAGGTTTTAATTGAAATGAACAGATTATGGGACGTTTGTGGCGGAAAAGATTGGTGCGGTGGTCGGCATGGACAATTTTGTTTGCATTGTTCCTGACGATAGCTGGTTATGTCGCAATATCCGTTTATTCTCGCCCATATCTATATCAATCCTTGACCGAAATTCCTGAGAATAAGTGCGGACTGGTTCTGGGAACAAGTAAGTTTGTAGCAGAAGGAACAGAGAACTTGTATTACCGTTACCGGATTGAAGCTGCGGTTCGATTGTATAAAAGCAAAAAAGTTAGCTACTTGATTGTAAGTGGCGATAACCGTTACCGGAATTACAATGAACCGGTAAATATGCAGAAAGACTTGGTGGAAGCCGGAATTCCTGTAAATCATATCTATTTGGATTATGCCGGTTTTCGGACATTTGATTCGGTGATTCGCTGCCGCGAAATTTTTGGGCAACAGAAATTTACCATCATCAGTCAGCCTTTTCACAACGAACGAGCCATTTTTATTGCTCGCTCCAAAGGCATTGAGGCGATTGGATACGATGCCAGGCAAGTAACCGGAAAGAAAGCAATGAAAGTGCGCATTCGTGAAATTGGCGCCCGACTGCAGGTCTATTTTGACCTTTTAACCGGTGCTAAGCCTTATTTTCTTGGAAAGAAAGTTGCAATTCCTGAATAATTATTTTTCCCTTTGCAGAGTTTCTTAAAAAGGTCAATTCAGCGGTTTAGCATTGGTTCTGATCATTCGAAATTTGCCAGTTCCCGATTCCATATCCTATTAAATCTTGTTAAAAGAGGTTCAGGGCTCCGAAGAATCACTATTTTTAGCCATTTAACTATTAAATCTTATCCTATGCTCTTTCGGAATATTCGCTTGTCGGCCATCTTCATTAGTGTTATCCTTATTCATTTTAGTGCGTTTGCACGGTCGTCAGAAAAACATTTTGTGAATGCAGCCAATCCCGCTTTTCGTTATGTTGGTCGTATCGATTTCTCCGATAAACAAAATCCCCGTTTTGACTGGCCGGGAGTGTATATCCAGTTTCAATTTACTGGAACATCATGTGCGCTGAAAATGAATGATACACGTCATGATTATTTTCAGGTTTTAGTTGATAATCTTCCTGCGAAAGTTGTGATGGTAAAAAGTGATACAACTTTGGTTATTGCTGAGAAATTAAAAAATAAATTACATCAGGTTCAGCTGGTTAAACGTACTGAAGGAGAGCAGGGAACAGCAACTTTTAGTGGAATATATTTGGATAAAGGAGCTGCAGTTTCTGCATGGCCGGTGACACCGAAACATAATATCGAGTTTATCGGTAATTCCATCACTTGCGGATATGGCGTGGAAGGGAAATCGAAAAGTGACCACTTCAAACCGGAAACGGAAAATAGTTACGAAAGCTATGCGCCTATCACAGCTCGTGCATTTGATGCTGATTATCACCTGGTGTCACATTCTGGTTATGGTGTTGTACGGAATTATGGCTACAAAGAGAAAACATCTCCCAATCCGATGCCTTCAAAATACGATCAGGTTTACGATATGCAGGAACAACCCAAATGGGATTTTTCGCGCTGGATTCCTGATGCAGTTGTGATTAATCTTGGCACCAATGATTTTACTACTCATCCGTTTCCGGATAAAGCCGTATTTCAAAGAGGCTATGAAAATCTGATTTTAAGGGTGAAAAAGAATTATCCCGGTGTGCCTGTGTTTTGTATGGTTGGACCTATGATTGATGAACCATGTTATTCCTACGTGAAAGAGATGGTCGAAGCTTTCCGCCAGGTTCATAAAGTAAATAACGTTTATTTTGTTGGTGTTCCCACCTATTTGATGATTCCTGACCATGATTTGGGTTCGGATTCCCATCCTAATTATTCCGGTCAAAAGAAAATGGCTGCATTTTTAGTCCCGGTCATGTCATCAGTTTTGGGATGGTCATATGAAGAGAATGAATTTAGGCATAATTAGCTCAAATAGCAGAGAAATATAGGGGAATAGGAATTAATTTGATGCATTGTTAGCCGGTATTTTTCTTTTGTTTCTTGCTCCGGTTGAGAACTGTTAATAATATGTGTAAGAATATATATTACTGATATTTGAATCTCTGAAAAAATATGTATTTTTGTGATATGGATTACCGTTTAGGTTTATCTGTTTATTTGGGGAATGCTACACTAACTAGGGTCTATTTTTTCTGAAAGCTATCATATTCCTGAAATAATACGGTGACCTTTACTTGTGCATGTGTATAGTTTGTGTGGATAGTTAACTTATTTCGAAAAATTCATAATTTATGGATGAGTTTTTTTCGCCGGATGACGTACGTAATTTTATGAACAGGAGTACAACCGATCGGCAACGGTTAATACTGTTTCTTTTATATAATTACGGAATTACTGTACCTGAGATGATTAGGATAACATCTGGGCAGTTTATGGTAAAACGTGAGTTTATTATTTTCAAGTTTATAAGAGAGGAAACTGGAAAGGAACATCACTATAAAATTCAATTCGAAAATTATCGTTTGTTTTATAGGGCATTGAAAGGTCTTCAGGATCATGAGCCTCTGTTGCATAAAGATAAGAATATGCCTGTTTCGGAAGCGCTGATTAAAAATGATTTATTTGATGTGGCCGTTACTATGAATCAAAAGATTACTCCTGGCAGTTTATTTGATAGTCATTTGTTTTGGCTATTCCGAAAGGGGGTATCCTTTCCTCAGGCAGTCGCCGAATATGGTATATCAATGTCTGGGAAACCTTATAAAATTTGGGAGAAAGCAATGTTAGCAGGTATGCAATGGCCCTATCTGCTGGAATCATAAAAGATATATTGGTAATAAAATAAAAGGCTCACCACAATCTGGTGAGCCTTTTATTTTATTACCATCATTTACCAGTCATCGGTTCGGAATGGTGATGCCGGTAAACCTGCACTGTTATAAAGGTTGACATCATTGGGATTATCGGCCCATCCGTAGCGTACGGCAATGGGATTTTCCACATCGGAACTAAAGACAGCAACTGTATTTTGATTGACCAAAACAGCTTTGGCCCAGTGGAATTTATGATCCGCACCCGCCACTGCAAATCCTTTCAAATAGCCATACTTATCGTGAACTTTCAGTCCGTCTCCTACATGATTGAAGGTGAGAAAAATTCTTGACTTGTCTATTTCCATGTGATCGAAGGTTGGACTTGAATAGACAAGATTCTCACTGTAGGCAATTTTTAATGCTGGTAATGAGAGTCTGTAACCAATCGTCTGTTTGTCTTTTGGATGAATATTACCTCCTTCTCCTGCGTCGATGGCTACCGCCATTCCTGTGTTGGACAGGTTTAATGCTTTTGTTTGTGCTTCGCGTAATCGTGCCCAATTACTATCATTTGGTTCATTTTGAGCTTCCATGTAATTGGCCAATTGGACGAAAAGGAATGGAAAATCACCTTCATTCCAATGCATCCTCCAGTCTTTGATCATATTTGGGAAGATACGCTGATATTGCTTTGGTCTATCCGCATTCGACTCGCCCTGATACCAGATAACTCCTTTTATTCCATAAGGTATAATTGGGTTAACCATTCCGTTGTATAGCAATGTTGGATAATCGTTAGGTCCCATGCCCAGGTTAGCGGTGCTGATCTTACCGAACCGGAACTTCCAGTCTCCGGCAAGTGATATATTTTTGCCGTCAACCGAAAGGTTAAACATGTTGCCATTTCCATATATACCACCGCCACCACCGGTATCTTCCACGCGAACGGTAATTACATTTTTACCGCTTTTTAGCACACCTTCCGGAATATCATAATGTCGATCCTTATCGTAGGCATTCATGGTTTTTCCTACCGGAACCCCGTTTACCCATGTTTGATCGGAGTCATCGATTTTCTGAAGATTCAGGTTTGCCTGTTTTCCTGCATCTTCAGGTGAAATCTCAATGGTTTTCCGAAACCAGGCAATCCCATCGATATATTCATAACCACGACTTTCCCACAAGCCAGGTAACTGCATTGATTTCCATCCTGAATCATCGAGATCAGATGCGGCCCACACAGCTTTTCCGTCAATTAAGCCTTTGTCAACAGTTGGAAGCTCTCCAAGTTTAGCTTTGATTTTGGCTTCCTTAGTTTCCTGGTATTTTTTCATGTCAAGTTTCTGCAACTCGACTAGCATTGGACCGAAATCAGAATCATTTGCCATAGTTTCAGGACTGGTCCATGATTCGGCCACTGTTCCTCCCCAGGAAGTGCAAATCATACCAATAGGAACACCTAGCTTTTTGTATAAATTAAGAGCGAAAAAATAACCGACAGCTGAGAAGTCTCCAACCGTTGCAGACGAGCACTCGAGCCATTCGCCGTCATCCAGGTCCTGCTGCGGTTTTTGTGCAATCTTCCTTGGAACAGTGAAAAGACGGATTTCCGGATAGTTGTCAGCATCGGCAATTTCCTGCTGATAATTATTTACGCCCCGATAGCTTTGGTCGATGCTGTCGACAGGAAATTCCATATTGGATTGACCTGAGCATACCCATACCTCGCCAACCATGATATTTTCAAAAACCATGGTATTTTTCCCTTTAATGGTCATGGAGTAGGGACCACCTGCATTCATTTCAGGTAGTTTCAATTTCCATTTTCCGTCGGCTCCGGCTCGGGTTTTTACTGTATTCCCATCGATAGAAACACTTACTTTTTCATGAGGGGAAGCCCATCCCCAAACGGGTACTTCCATGCCTTGCTGTAAAACCATTCCACAGTTGAATATCCGTGGCATGGTTATCTGTGCTTTTCCTACGAGTGAAAAAGACATAACGATCAACATTACCAGCATCATCCTGGTAAGATTGGTTGCAAAAATTTTCATAATGTATTTCTTAGATAAATTGTTTGAATCGTATACTGTTTTATATCGAGATGGTTCCTTCCATATAAGTACTTGCCTGACCTGAAATTAACACCCTGTCTCCTGAGAGATGGCAGCGAAGCTTTCCTCCACGTTCACTTAATTGAAGTGCACTGAATTCCAATTGATTCATCCGGTGTGCCCAAAACGGAGTTAAGGATGTGTGAGCCGAACCGGTTACCGGATCTTCATTGATACCAACAGCCGGAGCAAAGAACCGGGAAACAAAATCACTTTCATAGCCAGGAGCTGTTACAATTATTCCTCTGGCTTCGACATTGGCCAACCGGTAAAAATCGGGGGCCATTTCTTCAATATCTTCCTGAGCCGGATAGTAAAGCAAATAGTCGGTTTTGCCCTTCCATATTTCTTCGGGTTTTTTGCCCAAAGCTTCAATCATTCCTTTAGGAGGAAGTGCCGGTTCCAGCTTGTCTGCCGGGAAGTCGAGTGTCAACAAACCCTTATCTTTTTTTACCTGTAATTCACCGCTTTTGCGCGTTTTGAAAATGAGCGGATTCTTAGTGCTTCCCATGTGGTGAAAAAGAACATGGGCTGTTGCCAACGTGGCATGTCCGCATAAAGCAACTTCCACTTTGGGTGTAAACCACCTGAGTTCGTAATCATGAAGATTTCGGACAAAAAAGGCAGTCTCAGATAAATTGTTTTCCATGGCGATGTTTTGCAGTACATCGTCGGCAGGCCACTCTTCTAATGGGCAAACAGCTGCCGGATTTCCTTCGAACAGTTCGGAGGCAAAGGCATCGACCTGAAAAATGCGTATTTTCATTTGTTAGCTTTTAACGATTTTGTATTCAACCTTAACAGGAACGAAGGTTAGACTGGTCATCAGGTTGGCGGTTTTTCTTGCGAAATGAAAAATACTTTGCATCTCAATCCGCCGAAAACCAAAGATAACAACTTTTGTTTTTGGTTGAAGTGTTTCAGTTTTCCTTCTAACTCCAAACTCCGGGAACAGGAGTCCGGCAGAATTGGCATTTACCTTCTGTCAGATTGTTTTGCATAATGCGAAATCCTTTTCGTTCAATGACTACCTGATGGCATTTGGGACATAGTGTGTTCGATGCGTCGCTTCCCGGCAGGTTGCCGATGTAGACAAACTTCAAACCTTCCTGGAGTGCAATGTTTCGGGCCTTTGTAAGGGTTTCGGCTGGAGTTGCCGGAAGTTGTTGCAATTTATATTGCGGGAAGAATCGACTGAAGTGTATCGGTGTTTCGGTAAAGTCGTTTTTCGCAAGCCAGCCGCACATTTGTTTTATCATATCCATATCGTCGGTCCAGCCGGGAATAACCAGGTTAGTGATTTCGAGCCAGACACCTTCCTCTTTCAATATTTTCAGGGTACGAAGAATCGGATCGAGCGAACCGGTGTTCAAACGGACATAAATATCATCGCTAAAGGATTTCAAATCGATATTGGCTGCGTCGATGACTTTGGTGAGTTTCTTTAACGGTTCCTCATTAACATAGCCGTTGGAAACGAGGATGTTTTTGATGCCTTCCTGGTGTGCTTTTTCCGAGGAATCGTATGTGTATTCATAAAAAACGAGCGGTTCAGCATAGGTATAGGCAATCGATTGACAGTTATTTCCAATTGACGAAGCAACCACTTCTTCCGGAAACAGTTCCTGGTTCCGGGTTTCGGCCGGAGTTGCCTGCGAAATTTGCCAGTTCTGGCAGTTCAGGCAAACCAGGTTGCATCCTGCCGTGGCAATAGAAAAGGAACGGCTTCCCGGCAGGAAATGATACAATGGTTTCTTCTCGACCGGGTCGATGTGAATAGCGCACGGGTTTCCGTAAGCTGTTGTGTACAGTTTATTATCGCGGTTAATTCGGGTCCGGCAATCGCCGGTATCGTTGAGGCTGATGTTGCATTCATTTGGGCAAAGCGTGCACTTCACTCCGCGACCGGTGACTTTGTAATAACGTGCTTCGCGCTGATATTTTTTCGGGACGGAGTCATTTGCTGCTAATGCCGGAATAAAAGCCATTCCCAACGTTCCCATCAATCCGGTTTTAATGCATGTTCGTCTGGATATCGAAGGCGCTTTCATGGCGAAAGTTTTAGGCGTTTGCGTTTTTCAGGTTCAGACCGAAGAAATTCTGTGTTTCGACACGAAGGTCAGGAGGAGATGCATCACTAAAAGTAGTAAGAGTGTCAGGTTAATTCCAAATAATGGAACCAAAAAAACCGAGACCAGCATGGCTCCTCCGGCTGAGCCATACAAATCGGCTTTGTAAACCATGGCAGGTGCTTCTGGTTTGGGTTGATATTGCCTGGAAATCAGTTGGAACATTCGGCCGGTCAGCCATCCGGTGCCAGCAATCAGGAACAGTTCAGAGGAAATATAGATGACTGTCCTTCCTGGTGAAAGCCACCTGGCAATGGCCCATTGCAGTATCAGCAATATTATAAACCTGATATGATATTGTGGAATCCGGTTATTCCCTTCTGTCTTTTCAGTCAACTTCCATCGAGCTCCCAATGTGAGTCCGGCCATGAAGAGCGTGAAAATAATGCCAATCAGGTAATAGGAATACCCGAATGCGGATTGAATCAGCACCAGCGGAATAATTTCCATGGTCGAAGCTGTAAAACCGGCAGCAAACATGCTTCTGGAAATTCCCCGGGTGAAACTTATCAGGAAGATGAAGATCACAAAAAGTATTATCCCGAACAGGATATATGAAAGGCCATGTTTTTTTAGCCAGAAGCCGGTGAAATAGCTTACCGCAATGGGATGATTGACCGAGACCATCTTTGCTCCATCTGTCATCATCTCCGCATATTCATGGCTTCGGGTAACCAAGTCCGTTTCATCGATAAAATAAGCGATGTAGTTGGTTGTGATGCCTAAATCTTCAATTCGGGTTAAAATATTGGCGTGCAATTGTCCATTCGAAACCAGTAAAATATCCCGGTTTCCCGGAAGAATAAGCCAGTTTATGAAATAAGGATGGATGGTGGCTATGACGGACTGGTATAAATGGATGTTTGTTGGATCGAGGTAGTTGGCGGTTGACAATAAAGGAATGGCAACCACTCCGCTATCGGAAAGATTTTTCTGAATGCTTTGGAAGAATTCTCTGGTATAGAAGCGGCTGGCGGATGGTGTTTCCGGAGGTGGAATGTTCAAAAGTACACCATCATAGTGGCTTGGATGCTGTGATATCCAACGCTGAAAATCGGTTCGATGGATGTGAATGACGGAATCGTCCGGAATCGTCTGGTTTTGTTTTTCCAGGTCGAGCAACTTGCCATTTACTTCAAAATAATCGATTCGGGCCGGATGATATTTCAGGCATTCCGTTAGAACTCCGGTTAATGCTCCGGAAACGACAGCTATTTGACTGATACTATTACGTTGAGATAAAGTATAGTGAACGGGTTCTTCAGCTGCCGAAGGGCTTCCCTGTGAATATAGCAACCGGCTGTTTTCGAATACATTGGATTGGTTTTCAGCCCGTGTAATCACCAATTCACCGGAGACGCTTTGTATGATGCTCTGAATCTGCTGTCCCGGGAAAAGCGACGCTCGTGTTAATTTTTCGGGAGGAAAGACAAAAAGGAAAGCAAGAAGTATCGCGATGACAGATGTCGAATAGAGGGGGATTTCTTTCACTCTTTTTCGAAGGAAGAGCAACAATGCCAAGCTAATAAAGCCGGCGATGGCTAATGTCTGGATGGGAGAGAAGAGGAATACCCAGATGAAACTGAACAACATACCTGCAAGCAAACTCCCTGCCGATTCCCACGAGTAAATCAGCCCGGTGGTTTCTCCCGGTCGATGCTGACTTAACACAGGAAACAACAATCCACCAGTGAGACACAGCGGTGCCAGTGTAAACAGGGCAAAAAAAGCAAAACTCAATGGACCGGTTTCGGTCCCTGTTTCGAAAAGCCAGCCGTGTGTTATCCGAATAATCAAAATGCTGATGGAGGGAAGTAGGGTCAACACCAGTAGCATTCGAATTATCGTGGTAACCGAAAAAATTTTGTCCCGGGCTAGCTGTGTACCGAGTCCGGTAAGTATTAACCAAAGGGAAAGTAAAATTCCTACATACAAGGCATTTCCTCCAAAGATGGCCAGATAGTCACGGAACAGGACCAATTGTCCCGTAAGGGTGATGAATCCCAGAAGAAAAGGGAAAAGTAGAGGTGTTTTTTGGATGTCAAGTTGTTTCTCTTCTGATATTTCCGGTGATTTTCCTTCCGTCTCTTTTCCAAACAATCGTTTAAAATAGTTGAGGTGCCAGAAAATATGCAGTAACCCAATTATGCTCATGGCAATACCAAAATCGACATGCACCGGTAGCGCTTCGTCGAGAAAAGCAAACTTGAGGTTATAATTGGCTTTCAATGCCAGTAAAAGTCCCAAAATGCAAGTGAAAAGAAAGGTAATCAGTAGCAACGTATTCCAGATTTGTCGGTGAGTATTACGGGAAATCCATTTCTGGCGGCTCAGCATCCAGGTAATGAAATAAGCCAGCAAGGTACCTGACAGAATGGATATGATACTGTAGGGCGTATTCATGTTTATTTTTCATGAAAGACAATGGCTTCGTATGTGTAGAGTTCGGCGTCTTTCCAACCGTTCCATCCAATGCCGGCTTTGTCGCGTGCGCAATGACCGAGCATGTTTTCACGATCCCAGCCTGTTTGTTCGGCTACCTGTGGCAGGTATGTTCCACCACGGTTCCCTTTTTTGATGTAGATTCCCTGCCTTCCGGGAGTAAATTCCTCTGCGCTGTCAATTCTGTGTAAAGGGGTCAATACCGAAATTTCAATTTCAATCGAATTCATTTCCGAAAGCTGAACCGGCTGAAACCGGGTATCCTTCGTGGCAGCGGCAATGGCCATATTTCTGACGACTTCCACCAACGGAATAGAGGGATTGAATTGCCCGATGCAACCGCGCAGTTTGCCGTCTTCCGTCAATGTTACAAAGGCGCCACAATGTTGCTGCAGGTTTTCGGGATAATTCGGATCAATTTTGGGTAGTGTACTAGTCCTCAAATACGTCTCAATTGTATTTCGGGCTAATTTCAATAAATAGCTTTTGTCATTCTCTGTCAGTTGGAATGCCTGATCTTTGTCTCTTGTTACGGAAATAGCGTAGTAACCAACTACCCGGTTGGGATCACCCGCTGAACTGGCGCCGGAGTTCTGATAGATAATTTGATGGTAATGATATTCCGGTTTTCCCGAAACCATCTCCATCAATGTGAGTACACTACTTTCGCCGCAAAGTCGTGACAATATGTTTTCCGGCGGTTTAGGGTCCAGCTTCTGACAAACCTTCTGCAGTTGTTCCGGTTTCCCGGAAAGAATGGCTTCAGCCGTTTCCTTGTCCACCTTTTGTGCTGTCGCACTGGGAGGATAATGTGAAAAATCGGTACTAATGATGAACAGGTTGTCGCTGGTAAAGTAAGGTTGAAGTGCTTCCGCGAGTTTTCGGGTCGTTGCTGGATTGGAATCGCCGGTTAATATTGGAACTATTCGAAATCCTTTTTTCAGATGATATTGCAGAAAAGGCAATTGAACTTCGATAGAGTGTTCGCTTTGATGTGCTTCGGGAATAAAATGGATAATTCGGTTCTCATTTATCAGCTTTTGAGCCAGCGTATCGTTCACCGGAATTTTCCCTAAAGGCGTGATATAATTTCCGTGAGGATAAATGGAAACTCCGCTGAAACGAACGCGATGGGAAACCCCAATAATGAATACATTTTGATATTTCTTTTCAACAGAAATTTGGGAATATCCTGTGGCAGCCACTTTTCCTGAAAAGATATAACCGGCATGGGGAACAATCAGTGTCGCTATGGATGAATCCGTTTGGGTGCTCGTATTTTGAAAAAGCTGGTGAAGCTCTTTTTTCAACGCTTCTGCATTTCCCGGATAGAAAGAGCCAGCTACAGCGGGTTGCCTGTCCTGTGCCTGCAGGTATTCTGAGAAGAGAAACAGAAAAACCACGATGACCCGAAACGGAACGTATATTTTCATTGCTCAGGTATAATTGGTTTATCTTTAAAATTAAGAAATAGCCTGAATCATTCATCAAAAATTTCCGGAGATTATCGGTGTTAAATTGCTTGTATGGCATTGATTATAATAAGTATAAATAGTGTTTGACGAAAATCCTTGAAAAATCTTGTGTTGGATGATGAATGGCATTCTTTCCTGAAAATGACTATTTTCGGGAAAAACTAACGAACTATGAGACCGTATATTCTTGCTGAAACCAATTGGAAAACTGTTCGTGAGATAGATTATGAACTGGCTATCCTTCCCTGGGGAGCCACTGAGGCACATAATCTCCATTTACCTTATGCCACCGATGTTTTCGAATCGGAATATTTTGCTTGGGAATCGGCTAAAATTGCCTGGGAGAAGGGAGCTAAGGTGATTGTATTGCCGGCCATTGCTTATGGAGTGAATACCGGACAGGCGGATGTAAAACTGGACATGAACCTGAATCCTTCCACGCAGTTGGCTATTCTCGATGACTTAATTACGGTATTAAACCGTCAGGGAATAATGAAATTGGTTATTCTCAATTCACACGGTGGGAACGATTTTAAAATGCAAATTCGGGAACTGAATCTTCGTTTCCCGGAGATGTTGTTGTCGCAGTGCCATTGGTTTAAGATGCCAGGAATTGACGAATTTTTCGAGGACACAGGTGAACACGCCGGCGAGATGGAAACCAGCCTGATGCAACTGTTTCGGCCAGATCTGGTTCGCTCCTTGGAAGAAGCAGGTGAAGGGAAAGCAAAAGTTCCCCGTATTCCGGCTTTGCGCGAAGGTTGGGCCTGGTCTGAGCGAAAATGGACACAGGTTACATCCGATACTGGCATCGGTAATCCAAAACAAGCTACAAAAGAAAAAGGTGAACGTTTCTTCCGTTATGTCACGGAAAAAGTTGGTTTGTTCTTTTACGATATGGCTGTTACTCCGCCGGAAGATATGTATATCGATCCGGAGTTGTTGTAATGAGTTGCGAATAAGGTGAATCAGAATGTGAGCACTTTCCAGCCATCTTTCAGGTAACTTGTTAGCGGTACGCCCATCGGACGGACATCGATTCCTAACTGACGGAGTTGATCTGTTAAACCGTACATACTGGCGCAGGTAGCACAGGCTTCAACGGTCAGTCCATTATTCAGCATGTCGCGTATCTGGTTTTGTAAACTTTCGTCTTCGGTCAGTAGCTTTGCCGATGGCCCCCATACAATTAACCGTACTTCCTGAAACCAATGTTGAAGATGTGCATTGTGGGTGTACATGAGACAAACCTTCTCGGCAACGTCCGGATCGCCGCTAGCCCAAATTACTACTAAGTGATCATTATGGTCTTTCATCTCTTTATATTTTATAGTTGTCTGAAATATATGATTCAAAGGGGTAAGAGCTCCATTTCCTTAAATTTACGATAAAGCAGCCATGGCTAAAAGAATTTCCCGTTTAATAATGTGAAGAGATGTCACTTAATCTTTATGACGGAATAACTGGTAAATTCTTTTTTTAACTTCGAAAGAAGAAACCAAACTAACTAACATCATGACTGTTAAAATTCTTCCGGCGATTATCGGCCTGACCGGAATTGTAACCACTTCCGCGCAAGTAGGAATGCCACAGCAAAAGTCGAATGATCCGCACTACAATATTTTATGGCTGAGCTGTGAAGACATTAATCCGGGCTTAGGGTGCTATGGTGCGGCCGGTGTCAAAACGCCTAATTTGGATAAACTGGCTGCAGAAGGAATCAGGTATACTCATGCCTATTCAACAGTCGGAGTCTGTGCGCCAAGCCGTTCCTCCATCATTACGGGAATGTATCCGGTGAGTATCGGAACTCAGAATATGCGCACCGGCCCACATTGGGCTTACCGACCTGCGGAAAAGGAAACGTATGAAACATATTGGGGAGTCAGAGATATCAGGGGGCGAAATGTTCCGCAATACGCGGCTGTTCTTCCGGAAGAAGTGAAATGCTTTCCGGAATATCTTCGGGCCGCCGGCTATTTTTGTACCAATAATGCCAAGACTGATTACCAGTTCAACGCACCCATCACTGCATGGGATGAATGCAATAATCAGGCGCACTGGCGCAACCGGCCGGATGGTATGCCGTTCTTCTCGGTGTTCAACTTCGAGGTGACCCATGAGTCACGCATCTGGATGAAGAAGAACGACCCAATGCTGGCTGATACTGCTGCTGTAAGAATTCCAGCCTATTATCCGGACATTCCGGTCGTCCGGAAAGACGTTTCCCGGAACTATTCCAACATCATGGAATTGGATCAGCAAATCGGTGCTTTTCTCGATTCCCTGAAAAAGGATGGACTGCTGGATAAAACCATTATTGTGTTTTGGTCTGATCATGGAGGGCCGCTGTTGCGCCAGAAAAGAGATGTGGGAAATGCCGGATTGCATGTTCCACTCATTATCAGGTTTCCTGATAAGCGAATGGCCGGAACAGTCGATGATCGGTTGGTTTCGTTAATGGACCTCGGGCCGACAATGATGTCACTGGCCGGGATTAAACCACCGGCCTACATGCAAGGCAAACCTTTTCTGGGGAAATATGCTGTTGAAAAGCCTCATGAATACATTTTCGGCTCAGCCGATCGTTTCGATGAGGCAGTAGACATGCGCCGTTCGGCGATTGACGGACGGTTTGTCTATATCCGGAATTTTTATCCGGAATTACCGCTGATATTCCGAAACCAATACCGGGAACAGATTGATATGACACATGACTTGATTGAGATGAACCGACTGGGTGAACTTCATGGCGATGCGGCTTACATTTGGATGCAAACCAAACCTGCGGAAGAATTGTACGATTTGTCTACCGATCCGGATGAGGTGCATAACCTGGCGGGTAATTCTGAATACACAGCAAAGCTGAAGGAATTGAGAAAAGCTTTGTCGCACTGGCAACTCGAAGTAGGAGACAAGGGATTTATTCCGGAACGTGATTTAGTAGAGATGATGTGGCCTGGGGGCATTCAACCGAATACCAAACCCGTCAGTTTTCATATTGAAAATAATAACCAATTAGTTTTATCAAGCGAGACACCTGGTGCTTCGATTGCCTATCAGGTTGGAGATTCCATCGGTAAACAACACTGGTCATTGTATCATGGGCCGGTGAAAATGAAGTCCGGAGAAAGCATTCGTGCCGTTTCCATCCGGATTGGGTACCGTCAAAGTGAGAAAACGACATTTATGATGTCTGAAAAATAGCCCTAAACGTTACTTTATATAATTCTTTCAGGGGTATCTTGACTAGAAGTTGATCAAGTAATGTTTATTATTAAGAATTATTCTTAAAAGCGAACAAGTTAGTAAACCATGGAGCTTGCCTGTTGTTTACTATAGTGAAAATGTTGCGGGAAAATGGTCATGATATCCCGATGACAGTTTTCGTTAAAAAGCATTTATCAAAATTCTATCAGGTGTTGATTTGGTTGATGATTAAAGTTGCTTGATAAATGCCTTTAACACGGAGAGGATGTTCTGAAAAGGACATCCTCTCTTTTTGTATATGTGAAATTTTATCGAACTGGTGTGAAACGTATAGCTGCTCCTCCGCCAGGAGCCAGGTTTAACCGCAAAGTTGTTCGGCGATTAACCTCTTGTGTTGTGATCTCTATTGGTTCCGAATTACTGTTGTAGGCGGCTCCCGGACCGTCCAAATACATTTCGGCTTTGTATTTTCTTCCTTTTGCCAAAAAGCTCAGCGGAATTTCAATTTTGCGTGGATCTTCGTCGGTAATGGCTCCCAAATACCAGTCTCGACTGTTTCGATCTTTTCGTACAATGGTCACATAATCGCCAATTTCTCCATTAATGGCCTCCGAAAACTCCCAGTCAACAGGGACATCCCGGATGAATTGGAATGCCGGATTGTCCTGGTAGTTTTCCGGTAAATCTGGAACCATTTGCAGCGGACTGTAAATAATCACATAAAGTGCCAATTGTTTGGCCAGAGTGGTGTTAACCCGGTTATGTGGTTTGTCTTTCAACGTTAGTTCGAAAATGCCGGGTGTAAAATCCATCGGGCCAGCCAATAGTCGCGTGAATGGGAGAATTGTCGTGTGCTCGGGTGGATTTCCTCCGTCTTCGCTCCAGGCATTGAATTCCTGTCCGCGTGCTCCTTCTCCTGACATGAGGTTAGGATAGGTGCGCCGCAAGCCTGTTGGGATAATTGGCTCGTGAACATCGATCATGATGTGCCGTTTGGCCGCTTCCTCGACTACTTTCAGATAGTGATTGACCATAAATTGCCCGTGATGCCATTCCTTTCCATTCACGCGGGAACCTACGTAACCTGTCTTCACGTAATGCACACCATATCGCTGGTAAAAATTAAAAGCAGAGTCGAGTTGTTGCTCATAATTGGCCACATCAGCACCTGTTTCGTTGTGACCAATTAACTGAACACCTTTTTGCTTCGCGTAGTCGGTTACTTTTTTGATGTCGAAATCCGGGTACGGCTCAGTAAAACTGAATTTCCAGTCCTCCCATCCTTTGTTCCAGCCTTCTACCAATACCGCTCCGATTCCGTTCTTCGCAGCAAAATCGATGTATTTCATTACATTTTTGGTGTTGGCTCCATGTGTTGGCGAATTTTGCCAGGTTTCTTTTCCTAAATGTAATGACCACCAAACACCAACAAACTTGGTAGGTTTTATCCACGATACATCGCCTAGCTTGTTGGGTTCATTCAGATTCAGAATCATTCGTGAATTCAACAAGCCAGCTGCTGTTGATGAAACCAGAACCGTTCGCCAGGGTGTCATGAGGGGAGCTGAAGTTTTTACTTTCACACCATCGGACCAGGGAACCAGGTCGCAACGCAATTTATTATTTCCTGAATTGTACAGCGACATGGAAGCGTAATCGACTAACGCAGCCTCGTGTATACTGATGTAATTTCCACTTTTAGTCTCCATCGTCAGCGGAGTACAAACTGTATCGGTTAATTGGGAGACCGGACGGCTGGTGTAAAGATATTCGTAACGATTGTCGCCGTAAGCCGGAATAGACCAAACGGTGTGATCACCACTTAAGGCGAATCCGGTTACTTCGTTGGAAATTTCAAAATTCTTCAGGTTTTCCTGTTCCGGGAATTCATACCGAAAAGCAAAACCTTCGTTATACACTCTGAAAATGACATTGAGTTTGCGGTGCAGACCATGTTGCTCTTTCATTTCAATTTTCAGTTCACGGTAGTTGTTGCTGATTTCTTTCTGCTCGCCCCAGGGTTGCGTCCATGTTTGATCTACCTGGTCGCGGTCAAATCGGGTTGCAATGAAATCGTGCAGTAAATTTGGAGCATCTTTCAATTCAAACCCTAGCTGCGATTTATAGAACAATGGCTTTTCTCCCAGTTTGGCCGAATAGTAAGGTTTTCCTTCATGATCAAGGTAAAAAGTAACGCTAAGTGCTTCATCAGGTGATACAACCGTTCGGGAAATGGTGGGATTTTCAGTACAACGAATCCAAAAAATCGTTGAAACGATGAATAATAGAGAAAGACGAAATACAGGAATTATCAGCTGGAATTTTTTCATAGGTTCGTTATTAGGCTATCAATTAGTACAAATAATTTACTGAAAAAGTTTGAAACCGTCTACTCGATTTTCATTTCATCCGTCGGTGACGGTTATTTATGTAGTTGTTTAGATACTATTTGGAAGAATGATTTGACCGATTATTATGATTCATGTTCAATGAAAAATGCTTTTCTTTATGCGTGACAGATAGCTTCGGAATATCCAACTGAATCCTTACATTTGAATTGCTTAAACCTTAATTGCTTTGAAAAAAACGACACAAAAACATATTATCGGGTTATTTGAGAAAACATTTGGTGAAAAGGTAACCGATGTTGAGATTTTGCCTCCTTCCGGTTCCTACCGGGAATATTGCCGTTTAATTTCTGAAAACCGGCAGGTTATTGGTGCCTGGAATGAAGATGATAAGGAAAACAGGGCTTTTATCGAGTTTTCGAAAGCGCTGAGGAATAGTAAGATCAATGTTCCGGAGATTTTCAGTGAAGAAATCGAAAAGCATATCTATCTGCAACAGGATTTGGGCAATACCACTTTGTTCCAGTTTTTGAGTGATGTGCGTGAAAAAGACGGGTTTTCTCCAAAGATAATTGATGTGTATCGTAAGGTGGTGGCTCAGTTGCCGAGAATTCAAATCGAAGCCGGAAGGAATATCAATTACGATTATTGCTATCCGCGTGATGCATTCGACCGGCAATCGATGATGTGGGACCTGAATTATTTCAAATATTATTTCCTGAAACTGGCTAAGATATCCTTTGACGAACAATCGCTTGAGGATGATTTTCAACGTTTCACTGACTATCTGCTGGAAGTAGAAAGAGACTTTTTCCTATATCGCGATTTCCAAAGCCGGAATGTGATGTTGATGGACGGTGAGCCTTGGTTTATTGATTACCAGGGAGGACGAAAAGGTGCCTTGCAATACGATTTGGCTTCCTTATTGTATGACTCAAAGGCCGACATTCCGCAGCCGGTTCGTGATGAATTGCTGGAAGTATATTTGGATGAACTTGAAAAACTACATCCGGTTAACCGAAAGGATTTCAGGGAGTATTTTTATGGTTATGTGCTGATTCGTATGATGCAATCAATGGGAGCATATGGATTTCGCGGATTTTACGAAAAGAAAGAACATTTCCTGAAAAGTATTCCGTTTGCATTGGAGAACCTGGTGGTGGTGCTGGATAAGTTTTCATTCCCGGTTGTGTTGCCCGAGTTGGAGAAAGTATTGCGCTCATTACCGGAATCGGAAACACTGAAAAAGATTGCGTCTAAGCAGGATGAACTGACCGTTCGGATAACCAGTTTTTCTTACAAGAAGGGTGTACCTCAAGACCCATCAGGAAACGGTGGTGGCTATGTGTTTGATTGCCGTGCCGTGCATAATCCGGGTCGTTACGATAAATATAAAAGTCTGACTGGAAAAGATCCGGAAGTGATTACGTTTTTTGAAGAGGAGTCGGAAATGGAAGATTTTCTCCGTCCTGTATTCAATTTGGTTGACCAGAGTGTCGAGAAATATCTTGAGCGCAAGTTCAGCCATCTGATGGTCAGTTTTGGATGCACCGGCGGACAACATCGTTCGGTTTATGCAGCAGAACGTCTTTCGGAACACCTGAAAAACAAATATCCGGTTCGTGTTGTTATTTTCCACAGAGAGCAGGAAGCTCTGTGAGAAGTAGCAATAAAGAGTTATGTCGAAAACATTGTGTAAATCAAAGAAGGAGTACAAACCTCCGGAAGATCCCAAGTACGAGTGCAAGAAATGCGGCAAGGTTACTACGAAGGAGAAGAAAGTCTGCAAGCCTCGGAAAGTAAAAAGTTAATTCTTTAAACAGAATACATGATGTCGGCGGTTTACTCAGTGAACCGCCGATGTTTTTTATTTTCGTGAAAAAACAATAGTCAATTTTTAAATATTACCGGACCAAATGAAAGCCATGATTTTTGCTGCCGGACTGGGAACCCGCCTTCGTCCGCTCACCGATAATAAACCCAAGGCACTGGTGGAAGTAGCCGGAAAAACGCTGCTTCAGAGGGCAATTGAGAAGGTGAGTGAAGCTGGTTTTCGGGAAATTGTGGTGAACATTCATCATTTTGGCGACCAGATTATTGACTTTCTGGCGCAGAATAACAATTTTGGACTGGATATTCGCATTTCCGATGAACGTGATGAATTGCTGGATACGGGCGGTGGTATTCTGAAGGCTAAACCATGGCTGGACGGATCAGAACCTTTTTTGGTTTACAATGTCGATGTGTTGAGCTCACTCGATTTGAGAAGACTGGTGGAATGGCACCATGAGCACAAAGCATTGGCCACGCTTGTCGTCAGAAAAAGAGATACAGCGCGTTACTTATTATTCGATAAAGAAATGCAACTCTCCGGCTGGACCAATATTCAAACCGGCGAAACGAAAATGGCCAGGCAAGTGTCGGAAGTTGCCAGGTTTGCTTTTAGTGGTATTCACATCATCAAGCCTTCTATTTTCTCGCTGATAACAGAGACCGGTAAGTTTTCCATTATTCCGATGTATTTACGGTTAGCTGCACAGAATCCTATTTATGGATTCGAAGATACTTCGGATTTGTGGATGGATTTAGGTAAGCTTGAACAGTTGGAGCTGGCCGAAAAGATGTTAAATCAGTAATTGTTGATTTGAATTAATGCCTTGGTATTGTGGTTGTTGTTAAAAGGTTTTCTTACATTTAACATGAAAACTAACTAACCAAACAGCCTGATATCAAATGAAATTCCACTATCTACTAATTGGATTTGCGGGAATATTGTGCATCCAATGTAGCGATCAGTTTTTTGATTCAAGTCCTAAAGGAACTGTATCACTTTCCGTTATTCACAACGAGCAACAAGTAAACGCATTGCTAATCGGGGCATATGCCATGCTTGATGGCGCCGGAGCCGATCCGGTATGGGGTGGAGGCTTTGCATGGGCAGGTTCTGTGTCTAACTGGGTCTGGGGAGATGTGCTTTCCGACGATGCTTATATGGGAGGAGCGTCGGGATCTTCTTCTTCGTTGAGCGTTGGTCTGGAAACGTTTCAGAATACATCTCCATCAAACTCTATTTTTAACGACAAATGGACAGTCGACTACGAAGGTGTGGGCAGGTGTAATGATGTATTGCTGGCTCTTGCTGTGGCAGATCAAATTTCAGATGCAAAAAAGGAGGAGCTGGCTGCTGAGGCCCGGTTTCTAAGAGCGCATTATCATTTTGAATTGTTGCGGGTTTTTCAACACGTTCCATGGATTGATGAAGAAGTTGACATGTTTCATCCGGTTGGGAACCATGTTGATATTTGGCCGAAATTGGAAGAGGATTTGAAGTTTGCCGGCAACCATTTACCAGGCAAACAGGAGCAAATTGGTCGGGCTACTTCGTGGGCAGCCAAAGCTTTGCTGGCAAAAGTCCTTTTGTTCCAACACAAATATGAAGAGGCAACACCATATTTGGATGATATTCTCGAAAACGGTCCGTTTTCTCTCATGGACAATTATGAGGACAACTATCGTATTGCTACCAATAATAATCAGGAATCGATTTTTGAAGTGCAATATTCTGTTAATGATGGTACTCCGGAATCATTTAACGGAGGATATGGTGATGCATTGAATTTTCCATCGAAAGGGCCGTTTAGAACATGCTGCAGTTTTCATACGCCTTCACAGAATCTGGTGAATGCGTTTCGTACCGATGAAAATGGTTTGCCTTTTCTCGATACATTTAATGAAATTCAGGTCACGAGTGACTTAGCAATCGATTCGGAAGAATCATTTACACCGTATGCCGGAACATTGGACCCTCGATTAGATTGGACAGTTGGGAGGAGAGGTATTCCTTATCTTGACTGGGGAATTCATCCGGGGAGCGACTGGGTTAATGATGCCTGGGTATGTGGACCCTATTTGAACAAAAAGAACATGTTTACTCGGGAAGAAGATCAGCAAGGGTTGAGAAATACGAGCGGTTGGGCAACCGGAGTAAACGCTAATAACTATCGGATAATTAAACTTTCGCAGGTGATTTTGTGGCGGGCTGAGTGTGCAGCAGAGAGTGGAAATCTGACATTGGCCTGTGAGTTGGTGAACCGAATCAGAAGAAGGGCCCGGGATGGCGAGGTTGTTCGGTTACCGGATGGAACTCCGGCCGCCAATTATCTTGTCGGTGAATATTCAGTATTTCCTGATAAGGAATTTGCCATAAAAGCTATACATTTTGAGACACGTCTCGAACTGGCGATGGAAGGCCATCGTTTTTTCGATCTTGTTCGTTGGGGCGAAATCCAACCAACGATGTCAGATTATTTCCTGACGGAAAAAGAGTTCCAGGTTTATCTTGAAACAGCCACTTTTACAAATGACAAGGATGAATACCGCCCTATTCCGCAAAAACAAATTGACATCACCGGATTAAATGAAAAGGGTGAGCCTTTGCTTAGACAAAATTCCGGCTATTAATAGTTGTGAATTGGAAACAGTATGTGGTGAAATAAAAAGGCCTTCACATTTTAGTGAAGGCCTTTTCTATAATCAATTATTAATATTATTTGTTCGGAGTTCCTTTTTCAGGAAGCAAAGCAACACTTACGTAGTTGTTGAAATCCCAGGCCCATTTGGCTGCTTTTTGCAGCTCAGCAGGATTCAGTGCGTTTACTTCGGTGTTGAACTGGTTGAAGGTAGAGAAATCGCCATCATGATTCAGGTAATACGATTTCAAGGCTGTCAGCCAGTAGCTGTTTTCACGGAGATTGGTTTCACGCTCGCGTAACATTTTCTCCATTGCCTTGTGCACTTCCTCTTCGTTCGGACCATTCTTAATCAAATCCTTGATTTCATTGAAGACGGCCGTTTTCAATGTATCAATTTTCTTCGGATCGGTACCATAATAAATGGTCATGGTGTATTCCGGTTCCGGAAGTTTACTGAACGAAGGCTGTGCACCAATGTAATAAACACTCGACTTATCTTCACGAATGCTTTCCAGCAAACGGGTGGTCAGAATCTTAGCCAGTGCGTCAAGTTCAACGATATCTTTCGTATCATACTTCAGCGGTCCGTGGAACTGGATGTACTGAATGCTTTTCGGTTCAGTTCCTTTGTATACCTTCTTTTCAACGGCACCTTTCGGCGGACGAATGCCCAAATCCTTCCACTTGTCGGTTTTTCCGGTCGATGGTAATGAAGCCAGATAAGTTTCTACCAGCGGTTTCATTTTATCGAAGTCAATGTTGCCGACAAAGATGAATTTAAAATCACCAGCATTGGAGAACCTGTCTTTATCGATAGCTTGAATGCGATCGAAGTTTGCCTCTTTCAGGGTCTCTTTCGTCAACGGGCGAACCCATGGACTATAGTTGCTGGTAACTACCCTGAAAGTATCAGAAAAGGCTGCTTCCGGTGATGCTTTGCGATTGTCGAGCTGGCTTTCCATTCGTGTCATGTATGAATCGAAAGCTGATTGGTCAAAACGCGGATGGGTAAAATAGAGATTTACCAACTGCATCAGGGTTTCAACATCTTTCTTCGAAGAGGATCCCTGGAAACCTTGGGTGAGCATACGGATAAAGGGATCGACACTCACCACTTTACCTGCCAGTTTTTTGTCCAGTTCTGGAGCCGTGAAATCCGAAAGGCCGCTCATTTGCATGATGGTGGTGGCAAAATCGGTGGAAACATCGTCAGAAGACGGGAATACCGAATAACCTCCGGGACCGTATGCGCTGAACAGAATTTCGTCATCCTTGAAATCAGTTTTTTTCAGGATGACTTTCGCTCCATTGGAAAGTGTCCACTCTTCAGCGTCAACATCCGGAATTTTCTTTTCGCTGATAATTTTACCAGGTGTGGGTTCTTTTGGCATCAGTGGCGCGTCAGAAACCTGATCTTTATAAGGCGTAACTTTAGCGGTATCAACTTCAGCCAGTAATTGTTTAATATCGTTTTCGGTAGGAACCGGAACTCCTTTTACATCCGGAGCTGTAATAATTAGTACGCGATTGTCATCAGTCAGCCATTTCTTTGCCAAAGCATTAACGTCGGCCAGCTTGATGGTTGGCATGAAATCCTTGTAATATTCATACTCCTTTTCTAAGCCGGGAACCGGTTCTTTACGCATCAGGAAATTGCGACTGTATTCATTGGCTAAATCGATAGATTCTCTTTTGTCGCGCTCGTTATAAGCAGTTTGCATGGTGCTCATCATAGAAGCTTTCGCACGCTCCAGCTCGGTTTTGGTAAAACCGTATTCTTTAACACGCTGATTTTCGATGAGAACAGCTTTCAATCCTTCCGGAATCTTTCCAGGGTGGGTAATGGCCATGGATGAATAAACATCTACCGGACCAACCAGACCTCCATAACTTGAGCGGGCATATACAAACGGAGGATTTGCCTTTTGGGCTATTTCCGATAACCGGTCATTAATCATGCTGTTGTACAGGCTGTGCATCATCATTTCGCGGTAACCTTCTACAGTTGTATCCAGTTCCATCGGATGCTTGATATAAAGGTTGGCCGAAGAGTAGGTGGCTTCCGGATCGGTGACAATTTTAATCTGCGTTCCTTTTTGCGGAGGTACTCCATAGCTTGGTTTCAGTCGCTCTGGCTTATGAACCGGTACGTTGGAAAATTTATCCTTCACCTCCTGAACCATCTTTTTCTGGTCGAAATCGCCTACTACAATGACAGCTTGCAGATCGGGGCGGTACCAGTCATGGCGGAAGCGACGAATGGCCGAAGGAGGACAACTGTCCACTACCGACATTTTCCCGATAGGAAGTCTATCGGCATAGTGCGAATCTTTGAAGAATACCGGTAGCCATTGCTTCATCATGCGCTGCTGAGCACCTTGACCGCTACGCCATTCTTCGTGAATTACACCACGCTCTTTGTTAATCTCGTCATCTGAATCGGTTACCTGGCAAGCCCAGTCGTAAAGAACCTGCAGACCCTTATCCATGTATTTTACACTGTCCAGTGGAACTTTCAGCATATAAACCGTTTGGTCGAAACCGGTGTATGCGTTGATTTCCGGTCCGAATTCCATTCCGATGGATTCGAAATAGTTGATGAGCTCATTTTTTGGGAAATTTTTGGTCCCGTTAAAACTCATGTGCTCACAAAAGTGGGCGAGCCCCTGTTGGTCGTTATCCTCGAGAATTGAACCTGCTGATACCACCAGCATCAACTCTGCACGGTTTTTAGGAGTGTGGTTGGCCCTTACATAATAGGTTAGTCCGTTTTTTAGTACACCCTTATCCGTTTTGGGATCAAAGGGAATTTTTGAATTTACATCAGGCATCTGGGCAAAAGCGCCCATTACCATGAAAATGGTCAATAGACCAAGGATTAATTTCTTCATAAGCAAATAGTCTTGGAATAAATAATTATATGTATTTAGTGGGTGTTCCTCTATTGGTAGCCTGTTCATCCAAGTCGTTACAAATGTTTTCGAACAGCATAGGAGAATCCGTCTTCATGATGAGCCAGACTGTTTCGGTAGCGAAATTTAAGCTCGTCCGGTGCATTGTCAACAACATACGAATGGCGGGTGTAATCGAGTAACTCCATATCGTTAAAATCGTTTCCAATACCCAGCGTATTTTCTTGCGGGATTCCGGTAATCCGGCAAACCTCTTCTACTCCGTGTGCTTTGGTTACTCCTTCAGGGAAGATTTCCATCCATGTAAAATCGGGATGCAACGGAGATGTTGCTCTGATAACACTAACATGGGGGAAACGGTTCATAACTTTTTGTTTGATGATCTCAAACTGTGCGACATTATGTGGCAGAAATATCAGTACCTGTGAAATGGGGAAGGCATCGCCTGGTTGGATGGGAACAGCATCGCCCAATACTTTATGGAAACTGAGATATCGATCGAATTCTTCACACGGACTGCTCCTCCACCAGGCAAAATGATGATTGTCTGGTATTTCTCTTGATACTTTGAAGTTGAGTTTTTCGTTGATCAGAAAGTCAATAATTTCGCTGGTCTCTCCTGCCGGAATACTCATGGCCATCAATAACTTTTGTGTTTTCCACTCGATGAGACCGGCTCCGGAGCTAAAAATCACGTAATCGAAAGGCATGTCGGGATTTAAAACCTGTCGTACCTTCATCAGGTTCCTTCCTGTTGCAGCTACCCTGCAAATCCCCAATTTACCTAACTCTTCCAGTGTATGATAATCGGTCGTGCTGATGGAATGGTCGACCTGAAGTAATGTGCCATCCAGGTCGGTTATCACCATTTTTATTTTAGTCATTTCAAAAAAATATTCGAAGTTTCAAAAGATAATCAAATGGTTAAGGATTTTGTACAGGAAAAGTTGGTTTTTTCTAAAACCAATGGTCCTTCAAAATGTTTATCTGACGCCTGCGCGCGTCGTGCAGCGAGCAAACAGTGTGCCGAAAAATAGTACAGCGGCAGAATGGTTGAAGTTACAATTCCCATGGAAGGTTTAAAAGTGAAATATTGAAAATTTAAAATTGAAATAGAAACAAGACAGAATTTCAGAAAGATGACATTGAAAATGCAGTGCTTTTTGCTTCGAATAACGTTTCCCAATTATTAAATAATCATTAAATTGGGGCCGCGAACAAAATTAGGGTAACGGGTTTTTTTATTCCTTGGCAATTATTTTCCGGGCTTCGGTTGCAGCGGCAATGGTAAATGACGGAAGTAAGCCCGGTTTATTTATGATTTAAGGGATGTTGTTCGATTCGTTGATGATTTTACAACCTGTATTTTCTCTTCTTTTTTTTGTCAGGGGAATTGTATCTTTCGCATTCGTTTTTTAAGCATGATGACAACCAAAATCAATGCATACAACAAATAACTAATAGATATGGACAACAGACTTCAAGAGCTGACTGATAAGATTTATCAGGAAGGAATCTCGAAAGGAAACGAGGAGGCCGAAAAAATCGTGTCCGATGCCCGCGCGGAGGCGGAGAAAATTTTGGCCGATGCAAAGAAAGAAGCCGAAAAAATCGTTGCCGACGCCGAGAAAAAATCAGCCGAATTCGATCAGAATACCAAATCCGAACTCAAACTGGCATCCCGCCAGGCAGTTGATGCCCTGAAGCAAGAACTCGTCGGCATCATTAACGGTTCCATTACTTCTGCCGAAATTAAAGCAGCGATGGGGGATACCAAATTTGTCCAGAAAGCCATCGAAACTGCTGTTAAAAACTGGGCGGTACACCACGATGAAACCATTGATATGCAGGTCCTCATCCCCAAAGAGGACGAAAAAGCAATCAGCGATTATTTTGCCGGTGCAGTCAAAGGCTTGCTCGATAAAGGCTTTTCCATCGAAACGGTAAACGAACTGAAAGCTGGTTTCCAGGTAGCTCCGGCTGATGGAAGCTATAAAATCAGCTTCACTGATGAGGATTTCATCAACTTCTTTAAAGAGTTCCTGCGCCCTAAAATCGTTGAACTCCTTTTCGAAAAGTGATAGAAACACCGGGTAAACTACCCAGTGCTTTTGGATGAGAACCTTTTACGAATGAAACAACCAACTGCTCCAGGATTCCTTTTCCCAAACCTTTGCATTAGCAAGTCAGGGAGAAAAATAATTTCTTCAGAATCCGGCAGACTGTTTGTTTTGGAAAACCGTTTCGAATGAAAAAATATTACTGTCTGGTTGCCGGGCTTCCCGAAATTCGCATTGATGACAACAAGCAGAACTTTGATCTGAAAGAGTTCAAGGAAGAACTGCGTGTGAACTTGTCGGAAGGCGATTTTGAGTTAATTAAACTCTTCTACCGGAAATTTGACAACCTGAATCTGATAGCATACCTGAAAGATGCTGAGGCAAAACTCGACGACCGGGGTAACCTTACACCGGAAGATTTTGCCGAGATCCTTCGGATGGTGAAGGAGGAAGAAAATCCGAAAGACGAACGTATTCCGGTATATTTCAAGGAATTTATTCCTGCCATGCTTGACGAGAAACCATTGTTTCCTGAAATGGCCTGGGAAGATCAGCTGGCGACACTCTATTATGATGACGCGCTGAAATGCCGGAATGAATTTGTAAGCAGTTGGTTTGCCTTCAACCTGAATGTGCAGAATATCCTGACCGCCATCAATTGCCGGAACTACGACCTGGATTTGGGTCCGGCTATTGTGGGGAACAGCGAAATTGCCAACACCATTCGCGAAAGCAATTCGAAAGATTTTGGTCTGGCTGCCATGTTCCCGTACCTGGATGATGTGTTGCATATCTCTGAAGAAGCCAATCTTTACGAACGCGAACGACGCATTGATGCGTTACGGTGGAAATGGCTCGAAGAACACTCTTTCTTCAAATATTTCACTGTTGAGAAAGTCTTTGCTTACCTGTTGCAACTCGAAATGATAGAGCGATGGGTAAAACTTAGTCAGGAAACCGGACTGAAGATTTTCCGCGATTTTGTTCAGGAACTGCAACACTCGTTCGAATTCCCTGAAGAATTTAAATTAAACAAGTAAACAACGAATATGTCTACGCAAGGTAAAGTCAAAGGAATTATTGCCAACCTGGTGACAGTAGAAGCCGATGGTCCGGTAGCGCAGAACGAAATCTGCTACCTCCAGACCCGCGGTACCGACCTGATGGCTGAGGTGATTAAGGTGATTGGAGCCAACGCCTTTGTTCAGGTTTTTGAAAGCACCAGGGGACTGAAAATCGGTGATCCTGTTAGATTCACCGGACATATGCTCGAAGTGACACTCGGGCCAGGCATTCTCTCTAAAAACTATGATGGTCTGCAAAACGACCTCGACAAAATGGATGGTGTCTTTCTGAAGAGGGGCGATTATACCAATCCATTGGACGACGAGACAATCTGGGACTTCAAACCACTTGCCAAATCCGGCGATGAAGTGGAAGCTGCCAGCTGGCTGGGGGAGGTAAACGAAAACGGTAAACCTCACCGAATCATGGTGCCATTCGTATTTGAAGGTAAATACACGGTTAAGTCGGTAGTTGAAGCAGGCAAACATAAAATAAACGACATCATTGCCGTTCTGGTAGATGCCGATGGCAAGGAGCATAATGTGACAATGGTTCAGAAATGGCCGGTGAAAAAGGCCATTACTGCCTACCGGGAAAAACCACGTCCATTCAAACTGCTCGAAACCGGTGTTCGTACCATCGATACCATTAACCCGATCGTAGAAGGTGGAACCGGCTTTATCCCCGGACCTTTTGGTACGGGTAAAACCGTATTGCAGCACGCTATTTCGAAGCAGGCTGAGGCTGATATCGTAGTGATTGCCGCTTGTGGTGAACGTGCCAACGAGGTTGTGGAAATCTTCACCGAGTTCCCTGAACTGGATGACCCACATACCGGCCGTAAGCTGATGGAGCGTACCATTATTGTGGCAAACACTTCTAACATGCCGGTCGCCGCTCGTGAAGCGTCAGTTTACACTGCGATGACCCTTTCGGAATATTACCGTTCCATGGGGCTGAAAGTGTTGATGATGGCTGATTCTACTTCCCGTTGGGCTCAGGCCTTGCGTGAAATGTCAAACCGTTTGGAAGAGCTGCCCGGACAGGACGCTTTCCCGATGGACCTTTCGGCTGTTATTGCAAACTTCTACGCCCGCGCCGGTTTCGTTTACCTGAAAAATGGTGATTCAGGATCGGTAACCTTTATCGGTACAGTATCACCAGCCGGTGGTAACCTGAAAGAGCCGGTAACCGAGTCGACCAAAAAAGTGGCCCGTTGTTTCTACGCATTGCAGCAGAGCCGTGCCGACGGAAAACGTTACCCGGCTATTAACCCCATCGAATCATATTCAAAATACCTGGAATATCCGGAGTTCGAAGAATATATTGCCGAACGTATTGGTGACAAGTGGATTGCTTCCATTAATGAAGTGAAAACAATTTTGCTTCGCGGACAGGAAGTAAGCGAGCAGATCAATATTCTTGGTGACGATGGTGTACCGGTAGAATATCACATCCGTTTCTGGAAATCGGAAGTTATCGACTTTGTGATTCTTCAGCAGGATGCATTCGATAAGGTCGATATGAATACTCCACTCGAACGTCAGGAATACATGCTGAACAAGGTGATGAGTATTTGCCATACCGACTTCCGTTTTGAATCGTTCACCGAAGTGGGAAGCTACTTCAAACGAGTGATTAACAACCTGCGTCAAATGAACTACTCGGAGTTTCAAACTGACGAGTTTAAGAAGTTTGAAGAAGAATTGAATCAGATCATTAACGAAAGAAAAGTAGCATAATGGCAACGAAAGCTTTTCAGAAAATATATACCAAAGTCACTCAGATTACGAAAGCAACCTGTACCCTGAAAGCCGAGGGGATTGGCTACGACGAGCTGGCCGAAATCAACGGCCGGTTGGCGCAGGTAGTGAAAATCATTGGTGACGATGTAACCCTGCAGGTGTTTGGTGGTACCGAAGGTATTCCTACGAATGCAGAGGTAACCTTTCTTGGAAAATCCCCTTCGCTGAAGGTGAGTGACCAATTAGCCGGCCGCTTTTTCAATGCGTTTGGCGACCCGATTGATGGCGGACCTGCCATTGAAGGACAGGAAATTGAAATTGGTGGACCGTCGGTAAACCCCGTTCGTCGTAAACAACCGTCGGAACTGATTGCTACTGGTATTGCCGGTATTGACCTGAATAACACACTGGTTTCGGGACAGAAGATTCCGTTCTTCGCCGACCCTGATCAGCCGTTTAACCAGGTAATGGCAATGGTAGCTCTTCGTGCCAAGGCCGACAAAATTATCCTTGGCGGGATGGGACTGACGAATGACGACTACCTCTTTTTCCGTAATGTATTCGACAATGCCGGTGCGCTCGACCGTATCGTTTCGTTTGTGAATACCACGGAAAACCCACCGGTTGAACGTTTGTTGGTTCCAGATATGGCACTGACAGCAGCTGAATATTTTGCGGTAGAGAAAAATGAGAGTGTACTTGTATTGTTGACAGACATGACACTGTACGCGGATGCGCTCTCGATTGTATCGAACCGTATGGACCAGATTCCATCGAAAGACTCGATGCCGGGTTCTCTTTATTCCGACCTCGCTAAGATTTACGAGAAAGCGGTTCAGTTCCCGAGTGGAGGTTCCATTACTATTATCGCGGTAACGACTCTGTCGGGTGGCGATATTACCCATGCGATTCCGGATAACACTGGTTACATCACGGAAGGACAGTTGTTCTTGCGCCGTGACTCGGATGTCGGTAAAGTAATTGTCGACCCATTCCGTTCGCTGTCGCGATTGAAACAGTTAGTTATCGGAGATAAAACCCGCGAGGATCACCCGCAGGTGATGAACGCAGCCATCCGGCTTTACGCCGATGCAGCCAGCGCCAAAACGAAACTGGAGAACGGTTTCGACCTGACGGAATATGACCAGCGTACCCTGGATTTTGCCAAAGAGTATTCCAACGAGTTGCTGGCTATCGACGTGAACATCGGTACAGACGAGATGCTCGACAGCGGCTGGAAACTCCTCGGCAGACACTTCAAACCTGAAGAGGTTGGTATCAAGCAGGAACTGATGAACAAGTACTGGCCGGAAGAGGCTTAGAAATTTTGAATTCTGAATTGTAAATGTTGAATGGAGCTTTGAAAACAGCAAATCTAATACAGCAACGGTCTTTTGATTTTGCGAAGCAGATCATTAGTTTGTATTCGAAGCTTCAGCATGAGAAAGAGTTTGTTCTTTCACGGCAACTTCTCAAAAGTGGTACCTCAATTGGAGCCAATGTGGAAGAATCCCTTGCCGGTCAGTCAAAAAGGGATTTTGCGGCAAAAATGGCTATTGCTTCCAAAGAAGCCCGTGAAACAAGATATTGGTTGAGATTATTAAAAGAAACGGATTTGTCCAAAATTGATGTGACTGATTATATCACAGAGGTGGAGGCCATCATTAATATTCTGACTAAGATTGTCAAAACAACGCAAACTCATATTCAGGACCCTGTTCAGGATTAATTCAAAATGTAACATTCAAAATTCAAAATTTTAGATTGTGGCAATAAATTTTCAATACAATAAAACCGCTTTACAGGGACTCGAGAAGCAACTCAAGGTTCGGGTGAAGGCATTGCCTACCATTAAGAACAAGGAGTCGGCACTACGAGTCGAAGTAAAGAAGGCAAAAGATGAGGTGATTAGGCTGGACAAACTCCTCGAGGAGACCATCGAAGAATATGAATCGATGATGGCTCTGTGGGGAGAGTTCGATGTTTCCCTCGTTAGGGTGAAGGATGTGAAAATGTCGGTGAAAAAGATTGCCGGCGTTCAAACACCTATCCTTGACGGTGTAGAGTTCGAAATTGCGCCGTTCAGCGTTTTCAGCAAACCTAAATGGTTCCTCGATGGCATTAAAGTGGTGAAGGAACTGGCCGAAATCGGTATCGAACAGGAATTTTTCAACCAGAAAATGATTCTGTTGGATCATGCCCGTAAGAAGACCACCCAAAAAGTGAATCTCTTCGAAAAGGTACAGATTCCAGGCTACGAAGATGCCATCCGTAAAATCAAGCGATTCCTGGAAGACAAGGAGAACCTCTCCAAGTCGGCCCAGAAGATTGTGAAATCTCGTCAGGAAGCAAGGGAGGTACAATCATGATTATTCGGATGAAGAAATACACTTTTCTTGTCTATCATAAGGAGTATGAGACGTTTTTGGATGCGATCCGGGAACGTGGATTACTTCATGTGAAAGAGCGGAAAGGTGGAGAAATGGATGACGCTGCGCTTCGTGAAAAAATGCTGTTGCTGAAACGTATTTCAGATGCAACAAGGTTTTTGCACCAGCGCGAGGTTGAGCCGGTAGAAAATACCGGGACCGACATCGACAGCCTGAAGGTACTTCACGACTTTGAAGCCATGCGGCGCGAACGCGAAGTAGCCGAACAGGAACAGCAAACAGTCCGGAAAGACATTATTCAGTTGGATCCATGGGGCGATTTTTCGTGGGAGTCCGTTGAGCGGTTGACCGAAGATGGTTGGGAAATCAATTTCTATTCGACTTCATCGCGTCGATGGGAAAAGGACTGGCCAGAGAAATATAATGCATTCATCATTTCCGAATCGGGTACCACTACTTATTTCGTAACTGTTACTCCAAAAGATGAAAAGCCGGATATCGATGCTGATGCTGTACGCTTGCCCGATCATTCACTCAGCTATTTGCGTGGTGAATTGAAAAGGCTTGAAGATAAGATGGCTGAAATTGATGCCACTTATGATCAATATGCAGCAGCTTATATTCCGGCGCTGGAGCAATTGCATTTGAAAGTTCAACAAGAATTTGACTTTGATAAAGTGGTGCTCAATTCACCACGCTCGGCTGAAGATAAGGTAGTGATTCTTGAAGGCTTTATTCCTGAAAATGAATCTGAGAAATTCGATCATTTCCTGGAATCACAAGGTGTGTACTATGAGTCCACTTACCCTGACTTAAAGGAGAAAGTGCCGGTGTTACTGAAAAATAACTGGTTCACTCGTCTCTTTGAAACTGTGGGTGATTTGTATGCTCTTCCGAACTACAAAGAGTTGGATTTGACTCCGTACTATGCGCCGTTTTACTGGATTTTCTTTGGTTTCTGTCTGGGTGATGCCGGTTATGGAATTGTACTGACTTTGATAGGATTTTCGATGACCGGACGCGTGAAACCGGCCATGAAAGGTCCGATGAAACTTTTGGGAATGCTGGGATTAGCCACCATTCTTTTTGGTCTCATCAGTGGTACATTTTTCGGATTGAGTCTTTACGAACTGCGTTTCTCCTTTTATGGTGAATTGGCTGATCGTTTGGCCGCACAGGGAAAAACCATTAACGACCAACTTTTCGCCATGGCACTGTTGCTTGGAGCCATCCAGATCATTTTCGGGATGTTTATCAAAGTGGCGAACGAAAAGCACCAGATGGGCTGGAGATATGCCTTTGGAACAGCTGGCTGGCTAATCCTGATTGTTGGTGGTTTATTGGTGTTTTTGATGAAACATCTAGGTGTGGATCCGATGATTGTGAACATTGTGATGTACGTAGTTCTGGGAATCGGTTTTGCCGGTGCCTTCCTGTTTAACAGTCCGGAGCGGAACGTATTTGCCAATTTTGGTGTCGGATTGTGGGATGCTTACAACATGGTCACCGGTGTGATGGGCGACTTGTTGTCGTACATTCGTTTGTTTGCTCTTGGGGTTTCCAGTGCAATTCTCGGATACGTATTCAATAGCCTGGCTATGCAACTTTCTCCCGATATTCCCGTGTTGAAGATTGTGGTGATGGCGATTATTCTGCTCATTGGCCACGGTATTACTTTGTTTATGGCAACATTGGGAGCGTTTGTGCACCCCATGCGTTTAACATTCGTGGAGTTTTACAAGAATTCCGGTTTTTCCGGCGGTGGTTTACGCTATTCGCCCTTTAAGAAAAGAATATCATAATTAAGTAAATAATTAAAATTATTAACCTGTATAAATAATCAAGAAATGGAACCTATTACATTAGCTTACATTGGAATTGGACTGATGATTGGCCTTTCCGGCATCGGTAGTGCGTTTGGCGTAACCATCGGTGGTAATGCAGCCATTGGTGCAATGAAAAAGAATCCTGATGCATTCGGTAGTTACATGATTCTTTCAGCACTTCCCGGTACACAGGGACTTTACGGTTTTGCCGGTTACTTCGTATTTGCCAACTTCGGACATGCACTTAGCCCGGATATTACCATGCTGCAGGCAGCTGCTATCTTCGGTGCCGGTCTGGCACTTGGGGCCGTTGGTTTGTTCTCAGCTATTCGTCAGGGACAGGTTGGTGCAAATGGTATTGCTGCCATTGGTGCCGGTTATGACGTATTCGGTAATACACTGATTCTTGCTGTATTTCCGGAGCTTTACGCTATTGTAGCGTTTGCATCGGCTTTCCTTATTAACGGCGCAATTCAGTAAGCATAAAATATGTTAATGAATAAAACCCGGGCCATTGGTCCGGGTTTTTTTGTGTTGATTTATTTGGTAAAAACTTACATTAAAATGTATTGATGTTTTTGAACATCATCGTAAAATAAAACTTTGTTTCATTGTTGTTACATATTGAAATATAAGTAGTTACATTTAGGCTGAGAACATTCTCTTAATACTGGCTTAACAAATTAATTCTTAAAATCGTTGAGTGCTGCATAAATAATTGCTTATTTAGTCCAATTACAAGCCTGACCTAAAAATGGGACAACAAACTAATCCTGATAATGCACTTTGGCAGCAAATTATCCGGGATGATAAAAAAGCGTTGGAGTTGTTATTTGCAAAGTACTTTGCTCCTCTTTGCCGTTTTACTGATTCCTTTGTTGGGAATCAGATGATGGCCGAAGAGCTGGTCGCTGATATCTTCTTCGGTTTGTGGTCCAAACGAAAACAACTTGAAATTCACACTTCTCTCAGGGCATACCTTTTTGCTACAGCCCGAAATACAGCTCTTAATCATTTGCGGGGTAAGGAACCCGGAAAAATCATCTATTTGCATGAACAACCTGTCGAACCCGGTTTAGTGGAAGGGGTCGATGCCGGACTTGAGTATTACGAACTTCTTGAACAGGTAGAGGGAATTATCGATAAGATGCCAAAGAAACGACAGGAAATTTTTAGAATGCATAAACTGGAAGGACTGAAATACCATGAGATTGCCGATCGGCTGTCAATTTCGGTTCGTACAGTACAAAATCAGATGATTGAAGCAAAAAAATACATGTCACAGTTTAATGTATTTCTTTGATTATCTGCGTACAATGAGTTTAACCTTGTCGATTAACAATTAATTAACATACGAAAGTAGTAGGTCTGTTTCTCAATTTGTGTCTTCCCTATGTGAAACACAAGCTAATGAGTACGACGGAATTTTATGAACTTGCTATCAGGTGCCTGACTGAAGAAGGCACAAACCAAGACTGGAAAGAACTTGAAGTGTTCCTCCAGAAAAAGGAATACCGCGAACTCTATCAAAAACTGGCTACCTCATTTTCACCCAACGAAAAATCCTCCGAACAGTACAATCTTGAACGCGGACTGAACCTTCTCCGCCAGAGCATATCTCTTGCTGATAAGAATAAAAGAAAAGGTCAGTCCACGCTGTTTAAACGAAGTCTTGTTGCAGCATCCGTTGCAGCGGTAATTGCGGTGGGTATGGTACTAAAGTTCTATTCAGGTAAAGAAGATGCACAGCCTAAAATAGAAAAGGTTGCCTGGCTTGAGAAATCAGTGCCTGCCGGACAACAAATTAGTGTTGTTCTTTCTGATGGGACCCGAATTGTATTAAACGGTAATAGTAAACTTCGTTACGCTGCCGATTATTCTTCTCAAGCTGTTCGAAAAGTTTATCTAAGCGGAGAGGCATTCTTTACTGTCAAGCACAATGATAAAAAGGAATTTGAAGTAATCACCGGTCATGTTGTTACCCGCGATTTGGGTACACGTTTTAATATCGAAGCGTATGCGAAAGATTCGCTTATTACTGTGGCATTGGTCGATGGTGCAATCGAAGTGAATTCGCCGGTAACCAGGCACCTGCAATTGAAGCCACTTCAGAAGCTTATTTACCATACGAATGAAAACCGGCAGGAAGTGAATTCTTTCAATGTGGCCGAATTAACAGGCTGGAAAGACCAGCTTCTGATATTTCACAATAAATCTCTTCCGGTTGTACTGGATAGACTTTCAAGGTATTACGGAAAGCCAATTGTTTTCAATGACAGTTCATTAAACAGTATCGTTCTGACTACGCAGTTTAAGCAGAAGTCACTGAATCAGGTGCTTGAGGTGCTATCGTATGCGGTTGGAGTCAGTTTTATCGATAAAGGCGATACCATATTGGCCGTTAAAGGCAATAGCATAAAAAAAGAGTAATCAATACTAAATGGAATATATGATTTAACTAATGGGTCCGGATTCTTTCAGGACTTTAAAAAAAAATGAACACAAAAAAAAGAGTAAAAATGAAGTTTGGCGACCGTCACTTTTACTCTGGAGAGAATTAGTAATTAATTCAAAACTGTTACAAAATTATGAAAAAAAAATTGTTCCTGACAATTTTCAGGCTGGGATTGTTTGTCCTAACCAGTCTGTTGTTCTTAGACACACCGGCTTCGGCCAGTGATTTATCCAAGCGGATAAATATCGATGAAGGCTCATATTCTTTGAGTCAGTTCATTAACATGATTACCACCCAATCGGGGTATGATTTCACCTACCAGGCAAAAGACTTGCCTTTGGCGAAAAAAGCCAGCATCCCCATGCAAGATGAAACTGTTGATAAAGCAACAGAAAAACTGGCAAAAACCTTCCAATTAAAAGTTAACATCCTTAACAACAACATTATCCTGAAACCTGGCGACGCTAAAGGAAAACAGGATACCAAAACCATTAAAGGAAAAGTGTTGGATGACAATGGCCAGCCGCTTCCCGGGGCAACGGTAGTTGTGAAAGGTACGACTACCGGTACAGTAACCGGTACTGATGGTACCTTTTCGCTGACCGCACCCGCCGATGCAACTACATTGTCGGTTACGTTTATCGGCATGCAGGCCATGGATGTAACACTTGACGGACGTACCAGTTATACAGTGAACATGCGTTCGGAGACTGTTGGACTTGATGAAGTGGTTGCCATTGGTTACGGAACCGTGAAAAAGAAAGACCTGACGGGTGCCGTAGGAATTGTCAAGTCGAGTGATATTGAAACGCAGCCAACCGAAAGCGTTGATAAGATGCTGCAGGGACGTATGGCTGGTGTGGATGTTGTTGCTGATAATGCACCGGGTGGCGGTGTGGCTGTCCGCGTACGTGGTTACAGTACTATTCGAAACAACGAACCGCTTTATATTATTGATGGAGTTCCCGTTTCTGAAGGTATCAACATGGTTAACCCGAATGATATTGAGTCCATCCAGGTACTGAAAGATGCTTCTTCAGCTTCTATTTATGGTGCGCGCGCTGCCAACGGTGTAGTTATTATTACTACTCGTCAGGGAACATCGAAAGATCCTTCCATCCGGCTGGATGCATACGTTGGTTTGCAACAAGCAGCCAATAAGTTGACCATGCTGAATGCGCAACAATACGGCGATCTCTTGTGGCAGGCCATGAAAAATGATGGAGCGACTCCGGCAAACGAAGTATATGGTAACGGATCAACACCGGTTATACCGCAATACCTTGATGCTGCTCAAACAACACCATCGGCCAATACCAATTGGGTGGATGAAATTTTCCGTACAGCTCCGGTACAATCCTATAATGTTTCCTTTTCGAAAGGTGATGATAAGTCAAAACAGGCTTGGTCACTTGGTTACTTTAATCAGGATGGTATTATAAAATATACCGGATTCGAGCGTGTTTCCGGTCGTTTGAACTCAGAATACAATTTCTTCGATAAGAAACTGAAAGTTGGTGAGAATATTGGCCTCTCTCATACCTGGAGTAATGTTGCCGAAAATAACTCGGCATTAGGAGGGGTTGTGTACGAAGCCTATAAATTTCCGTCCATTGCACCGGTGAAAGATCTGAATGGCAACTTTGCTAGTTCGCCATTGAATGATATCGAGAACCCAATGGGAACCTTGTATCGGAATAAGGATAACAAAGGTAAGACGCTGAAACTTTTTGGAAATGCTTACGCTGAATATAAGATTATTGATGGTCTGACTGTTAAAACCAATTTCGGTATCGATTATACCAACTTCTATGAGCGTAATTATAGTCCCAAATACGTGGAAACGTATACCCAACAAAACCTCAGTTCGCTGACAACCAGTAATAACTGGAAATTTGACTGGGTTTGGACAAATACGTTGAATTACACTCATCAGTTTGGCAAACACTCGCTGAATGTTTTGGCGGGTATGGAGACACTCAAGTCACAAAATGAATGGTTTACTGGTTTTCGTGAAGGATTTGCTTACGACGATCCCAACTTCCGTTATCTGGACGCGGGTGATGGTGGTTCGCAGAAAAACACGGGGTCAGGAATCGAGTGGAGCATGATGTCTTACATGAGTAAAGTAGACTACAGCTACGATAACCGCTACCTGTTGTCGGTTACCTTCCGTCGCGACGGTTCCTCAAAACTGGGTAACAACAAGTGGGGAAACTTCCCTGCTGTTTCAGCAGGATGGCGTGTAAGCGAAGAGAAATTCTTCCACGTCGATGCGATTAGTAACCTGAAACTGCGTTTTGGTTGGGGACAGAATGGTAATCAGGATGTACCGGCATACAGTACGATTTCTTCCTATTACAGCAATCCCTACTATTCCAACTATGCAATGGATGGTTCACAAACTTCGGTTTATACCGGTTTTACACCGAGTAGAAATGGTAACCCCGATTTGAAATGGGAAACGACTACTCAGACGAACCTGGGTATCGATTTGGGATTACTGGATAACCGGATTGAGTTTACCGGTGATTATTTCATCAAGACAACCAAAGACCTGTTGATGGAACAACCGTTGCCTCCAACCATTGGTGGTACAACACAAACGGTTTGGACCAATGCAGGTGAAATGCAGAACAAAGGTTTTGAGTTGACCATCAATTACCGGAGCAAGAAAGTAAATGACCTGCAATGGAACGTAGGAGTCAACCTGGCACACGTGAAAAATGAATTGACTTCTTTGCCGGCTGATATCGAATACATCGGCTTGCCTAGTTCGTATCTGCATAGTGTCAACTTCGACCAGGAAACGTCGCGTTCAGCTGTTGGTGAACCTATTTCTTCTTTCTATGGCTACAAGGCTCTGGGCCTCTTTAAAAGCCAGGCGGAAGTGGATGCATGGGGAAAACAACCCAATGCACAACCGGGTGACATTAAGTTTGCCGATTTGAATAACGATGGCGTTATAGACGATAAGGACCGTACATTTATCGGCAGTCCGCATCCCGATTTGACCTTTGGTTTGAATTTCAGTCTGAATTACCGTCGTTGGGATTTGTCGATGTTCATGCGCGGAAGCGTGGGCGCCCAGATTTACGATTTGACCCGTTATTACGGCGATTTCTTCAACCTGTCGGCTTACAACAAGCAGTCGCGTACGCTGAATGCCTGGACAACGAATAATCCAAACGCCACTGTTCCGCGTTTGTCACTTGACGACCCGAACAACAATATTCGTCCTTCGAGCTATTACGTTCAGAATGCCGATTATGTTCGCTTGCAAAACCTGAAACTGGGTTACACTCTCCCGGCAGGAAAACTTCACAGCAAGCGGTTCTACCTCTATGTACAGGCTCAGAACCTGCTCACTATTACCAATTACAAAGGTCTGGATCCGGAAGTCGGATTACAGAACTACAGTTCAGCTCACAAAAACCTGGACATTGGCGTCGACCGTGGTATTTATCCTGCGGCACGTACCTACACGCTGGGTGTGAATCTGGAATTTTAAAAGGTAAAACGGAGTGTATAAAATGAATAGAAAAATGAGACGTATATATTTATTTATCATCATAGTCGGCTTTGCTTTTTCTTCCTGTAGCAAAAGCTTTCTCAACGATACTCCCATCGGGGAATTATCGGAAAATCAGATTCAGACGCCTGAGAACCTTGAAGGTCTGGTTGTTTCGGCCTATTCGGTGTTGAACGGTCAGTTCGACGAGGCGTCGAATGCTTATAACTCTCCCGCTTCAAACTGGAGTTTTGGTGACGTAGTTTCTGATGATGCTTATAAAGGTGGTGGCGGTACCGGTGACCAGAACCAGATTCACCTGATGGAAATTTTCCAGACCAATCCGTCTATTATTGATATGGACCGGAAATGGATGGCGCTGTACGAAGGTGTGAAACGTGCGAATCTTGCCATCAGGGAGCTGAACAAGTCCGAAACATTTGACCCGACACTGAAGGCGCAGCGCATCGCTGAAATGCGTTTTCTCCGTGGTCACTACTATTTTGAACTGAAGAAGATTTATGACAACATCCCGTGGATTGACGAAACGGCTGAAAACGCTGATGCTTACTATAAATCCAACACGGAGCTGACGTCAGATCAGATGTGGCAAAAAATTCTGGATGATTTTGATGCAGCTTACAAAGTGTTACCGGCCGATCAGTCTGAACCGGCACGTCCAACCAAATGGGCTGCCCGTGCTTACATGGCCAAATGCTACATTTTCATGCAGAAATGGAGCGATGCCATTACCGCCGCCGACGATGTGATTAATTCACAGAAGTACAGTCTGGAACCTAACTTCCGTGATGTTTTCCTTCCGGAAAATGATAATGGTCCCGAAGTTATATTTGCCGTGCAGAACTCGATTAATGATGGTTCGCCCAACAACTACAATGGCTCTATTGGCGACCGTTTGTTGACTCCTGGTGGTCCTTATCCGAACTACGGCTTCCTGCGTCCTTCTCAGAACCTGGTGAATGCGTTTAAAACCAACGCAGCCGGTATGCCTGTTGAGGATAATGTAGACGTAACAGATAATGATTATGTCGATCCACGTCTCGATCATACGGTTGGTCGTCACGGTATTCCGTACCTCGATATGGGAATCTACAACTGGGAACCACGTGATCCGGTTACCTATGGCGAATTCATACAGAAGAAGCGTCAGGTTTCGAAAAACTCTTCAGCATATCTTTCGGTTTGGCCTTATGTAACTTCGATGAATTATTACATCATCCGTTATGCCGATGTGTTGTTGTGGAGGGCTGAGGCTTCCATCGAAACCGGCGACCTGGAAAACGGACGTAAGTATATCAATATGGTACGCGAACGTGCCAAAAATAGCCAAGTGGTCCGTTTTGACGACGGAACACCCGCTGCCAATTACAACATCGATACTTACAATACTCCTTTCGCCGATAAGGCTGCAGCCACAGAGGCTTTACGCACTGAGCGCCGTCTGGAGTTTGCACTGGAAGGACACCGCTTCTTCGACCTGGTTCGCTGGGGCGTTGCCGACAGTGTGATGAACACCTACTTCGAAGTAGAGAAAACACGCCGCACGCATCTTGCTAATGCACACTTCACTGCCGGTAAGAATGAGTATTTCCCGATTCCTCAGGCAATGGTCGATTTGGGTAAAGGCATGATTACTCAAAATCCCGGTTATTAAGTTCATACATTCTCTTTATTAGATAACACCAAAGTACCCGGCCCCCTGAATTGTTTGATGGGGGCCGGTTTGTTTTACCCTACGGAAAATATTTTGAACTTATGAGTAAACGTAAAATATTACTGATGGTAGTCCTGGTATTGTTCACCTTTTTGGGAAAGGCGCAAACCACATCCACAAAGGTTGATTTTCAGCCAGGATACCGATGGATATCATCAGGAAATTATGTACAGGATAAAAACTTTTACCTGCTTACCCTGATGGAGAAATTACCGGCGGTACAACAACAGCTCGCTGCCGATCCGGTATTGAAATCACTATTGGCCGAACGCGTGAAAAACATCAGGGAAGCCACCGGCTATGATTTGCCCAAGCCTTCCATGGAATCATTACGTGCCGAAACTTCCCGCTGGGCTGATTTATTCCTGCTAAGCAGTGATGACATTGAAAAGGTGGGAAATGAACTGGCCAAAATGTGGAAGTCGGATAAGGTTTTGCAATCATTGGTTACGGAACAAATACGTCCCAGTGGCGCTTACGAACATTTTGCCGGTTTAGATGATGCAGCGTTACTGGCTCAGGCCTGGAAGAGTGCTGCCGAAGGAATCAACGGCATTATCCGCACCTATGCCCTGGGTGAAAAACCGCTCTATCCGAAAATCGATTCGGTAAGTTATGATGTGAAATCGCAGTATTACCGGATGTTGATTAATATGCTGGCCAGCAATGTAGGCGACGATACCCCTAAAATGAAGCTGTTCTTTCAGCCGTCACTTTCCTTTTCGCTGTGGCTGTTGAAGATGAACCACCGGGATGAGGCTGCCCGCTTTGAACCCATGATTACCGGCGAGAATGCCAAAGCCTGGGAACAGATAAAGCAAACAAACTTCGACGATTATCCTTATTCGGTTATCATGTTACCCGGATACGGTCCTGAAAAGAAAGGAGTCGATTTAAGCCCGGCCGGCATGTTGCGCTGCAAACTGGCGGCCGAACGATACTTTGAGAAAAAAGCTCCGTTTATCATTGCTTCCGGTGGCTATGTGCATCCCGACCAGACTCCTTTTTGCGAAGCGGTGGAGATGAAAAAAGAATTGATGCAGCAGTACGGTGTCCCGGAAAGTGCGATTATCATCGAGCCCCATGCACGGCACACGACTACCAATTACCGGAATGCCGTGCGTTTGATGGTGCATTACGGAATACCGATCAACAAAAAAGCGCTTTGCACCACTACCAAAGGACAGAGTTACTACATCACCGATATGGACTTTGACAAGCGCTGTGTGGAAGCGTTTGGCTATATGCCTTATGTGCCCGGAAAGCGTTTGAGTCGTAACGATACAGAGTTTACCCCACGTATCGAATCATTGACTATTGATCCCAAGGATCCGTTAGATCCATAGTATGCATAGATTTAGATTTGAAAGGGCCCGGCTGGTATCAGTCGGGCTTTTTCTTTACCCGACAGTGGCAGTTAAACCCTGATAGGTTTTCACTACCTTGTCTTGCCCCAAAATACCGGAAGTGTTTGCTTGGAATGTTTTGTTAATTTAGTGTAGGTGAACTTTTCGGAAACCAAACATTACATCATGCACAATACATCTCAATATGATGGCATAGCAACAATAAAATGCTTAATTCATACCTCAATCATACTTTTTTCCTACTTCATTCATACCCTGATAATAAGCGACCTGGAATAATTTTGCTCAGGAAATATTCGATGAACCATTAAATCTTATCGTTATGAAAAACAGAGCAATTTTATTAATCCTTGGCTTAATCATCAGTAGCAGTTTTGCCTTTGGTCAGGTGTCAAAAGATACCGTACGGAGAGATTCCGTTTATCCTATCAGGGGTTATTTTTCGACAGAACAAAGTTGGCAGATAACTAAGGAAGCCTACCGGAAACAATTAGAAGCGGAGGGATTGTCTGTTGATGAAGTCAACCAGAAGATCCAGAAGTTTGAGGAAATGAAGGCCGCATTAATTGAAAAAATAAAGAAACAACAGAAATTAGCTGAAAAGCAAAGGCAACTGGCCGAAATGCAACGGCAAAAGGCGGAAGAGCAGAGAGAACAGGCAGAAATTCAAAGACAGGAAGCGGAAAAACAAAGGCAGATGTCCGTTGAACAACGGAAGCAGGCCCGCATTGAACAGGAAAAGGCGAATGAACAGCGGAAATTAGCGGAAGTAGAGAGACAGAAGGCCGGTGAGCAGCGAAAGGAAGCTGAAGCTCAAAGGAAAATAGCCGAGGAGCAGCGGAAAATTGCAGAGGAGTGGAGGAATAATGTGAAGAGTTTACTGGATGAAAACGTCACGATGTCCGGTAATGATTCGAAAACAAAATCTATCAAACTAAAAGTCGCCCAACAGAATACCCTGTTTTTTAATGTCGATGGCGAGATAAACTCGGGCAATGTTTTAATTGAGATTTTCAATCCTAAAGGGCAGAAGGAGGGAGAGCTTTCCCTGGAGCATCACAAAGCATCGACTCCTCAAACAGAAGCCAGGCTTTTGGGCAATACTTCGGGATCATTGAATAAAACCATTAATTCGCCGGAAACCGGAGATTGGGTGGTAAAAATTACACCTGAAAAATCAAATGGTCACATTAATATCTCAGTTGCCCAATACATAAAACCAACTGTTGATGAGTAAAATGTTTACAACGATTATAATGAGCCTGTTCCTCAGTGTCACCATTAGTCCTCTTGTTTTTGCTGACACATCAGGTTATATCAGGGGAACAGTATTACTTGACGATAGTTGGGAGCGAAACATTTACCTGTCACGTATTGAAACGTTTGAGAAGGAATATGCTGTGTCAGACCATATGATTATTGGAAGTTCACCAATCGATAGTTTGGGCCGGTTTACCATTCAACTGGATAATTTGCCAACTGAATGGTGCCTTCTGCGTTTGCATGTGGTAAAAAAGGGAGATCCACCGGCATCGCTCATGATTGGTGGTTTAGATGAGAATTATTGCTTCATTGTTGCTAACCGTTACTCGAAAATAGAAATCCATAATATGTTGGGGAAACCCGTTTTCCAAAATCTATCCATCTCTGGAGCTCCGTATCTGAAAACGATGGAATACATCACCAATCTGTCTGACTATCCCAATTCTATCGATTATGAACATTCATTGATTAAGAAGGAGTTTGTTGAAGAAGTGGTTTCGGAAAAACTGAAATTAATTGCCGATACGTGTGAAAATCCGTTGATATCTCTTTATTCATTGTATCAGACCGATTTTCTCTCGGACTATGAGAAAAATCCCGCCTACTATAAAGCATATTTGTCTAAATGGAGCAATAACAATAGTCCCTATTTTAAATCGTTCAGACGACAATTTCCTCATTCGGAAAGACCTGTGTGGCCATATGTTCTGGTATTCTTATTCATCGGTGCCTTTGTTTCCGTAACGATATTCGTTAGAAACAGAAAGAGAAGAAGAATAGGAAAGCTGAGCGTTCAGGAACGAAGAATTTTCGAATTACTGCAAAGAGGAGCCACTAATCAGGAAATTTCAGATGAGTATAATATCGAGCTTAGTACCGTAAAATCGCATGTCAGCAATATTTTCTCCAAGCTGAACATCAAATCCAGGAAAGAAGCCATGAATTTAAAGGTGAAGTGAATGACCTTGCCAACAGTCGTTGGTAAATGAAAGAATGACGGATTTTATGTGCCTCCAACTTCTAACACTGACTGGACCATTGACGCTTTCAGCACTGGCGGTAAAGACCACTTCCAGTGTGAGGGAGCAATTGAAATGAAACAGAATGTTTTTCCCGGATGCCGGGTAGAAATGACGTTTTTAGTTTACACCGAAGCTTTATTATTTTATCACGTAAAACCAAAGAGAGCAAAGAATACCTGCGGCCAGAAGGATGCCAAAATGAAAACTCATTCTTCTTCTGACTGTTTTGCTGCTCAGCGAAAGCGCGTACATCATTTTTAGCAGGTTGTTGCTATTGGTGGCATTCAAAATAGCCAGAGCCACAACAAATACGTCCAGCGTACCTTTTTGCTGGAGAAGGTTCATCAGGAACGGGTCGATATCGGTTACTCCCACTACAAAGGCAAGGCTGGTGACACCGGCATTTCCGTAAGCCTGAGAAACGTAATGGGTAACAAGACCGAATAGGACAAACAAGAGTCCGAATACCAAAGCGGTTCTGAATTCCAACGGATTCCGGTGTGTGCTTTCGACCTGTTTGCTTTCCGTTTCGGGCTGTGATGATTTCATCAATGCGGTTCGGGACAGTACTATGGAAACAACGAAGAGCAGTATGAAAGGCAAAATTAACCGTATGGCCACTGCTGTATTAAACAGGAAGGCCAGCAGAAGAATGCGGAGATACATCATGCCATTAGCCATCATGATGGCTGATACAGCATGGGCACCCAAACCTTCACTCTTTTCTTTCCTTGCCAGGATAACTGTGGTGGCTGTTGAACTGTATAATCCACCCAAAATTCCGGTAACAGTAAGACTCGATTTGGGAAAGACCAGTTTCTTTAGCAAATAACTGGCATACGAGATGCCCGAAACGACTACAATGGCCAGCCATATATGATAGGGTGAAACAGGAATGGAATCGGAAATATTATCATGCGGCAACAGCGGAAGAATGATTCCTGCGAAAGCGATAAATTTGGCCAGCGTGATGAACTCGTCCTGCGATACCTTTTCCATGATGGTGACAAACTCGTCCTTCATTTCGGTAATGACCAGAATAGCCACCACAAACGATAGTGTCAGCCAAATGGGTTGGGTCATAATGAGCAACGGAATGGAGTAGGTGAGCAGCGCCAGAATGATGCTGGTTAATCCGTATTTTTGCTGCGTCTTGATTTTCTGCAGGTATTGAATTCCCAGCAAAAAACCCAGTATCACATAGCCGGTAAGGAAAGGTATCAGCGTTTTGTTATTGACGACAATGAGCAGGTAACCCAGTAGTCCAATGAAGGTAAAGGTCCGGTCGGTGCCGAAGAGCGCCGCTGTTTCTTTCGAGGAATGATGCCGGCGTTGTTCCAGTCCAATCAGCAACGAGAAGATCAGCACGAGGACGAAGTGGATAATTTCATCAGGGATGTTGGGTATAATATTCATGGGATTCTGTTTAATTATCCGTTCACAGTGAATAAAGATAGGATTTCGCGTGCATTTGGCATAATTAATTTTTCGGTGAGAAAAAGGGCTGTACAAAAAGAACAAAGAACATTTTCAGAACTATCAAATTATTAGCCCAAGGCAAGATGTTAACCACTAAATCCCCTAAAGGGGACTTTATGCCTCACCTTTAGGGGAAGTTTGGAGTGGTGAAATACAAGGGATCTGGCAATTTGTTTGGCGCAAATTTTTCAATCTGCCTTTTGCACAGCCCAGGCGATTGTATAAATGGAAAAATAAGCTGTTGAAATACTTTTTTTGCCCCGATTATTTGCCGGATGCCTGATGAACTGGCGAGCTGTCTGTCATCCATCCCCATTTTTTGAAAATGACAGCTGCTTGATCACCCTGGATAAATCGATAAAAGGCGTTTACTTCCGGATTGGTGTTGCCGCGATGCGTCATGGCAATGCCACAGTCGCGGTAGAGGACATATTCCCTGGATACCGGAACGAAATCGGCAATGGTGGGGTTGGCAATTTGCCAAATGTTCCAAATAATCCATACATCCACATCGGGATGATTGATCCAGTATGCTTTCGCCTCACCGCTATTCGGTGCAAAATGGACAATGTTTTTTCGCAGTTGTTTCACTGTTTCGATATTGCCTTGCTTCCCTGCCATACCTTCCCACAAGGCCGTCTGACCGGCTCCATTCACTACTTCTACTTTGATTCCCGGTTTCAGGATATCGGTAAACCGGCGAATTTGTTTGGGATTGCCGGGTCGCACCAGTAACCCGGACGGACGGAGGTAGAGTGGCTGAACGGTCGATTCATCTACCGTGCCCTTCAGTTGATTGATAAAATCGGTCATCATAAACTCGGCGCCGCTGTAAATGATATCAGCATCCTTGCGGGCTTCATCTATCCATTGCCCGGTAGGACCTTTTTTTATGATGATTTTTACGTTATGAGTTTTGCTGAAAAGCTGTGCGGCCTCACGCATAACCGGATAAGGGCCGCCAGGACCGTAGATGCGAATAGTGTCGGACTGCGCCTGTGCTACAGATGTGATAAACCCAATGGCCATCAACATTAATACGAATCGTTTCATATGGATCATTTTTTGAAATGTCTGTCAATTACCACTAAAGGTATGGGGGAGTACAAGCAAAGTCAAATCGCAAATGCTTATCAGCGATAACGAGAGGTTATGCGGGTGCTGAAAGAGGAGAAGGAAAGGAAAGAGCCAAAAAGAACGGGGCCACCGCTGCAATAGCTGGATGGCCCCTGTTCAAATCCAAATGATGAAGAAGTTTAGTTTGTTTTTATCGCTCCTTTTCAGGAACTGGATTAATATCCATCGTTTTGTGAACTCAGTGGATTAACAGCAATTTCCTGTTCCGGAATTGGAAGCAGTACGTTTTTATCTTTGAATCCGGCACCCGAAATACTCATGTAATCTTCCTGTCCGTTGGTAAAGCTTCCTTCGGGAATCATTTTGCCCTGGTCGGCCAATACCGTTTTAGCATCTCCCCAGCGAACAAGGTCCTGGAAGCGTACTCCTTCGAACGAAAGTTCGAGGCGGCGTTCATTCTTGATGTCAGCGAAAAGCTGATCACCTGCTGATACAAGAGCCGGCAGGTTTACCCTTGCCCGTACCTGGTTAATCAGCGGAAGTGCTTTGGCGTCATCGCCGGCACGATTGTATGCTTCAGCAGCCATCAGCAATACATCGGCATAGCGCATCACGCGAATATTGGTAGCGTAGTTCAGCTCTTTCACGCTGGTTTCGCTGGTGTTTGATTCATCGGCCCATGAACCGTATTTCAGATGAACATAGCCTTCGCATTCCCACGGATATGAATTGCCCTGATCGGGGTTCCGCAGTTTTCCGCCATGAGCGATTAACTGAGCTTCACTTATCATCGCTGCATTCCGGCGAACGGTATCGTTGGAAGCGGTATACGCATTCCAGAGTGATTTCTGCGGATAAGCAAATCCCCATCCGGCTACGAGTCCGGTGTTACCGCCATCGAACCAACCATCGCCACGTGGACCGCAGAGCTGCCAGTGGATGTTGCTCTCAGTGTTACGGCCGTTGTTGCCCCACTGGAAGTTACCCCAGTCATAGTTTTTCTCAGCAGAGTAGGAAATTTCGAACAATGACTCCTGACCAAATTCCTGTCCTTTGCGGAGAATTTGTGAATAGTCGGAAATCAATCCATACTCACCGGAATCGATTACTTTCTGGAATTCAGCAGCTGCGTCGGCATACTTTTTCTCATAGAGCAATGATTTTCCCAGCATCGCCTGCGCCATACCTTTCGAAACGCGTACTTTGTCGGCAGCCGATTGCTGGCTTTTGAGCGGAAGATCCGGAATGGCCTCGTTGAGGTCTTTTTCAATCTGTGCCCAAACGTCAGCCACTTCAGCACGTGGTTGATTGTATTGGTCGGGCGATGCAGCCGGTTCTGTTACCAACGGCACTTTACCCCATAATGTTACCAAATCGAAGTAGAGCATGGCACGCAACGATTTGGCTTCGGCAATAGCCTGCTTCTTCGCGTCTGATTCGGGTTTGATGTTTGCAATTACCAGGTTCGCACGGTAAATACCCCAGTACGACATCTGGAACAGCCAGGTAATAACCGGGTTACTTGAGCTGTAGCGGAACTCGTTGATCTCTTCGTATGGAGGCTGGTCACCCCGGCTTCCACCGCCTGTGTAGATTTCATCAGATAACAGGGTCTTCAACATCCACATGCTATCCCAGTCGTAGGCATACATCGACTGAAGGATGTCGTAAACTCCGAGCACAGCACCTTTGGCGTCGGCATCGGTTTTATAGAAGCTGTCCAACGGGATGGAACCTTCGGGCGTGGTATCGAGGAATGATTGGGAACAGCCCGATAGGAAGAAAATGGCGGATAGTAACGCCACCTTGAATTTATATTTTTTGATTTGCATGTTCATTGCGTTTTAGTTGATTAGAATGAAATGGATGTTCCGAACATCACCTTACGGGCGATAGGATAAGTTCCCCGATCGATACCAATGTTGTTGTTATTGTTGTTGTTGGTACCGGCTTCCGGGTCCATACCGATGTAATTGGTGAACGTGAAGAAGTCATCGAGCGAAACATAGAACCGGGCAGATTTCATTTTCAGGCTCTGCATTAATGATTTGGGAAGATTGTATCCGAGCTGAATTTGTTTGATTCGCATGAATGAACCGTTGAATACCAGGAGATCACTGTTCCATGCTTTCGGATCGGTTCCTGCACGCGGCTCGGTTGCTGAGGTATTGTCGGCGGTCCAGCGGTTCTTGAAGAAATACTCCGGACGGTTAATGGTTGGACGGTCGTTACGAATCCAGCCCATCAATACATCGTTGCCTGAAGTACCCTGGAAGTTCACATTGAAGTCGAAATTCTTGTACGAAGCATCCAGACTTCCGCCGTAGTAGAGGTTCGGAATAGCACTTCCGATGTATTGCTTGTCGGCTTCGGTTACGCTATTGGTCACCTGTCCGTTTTTGTCCAGGAAGATAGGATCACCTGTTGTCGGGTCGATGCCTTTGGTTTTATAGCCGTAGAAGAACCAGAGCGGTTCGCCTTTTTCAACGGCAGTAGCAGTCCAGCCCGGTCCAACCTGTGCACCGTACAAACGGTCGAGTGATGGGTTCAGATAAGTCACTTCATTCTTCAGCGTCGACATGTTCAGGTGAATACCGTAATTGAAATCATGAATTTTGTTTCGGTATCCCAATTCGAGTTCAAGACCTTTGTTCACTACATCACCGGCATTGATGGGTGAAGCAGCGTTACCTACCTCTAACGCTGGCGTATTTTGCGTAATGAGGTCGGTGGTCTTCTTATTGTAATAGTCCATCGTGAAAGTGAGCTTATCATGAAAAGCACGAAGATCGAGACCAACATCCGTCTGCACACTGGTTTCCCAGCGCAGATTCGGGTTATCAAGCTGTGAAGGTTCGAAAACCGTTCCGAATGAGCCATCAGCCATCGGGTAGGTGAGTGCATATCCGGCGCTGGTTGAAGAAATCAGTGAGGCGTAGCTGTAATTTCCCAGGTTGGAAAGACTACCGTTTTTACCCCAGCTGGCACGCAGTTTGGCTGATGTGATAAAATTCTTCGGGAAGAAATCTTCGTTGGAGATTACCCAACCGCCCGATACAGCCGGGAAGATACCCCAGCGACCACTTGAGGGAAGTTGAGATAAACCGGCTCCATCGCGGCGCAAACTACCTTCGAGCAGGTATTTGTCGTTGTAATTGTAAGATAAACGGCTGAAGTAACTTACTTTCCGGTCGTCGTAGATACGGCCGTTCACCTGGTCGTTTTTCTGCGACGAAATGAAATCGAGCTGCGCATAAGCCGGGTTTTCCATAATCATCGGGCCTCCCTGGGCATTGGTAATACGATGAATGCTCTTCTCGGACGACATACCGAGTAAGAGGGTCAAATCGTGTTCTCCGAACTTCCGGTTGTACGATGCAAAATTCTCAAACATCCAGTCTTTCCAAAGATCATTGTTGTCAATCACTTTGGTAGAGCTGTTATTTCGCTCTGCGGTATAGTAATAGGTCGGATTCCAGGTATGATAGTTCTGGTAGGTGAGGTTCAGATTGAACCGTGACGTAATGGTCAAACCCTTCAGGGGAGTCAATACGGCATACACATTTCCCAGTACCTGATCCTGCTGCGTCTCGTCCTTGGTTATGGCCTGTGTGACGAATGGGTTGACGATTTCACCAAATACGTATTTGGAAATACCATAGTAATTTCCGTCCGGAGCTTTTAAAATCGGATTTCCATTGTTAATGAAAGTCTGAACATGCGATGGTATATCGCCTGTATATTCTACCGGAGTCGTCGGGTCAATCATCAGGGCGCTACCAATCACACCACCAAATTCACCACCGGATTCGTTGATGGCAGCCCGCTGGCTGTTGGAGTAAGTAAATGTGTTTCCCACTTTCAACCAGGGCAGAATCTGGTGATCGGAGTTCAGACGAGCAGTATAGCGTTTGTATTGATCCTGGGGACCAACAACGATACCATCCTGATTCAGGTACGACAGCGACAGCATGTAAGTAGAGCCATCTTTTCCTCCCGAGAAGGAGATATGGTGTTTTTGCATGGGTGCTGTTTCAAAAATGGCACCAAGCCAATCGGTGTTGTAAGTCTGATCGACATTCTGAATCAGACCGGCTTCCTGCATAAATGTGCTGTACTGCGAAGTATTCATCAGTTTCGGCGTATGCCCTACACTCTGAATACCATATTGGAAATCGTAGCTGATGGTCGGTTTACCTGATTTACCTTTCTTGGTAGTAATGATAACTACACCGTTTCCTCCTTCAGCTCCGTAAATAGCAGTGGAAGCTGCGTCTTTCAGTACTTCCATAGAACTGATATCATCCGGGTCGAGATTTGAGATATCCGTCATTTTGATACCGTCGACAATGTAAATCGGTTCGGAATTGTTGTTGGATGAATATCCGCGAATACGAACCTTGATACCAGCTCCGGGTGCTCCGGAAGCATTGATGACTTGAACACCAGATGTTTTTCCTTGCATGGCTTGCTGAGCCTGCGAAATAGATGTATTGCCAATATCATCGGAGTTAATGCTCGCGATAGCTCCGGTAACAACGCTTTTCTTTTGTACACCATATCCTACAGCCACTACTTCACCCAAACCAATGGTTTCTTCTTCCATCTTCACATTGATGGTGGCCTGGCCGGAATAGGCAACCTCCTGACTTTTCATTCCCACAAAGGAATAAAGCAGGGTAGTGTTGGCCGGAACATTGGCCAGGTTGTACACACCATTGGCATCAGTAATGGTTCCTTCGGTTGTTCCTTTTATTACTACGGTTACTCCCGGAAGTGGAGCACCGCTTCCATCGGTTACTTTACCCGATACCGTGTGACCCTGGGGTTGAGCATTTCCCGAGGCATTTTCGGTTGAACGCGACAATACAACATGATCGCCATTGACGCTGTAAGTAACGGGTGTTCCTTCGAACAGGGCGTCGAGCAAAGATTCCAGACTGGTTTCCTGCTCATTAAGGCTGACGCGACGATTAACATCAATTAATTCGCTGCTATAAATAAAGGAGTAGCCCGTTTCCTTTTCAATGGTCCGCAGGACATTCCTGACGGTCATGTTGTTTACGTTCAGCGATAAACTAGTGGTTTGTGCGGTTGTTTTGTTCGCAAATGAGCTGAATGTGGTCAGTATGACCAGTAGTAGTGTCACTCTCATTTTGACAAAGATTTTAGCTCCCCATATTTCCTTAACGGATGGGGGCGCTTGTTTAAAGACTTTTTTCATAGATTTGAAACACTTTAGATTAAACTATATTTACGGATATGGTTTTTTCGGCCGGTGAGGTTCTGCCCAATCTCACCGGCCTTTTTCATTTACGGTTTCGCATATATTTTTATTTGTTTTCGTGAATACGTTTGATCGGCCTGCTGTTTTTCTGCCGTAATTTCGTAGCGGATAGGAAGCGCTTTCTTTAGTAAGCCCAAAGTCTGCATGAGTTGTTCCTTCCGGAAGGTAGCCGTAATCGGCATGTCTTTCAGTACATCGTCCGCCAAAATGATGTCGACATTGTACCAACGACTTAGTTTCTTCACTGCGATATCCAGTTTTTCATCCACGAATATCAGTTTGCCCTCACGCCATGCGGCGTACTGCATCGGGTTGACCGGCTCGATAGTGAAGGATTTATTTTCAAGGTTTAACCGGGCCTGTTCGCCGGGTTTAATATCTACCTTTTTACTTATGTGATCCGAACTTAGTGCGATGTGCCCACGGGTGAGTGTAGCTTCAAAATAGCCGTCCTGCGAGTATGCGTTCAGATTAAATTCGGTACCTGTCACCGTCGTGGTCATGAGCGGGTTTTCAACAATGAAAGGTCGTTTGGCATTATGCGTCACTTTAAAGTAGGCTTCTCCATCGACGAAGACCCTGCGTTCCTTCCGTTCAAATTTTTCAGGATAACGTAAACGGGTTCCGTCATTCAGCCAAACCTCCGTTCCATCGGCCAATTCTACCTTGGTAATGCATCCCGGCTTGGTGAAGATTTCCCGGTAGGTGAGTTTTTGCGAATCGGTTTGCAGGTATTGCCGGCCAAACCACCAGGCAGTGAATACCATCAGCGGAATGAGCAAAACGGCTGCCACTTTCTGGAATCCTCTCAAGAAGCGTTGCACCGGCGATTGCCGACGCAATGTTTGCTCCGGAACATCATCGTTCAGCAACGCTATGCGGTTATGAATGGAGTGCAGCATCGAATCAAAATCGGGGACCGGACCTTTTATGGTCACCCGGTTCTCCTCCCAAATCTCGGTCAGGTAGCTGCGCACCAACATTTCATTCTCCGGCAGGGCCATCCAGACGACCACTTCCCGTGCGGCGGGTTTTTCCAGCTTCCCGCTAAGGTATTGTAGGAGCAAATCTTTATTCATCAACAGCAAGTCGTTTTACACAGATAATACGCAGGGACTCATCGCTACCCCTATCGATGTGTTTTATAACACAAATTAGAGATCGGTGTTGTCCCGTTTCCTTTTCCTTTAAATGGAAAAGACTTTAAGGCTTAGCTGTTGCGGTAGTCTGTCTGATTAATGGGGTTAGTTTCCGTCGGGTTACCGAACGAACAGGAAGAAGAACAGGGTGCCTAAAATGCCATACCTTGACAATTTCTCCCGGAAGGTGCGTAGCGCAGCGGTCATTTGGTTTTCTACAGTTTTAACCGAAATATTCAGCTGGGCGGCAATCTCTTTGTTTGACAATCCTTTTTCCCGGCTCAACCGGAAAATTTCTTTCCGCTTTTCGGGCAGGTTTTCCAGAATGTCTTGATAGATCTTTTCGATGTTAAAGAATTCAATTTCCAGTTCGGCGTGGTCATCATTCACCATAATATCTTCACTGTTCCCGGTATGGATGGAAGTCAGCAGGTTTTGTTTCCGGATATGGCTAATCACATCGCGGTAGGCAATGGTAAACAGGTAGGATTTGAATGAGAATTTCTCCTCAATGGCGTTCCGGTGCTCCCAGATTTTCACGAACACGTTTTGCACAATCTCTTCGGCATCGGCCGGACTTTTCAATATGCTGGTAATAAAAGCATACAATCCTTCGGCATACTTTCCGTAAAGTGCATCAAATGCCTCGTGATTTCCTTTTTTCAGGCTGGATATGAGTTTCAGGTCTGTGGTTTCGTTCATCGTTTCTACCGTGATAACCGCACATGTTAGGTTGGCAATTGCGCGATTTCAATCAGTAAAAGTGAGAAAAAAAAATTACATCGTCAATCGGATTTATAGTGACTCAATCAAACGATTTGTTTCTCCGTAGAGGTGTAAAACGGACACGTTTGTTCTTTCATCTGCCGGTTGGTACTATTGTTGCACTTGAACCAGCTTTTCATCGCTTTTGTGTAGTTTGCGTTTATCGCGGTACTTGCCCGGCGTTTTGCCGGTTTCTTTCTGAAAAGCTCTGATAAACGAATTAAGGGAACCGAATCCGGCGAGATCGCCGATGTGTTCCAGTGTGTAACCGTCGAACGAGATGGATTCGAGCATCAGACGGGCTTCCTCTACCCGGTAATGGTTGACATAACTGCAGAAGTTCATGCCATAGTGCTTATTAATGATACCTGAAACATAGGTCCGGTTGCTGTTGATCATTTTCGAAACCTCCCAAATTTTCAACTCCTTATTGAGGTACGCCTTCCGGGAAGTAAAGTACTCCTCGAGTTTTAATACCACTTCGTTGGCTTCTTTTTCCGGAATCTCTTCATCGGAGTACATCTCATCAAATCCGACAATCTGCTTCACTACCTGGTCCTGCCGGTTTCCGAGGTAACCTATGATGAACAGAAGTATGGAAAAGATGAAGGATGGGATGAGCAGTTTTAGACTGTTATCGAGAAAAGTACTGCGCCCCATGATGTTGAAAACAAAGCCTGCCAGCGATGTAAGTAGCAAAAACAGGTACATCAGTTGTGCCCAGTTCAGGTTGACCTCTTCCGTATTGGAATAGTATTGTCCAATGTTTTGCTGGTGCTTCCGGATGAGTCGAACATTCAGGATCAGATAAGCGAATACCTGGATACCGAAAATGAGCCGACTCAGGAAAAAGAGCATCTGGTAAGCATCCATCCATGGATTGTCAGTCAGTTGGAAAGTACGTGAACCATGCTCAAGCAGATGAAGGTAGGCCATGCGGTTAATAGGACCCATGAAAATAACCAGCACAAGACTGGCGACAGCAATAATGACGGCCGGTATGTAATGCAGCAGATCGGAAAATGTTAGTTTTACCTGTACCGTTAGTAAACGCACATAGTGGTAATACATTGGGAAAACTGCCAGGCTGGTGAGAGTATACACCCATTCGTACCAGGCAAAAATCCTGAAGTGACGGGTAAAATACAAGGCATGGCCCAGGTAAAGGAAAAATGCCACCATCATAAATACCCCAAGCATAAACTTGGCACGGTTCATCCGGTAAGTTCCCAAACTTAGTACGATGGCCCAAAATAAAGTCGCATATACCGGATTCAGCACAGCCAGGTATCGAATCATAAGTCTACAGGTTCAGTAATTGAACGAAATCTGAAAATGAATACATACTATA